>Ga0208204_100013_pt1 | contig 189902 bp, 174 predicted proteins | sample DeeseametaMP2252_FD_184173 | JGI IMG/M metagenome (GOLD analysis project Ga0208204, IMG submission 184173) | Marine microbial communities from the Deep Pacific Ocean - MP2252 (SPAdes) | ecosystem: Environmental > Aquatic > Marine > Oceanic | place: West of El Salvador, Pacific Ocean | collected...
CTTCCCCTTGCCGGGTGTGCAGAGGACTTTCACCTCCAAGTCATCGACTCACCACCACAATGAATCGAACAGTGCTTTCGCACTACGCGCCATGCCCGGCGCACAATATAAAAAAGCAGGTCTGAGACCTGCTTTTGTTTATCTGAACAAAGCGTAACGTTTACAGATTAACCGTCACATCCGCCGCTGAGCGCAATGAATCCACAAAGCTCTGGTAGTTAGCCTGGCTGTAATTGGTCATCAGTTGCTGCTTAAGACTGGCTAATTCTTCTTCACCCAGTGCTTCAGGCTGGTTCACTGCCGTCAGGCGTACTACACCAACATCACCTGAACCGAGCTTAGCCACTTCAAGGTTGTTACCTTGTTCAGTACTCAGGGTAAATACGGTTTCTACCAGATTACGTGGTAACTCGCTACTATTACGGCCGATGGCTTCTTTACTTTGCCATTGTAGAGTGATTTCACCGATAGTCAGGTCAGGAGACTCACCAGCCAGTAATTGCTCAACGACGGTGTCAGCCCACTCTGCCGCTGCTTCCTGCGCTTTACGAGCGCGCAGTTGGGCGAGGATTTGAGTTCTTACTTCATCCAGTGCCTGGGTACGCTGTGGCTCATGACCTACTACACGGATAACAACCACTTCGTCATTACTAAGCTCGATAACGTCACTGTTCAGCCCTTCAGCAATAAAGTCAGGATCGAACATTTTGCTGGTTACAGCTGGTACGTTGAGCGCCGCGGGTACTGCTGAAGCAGTTACTAAACCGGTTTCCTTTATCTTACCGTTCACCGCACCGGCAACGTCTTCAAGAGTATCCGGCACCTCAAATGCCAGGTTAGCCATTTCTGACTGCAGGGCAAAGAACTCGTCGGTGGCTTTTTCGGTAAGCAGTTGCGCTTCAATTTCGTCGCGAACTTCTGCCAGCGGCGTAACCTCTACCGGCTTCAGTTCGGTGAGCTTGATAATGTGGTAACCAAACTCGGTTTCAATAACCTCAGAAGTGTCACCAACGTTACTGATAGCAAAGGCGGCATCGTCAAACGACGGATCCATCATTCCAGCAGTGATAAAGTCAAGATCACCGCCATTTTCAGCGGAAAAGGTATCGGCTGAGTTTGCTTCGGCCAGCGCGGCAAAATCGGCACCCTGTTCGACTTCGGCTAGCAGCGACTCGGCTTTTTCTTTAGCCGCATCCTTGTCATCACCGAACTCAATCAGGATGTGCGATACACGGCGTTCTTCAGTCGTTTTGTACAGCGCGATGTTGTCCTGGTATGCCTGCTCGATTTCCTCTTCGCTTACTGATACGTCAGCTTTCAGGTCATCTACCGCCAGGGTTACATAGGCCAGGTTAACTCTTTCCTGGGTGTCGAAGCGCGAGATATTTTCATTATAAAATGCCTGAACCTCTTCATCGCTCAGTTCAACCGATGCAGCAAAGGGCGCAGAGTCGACAATCAGGTAATCAGCATTACGCGTTTGACCCTGTAAACGGTGCGCTAAGCTCACCTCTTCAGGCAAGCTGAAGTCACTGGCCTGAACCGCACGAGATAATTGCTCACGAGTCATTTGCTGGCGCATATAATCGCGGAAGTCACTGGGCTGGAAGCCATTTTGACGCAACAGCATTAAATAGCGTTCATTGTCGAAGCTACCTTCAGTCTGAAACTCAGGCATCGCAGTAATCGCCTCACGGATTTGCTTGTCTGACACCCGCATACCCAGCTCTTTCGCTTTCTGTTCGATTAAGGTGTCGGCAATCAGGCGATCCAGCACGTTCATGCGGAAATCACGCAGATAGTTTTCATCGCTGAATAAGGCGCTGATCCCTTCACCAAACTGCGCTTCCAGACGGGCACGTTGTGCCTGATAGGCGCGTTCAACATCCTGCTGGCTAATTGGCTCACCGTTAACTTCAGCGGCGGCAGTGCTGCCTGATGAAGACACATAGCTGCTAACCCCAGCAAATACAAAACTCAATACGATCAGGGCAATAATCGCCATCGCCCATGGGCCTTGAGAACCTTCTCTGATCCTTTCTAGCATGACTCGATTTTAACTCCGTTGCATTACAACTCTTCCGGCCGGTAGCTACCCGCAATATAGTCGGGGCCGACGGAACAAATAAGCGGGGATTATAGCTTAATACTTACCCCGATAGAATGCTGAAGAGGCATTCCTTTGCTTACAGCAATAAAAAAGGCGATGGTAAACCATCGCCTTTTCAAAAAATATCTAATGCTTAGTTACAAGCGTCTTTCAGTGCTTTACCAGCTTTGAAAGAAGGTACTTTAGCCGCAGCAATTTCGATAGTCTCACCAGTTTGAGGATTACGACCACTGCGTGCAGAGCGCTCTCTTACAGAGAAAGTGCCGAAACCAACCAGCGCTACCTGGTCGCCTTCTTTCAGCGCGTCTGTTACCGCGTCAGTGAAAGCATCCAGTGCACGGCCAGCGGCAGCTTTAGAAATATCTGCACCAGCAGCGATTTTGTCGATGAGTTGAGACTTGTTCACAATTAGATCCCCTTCGTTTGTTATTATGCTCTCGTCCGCAAAACAATAATCAGTTCATTGCTCAGACGTTATAGCAAGCTTGAACATTAACATCAAGCTTCACTTTACAATTTTTTAACTTATTGTTGAATCGCTGCCATCCCTTTAGTGACAAGGCTTCAAGCGAATACAGCAGTTAAGGTATCACAACTTTTGGGACTTTGAAGCCCCTAAAGTTAAAAAAAACGGCTTTTGTCACACCATATGGATAAAAATTAACCAAAAGGTCCAATAAAACCGCTGCTACGCAGCATTGGCGCGCGCTTCAGCGGTGTTTACTGATGATTTATTCGCCGTTCAGTGCAACCGGTTTAAAACTTTCGACCGGCTCTTGCAACGCAATATCCAGAACTTCGTCAATCCATTGTACCGGATGAATGTCCAGATCTTGTTTTACGTTATCCGGAATTTCTTCCAAATCACGTTCGTTTTCTTTTGGGATCACAACGGTTTTGATGCCGCCACGGTGAGCCGCAAGCAGCTTTTCTTTTAAGCCACCGATGGCCAGTACTTCACCACGCAGGGTGATTTCACCAGTCATCGCCACTTCACATTTCACCGGGTTACCGGTTAGCGACGAGACCAATGCAGTACACATAGCAATACCGGCGCTCGGACCATCTTTCGGAGTTGCCCCTTCCGGTACGTGCACGTGGATATCCCGTTTTTCGTAAAAGTCGCCGTTAATACGCAACTTCTCTGCACGGGAACGCACCACGGTCATCGCCGCGTGAATAGACTCCTGCATCACATCACCTAGTGAGCCGGTAGAGGTCATTTTGCCTTTACCCGGAACCGAGGTGGTTTCGATGGTTAACAGGTCGCCTCCAACCTGAGTCCAGGCAAGGCCAGTGACCTGGCCAATCTGGTTGTTTTTGTCGGCTTTACCGTAATCAAAGCGCTGCACACCAAGGTAGTCTTTAAGATTTTCCTGAGTGACCACAACCTTCTTGGTGGCTTTATTCAGCAGAATGTCTTTTACCGCTTTACGGCAAACCTTGGAGATTTCACGCTCCAGTGAACGAACCCCTGCTTCGCGGGTGTAGTAACGGATCATGCCAATAATGGCTGAGTCGTCGATCTCGAGTTCGTTTTTCTTCAGGCCATTCCGCTCGATTTGCTTACCAATTAAATGGCGGGTAGCAATATTGAGCTTTTCATCTTCCGTGTAACCAGACAGACGAATAACTTCCATCCGGTCAAGTAACGGCCCCGGGATATTCATGCTGTTTGATGTAGCAACAAACATTACGTCTGACAGGTCGTAATCCACTTCAAGGTAATGATCACTGAAGCTGCTGTTTTGTTCAGGATCGAGCACTTCGAGCAGTGCAGATGCCGGGTCGCCGCGCATGTCTGACGACATCTTGTCGATTTCATCAAGCAGGAACAGCGGGTTCTTTACTTCTACCTTGGCCATTTTCTGGATCAGCTTACCCGGCAATGAGCCAATGTAAGTCCGGCGGTGGCCGCGAATTTCGGCTTCATCACGTACGCCACCCAGGGCCATGCGCACATACTTACGTCCGGTAGCCTTGGCAACGGACTGACCGAGCGAGGTTTTCCCAACCCCTGGCGGCCCTACCAGACAAAGAATGGGGCCTTTCAGCTTGCGCACACGTTGCTGAACGGCAAGGTATTCGATAATACGTTCTTTCACTTTTTCCAGACCGTAATGGTCCGCGTTGAGGATCTCTTCCGCCTTAGCCAGGTTCTTTTTCACGGCTGAACGTTTATGCCATGGCACGCTGGTGAGCCAGTCGATATAGCTGCGTACAACGGTGGCTTCCGCTGACATCGGCGACATCATCTTCAGCTTTTGCAGCTCGGCTTTAGCTTTTTCCTCGGCCTCAGCAGGCATTTTCGCTTCTTCAATTTTTTTGCTCAGCGCTTCAAACTCATCCGGTGCATCATCCAACTCACCCAGTTCTTTTTGAATGGCTTTCATTTGCTCGTTGAGATAATACTCGCGCTGGGACTTCTCCATTTGCTTTTTAACCCGGGTACGGATTTTCTTTTCAACCTGGAGTAAATCAATCTCGCCTTCCATCAGTGCCATGAGATATTCAAGACGCTCGTTAACGCCTTTCATCTCCAGCACTTTCTGTTTTTCGACGAGCTTAAGCGGCATGTGCGCTGCCATGGTGTCGGCCAGACGAGCAGCATCGTCGATCCCATTTAATGAAGTGAGGACTTCAGGTGGGATCTTCTTGTTTAGTTTCACATAGCCTTCGAATTGCGAAACCGCCGAACGTATCAACACTTCCTGTTCACTTTCAGGCAGGTCTTCGTCGGCCGTGCGGTTAATGCCGGCGATAAAATAAGGCTCAGTTTGATTGTATTCTGCAATTTCGCCACGCACATTACCTTCTACCAGTACTTTTACCGTACCGTCGGGTAACTTGAGCAACTGCAGAATGGTGGCGATGGTGCCTACGGAATAAATATCATTGGTATCGGGTTCATCGACCCCTGCATCTTTTTGCGCAACCAGAAAGATCTGTTTGTCGCTGTCCATGGCCGCTTCCAGGCAACGAATGGATTTTTCTCGTCCAACAAATAAAGGTATGACCATATGGGGGTATACAACCACGTCCCGCAAGGCCAGTACAGGAATTTCAATGCGATTTTCTCGCTCTGACGTCATACTTCTTCTCTAACTTTTCTATTAATGAGTCTTTATATGGGGATAGGCAGACAAAGTTCAATCAGCCTAAGAATGTTTTGTACTATTTTCGGCGTTGATTTGCCGACTATTCAATACGTTGACTCTAAGATAGCGCAAAAACAAGGAGTTTTGATAAAAAAAAGGCCCTTTAATTAGGGCCTTTTGCATTTTCTTATTCACTTGCCGCTTTTTTATCAGCGTTGTCGTAAATCAGGATGGGTTTAGATTCTCCGCGGATGACCGTTTCATCGATAACCACTTTCGATACGTTGTCCATGGAGGGTAGATCGTACATGGTTTCCAGCAGCACGGCTTCCACAATCGAGCGCAGACCACGAGCACCGGTTTTACGCTGCATCGCTTTTTTGGCGATGGCAAACAGCGCATCTTCGCGGAACTCCAGTTCGGTGTCTTCCATGGCGAACAAGGCACCATACTGTTTGGTAATAGCGTTCTTCGGCTCTTTCAGAATCTGAATCAATGCTTCTTCGTTGAGCTCTTCCAGGCTGGTCACAACCGGTAAACGGCCGATAAACTCAGGGATCAGACCGTACTTCACCAAATCTTCCGGCTCTACCTGCCTGAACAATTCAGAGACTGCCTGTTTGTTTTCTTTGGATTTCACTTCGGCACCAAAGCCCATGCCGCTGCCTTGCGCTGAACGTTGCTCAATGACTTTATCCAGACCAGCAAAGGCACCGCCACAGATAAACAGTATTTTTGAGGTGTCTACCTGCAAAAATTCTTGTTGTGGATGCTTTCGTCCGCCCTGAGGAGGCACGGAGGCAACCGTTCCTTCGATCAGTTTCAGTAGCGCTTGCTGTACGCCTTCACCAGACACGTCTCGGGTGATAGACGGGTTATCAGACTTGCGGCTAATCTTGTCGATTTCATCGATATACACAATACCACGCTGGGCTTTCTCTACATCGTAATCGCATTTCTGTAACAGCTTCTGAATGATGTTTTCAACATCCTCACCTACATAACCGGCTTCGGTAAGCGTGGTAGCATCGGCCATAGTGAATGGCACATCGAGCAGTCGCGCCAGCGTTTCTGCCAGCAATGTTTTACCACTACCGGTAGGGCCAATCAGCAATATGTTACTCTTGCCCAGTTCTACACCATCATGCACGTCGCCGTTACGCAGACGTTTATAGTGGTTGTATACCGCGACCGATAACACCTTTTTGGCGTGGTCCTGACCGATCACATAGTCATTCAAATGCTCGTGAATTTCCTGTGGTTTCGGTAACGCGTTTTGATTTTGCTTATTCGGTGAAATATCTTTAATTTCTTCGCGAATAATGTCATTACAAAGCTCAACACATTCATCACAAATGAATACAGAAGGTCCTGCAATCAGTTTTCTGACTTCGTGCTGACTCTTGCCACAAAACGAGCAATACAGAAGTTTGTTATCGCTATCGCTGCCTTGTTTATCGCTCATAAATACTTGCCTCTAGACTGCCCGGCAAACACAAAAACCAGTGCCGGGCTTATATAACTATACTACTTAGTGGCGGATGCGTCAGTTCGGTTTGTTAAAACCTGGTCTATTAAACCATACTCTTTGGCTTCACTTGCACTTAAGAAGTTGTCGCGATCGGTGTCGCGAGCCACGGTTTCGTAGTCTTGTCCGGTATGCTCAGCCATCAGACGGTTGAGTTTTTCCTTGATGCTCAGGATTTCACGGGCATGGATTTCAAAATCGGATGCCTGGCCCTGAAACCCGCCTAAAGGCTGGTGAATCATTACCCGCGCATTCGGCAAGCAGTACCGTTTGCCCTTAGCGCCACCTGACAACAGGAACGCCCCCATGCTGGCAGCCTGACCAACACACACGGTGCTAACATCAGGTTTGATAAATTTCATGGTGTCGTAAATTGCCATACCCGCAGTAACAGAACCACCGGGAGAATTAATATAAAGGAAAATGTCTTTTTCCGGATTTTCAGCTTCCAGGAATAACATTTGTGCCACGATAAGGTTGGCCATGTGGTCCTCAACCTGACCCACCAGAAAAATAACGTTTTCTTTGAGCAGACGAGAATAGATATCGTAAGAACGCTCCCCTTTCGCGGTTTGTTCAACAACCATAGGGACCAGTGCGTTCATTGGATCTAACGGGCTTTGCATTATGCGGTTACCTTAAGTACTTACAGAAATAAAAATGCTCGGACTAGACCGAGCATTTAAACAGTTGCGTGTAGGTTAAGTCAATCTGGGAGTGCAAAATTACCCCTGTTTGTTCATAACCTCGTCAAACGGCTTGTTCACTTCGGTGACTTTTGCCTGACCAACAACCCACTCGATCGCTTGTTCTTCGAGTGCAACATTTTGCATTTGTTGCATCAGTTCCTGATTATTTTTGTAGTAATCAACAACTTCTTGTGGATCTTCATACGCAGAAGCCATAGTTTCGATCAGGCTGTCTACTTTTTCCTGGTCGGCTTTCAGGTCGTTTTGCTTGATGATTTCACCCAGCAGCAGACCGATACTTACGCGACGCTGTGCGTTGTCTTTAAACAGATCCGCTGGCAGGTCTGGCAGGTTTTGACCACCGCCCTGTTGGCTGAAACGCTGTTTAGCCTGTTCACGCAGTGCGTTAACTTCCTGATCAACCAGTGCAGCTGGCAGGTCGAGTTCGTTTTTCTCAAGCAGCTTGGCAATCACTTCTTCTTTAAGCTGTGTCTTAAGCGTCTGGCCTAATTCACGCTCCATGTTTTTGCGTACTTCTGCTTTAAGTGCTTCAACGTCACCGTCTTCAATACCGAACAGTTTGGCAAACTCTTCATCTACCTTAGGCAGTGTCAGGCCTTCAACTTTCTTCACGTTAACGGTGAATTGAGCTTCTTTACCTTTCAGCGCTTCAGCGTGGTAATCTTCAGGGAAAGTTACATCAACGATAACTTCTTCACCTTTCTTGGCACCAACCAGTGGCTTTTCAAAGCCTGGGATCATGCGCTCTTTACCCAGCTCCAGCGTAAAGTCTTCTGCTTTACCGCCGTCAAACTCTTCACCGTCGATGGTGCCTACGAAGTCGATAACCATGCGGTCATCTTTACGCGCTTTACGCTTAACTTCTTTCCACTCGCCGTGCTGTTTTTGCAGCGTCTCTAGCATGTTGTCCAGATCTTCATCGGCGATTTCAACAACTGTTTTTTCGATTTCAATGTCGTCTACGCCTTTTACTTCTACTTCTGGGTAGACTTCAAACTTGGCAACAAACTCCAGGTCTTCACCGTCCTGATCTTTGGTCAGTTCAAATGAAGGCATGCCAGCAGGATTGATTTTTTCCTGCACGATTGCCTGATAAAAATTTTGTTGCATAACGTCGCCAGCCACTTCCTGACGAACCGCTTGTCCGTAACGTTTCTTGATTACGCTTACTGGTACTTTACCTGGACGGAAACCGTTAATACGCTGAGTTTTCGCTAATTGCTGTAAACGCGATTTAACGGCGTTATCTACTGACTCAGCAGGAACAGTAATAGTAAGACGGCGTTCTAAACCCTGAGTCGTCTCGACTGAAACTTGCATTGTATTACCTCAACTTTGCGCCTGATACGCTTTATTTTCCAGCCTCTCGCCCGCCACTGAGAACAGTGATTAAAACTCAGGTAAGAGGTCGTTTCATCGCGCTATAATCTACGCGCTGCCTTAAAAAGACGCAGTAGTATACAGTTTGCTAACATCAGAGTCGAGCACAAATCGGCGCTTTCTGTTTTCGCCCTGAAGAAGCGGATACAGTTGATGATTTTTGGGCACATAAAGATGGCAAAGCCATAGTAAGCTACAGACTTCTTACTGCTTTGATATTAGTAAAATGACTGCTTAGGAGAGATGGTCGGTGAGACAGGATTTGAACCTGCGACCCCTTGTACCCAAAACAAGTGCGCTACCAAGCTGCGCCACTCACCGACTTTAATCTGTGTTGCTAAAAATGGTGTAAATGGTGCGGAAGGAGAGACTTGAACTCTCACGCCGTGAAGCACTGGAACCTAAATCCAGCGTGTCTACCAATTCCACCACTTCCGCGAGAAAATGGGGTGGACGATGGGACTTGAACCCACGACAACCGGAATCACAATCCGGGGCTCTACCAACTGAGCTACGCCCACCATTGAGGTGTTGCATTATACAAATAATAGTTGTGGTATGGTAACTATTATTTTCTCTTTTGCTATCCAAGCTGCCGAATTCGCGTTGGCGCGTCCGGCAGGATTCGAACCTGCGACCCACGGCTTAGAAGGCCGTTGCTCTATCCAGCTGAGCTACGGACGCTTGGCGAATCTTCGCTAGCAAAAAAGTGGTCGGTGAGACAGGATTTGAACCTGCGACCCCTTGTACCCAAAACAAGTGCGCTACCAAGCTGCGCCACTCACCGAACCTGCGTATCGGCGTGAACTTCATCACCGCTACGGGGTGCGCATACTACCGGCTTGCCCCTACCTCGTCAAACACTTTTTTAGCCTAAAATTATCGTATGCTCACAAAGTCGACAACTCGATCTAAAATTAGTCTAATTTACGCTCATAACCAACAATTCACGTTTGTTGTTTTGCCTTAGCCGCTATAATTGTGGGAAAATATATTTCCTATCGTTTTTTTAATTAATTACTTCATTAAGCAGCCAGTAACTATGACCGCCCATTTGATTGACGGCAAACTTATTGCCAAACAAGTGCGACGAGACGTCGCTTTATATGTTGATTCACTAAAGCAAGCAGGCAAACGGGAGCCCGGTTTGGCAGTGGTGCTGGTTGGCAGCGATCCAGCTTCACAGGTTTATGTATCGAATAAACGTAAAGCCTGTGATGAAGTGGGTTTTAATTCCCGCTCTTATGATTTACCGGCAGATACGTCTCAACAACAGCTGCTTGAGCTGGTCGATGAATTAAATGAAGATCCTGCTATCGACGGTATTCTGGTTCAATTGCCACTGCCCGCAGGGCTGGATGCCGAGCAAATTCTAGAACGGATCCACCCCCACAAAGACGTTGATGGTTTCCATCCTTATAATATCGGCCGCCTGGCCCAGCGCATCCCGGCTCTGCGCCCGTGCACACCCAAAGGCATCATGACCATGATAGAAGCCACTAAGCGTCCGGTAAAAGGGTTGGATGCGGTGATTGTGGGCGCTTCTAATATTGTTGGTCGCCCGATGTCCCTGGAGCTGCTGCTGGCCGGTTGTACGGTGACTACCTGTCATAAATTTACTCAGGATTTAAAAAGCCATGTCAGCCGTGCCGATTTACTGGTAGTAGCCGTAGGTAAGCCAGCGTTTATTCCGGGTGACTGGATCAAACCCGGCGCTATAGTCATTGATGTGGGTATCAACCGTACCGCAGCCGGTTCACTCGTCGGTGACGTGGACTTTGATAAGGCGGTAGAACGCGCAGGCTGGATAACACCGGTACCCGGCGGGGTTGGACCAATGACCGTCGCCAGCCTGATTGAAAACACGCTGGAAGCCTACGTTAAATTCCACTCTTAAAGCAGAGTTATGACTTACAGCCCGCAAACGCCAGCCTGCCAACACGTGCAGCGCTGGCTTAATGATATGGTTATTGGCCATAATTTCTGCCCCTTTGCCCGCTTTGTACGCGACCAGCAGCGCATCCGCTTTATGGACATCGCCTCATCAGACATGGCCCGGGTCCTGGAAGCATTATACGATGAGTTTCTTCACCTGGACACCACCAGCCATACCTCCACGACCCTGATGGTGTTGTCTGCTGGCTGGCAGCAGTTCGATGACTATCTGATGTTAGTGGACGTCGCTCAGCAATCCCTGAGTCACTGGGGTTATGAGGGGGAATATCAGTTGGCCAGCTTTCATCCTGACTACCTGTTTGCCGGGGAAGCTGAACATGCCCCCAGTCATTTTACTAATCGTGCTCCTCACCCGGTGATCCACATCATTCGTGAATCAGAAATGGAGCAGGCACTGGCGCACCACCCTGACCCCGAATCTATCCCGCAAACCAACATCGATACTACCGAAGCACTTGGTGAGGCCACTCTACGGGCTCAGCTTAAAGCGTGTAAAGCACCTCGTTAAGATAACGCTAAGCGTAGGTTGTTATGGACCGCCCGGCTGTTGCAGTAGCTCTGCTTTAGGCGTTAACAGTCCCCGCGCCTGAAAGTCGGTTAGCCGGAACATCCACTCAGTGAGCGAAGCCGCAACCAGATCGCCGGCCAGCAACAGTGCGTAACCGCCTTCATCGTCATCCATCTGGTACAGCGTCATGGTTAACACCTTACCGTCTTCGGCCGTGATAGCGATGGTACGACGTAACTGCGTTTCAGCAGGTTTATTGAGCAGCGGTTCAACACTGTCGTATTCGAAATTAACAATGTCATTCAGGGTGTGAGCCAGAACGCCAGGATAGGCCAGCGGTAATTTATTTTCACTGAGCTGCCAGTTGCCCTCGGTGCCTTTATAAAGCGTAAAGGCCGCATCATTATCGATAACGATGGACTCAAGTGTCGTCAGTCCGGCAGCTATAACGTCGGGTAACAGCCACTCGTAAGGCGTAAGCGGTAGCGACAGGGTTTCATCTATCAGATAACTTTGTTGCTGGGACGGTTCCCGCGCGTAACGGCCCAGTCCACTCGACGCCAGATTACCAATTACTACGCGCCATTGCTGAGTATCCGTGGCAATCGTTAGCAGGGTGCTTTGTGCGCCCGGCTGAGTAACAGGCTCTACGCCAAGCAATGCATAGCGCGACGCTTTTGCAGTTTTCGGCTCAATAATATGCGCCTGGGACAAAGCGCTGACGAAGCCAGCCAGTTTTTCCACATCAACCGGAAAGGTCATCACCGAATCCAGGTGGGTAGCAAGCCACTGCTCGTCTTGCCGGCGCGCTTTAAACAGTGGCCCTTCTGTATTTTCAATAGTTATTTGCGTCAGCGAATTACTTTGTGACGCCAGTCCGCCCAACAGTAAATGAGACTGAGAGGCCTGCTCTGGATGGCGTACAACCACTAAATAATAGCCGGCCCCCACAGTCACTACGACCAGTAAAAATAATATAACAACACGGGTCATGATCCGATGGCCTCCAGCGTTTTCTTCCCTGCTCTGCGGCGCAGCAAACGCGCCAGCCCCCACAGCACAGTTACCAGCAATATAGGGCTGATGGCTATATTTAACAGCTTGAGATAGTTACCCAGCTGGTCGATATCCCTTTCCAGTTGATAACGAACTTCCCGCAGCTCCCGGCGAATTTCGTTGCGCTGTGCAATAAACGTATCCAGGGCAGCCTGTTGTTCAGGAGTCAGCGTTAGCGCGCCTGACTCAGTCTGCACATTTTGCAACTGAGCTAACTGCTCTTCTGTTTGCTGAAGCTGATTTTGCAGACGCTCTTCCTGTTCGCGAAAACGCGCTTCTGCCGCTACCTGCAATGCCTGAACCTGCTCAAACGGCCGTGCGTAGGTACCCCGGCCGCGAATACTGATCAGTGCATCACTACCGGCCAGGTTTTCACTGGCGTTAATAATGGCGTCGCCATTGTTAGCAAAGGGTGTGTAAATAGTTTCACCAAAGAAATTCGCCTGCTGCACCCAAAAGCGGTCGGCCAGCAAATCGGCATCGCTAAACACTATCAGGTTTAATTTAGCAGTGCGGCTCACATGGGCCATATTAAGCTCGCTGGCAGATTCTGTTGCCGGCGCCTGGGTAAACGCCGAGGTTGCCGGACCACTAAACCGTGCTGCCAGGGTGATACGCTGAGAGTCTGTACCGTCAAGCATCCGCTGTAATGCTTGGGGCTCCTGAGTCATAGCATACTCTGCGCCATCCACTATCACCGCATCGGCAGATGAATAAGCCAGTGGTGTGAGGGTTAAATCACTGCCTTCAGCCAGCTTAAGAGGAGCAAAAGACGAACCGTTAACCAGTTCCAGGTTGGCCGTAATCACATCCTCGCGATTAAGTTGCTCACCGGTCAGCCCGATGATGCCCGGGTGGCGGGTGACCGCACCTTCAGGCGTGCGAATATCCAGTCCCAGACGACCATCAAGTACCACCGAATCAAGTCCGGCATTAATCCCCCAGCTTTCCAGCAAGCTAAAGTCAGATTTGTTCGCTTCCAAAGCGCCCATCATGGCCATGGCATCCGACTCATAGTGAGGATCCACAAATAACAGGATCCGCCCCTGCCGCATGGCGAACTGGTCGATAGAATACAGCAATGTTTCACTCAGATTCTGTGGGTGAATAACCAGCAGCACGTCGGTATTTTCCGGAATTTGTGTGGCATCACTGCCAATGGTTGTGATGATGTATAACTGACTAAGCTGGCTGTAAAACGTCATGGCGGGGGTCATCTGGCCGCTCATGGGATTCTGCCCGCCCATCAGGTTGATGTCGGTCAGCAGAGTCAGTTGGACCGGCTCAGGTTCACTGAGCTGATAAATCAGTTTGCTGATGTCGTATTCAAGGAATCGTTCTTTCTGCGGATCGAAAAAGTTTATCGTAAACTGATTGTCTACCGCATTCGTGCCAGCCAGACCAAAGTAAATGGCATCACCTACCGGGCCAAGGGTTGCGCCGGTCAGGCCAAATTGGTTGGCCCGGTCTTCTACTTCTGAAAAAGGCTCAGGGTCGATGACATTTAAGGTAATTTTGCCATTTGCCCGGGACTCATACTCCTCCAGTAAACTTTGCACCCGGTTGGCGTAGTTTCGTAGCGAAGTCATGCCCTTGGAGGCGGTATCAGAGAAGTAAAAATTAAGTACAATGGGCTCATCGATGTCATTTAATACCCGCTGGCTTCCCTCAGACAGGGAATACACCTGATCCTCGGTGAGGTCGATTCGATAATCACCCAGCACTTCATTGTTAATGACCACCAGCCCAAGACACAACACGGCCAGTAACAGAAGGGTTAAAAAAGCGATTAATTTCTGCATAGTTAATCCGCCTTTTTCTGTTCAATAACAATCAGGCTGGCATAGAGCCAAACCACCATAATAATGAAGAAATAGCCCACGTCATTCAGTGCCAGTACACCCTTGGCCGTGGCCTCAAAGTGACTCAGAAAGCTGAAGCTGGCGACGGTATCAAGAATCAGATTTCCGGCCCATGGCTGAAAGGCATCCAACACAATACTGCTGCCCGATACCACAAACAGGAAGCACACCACCACAGCCAGAATAAACGCCACTACCTGATTACGGGTGAAGGCCGACATACAGGTACTAATAGCCAGAAAAGCACCGGCCATAAGCCAGCTACCTATATAAGCGGCCACGATAATGCCGTGGTCGGGCTCACCAAGAAAATCAACACTGAGCCAGAGCGGAAAGGTTAGCGCTAATGCTAATCCGAGTACCAGCCAGGCCGCGATAAATTTACCCAGTACGGCTTGGGCCACACTGATCGGCAGGGTCATAAGTAACTCAATGGAGCCGGACTTGCGCTCCTCCGCCCAACTGCGCATGGCTATCGCCGGTACCAGAAATAAATACAGCCAGGGGTGGAAGTTAAAAAACGGGATCAAATCGGCCTGGCCCCGTTCATACAGATTGCCGATAAAGAAAGTAAAAATGCCTGATAGCATCAAAAAGATAGCAATAAACACGTAAGCGACCGGGGTGGCGAAAAAGCTCGCAAATTCCCTTTTAGTGACAATCCAGATATTACCCATTGGCCACCTCCGCCGTGGTGATATCCCGAAACACTTCATCGAGACGACCAGTCTCCAGCGTCAGGGTATCCACCGGTAAACGCCGCTGAGTGACATATTCATTAATGGCATGGAAAATATGTTTGCCAGGCTCCGGAAATAAGGTTACCAGACCGGTCTTGCGATCGATTTCCATTTCATCGACCCCTTCCAGTTCGGCCAGGCCGGAAATGTCAGCAGCATAGCTAAGACGCAGGCTCACCGCGTTACAGTATCGCGAGCGGTGCCTGAGTACTTCCGGAGTATCGTCGAAGCGTAATTGCCCGTCGGCGATAATCATCACCCGGTTACACACGGCCGCGACTTCCTCCAGAATATGGGTAGAAATAATCACAATTTTTTCCCGCGACAGATCTTCAATCAGCTGTCTGACGTGGTGTTTCTGGTTGGGGTCGAGTCCGTCAGTTGGCTCATCCAGAATAAGAATATCCGGATCGTGTAAAATAGCCTGGGCCAACCCCACCCGGCGTTTAAAGCCTTTGGAAAGATTATCGATGGGCCGATTCAGTACATCACTGAGCTCAACGCGATGAATCACATCATACAGGCGTTCTTTGCGATGAGCGCCTTTTAACCTTCTGACGTCGGCAATGAAGTGCAAAAATTGCCACACCGTCATATCGCCATAAGCCGGTGCGCCTTCTGGCAGGTAACCAATATCCCGCTGAATTGCTTTCGCATCGCTGTCGATTGACCGTTCCTTAATAAAAATTTCTCCCTCACTGGGCGGTAGAAATCCGGTCAGCATTTTCATAGTGGTTGACTTCCCTGCGCCATTCGGCCCCAGAAAGCCCACAATATTGCCGGGCGCAATGTCGAAAGAGAGGTTATCGACTGCTTTAAAATGGTCGTAAAATTTAGATAAATTTTTTACCGAGATCATAGCCATCCTATTTACGATCTACTGTTTAACAGTGCCTTTGTGCGTTGCTGTGATTTACTGCAAAAGACCAAGGTATGTGGTTAGTGCTATATATTGGCATACGCGGGATTTTCAATCATGTAAAAAATCGGCAAATTGATGACTTATCTGCGCAACAGGCAAAAAAAAGCCCGCACAAAAGCGGGCCGAATTGTGTTCCAGGGACTATCAGTAATTTGATAGCGGCGCTACTATAGCGAATAAATGTTTGAACTTTGTTTCAGTCTGACTACAAAAGTGTTGCAATATATGTCTGAACCGTCTGCCCTTGGAGTAACTCCCATCGGCCATATCGCCTCACCATTTAAGCAAAAATTTGCCATTCCCCGTCAACCCGCGCTGGCCAATGCCCGGGGCAGTGTGCGCCTGAGCCCCCCTTTTAACGACCCAAACTGTCTGCGTGGTATCGAAACCTACTCCCATCTGTGGCTATTGTTTTTATTTCATGAAAACCTCGAGAAGGGCTGGACTCCCACAGTCCGCGCGCCACGCCTTGGCGGGAACAGCCGCATTGGGGTGTTTGCCTCACGCAGTACGTTTCGGCCTAACAGCATAGGTATGTCAGTGGTGAAAAATCTGGGCGCTGAGCACCTGAATGGTCGATGGCAGCTCAATGTGGGCGGCATTGACTTACTTGATGGCACGCCTATTCTTGATATTAAACCTTATCTGCCCTACAGCGATAGCGTGGCCGGTGCCGAGGCGCATTTGCTTGATGAGCATCCACTCCCTGCCAGGGAAGTGTACTTCACCGAGCAGGCAACAGTTCAGCTAAACGCCCAGCCTCATAGTGATTTACACGCCCTGATAACCCAGTGTTTAAGCCAGGATCCCCGTCCGGCTTACCGGCAATCACAAGACAACGACCCGAAGACTTATCGGGTAATATTTTACGATCGTGACATCCAGTGGCGCGTGGAAAACGGCAAGGTACTGGTGACATCAGTGGAACAGGTCTCTTAGGGCTATTTTAGCGCCCCTAACACTGCTAGAATACGCGGGTTTTGTAATCATCCAATGGGTATATGCCATCAATGCGCACTAGTCAGTATTTATTAGCAACACAAAAAGAAACCCCTGCTGACGCTGAGGTAATTAGTCATCAGCTTATGCTTCGGGCTGGTCTCATTCGTAAACTTGCTGCCGGACTATACACCTGGCTGCCAACTGGTTTACGGGTGCTGAACAAGGTCGCCAATATTGTTCGCGAAGAAATGAACAAAGCCGGGGCGATTGAAGTGTTAATGCCGGTCGTACAACCCGCTGATCTGTGGCAGGAAACTGGCCGTTGGGAAGAATACGGCCCGGAATTACTGCGCATTAAAGACCGTCACCAACGGGACTTCGTATTAGGCCCTACTCACGAAGAAGTGATTACCGCACTGGTTCGCAACGAAATCAGCAGCTATAAACAGCTGCCCTTAAACCTGTACCAGATCCAAACCAAGTTCCGTGACGAGGTACGCCCTCGCTTCGGCATTATGCGCAGCCGTGAATTCACCATGAAAGATGCCTACTCTTTCCACATTACCCAGGCATCATTGCAGGATACTTACGACGCCATGTATAGCGCCTACTGTAAAATTTTTGAACGCATGCAGCTTGATTACCGCCCGGTAATGGCCGATACAGGCTCGATTGGTGGCAGCGTGTCCCATGAATTTCACGTATTGGCAGAGTCTGGTGAAGACAACATCGCTTTCTCTAACGGCTCAGACTATGCAGCCAACGTAGAGCTGGCACAAACGCAACAAGTCGAAAGTGCCAGCGTAGACGGCCTGCAATATGTACTGGTGCAGGCTGCCGACGAAGACGGCGAAGTCGATGCTAACAACTGGGTGCTGCTGGTTCTGGCGGCCGGCCACACGCTGAACGATATTAAAGCCGAAAAACTCAGCAGTGTTGCCGCTCCTTTAATTACTGCCAACGATGAAACCGTTTCAGCTGTGCTGGGCGCTACTGGCAATGATATCGATCTGGCTAGCGTAAACGTACCGGTATTTGCCGACTATATTGTAGCGGCGGCGTTAAAAGACCAAGCTTGCGCAGAAAAAATTACTGCTGCCGACTTGCGTAACATCGAAGCCGGCGACCCATCACCTTGTGGTAATGGCACCATCGAAATTAAACGCGGTATTGAAGTAGGCCACATCTTCCAGCTCGGAGATAAATACTCTGCAGCCATGGGCTGCGGCGTGCTCAACGAAAATGGTAAACATGAAATCCTGAGCATGGGTTGCTACGGTATTGGCGTATCACGTGTGGTTGCTGCAGCAATTGAGCAAAATCACGACGAGCACGGCATTATCTGGCCAGATCCAATCGCACCATTCAAGGTAGCTCTGATCCCCATGAATATGCATAAATCACAGCGTATTATGGAAGCCGCCGAAACGCTGTATAAAGAGCTGACCGCTGCGGGCGTGGAAGTCTTGTTTGACGATCGTAAAGAACGTCCGGGCGTTATGTTTAAAGATATGGAGCTGGTGGGAATACCTCACAGTATCGTCATTGGCGAGCGCAACCTTGATGAACAACTGGTTGAGTATAAAAATCGCCGCACCGGAGAGAAATCTTTATTACAATTAACGGAAGTGACCGCGTTTATCGGCGGATTGTAGTATAACGGGGTAAGCCATTCGGTGGATCCCGTTAGTTAAGGAGTCAGCATGCAGTTAACCTTCTATGGTGTAAGAGGTTCCATTCCAACACCGGGCGCACAGTATGTGCGTTATGGGGGAAACACTGCGTGCGTGCATATCGAACTGAGTGACGGCACCGATATTTCCCTTGATGCTGGCACCGGTATCCGCCTCCTTGGCGACAAGCTGGTTAAAAAGCAAACCCCTATTCATATTCTGCTGACCCATAATCACTGGGATCATATTCAGGGGTTTCCGTTTTTTACTCCCATTTATCAACCGGAGCGTGAAATATTTATCACCCCGGGGCAAACATCACTGCCAGAAAACGATGCCATCATTAAGCAAATGCAGGGCTCAGTGTTTCCGGTACCTTTTTCGGCATTGCGCTCGAAAATTACTATCACGCCGCAGCCAGACACTATCGACAGCTGGAAGCTTAACGGCGCAACTATTGCACGTTTGCCCATGAATCATCCGGGTAAAGGCAGTGCTTATTCGGTTTCGGAAAATGGCTTTAAAGTAGCCTACATTACCGACAATGAGCTCTACCCTCCCTATAAAAAAGAAACCGATTTTCTTACCTTTGTGGAATTTGCCAGAAACGCAGATTTAATTATCCATGATGCCCAGTACATGTTATCAGACATGCCCGCCAAAAGTGGCTGGGGGCACTCGGTAGCCGAAGAAGCGGTGAAACTGGCCATGGCATGTAACGCCAAACGACTGGCGCTTTACAGCCATGATCCGAGCCGTACAGATAAAGACATCGATGACATCATCGACCACTGCAACCAGTACATCACCATTGCAGAATCGCCTCTGCAGTTAATTGCAGCCCATGAGGGACTCACCATTGATTTTACCGCTGCACCTTAATCGCTTCGCGTTTGGCCTGGTACTGCTGATCACCTCAGTATTCGGCTATTGCAACGATAACGAACAACAAAACGAAGTGACAACCCAGGAGCAGCAAAGCGGACTGATTGCCCGGCCAAGCCTTCTCAAAAAGCGCTTCGAAGCCGATAGAAACCTGTTGAATAATGCCTTTGCGATTACCCAGTACCAACGCAACTATTTTCTGCCATTTACTTATGTGGATAATCCCAATGCGCTGGGCAATGCCGGACTAACTGAAGATAACGTCGACAGTAAGGAAGCCAAGTTTCAAATCAGTGTAAAGCTGCCCCTCTACACCCAGCCCGACTCCGTCGAGGGTGTTTATTTTGGCTTCACCCTAACCTCTTTCTGGCAGCTGTATAACAGTGAGGTGTCAAAGCCTTTTCGGGAAACCAACTATGAGCCGGAAGTATTTTATCAGTGGAATACCGATATAAAGCTCCTGGGTATCGATTTTAATGCCCTGCAGCTAGGCTTTAACCACATGTCTAATGGCCAGAGTGAGCTTCGCTCGCGCAGCTGGAACCGCATTATGCTAACCAGTTTGTTCAGCGATGCTGACGATATCTATTATCTGCGTACCTGGTATCGCATTCCGGAAGATGAAAAAACCTCAACTGACGATCCGTCCGGCGATGATAACCCCAGAATTAATCACTATTACGGCCGTATTGAACTTGGTTATGGTACGCGCATTAAAGGCTTTGGTTTGTTTGCCCGTCTGCGCAATAACCTGGAGTTTGACAACAACCGTGGTAGCCTGGAGCTATCGTTCAGTTACCCGGTTTCTCCCCGTTATGAGGTGGTACTGCAGTATTTTAATGGCTATGGTGACAGCCTGATTGATTACGATCGCCGCCAGAACCGTATTGGCCTGGGGTTCCAGTTAGCGGCATTTTAACGCTACGGAATAACCCCGGCTGCCCGGTACATCTGCAGATGTACGTCTACCAACGCATTGATATCCCGCTGGTAGCCACCGCCAATAACACAAGCCACAGGCAGGTTATGCCGCCGACACCAATCAAACACCATACAATCGCGCTGATAAACGCCTGCGGTACTGATATTTAACAGTCCTAAATCATCATTTTCATGCACATCCACACCCGCATCATAGATTATGGCATCGGGTGCATACAGTCTATCAGCGACACTCAGGGCCTCATCCAGCACGGCCAGATAAGGTTCATCCGTCATCCCTTTGGGTAATGGGAAATCCATATCTGACTGCTGCTTACGGTGGGGAAAGTTTTTCTCACCATGCAATGACAAGGTGATCACCGATGTATCATCCTGAGCGAGCAGTGCGGTGCCATCCCCCTGATGTACATCTAAATCAATGATGAGCACTGAATCTACACCAGGGTTAGTAAGCATCTGCCGGGCGGCGAGATACAAATCATTAAATAAACAAAAACCAGAGCCCCAATCTGCCCCAGCGTGATGATAACCGCCGGTCAGATTAAGCGCTATTCCATGTTGCAACGCCAGCTCGGCGGTTTTCAGAGTACCACCTACTGCGGTGAGGCTGCGTTTAATCAGTTGTTCAGACCAGGGAAAACCAATGCGACGCATTGCCTTGGTATCTAAGGTGCCACCAATCAGTGCATCAACATAACGGGGATCGTACCAGGCTGTCAGTGATTCCCTGGCCACCGGCTGTGGCGTTATAAACGCCGAATCTAATACGCCTCTCGCGCACAGTGCATCATGGATCCCCTGATATTTTTCGATGGGGAAACGATGCCGAACCGGCAACTCGAGCTGACTGTATATAGGGTGGAAAACCAGATGCTGCAAAATACCAACGTTACCATTTTGTGTTACACGAGTTGGGTATTGTACTGCATTGAGCGGTTATCGGCTCAATGCAGAAACCACAGACATCACATTTTTTGACATCATATTGATAGCTTCTGAAATATTATTGCTCTGTGATAAGGACTTGTAATCTTCTGCAGAGCTCATAACCCGGGCGATTACCCCATCCAGCTGTCGCTGAATAATGCTTTGATCGTTCGCGGCATCTTCCAACGCGCCGACCACATTCTGGGTTTCTTCGATGTAACGCACCAGCTCATTAAGTAGCGCCAGTGCCTGTTGTGCGCTTTGGGCATTCACATCAGCATGTTGCTGACCACTCGCCATGGCCGACACGGCTTTTGATGCGTCGGCTTCAAAGGCACTTAAAATAGCGTTAATTTCCTGGGTTGACTGCTGCGTTTTGGCTGCCAGTGCTCGCACTTCGTCGGCCACCACGGCAAAGCCGCGCCCATGTTCACCGGCCCGGGCCGCCTCAATAGCCGCATTAAGGGCCAACAAGTTTGTCTGATCAGCAATTTCATTGATCACATTTACCACGGTAAGAATGCTGGCACTGCGAGCCTGTAACTCATTCACGATCTGACTGGCGGATGCAACGGTTTTCGCTAGCTCGGCAAAGCCCTTATTGGCGCTATCAAAGGTGGTATAACATTCCTGAGCCTGCTGCTGGGAATGGCCCGATGCCACCGACACCTGACTGGTAATGGTAACCAGTCCTTTAACAATTTCGTCAAGTTTGTCATTCGCCTGAGCCAGTGAGTCAGACGAAGTGTGCTGATCGCTAGCCCCTTTTGCGATGGCGCTGCTGACATCTTCCAGAATGTCATGGGACTGACGAATTTGATACTGCGCATCAGACAATATCGTTACGGTATCCTGTAGCTTGTTCTGTAAGTGACGGGTAGCACTGGCTACTAAGCCGAGCTCGTGGTCGCTGCGATACTCAAGGCGATAATCGTAATCTTTTTGCTCCATTTTTTGCAGGCAGGTAGCAATTTCGCGGGTTGGTTTAACAATGTTGCGACGCAGATTCGTAATCAGATAAACAATACACAGGCCGCTCAATACTATCGACAAGCCCATAATTAGCCATAAGCGCTGGCTGGTTTGCGCTGTTACCTGCTCTTTGGCCTGACGGGTTGTCTGAGCTATCTGGTCGGTTGCCTGTTGCAACAGATCGGCCGGTTCACGGTCAATACCTCTTACAAAGGTATCGCCGGTATGAGGGCTGTAACCAGCGGCAACGAATGCCTCATACCCTTCGCGGTACTTGACGCCCATCGTCTTGTGAGCCGTTAAGAAACGGTCGATTAAACTGGCCGAGTCAGTGTTTAGCTCCTCTCCTGCCATCAGCTTACGCAGAATCTCCTGAACATCTGCTTCCCGGGCCTGAAACCGTGACCAGTACTTTTCTCTGTCTTTATCCGAAGCGCCACGCAATAACACATTTTTCCATTCCTGGACCTGGGTTTTAAACTCAGTCAGCGCGTCTGAAACTAAGCGCTCGTGCACGACATTGGTTTGTTCAACCTGCTCAATATCGCTCATTAAGGAAAAAGCGATAGTCAAAGAGCCTGCATTGAGCAGGACGAGAATGGCTATGATTGCCAGAACGGGAGTCATTATCAGACGATTGATACTGGTAAATCGTATCATTTAAATCTCCGGAAAGCGCTTGTTAAAACCATGGATTCACCCTCCGTGTGAAAGGAGCCTAATTACAGCGCGGAAATATGACAGTTGTGTGAAAAACTGTTCATTAATCATACAAAACACGGTATTTAGTACAACAAAAGTAGCAGATACACCTACATTCGCCATTACAACAGGTATTATAGTTTAGTAACGGCAGCGAGGTTTATTCAAACGCCTGAATAAACCCGCCTGCTATTGGAAATACCTGCATTGCATTCAACGTCGAATAAGGCCTGGCAATTAGTGACGTTTAGCCTAACAGAGATAATGCAGCCTGTGGACGCTGGTTGGCCTGAGCAAGAATACTCGTACTGGCTTGCTGTATGATCTGGTTTTGTGTCAGTGTTGCTGTCGCTTGGGCGTAATCAGTATCACGTATACGACTGCGTGAAGCGCTTAGGTTTTCAGAAATGTTTGACAGGTTTCTAATAGTCGATTGAAATCTATTTTGTAATGCACCGAGTTCAGCTCTGACCCCGTTTACACGGGAGAGCGCGCCGTCGATTGCACCGGTTGGGTCGCCACTACCAGTGTACGTAGGCAATGACTCGGAAGACGGATTATCCGCATTTTCGGCAATAGTAAAATCTGCACTGTCAGTAGATACATCAGCTGGCGGACCCGCGTTATAGGTTGCCGTTACACCAATATTTGCCGCATTTACGGCATCTCTGTACTTTATCAGATTGCCCGTCTCATCGCCTGCAATGAAGTCCATCGATATTTCTTTATAACTTGTGCCACCATCTCCGGAAATGGCAAATTTATATGTCCCGGTGACGGTGTCGTTACCAAAATTAATGCCGATAGTCCCCAAGGTTAAGCCATTAATTTCACTAGAATCCAAACCGCCGCTCAAAGCGTTAAATCCGGTAATTTGTAATCCACTTGTGCCAAAGCCTGAACCAGAAAATTGGGTCAATCCGACATCAATTGTCTGGATTGAATTCGCACCTACTAAAAATGACGTACTGTAACTACCGTTTAATATATTGGTGCCCGCGAATGTCGTATCGTCCTTAATCCTATCGATTTCCGATATCAGTTCGTCGACTTCTTTCTGGATAGCTTCGTTATCTGAGTCACTGTTGATGCCATTTTGCGACTGGACCGCTAATTGCCTTATTCTTTGCAGAGACGTCGCCGTCTCAGACAGTGCGCCATCGGCGGTCTGAACCAGTGATATTGCATCATTGGCATTACGGACCGCTTGATTCAGGCCATTAATCTGTGAGGTCATTCTGTCAGATATCTGCAAACCGGCTGCGTCATCTGCCGCGCTATTGATTCTAAAGCCCGATGAGAGCTGCTCAAATGCCGTTGACAATCGATTACTGCTATCAAATAGCTGTCGCTGCGCGTTTAACGCAGACACATTGGTGTTGACAAAAAGACCCATACCTTAATTTCTACCCTGAACTTACAGCACACCGTCGCCGCCCGCAATGGTTCTCAGCAGGAGCAACATTGATTATTGTTATTCACTATACCGGCCTCTCAAAACAGGTATGTCAGTCGTTATCGGCCGTTATGGAAAAATATTTAGCTTTATTTTGAATTTATTAACTTTGCAGGGTATTAAAATCCGTCTTCTTCCTTGTAGTTTGCATAGTGCCGCAATGGAATAAAGCAGCGCTATTAAACAGCCTCGCACTTTCATTTTGATTGTTTAATGCCTGGCAAAAACTATTATTTGGGGCACTGTAAAGGACAATAGAAAAGCCTTGCGATGCAAGGCTTTAGGGGGTTATCTATGGATATAACAGGAATAAAAAAGAATGACTTCCTGATCAACTAAGCAGTATCAATTTACTCCCACTCAATGGTGGCCGGTGGCTTACCTGAAATATCGTAAACCACGCGGGAGATGCCGTCGATTTCGTTGATGATGCGGTTAGACACTTTACCCAGGAAGTCATAGGGCAGGTGCGCCCAGTGTGCAGTCATAAAATCGATGGTTTCTACCGCGCGTAGCGATACAACCCAGTCGTACTTACGAGCATCGCCCATTACGCCAACCGATTTAACCGGCAGGAATACGGTAAAGGCCTGACTGACTTTGTGGTAAAGCTCAGCATTATGCAGCTCTTCGATAAAAATGGCGTCAGCCCGGCGCAGCAGATCGCAGTATTCTTTTTTGATTTCGCCCAGTACACGCACACCCAGACCTGGTCCCGGGAAAGGGTGGCGATACAGCATATCGTATGGCAGACCCAGCTCTAAACCAATCTTGCGCACTTCGTCTTTAAACAGTTCGCGCAATGGCTCTACCAGACCCAGTTTCATGTCTTCCGGCAAACCACCCACGTTGTGGTGAGATTTGATCACGTGGGCCTTACCGGTCGCGGATCCTGCAGACTCAATCACATCCGGATAAATAGTCCCCTGTGCTAACCATCTGGCGTTAACCAGCTTACCTGCTTCTTCATCAAATACCGCAACAAACTCGTTACCAATCGCTTTACGTTTTAACTCCGGATCATCAATTCCCTCAAGACGGGCAAGGAAGCGATCTTCGGCATCGATTTTAATGATGTTAAGACCAAAATGGTCACCAAACATATCCATAACCTGCTGCCCTTCGTTTAATCGCAGCAAGCCGTTATCAACGAATACACAAGTGAGTTTGTCGCCAATGGCACGGTGGATCAGCATGGCAACTACCGATGAGTCTACACCACCAGACAGCCCCAGAATTACCTCATCATCACCTACTTTTTCTTTAATGCGGGCAATGGCATCTTCGATAATCGCATCCGGCGTCCACAATTTTTCACAGCCACAGATATCCATAATAAAGTGTTGCAGCAAGCGCATGCCCTGACGGGTATGAGTCACTTCAGGATGGAACTGTACACCGTAGAATTGCTTATCGGTATTTACCATGGCCGCATGCGGGCATGAAGGCGTGAGGGCAACCGTTTCAAAGCCGTCAGGAATAGCGATAACCTTGTCACCGTGGCTCATCCATACATCCAGCAACGCATTGCCTTCGGCACTGATCGCGTCTTCGATATTGGCCAGTAAATCGTTTGACTTAACCACTTCTACCTGGGCATAGCCAAATTCACGCTTATCTGAACCCTGCACTTTCCCGCCAAGCTGCTCAGCCATGGTTTGCATGCCGTAACAAACACCCAGTACAGGAACACCCGCATTAAATACATATTCAGGTGCACGGGGCGAGTTGTCTTCGGTAACCGATTCCGGACCGCCCGAGAGGATTATACCCTGCGGGTTAAACGAGCGGATTTGTTCCTCGGTCACATCCCATGCCCAGAGTTCGCAATAGACGCCAAGCTCGCGCACACGACGGGCAATGAGCTGAGTATACTGTGAGCCAAAATCCAGAATAAGTATGCGATGATCATGGATGTTTTGTGTCATGGTGTTTGCCTTAAAATAGAAAACAAGCAGGCTGGTATTAACCAGCCTGATAAATCAATCGATTGGTGTTGGTAAAGTTTAACCTAAACGGTAGTTAGGTGCTTCTTTTGTAATGCTTACATCGTGAACGTGTGACTCACCCATTCCCGCTGAAGTCACCCGCACAAACTGTGGTTTGGTATTCAGTTCGTTAATGGTAGCACAACCGGTTAAGCCCATGGCTGAACGCAGGCCGCCCATTTGCTGATGGATAATGGTGGCAATTGGGCCTTTATAGGCCACACGACCTTCGATACCTTCTGGTACCAGCTTTTCTGCGTTGTCGCTTTCCTGGAAGTAACGATCCGATGAACCATTACGCTGATTCATAGCCCCTAACGAACCCATACCACGGTAAGACTTGTAGTAACGGCCCTGATACAACTCAACTTCACCGGGCGCTTCTTCGGTGCCAGCCAGCATAGAACCAACCATTACGCAACTTGCCCCGGCCACCAGCGCTTTGGCAATATCACCGGAGAAGCGGATACCCCCATCGGCGATAACCGGAATATCACGGTCTTTCAGCGCTTCAACTGCATCAGAAATAGCCGTAATTTGCGGTACACCACAACCAGTTACGATACGGGTGGTACAAATTGAGCCAGGGCCAATCCCTACCTTGATAGCGTCGGCACCGGCATCAGCCAGCGCCAGAGCACCCTCGGCTGTCGCCACGTTACCGGCAATAATTTGCAGCTCAGGATAGGCGTCACGAACCGTTTTCACGCGGTCGATTACGCCTTGTGAATGGCCGTGTGACGTATCGATAAGTAGTACATCAACACCTGCCTCAACCAATAGCGCGATACGCTCGTCTGTGCCCGGGCCAACACCGACCGCAGCACCAACGCGCAAGCGACCCAGCGAGTCTTTACAGGCGTTTGGCTTGCTTTCGGCTTTCTGGAAGTCTTTCACAGTGATAAGACCGGTGAGCTTAAAACTGTCATCAACCACCAGAATCTTTTCGATACGGTGTTCGTGCATCAGTTCCAGCACTTCTTCTGAGCTGGCACCTTCTTTAACCGTTACCAGGCGCTCTTTAGGCGTCATCACTTTATCAACCGACAAATCAAGGCGGTTTTCGAAGCGCATGTCGCGGCCGGTAATTATACCGATCAGGTTATTGTCTGCATCGGTAACCGGGAATCCCGAATAGCCCATTTTTTTACTTAACGCCTGCACGTTGCCCAGGTTATCGGTAGCACTTACCGTTACGGGATCGGATACAACGCCGCTTTCATATTTCTTCACTTCACGTACATGCTTGGCTTGCTCTTCTGGGGTCATGTTCTTATGAACAAAACCAATACCGCCTTCCTGGGCTAATGCAATGGCCAAACGCGCTTCCGTTACAGTATCCATAGAAGCTGATACCATAGGGATATTCAGATTTACCTTGCGAGTCAGACGGGTTTGTAGACTGGCTGTGTGCGGGAGCACGGTGGAATGCGCCGGAACCAATAAAACATCGTCAAAGGTTAGCGCTTCTTGAGCGATTCGTAGCATGCAAAAACACCTGTATATTGAGGTTTAATTGCGGCGCAATTGTAGTGTTTTTTCACTTTCAGGTAAACTGTATTTGCATTAAAGCTGAGGTTTTTTCATTCAATGACAGTTTTCTCTGCCCCGGACGGGCAAAAAGTTCACAGCGTAACAACATTAAATCGCCTGGCGCGTAACATCTTAACCAGTGAGATAGGTTTGGTGTGGCTCAGCGCTGAAATTTCCAACTTCACCCGCGCATCATCCGGCCACTGGTATTTCACTCTCAAGGATAATAAAGCCCAGGTGCGGGCCGCCATGTTTCGCTCCGCCAACCGGGTGGTTCGTCATCCACCGCGCGAGGGAGACAAAGTACTGGTCAGAGCCAGCGTTGGCATCTATGAACCCCGGGGCGATTATCAACTGGTGGTGGAAAACATGGAGCCCGAGGGCGAAGGCCAGTTAAAACTGGCTTTTGAGCAGCTAAAATACAAGCTGCAGGCTGAAGGACTGTTTGACCCGGCCTCTAAACAGGCACTGCCGGCCCAGATAAAACGGATTGGTGTGATCACCTCAGCCCACGGCGCCGCGTTACATGACGTATTGAGCGTGTTAAAGCGCCGCAGCCCGGCCACCGAAGTCATTGTTTATCCCTCAATGGTGCAGGGCGAGCAAGCCGCTGCCCAGTTAGCCCGTAATATCTGGCTGGCCAATCAGCGCCAGGAAGTGGACGTGATCCTGCTCACCCGAGGCGGCGGTTCGTTGGAAGACTTGTGGTGTTTTAACAACGAGTCGCTGGCCCGGGAAATCGCCCGCTCAGCGCTGCCACTGGTTAGTGCGGTGGGACACGAAGTGGATGTGACCATCGCCGACTTTGTCGCCGATCTGCGGGCGCCAACGCCGTCGGCCGCAGCCGAACTGCTCTCAATGGACCAGCGCGAAGTCCAAGCGCAAGTCCGCCAGTTACAACAGCAGCTCACGCGCGCTTTTAATAGCGCATTGCAGCGTCGTGCTCATCAGCTAGCGGTACTCAGCCAGCGCCTGAAGTCCCGCCACCCGGAAGTGATGTTGCAACAGCAGGGCCAGCGGGTTGATCAACTGACACAGAAAATAACCAGCCTGATGACTCAGCAGATTGTGCGTGGCCAAACCGCTTCCCAGCGCCTGGAAAGCCGTCTGGAGCGACAGCATCCGGCCATTCAACTGGATAAGATAAAAACCCAGCAGGTATATTTAGATCAAAGAATGATGCAGGCAATGCAACAACAGCTAGAGACCCGCAAGCAGAAGCTTGCTACACTGGCGCACCTGCTACAGTCGGTAAGCCCTCTGGCTACCATGGCGCGCGGCTATTCCGCTACCTTAAAAGCCGGCCAGGCGATAACCAGTATTACGGCGGTAAACGAGCAGGACGAAATTATCAGCCGGGTCCGTGACGGTGAGATTGTCAGTGTGGTTACAGCAGTGGTTGCCAAACCCACTTTATGATGTCTCTCAGGTTAAGCGTGACCATGTGTAAACAAGGACAGGTGATGCATTTATTATGGGTATTGTTGTTTGATTAAAATTTTCCGCCACGTTTTGTTTTGGTCTGCGCTGTTGCTGACCACTGGCTGTGCGAGTAGTGCTATAAAACCGCCTGAACAGCCATTGTTGAGCGCCCCGGAACAAGCCCCTTTTAATCTGGCTGTTAATGTCTACTCTTCCTATATCAGTGACGAGGTGGAGCAGCAATGTAATCGGGCCGCGTTAACCAGCACGCCTTGTAAAAACGACGGCATTGCGGCTAATGACTTTTTGAGCGGCCTCGAAAAGCTCGATTTGTTTGCCGAGCTTAGTCCTTCAGTGAGCCGTCATGATTATGAATTGTTGATCGCTAATCAGGTGGCTGATATGCCAGCAAATCAAGAATCTACTGCAGATTTGCCACTGCAAAGTTATACGGAGTTTGCAGTGGAATGGCGCGGCGTTCATCTTGATAGCTTCTTAGTGCACTATTGGCATAGCGGCACTATTAGCCCGCAGGATGTTGAACAAATTATTCTGCGTTGGAGTGAGCACGCCAACCGTAACCACATTTTTTCAACACCGTTTCTTTATCAGGCCATGGGCGCAAGTGATTACTCTGCAGCACTGAACCTTCCCGAACTTCTGGGCGAATTTCAGTTAGCCCGGCAGTTTCTGTATCCGGACCCGTTTAAAGGCGTGCTGGCCAGATACCTTCACCCCTCTTTCAGCGAGGCAATTATGGATATTGCCATTTATCCGGTGTTAGCACCGTTAACCGGTGATACTGAACAACTTATCAGCCACGAACTGGAAGACGCGGTAGAACAGGCCAAGCAAATTGCCGTTGAGCGTGCCATGGCGATGGAAATAAAAAAGCATCAACAAGCTTTTAGCCAGGGCGAGTCTTCATTACAGGGCGTGATGTCAGAAATAGCCGCAGAGGGTGACAGTGGCGAAGCCCTTTATGCCACGATTTATGTCTTCCGGCTGGAAGATAAATTCGTAAAATTCAGTACCACGTTTCCATCTCGGATCGGCGACCCGCTGGTAAGTGAGGCCTTAACTCAACTGGCGGTACCCGGCGAATCCGCGCTGATGAAAGAATTGCGCAAGGCACTTTAATCTCAACCGCGCGTAAAAAAGCCCTGCTAAACAGGGCTTTATTGTGGGTTATTTCTTTTTCTTGTGAAAATCCATCATTCGACGGCGTTTTCGTTGCTGGGCAAGCGTCAGCTGATTCTTCTTGCCCTCGAACGGGTTAGCCCCTTCTCGGAATTCAATCTTAATTGGCGTGCCCATTACATCCAGCGCTTTCCTGAAATAGTTCATCAGATACCGCTTATAGGAACTGGGTAAATCCTGCACCTGGTTGCCGTGCACGACGATTACAGGCGGATTGTAGCCGCCGGCGTGGGCGTACTTCATCTTGATCCGGCGTCCTCGCACCAACGGTGGCTGATGGTCTTCCTGAGCCAGTTCCATAATCTGAGTCAGCATGGAAGTATTTATTCGTTTTGTGGCACTGCGGTAGGCTTCCTGCACCGACTCAAACAAATTGCCCACCCCCGAACCATGAAGCGCAGAAATAAAATGTAACCGGGCAAAGTCGATAAAGCCCAGGCGACGGTCCAGTTCGCGTTTGATTTCATCCTTAATATCGGTATCCAGACCGTCCCATTTATTTACGGCTATCACCAGCGAGCGGCCGGAATTAAGAATAAAGCCTAACAGACTCAAATCCTGATCGGAGATCCCTTCGCGGGCATCAATCACCAACAGTACAACGTTCGCTTCCTCAATGGCTTTAAGGGTTTTCACTATGGAGAACTTTTCTACTGCTTCTGAGACCTTTTTACGTTTACGCACACCAGCGGTGTCAATCAGTATGTAGTCGCGCTCGTCGCGTTGCAGCGGAATGTATACGCTGTCCCGGGTAGTACCCGGCATATCATACACCACCACACGGTCTTCACCGAGAATACGGTTAGTAAGTGTTGACTTACCCACATTCGGTTTACCCACAATTGCCAGTTTGATGGGCAAACTCTGCAGGTGTTTCAGCTGGTCTTCGGCATCGAGCTCTTCCTCTTCGGCTGATTTGGTTACCAGCATTTCAGGGAATTGCTCACTCAGTGGCAGTAGTGCTTCCTGAATCAGTTGCGACACACCGCGGCCGTGGGCTGCGGCAATCTGATGTACATGGCCCAGGCCCAGTGAGAAAAACTCTGCGCTTTCGCTATCACCGTTTATACCATCTACTTTATTAGCCAGCAAAAATACGGTTTTATCGCTTTTACGCAGGTGATCGGCGATGAGTTGATCGGCAGGTAGCAGCCCCGCCCGGGCATCCACCAGAAAGAACACCACATCAGCTTCTTCAATGGCTTGTAGTGACTGCTGTGCCATTAAGGTATCAATACCTTCCTCATCGCCTGTGATACCACCGGTATCAACCACAATGAAGTGACGTTGCTCATAGCTGGCCTGACCGTATTGCCGGTCACGGGTCAGCCCCGGGAAATCAGCAACCAGTGCATCACGGGTATGAGTTAAACGATTAAACAGCGTTGACTTACCCACATTGGGCCGGCCAACTAACGCCACAACAGGCAACATATCGGTGTTCCTTTAAGTAATAAACAAGCAAACGGCCGCGCATAAAGCGCGGCCGTTAAATTATATCGGAATATCCCGCGAATTGCAGGATAAGCGTGGTTACTGAGCTGACAACGCAGCAATTTCTCCATCGCGGGTAATGGTGACCACCAGGTCATTCACCTTAACCGGCGTCGCATAGATAGCTTCGTCTTCATCGTCGCCACCTAAGTCGTAGCGGGCAATGAGTTTGCCATCTTCAGCATTTAACCAGTGCATTAGTCCCCAGCGGTCGCCAAGCACCAGTTGCTCGCCCATAATCAGTGGCGTAGTCAGGTTACGCTCTTTAAGGCCGCTCTGAGACCAGATTTCAACGCCATTACGACGGTCCAGGGCATAAACGATCGAGCGCGTATCAACTACGTAAATGCGATTACCGCTAACAGCCAGATCACGGTACGAGCCGTATTCACGTTTCCACATAATGCGGCCACTGCGCAGTTCTACTGCTGCCAGGGTGCCATCATAGGAAACGATATACACAGTGTTGCCGTAAACTACCGGCGCCGAGTCAACATCGATAATGCGCTCAAGTTCAGTAGCGCCCGCCGGAGCGGTAATAGCGGTTTCCCACGCAGGAATACCACTGGTCAGAATATTCACCTGCAACTTACCGGTAGGCGTGCCAACCAGTGCACCACCATTGGTGGCAACCGGCGCTGAAATACCCCGCAAGCTCAGCGGCGGCACGTCGGTTTCACTGCGCCACAGTTGCTCACCGGTTTTGGCATCCAGTCCAAATAACACACCGGCGCCGGTATTTAATACCAGGATCCCTTCATCCATCGCCGGTGTAGCCAGAATTTCACCTGGTACCGTGGTTTCCCACAACGTTTCGCCAGATTCATGATTTAGGGCACGGATAATACCATCTTCAGTGGCGACAAATACCATGTCATAGCCTGCTGCGATAGCACTGATTTTGGCCGATGCACCACTGCGCCACAGACGAGCGATATCGTCCCAAAAGGATTCATTCGGGAAAATAGCAAAATTACGTTCCCATACCACCTTGCCACTATCCGGGGTTAGTGCCACCACTTCGCCATGACGCTCTGCAGCGTACACCGTATCGTTAGCGAATACCGGTTTTAAGCGCGAAAAGTACTTATCAACGCCATCACCAATAGTGTAACTCCAGACTTCTTTTGGGGTTATCTGATTTTCAATAGGCGCAATACGGCGGATTTTAATTTCTTCTTCATCAGCGAACCAGTCTGTCATGGTGGCACAACCTGACAAGCCAATGATGGCTGCGGTTAACACGACCCGTTTAAACATACGGCCACACAGAGTTGAGTGCTGTGAGATGTTTCGAGTATTTAAGTTCATTCACTATCCTGCGCTAACTGCAAGGTTGTCTAGCTTCATTTGCAGTAATCGATTGTTAATATTTTTCTCCAAGGCAGAGGAGTAGGCTATGCGAGCCTTGTCAAAGTTCCCTTGTGCAGCAAAAATATCACCTTTCACTTCATCAACCTGTGCAGTAAACGCTTCATCGGTGACCGATTCGATGGTTGTCAGGGCATTGTCATACTGCTGAAGAGCTAACTGAACACGCGCCAGACGCACATTTGCCACCTGCTTCAGACTTTCATCTGCTGCGCTGCCAGCAACGCCTTTGAGGTAAGTTGCAGCGCTTTCAAGGTTACCGTCGTCTACCGCTTGCTTAGCAGCCAGTAAGCCTGCCACGTTAGCATAACCTGTAGCGTCGGCGTTGATTACAGCCTCAATCGGCTGACTGTTTTGTTCGTTCACCAGCGACTCAAGCGCGGTCTGGTAAGACTGAGAGGCGCTTTCCTTGGCAGCAATTTGTGAATCGCTGTAGTACTGCCAGCCAAATAAACCGACTAATCCCAGTACTGCACCAACAATCAGAGACGTTCCGTGCTCTGACCAAAACCGTTTAATCGCCTCTACCTGCTGTTCTTCTGTAGCGAATTGTTCCATCTTTAAACCTCTTTATTTTGCTAACGGTTATACAGATAACACGTTATGTAAAGCTGCTGGCAGCTCACTGAGTGCCACATTAACCTGTTCGCCGTTGCCACGTAGTGGTTTCAGGGTCACCTGGTGAGCAGCCATTTCTTCCGAGCCAATCAGCAATGCAACACTGGCTCCTACTTTGTCTGCCCGTTTAAGTTGTTTCTTAAGGTTGCCACCACCACAGTGCAGCATCACCCTAAAATAACTGTCAGAATCACGTAGCGATTCTGCAACCTGGCTGGCGTAGCCGCGGGTATCATCACCCAACGCGGTAACATAAATATCGGCTGCTGGCTGGTTTTGCTCGATTTTCTCAAGCGTATCGAGTAACAACACCAGACGTTCCATACCCAGAGCAAAGCCCACGCCGGGTGCTGGCTTACCACCCAGTTGTTCTACCAGGCCATCATAACGACCTCCGGCACAAACTGTACCCTGAGCGCCAAGGCTCTCGGTTACCCATTCAAAAACGGTGCGATTGTAATAATCCAGACCACGAACCAGACGGGGGTTGATTTCATATGCCACGCCCGCATTGTCGAGCAGTTCACACAACAAGGCGAAGTGGGCTTTAGAATCGTCATCGAGATAATCGAGCAAAGACGGCGCATCGGTTACCAGCGCCTGTACCTGCGGATTTTTGCTATCCAGTACACGCAGAGGATTAGACTCCAGGCGGCGCAGAGAGTCTTCATCAAGTTGCGATTCGTGCTGTTTAAGGTAAGCGACTAAGGCGTCTTTGTAATTCTGACGAGCCTGATTAGAGCCCAATGAATTGATCTGTAAGGTAACATGGTCTGATACGCCGAACAGTTTCCACAAGCGGGCTGATAACAGGATCACTTCAGCATCAATATCAGCGCTTTCCAATCCGTAGGTTTCCACCCCAAACTGGTGAAACTGGCGGTAACGACCTTTTTGCGGCCGTTCGTGGCGGAACATAGGCCCCATATACCACAAGCGTTGTTGCTGGTTGTAAATCAAACCGTGCTCATTTCCGGCGCGCACCGCACTGGCAGTACCTTCTGGGCGCAGCGTTAGACTATCGCCGTTCCGGTCGGCAAAGGTATACATTTCTTTTTCAACGATATCGGTAACTTCACCAATAGAGCGTTTAAACAGGTCGGTACTTTCGACGATTGGCGTTCTGATTTCCTGATAGCCATAACTGGCCACAACCTGCCGAATACCTGCCTCGACCTGTTGCCATTTACCCGACTCCGTCGGCAGGCAGTCATTCATACCTCGAATAGCCTGGATTGTTTTTGCCACCTGTTCTCTCTCAGCCTAATTAAAAGCCCCGCATTATAGGGGCTTTAGTGTTTAACCACAAACATTCTTAACTGCCAGCGCCCGGCCCCGGGATTACGGTTTTTCAACCACCGGGATAGCGTTGGCAGAATCCAGCATTGCCGCTTTGGCGCGGATACGTTTTTCCAGCTGTTCAACCAGATCGTCGTTAGCCAGTCGCTCTTTCTGACGCTTGCCGTCCAGATAATAGCCGCTCATATTCCGCGCACCGGTTAAGCCCAGATCTGACACTTCCGCTTCGCCGGGACCGTTTACCACGCAACCGATGATTGACACATCCATTGGCGTTAATACATCCTCTAAGCGTTGTTCAAGTGCATTCACGGTACCGATCACATCGAACTCCTGCCGCGAACAACTCGGACAAGCAATAAAGTTAATGCCGCGAGAGCGGATACGCAGCGATTTTAAAATATCAAAACCGACTTTGATTTCTTCCACGGGGTCAGCGGCCAGCGACACACGCAAAGTATCGCCGATTCCTTCTGCCAACAGCATGCCCAGACCTACGGCACTTTTTACCGCGCCGGCCCGTTGTCCACCAGCTTCGGTGATACCCAGGTGCAAAGGCTGCTCTATTTGTTTGGCCAGCAACCGGTACGCGCCAACGGCCAGAAATACGTCTGACGCTTTTACCGATACCTTGAACTGATCAAAATTGAGCTTATCGAGAATATCTACATGGCGCATTGCCGATTCAAGCAGCGCCTCTGGCGTTGGCTCGCCGTATTTTTCCTGCAGGTCACGCTCAAGCGACCCACCGTTAACGCCAATTCGAATCGGAATGTTTTTGTCTTTGGCACAATCCACTACCGATTTAACCCGCTCCATATTACCGATATTACCCGGGTTGATCCGCAGGCAATCCACACCATAATCAGCGACTTTGAGCGCTATTCGGTAATCGAAATGAATATCAGCGATCAGCGGCACACTAACCTGTTCGCGTATTTGCTTAAAAGCTTCGGCAGCGTCCATGGTAGGTACCGACACGCGCACTATCTCACCGCCTACGGCAACGATCCGATTGATCTGCGCTACGGTGGCCGCCACATCGGTTGTTGGCGTATTGGTCATTGATTGCACCGCAATGGGGGCACCATCACCAATGGGCACATTACCTACATTAATCCGAATTGATTTTCTGCGTTGGATAGGACTATCAGCAAACATTATTGTTCCTGCATGGGTAACGAAAACTTCGCGGTGCGGGTAGGATCAAATCCAGACATATCTACCGCTTCACCGTCATAACTAATTTGCACGACATCAGGCGCGCCGAGCGTCACTTCAAATGGCGGCAGGCCGCTCACCTGCATTTCATAGCCGGCCGCTTTAATTCCGTAAGCTATGGCTTCGCCACTGGCATCGGTAATATTCACCCAGCAATCGGCACTAAAATTAAACACCAGCGCTACTGGCTCACCACCTTCTGGCATTACCTGAGGTGATGCTTCGTCGTTTGTAGGAGGTGTTGTATCGAGCGACTCATCACTCATGGTGTCGACTGGCGAACTGGAATCTTCTGTCACATATTGCTGTGAAGGCTGCTTGGGCATTTCAGTATCAGCATCCCCAGTGATAACCTCACTTGTAGGAGACTCATCTGACTGCGTTACTGCAGCTTCAGGTTGCGGCTGACTGCTTACCGGCGTCGGCGCTAACTGCTTCTGAGCACTTTTCGTTGCAGCGGGCAGCTCGTTACTGTCATTTGCTGGTTGTTGATACCACCACACCACAACCCCGGCAATCAGCACAATAGCAATACCGTAGGTCACCATCATCCAGCGATCATCATGCGCCTGTTTGGCAACACGACGCGAGAAGCTTTGTAACTTGGCCGGTGGTTTTGGCGTGGTGTGATACTGATTAAAAAGCGTTAAGACTTCTTCCGGATTAAGCCCCAGATTCTTCGCATAAAGACGAACATATCCTTTAAAAAAGGTGACAGACGTGGAATCATCGATACGATTTTGTTCCAGATCGTCAATGATACCGACTTTTAAATACAACTTATCAGCGATCGCCTGTTGAGTCAGGCCCTGCTCTTCCCGTGCTTCCCGCAATACCTGGCCGGGACTGGGTACGTCAGGCACATGCTGCTCATCAGCTTCAATGTGCTGCTCTTTGTCCATTTGTTACCTGCGTTAGTTGGTTTGTTGTGCTGGCGGCACCAGCCATAACTTCATGCCGACCTTAATAGACCCGTTTTTATCCAGGTTGTTCCACTCTTTGAGTGTATTCAGCTTAATGTTGTACTGCAGCGACAACCGGTAAAGGTTTTCCTTTGGCTGAACAACATGAAACAGCTTGTCGGCTTCATCGTTGCGGATGTCCTGCCTCATTTCAGCAACCGGCCCGTAGGCTTCGGGCTCTTCAGCCACGACGACAGGTTCCGGTGTTTCAGGTTGGGTAGATTCAACAACCTGAGCTTCAGGCTTTGTCTCTGCCTCTGCAACTTTTTCAGTTTCAGGCATTGGCGCGACCTTGGACTGCGGCTTGTTCTTCACTTTCACCACCGGCTGCGGTACGGTTTTCTGACGCTCGATATACAACCGGGCTAAGGGGCTGTTTGGATACATGCGCAGGAGCATATCGCCATAACCGTTGGCAGCGCGTAAGTCTCCCTGTCCTTTGGCAATTTCGATGGCCATCCATAATGAATCGGCAGATACCCGTGCAACCTTTTCATAACGACGTAAAGTTTCAGCGGCTAACTCGTATTGTTCCGTTGCAACGTACATTTCGGTCAGAATAAACAGGGTTTTAGCGCGACCAGGCTGGTGTTTAAGTGCGCTATTGAGGTATTCTATAGCGTCTTCGCCTTCGCCCTGACTCTGCGCGCACAGCGCCATATTCTCGTAGGTTTCGGCGGAGTTAGCGTATTGCTTTGCATTGACGGCTTGCATGAAGAAACGCTTAGCTTCCTCATAGCGGCCATCCTGACATAAAAATGCACCATAACTGTTGGCTATGTTGGCATCCCGCGGTGCAAGGCTCATAGCGGTTTGATAAGACTCATCAGCGCGTTCGGACTCACCAACTACCTGATAGTAATACGCCAGACCATAATGGGTTTCGGCCAGACGAGGCGCAAAGGCCAGCGCTTTATCCAGATTTTGCTTGGCCTGTGAGTAATTACCGTTTTTAAGGTAAGTTAACCCCAGGGATACGCGGGTTTTCGCCGCTTCCTGTTGATCAAATTCAGAACTGAACGCCCCGGGCTGGGTTTCACTGACACAGCCTGTCAGGGCAATCATCAGACTCAAAACTATCAGTATTCTCATCGGCAGCGCTTACCTTATGTTTTTTCGATATTTTGTTATTGGGACATTTTTACCGAAATTGGCTCGCCCTTCATCTGTTTTTTCAACATTCTTTTGGTTCGGTCAACCACGTCACCTACTAACTGACCACAGGCGGCATCAATATCATCACCCCGGGTTTTACGCACAATCACAGTGTAACCCTTTTCCATCAGGACTTTGGCAAAGCGATCGATGCGCGAATTGCTTGAGCAGGTATAAGGCGATCCCGGATACGGGTTAAAGGGGATAAGGTTAATTTTACAGGGCGTTTCCTTCATCACCTTCGCCAACTCATGGGCGTGGTCGGTTGAATCATTAATTTGATTCAGCATCACGTACTCCACCGTCACCTTGCCCTGATTTGCCTTGGATTTGGCCAGATAACGACGCACGCCAGCTAAGAACGCTTCAATGTTGTACTTTTTATTGATCGGTACAATTTCATCACGCAACTCATCATTCGGCGCATGTAATGAGATAGCGAGGGCCACATCAATCTGATCCCCCAGCATATCCAGAGCCGGCACCACACCAGAAGTACTCAGCGTTACCCGGCGCTTAGACAAACCAAAGCCGTAATCATCAAGCATGATATCCATAGCGGGTACAACGTTTTTAAGATTGAGTAACGGTTCGCCCATGCCCATCATCACCACATTGGTAACCGGTCTGGCCGAGGTATCGTTAGATAAGCCTAGCGTAGTAGCTACCCGCCACACCTGACCGATAATTTCGCTGACGGTAAGATTACGGTTAAAGCCCTGTTGTGCGGTTGAACAAAACGTACATTCCAGCGCACAACCTACCTGTGAGGATACGCAGAGGGTTGCGCGATCGGCTTCCGGGATCCACACGGTTTCAACTTCCTGCCCGCCGTCGAGCTTCAGGGCAAACTTAATGGTGCCGTCGGTGGCCTGCTGGTGATAAGCAATCTCCGGCGCTCTTACTTCGCACTGCTCGATTAACTTCGCGCGCAGCTGCTTATTGATGTTGGTCATCTGCTCGAAATCGCTGACGCCGTGCTGATAAATCCACTTCATGACCTGATCAGCACGGAAAGGCTTCTCGCCGATTTCTGCGAAATAGTCGCGCAATCCCTGTCGATTAAAATTAAGTAGGTTAGTTTTGGACATAAAGCGATATCAACTCTTCAAATTAGTGGCGTCGAACCGGTATAGAATACCACGAAAAAGATATTCGATCACAGACAGAAAAGGGAGCACTAGGCTCCCTTTCGTCACGCATCAGGCTTAGCTTAGCGAGTGCGTGGGCAGATTTCTTCTTCTGAGAAGAAATACGCGATTTCACGCGCAGCAGATTCTGGTGCATCTGAACCGTGAACCGCATTCTCATCGATAGAGACAGCGTAATCAGCACGCAGGGTACCGGCAGCCGCTTCAGCCGGGTTAGTCGCACCCATGATTTCACGGTTTTTAACTACAGCGTTTTCGCCTTCCAGCACCTGAACCATTACCGGACCAGACGTCATGAAGTCAACCAGGGCGCCAAAGAAAGGACGCTCTTTGTGTTCAGCATAGAAGCCTTCAGCTTGCTCTTTGCTCATGTGAACCATTTTAGAAGCAACGATGCGCAGACCAGCAGATTCGAAGCGGTTATAGATTGCACCGATTACGTTCTTTGCAACGGCATCAGGCTTAATAATTGAAAACGTACGCTCAAGAGCCATTTTCTGTCTCCGGGTTTAATTGTAAAAATTTTGGTCGCGAATTATAGGCAATCTTTCTGCCCGTGCCTAGGGGGTAACCGGCAAATATCAAAAAATCTTCATAAAGGCGGTGATAAAGGCGGATTATCCGCCGTGCTGGGCGGCTAAATGCTGGATTTTACCCACGATGGCACGTAAGCCGTTGCCCCGGGTGGGGGTAATATGACGCTCAAGATCTAACGCTTCGAAATATTCATCAATATCAAAGGCCGTAATCTCGGCCGGCGTTTTATCGTTATAGGCAGCCATCACCAGTGCCAGCAACCCGTGAACAATCACTGCATCACTGTCGACTTCGAAGTGGATTTTATCCCCATCCATTGAAATGACCAGCCACACACTGCTCTGACAGCCTTTGACTAACCGTTCCGGGGTTTTCTGAGCATCATCCAGGCGTGGTAACGCTTTACCCAAATCAATGATGTACTGGTACTTTTGTTCCCAATCATCAAAGAATTCCAAATCTTCAATGATTTCCTGACTAGATGGTAACTGCATGATTTACTCTCGAATTAAAAAAACAGGCCGGCTTCGAGCTGGGCTTCTTCACTCATTTTATCCCGCGACCAGGGCGGATCAAACACCAGTTCTACTTTGACATTCTCGACAAACGGCACCAGTCCCACGCGGTATTCCACATCGCCAACCAGCACCGGGCCCATGCCACAGCCCGGGGCGGTGAGAGTCATATCGATAGTAACCTGCTTAGTATCCTGGTTGATGTCGACGTTGTAAATCAGACCCAGCGACACCAGATTGATCGGAATTTCCGGATCGTAGATGGTTTCCAGCGCGTCCCAGACCTGTTGTTTATCAATATTACCATCGGCAGGTGCGGTAAAATCCAGGCTTTGTGGTTTACGGCCAATGGCATCGGCGTCGGTACCGTCGATACGCAACATATTTCCTTGCCACGTAACGGTATAGTTGCCGCCTAAATCCTGAGTGATATTGACAAATTCGCCATCAGGAATAATTACGGTTTCGCCGGAAGGCACTTTGCGCGACTTTACTTCACGTTCAGTCACTACCATTTTTTGCTTCATAGGTACTCTTATCCGACGTTAAAGCTTTCGCCGCAACCGCATTCATCCACAACGTTTGGATTGTAGTATTTGATCACGCCGTTTACGCCTTCCATTACGTAGTCAATTTCGGTGTTTTGCAACAATGATACGGCGTCTTTAGCAATGGCGACCGTTAACTTATCGGACACGTTAAGCACCTCATCACCGTCTACCGAAGCATCGGCAAAATCGAGCACATAAGCATAGCCGGTACAGCCACTGACTTTGGTCGATAAACGAATAATCTTGCCTGGCTGATTTTTAAGTTTGCCCTCAAAGTGCTTTATCGCCCCCGGAGTGAGGGTAACAACGTCTTTACTGGGTACAAAAGTTTCTACTGACATGGTTATCTCTCCTAGCCCAACATTGTTTGAGCTTTGCGTAAGCCTGCAAAAAATGCAGAGACCTCGTCCAGCGTGTTATACAACGAGAAAGAAGCGCGGGCAGTGCCATTAATCCCAAGGCGATGCATCAGTGGTTGCGCGCAGTTATCGCCGGTACGGATAGCGATGCCCTGACGATCCAGAATAAAGCCGATATCGGCCGGGTGCGCGCTGTCCATCACAAAGCTCAGGATCCCAATCTTGTTTTGGGCGGTGCCGATTAAGCGCATCCCCTGAATATCCGCGGCTTGCGTCATAGCAGAATCAATCAGTGCCTTTTCGTGAGCCTGGACAGCAGCAACATCCAATTGGCTGAACCACTCAAGTGCCCTGCCCAGGCCAATAGCACCGGCAATGTTTGGTGTACCGGCTTCAAGGCGGTTTGGTAATGCCCCCCAGGTCGCGTTCTGATAGGTTACATCGGCAATCATTTCACCACCGGTTAACCATACCGGCCAGTTTTCCAGTACTGCCTGTTTGCCCCACAGTACGCCAATGCCGGTTGGGCCAAACACCTTATGACCAGAAAACGCGTAAAAATCACAGCCCAGCGCCTGTACATCTACGTCGCCATGCGCAATCCCCTGAGCGCCGTCCACCAGTACTAATGCACCGTAGGCTTTGGCCATTGCAGTAAGTTCTTTAACCGGGTTAACAGTTCCCAATGCATTTGATACATGAGGGAAGGCCACCATACGAGTATTCGGCCCCAGGTACGCCCTGAATGTTTCAAGATCAAGCTCGCCGTTGTCAAAAATCGGCGCAACGCGCAGCGTAGCACCGCTTTGTAAACAGGCTTGTTGCCAGGTAACCAGGTTGGCGTGGTGTTCCATTTCAGTTACCACCACTTCGTCACCGGCTTCCAGTTGTTGGGCCAGGCCCTTGGCAACCAGATTGATACCTTCAGTTGTGCCGCTGGTCCAGATAACTTCGTTACGGTTTGCCGCGTTAATAAAACGGGCTACCTGATCACGGGCGTTTTCGTAACGGCGGGTCGCTTCGTCAGATAACTGATGGGCGCCGCGATGTACATTGGCGTTACACTGGGTATAAAAATCTACCAGTGAGTCAATCACGACCTGAGGTTTCTGCGTGGTGGCACCGTTATCGAGATACACCAACGGTTTACCATCAACCGTTTGCGATAAAATAGGGAACTCAGCACGAATTGCCGCTACGTCAAAACTCATTTGACCTCCATGCCCACAAAACGGTCATGCAACTGAGCCAGTAACCACCCAGCGATATCTTCGTTAGGGATCTGATTGATCAGTTCCTGGATAAAACCAAAATTGAGCATAATCAACGCCTGACTGCGAGTAATGCCGCGTGTGAGCAGGTAATACAGCGCTGTATCATCAATTTCTGCTACTGTAGCGCCGTGGGCGCATTTAACGTCATCGGCATAGATTTCCAGTTCGGGTTTGGTATTAATCACCGCCCGACGTGACAACAACAGGTTGCGGTTATTCAGTTCAGCCAGTGTTTTCTGCGCGTCACGATGAATATGAATACGGCCATTGAACACTGCTTTAGCACGATCGCCAACGATACCCCGGGCATTTTCCTCGGTAGTACAGTTAGGCACGGCGTGCTCGATAGTGGTATGCAAATCAAACAGCTCGCCTTCGGCCAATAAATAAATTGCATTGATATTAGCGTTGGCAAATTCGCCGGTGTAGATAACATCCACATCGAGTCGCGAAAGCTGACTGCCATAACCAACTAATGTGCTATTGAGCCGGGCTTTTTCCGCCACTTTAAAATGACAGCCGCCCACGTGCATAGCTTGCTGCGTGAACATGGCAAACCGATAGTGCTCAAGGTGCGCTTCGCTGTGCAGCACATACTCACTGAACGCCGTATTAACACTGCTGGCATCACCGTAACCGTCTTCCAGTACCGTGGCTCGCGCACCAGCTTCTACCTGCATGAGTACGCGAAGGTGTTGATCGCCTTCGTTACTGGCCAGTTGTGAGATACGAATCGGCGTATCAATGGTTTTGCCTGCTGCAACCCTGATGTACAGACCATCGGCCAGCAGAGCGTCGTTCACCTGACCAAACAAGTGTTTAGCCGGTTTTACGTCTGACAGCAGGCTTTCGATTTCCTGTTGTTGCTCGGCGGTAGCTGTTGAGAAACGAACGATTTGAAGCCCTTCTGGTAAAGACAATGCGCTCACGTCAGTAAGCAGCTCATTACCACTAAAGACCAGTTCAATGGCAGATAACTCGCCAATTTTCGGCGCGCTAGATTCGGTATTTTCAGGTGTAGCCAGTGACACGCTGCGTTTTTCTACCGGAATGAGCGGTGTAAAACGCCAGTCTTCCACTTTGCGTAGCGGCCAGCGAACTTTTTCCAGTTCAGCCAGAGCCGCCTGACGATGAGGAGCCAGCCAGTCCTGATGTGTTTGCGCCGTGGCGATTACTTCAGACAGCCATTGGCTCATGCATCAGCCTCCTCATAGGCTTTACCTAAAAAGGCATAACCGGATTTTTCCACTTCCAGCGCCAGTGACGCGTCGCCACTTTTAACGATCTTGCCATCAGCGAGGATGTGCACAAAGTCGGGCTTGATGTAGTCGAGCAGACGCTGATAGTGAGTCACAACAATAAAGCTGCGCTGGCCGTCGCGCTGACTGTTAACACCATCGGCAACCACTTGCAGGGCGTCAACGTCCAGGCCCGAGTCGGACTCGTCAAGAATACACAGTGACGGCTCAAGCAGGATCATCTGCATGATCTCGTTACGCTTTTTCTCACCGCCGGAGAATCCTTCGTTCACACCACGCTTTAAAAAATCCAGTGGCAGATTGACCTGTTTACAGGCCGCCTTGGCTTTCTTTAAAAACTCAGCAGCGGTCAGCGGCTCTTCACCACGGTGCTCGCGCAGCGCGTTAACAGACTCTTTTAAGAACTCCATGTTGCTAACGCCAGGGATTTCGACCGGATACTGGAAGGCCAGAAATAGCCCTTCACGGGCACGCTCTTCCACTTCCAGATCCAGTAAGTCTTTACCATTTAAGGTAGCAGCACCTTCGTTGACTTCGTAACCTTCACGGCCGGATAACACATAGCCAAGCGTACTTTTACCGGCGCCATTGGGCCCCATGATGGCATGAACTTCTCCAGGTTTAACTTCCAGATTCAGCCCTTTGATAATGGTTTTATCTTCAACACTGGCGTGTAAATTATCGATAGATAACATTAAATTCTTTACCCCACAGAACCTTCTAAACTAATTTCGAGTAACTTGCCGGCTTCCACCGCAAATTCCATTGGTAATTCTTTAAAGACTTCCTTACAGAAGCCATTAACGATCATGGATACCGCTTTCTCAGCGTCCAAACCCCGCTGCTGCGCCAGGAATAGCTGATCGTCGCTCACTTTGGATGTCGTGGCTTCGTGTTCAACGATAGCAGACGGGTTGCGGCTTTCGATGTACGGGAACGTATGCGCACCACACTGATCGCCAATCAGCAGCGAATCACACTGCGTAAAATTACGGGCGCCATCAGATTTTGGCCCCATTTGTACCAGGCCGCGGTAAGCGTTATTACTTTTGCCTGCCGAGATCCCTTTTGAAATAATGGTTGAGCGAGTGTTTTTACCCAGATGGATCATCTTGGTACCGGTATCCGCCTGCTGACGTCCACGGGTTAAGGCAACTGAGTAAAATTCACCTACGCTGTTATCCCCTTTAAGCACGCAGCTTGGGTATTTCCAGGTAACGGCTGAGCCAGTCTCTACCTGAGTCCAGCTGATCTTAGCGTCGTTATGACAAATACCGCGCTTGGTCACAAAGTTGTAAATCCCGCCTTTGCCGTTTTCGTCACCCGGGTACCAGTTTTGTACCGTTGAGTATTTGATGTTGGCTTTGTCCAGTGCTACTAGTTCAACAACAGCTGCATGCAATTGGTTTTCATCACGTTGTGGTGCCGTACACCCTTCGAGATAACTTACATGGCTGCCTTCGTCGGCAACGATCAGTGTGCGTTCAAACTGACCGGTGTTTTGCTCGTTGATACGGAAATAAGTAGACAGTTCCATTGGGCAACGTACGCCCTTAGGTATATACACAAACGAGCCGTCGGTAAATACGGCACTGTTTAGCGCCGCGAAGTAGTTATCGGTGCGAGGAACCACAGAGCCAATGTACTTTTTCACCAGCTCAGGATATTTCTGAATCGCTTCTGAAATAGGGCAGAAAATAACCCCCGCTTCGTGCAGTTTTTCGCGGAAGGTGGTAACCACAGACACCGAGTCGAATACTGCATCAACAGCAACGCCTGCCAGCATTTCCTGCTCGTGCAGCGGAATGCCCAGCTTGTTATAGACATCCAGCAGTTCCGGGTCGACTTCGTCGAGGGACTTTGGCTTGTCCTTCATACTCTTAGGCGATGAGTAGTAAGAAATGGCCTGATAATCCACCTTGGGATAATCAACATGAGCCCAGTCCGGCTCTTCCATTTCCAACCACGAATGATAGGCTTTCAGCCGCCATTCGAGCATCCATTCCGGCTCATTTTTCATGGCTGATATACGGCGGATAATGGATTCGTCCAGACCATTTTCGAAGGTATCAGACTCGATTTCAGAATAGAAACCCGCCTCGTATTGTTTCGATAGCGCCTGTTCGATTTGCTCGCTCATTGACTCATCTCACTGTTATTGAACATTTCGCCACGATTTTCACTATGTAGTGTCAACACTACGCCTGTTCAGCGTGGTTGCTGTCATCGCGACATGGATGCCACATTATATAATACCTGAGTATTTCACTCAACTATTCCCCGGGGCTTTCCCGGGATGATCGCGCCTGCTGTCAAACCTAATCTGATATCAGTCTGGCGCGGCAACGTGGCGCTTTGTGTGCACTGTAATCTGGGGGCCGCAATCTTGCCTGAATATTGCTTCAACTGCAATCTTATCGGCTCCGACTTAGGTCTGAATAATACGCTGTCACAGGCGACAGTGTTAACCTGCCTGCCTGACCTCGCGTAATGTTTTTACTGTGTCTATTACTCTGTGCGCGGCAAAACGGATGTCTTCTTCACTGGTAAACCGACCGGCAGAAAAGCGCAAACCCGCATGAGCTAATTCTGCACTCCTACCCAGCGCCGTTAACACATAAGAGGGCGCCATACTGGCCGAGGTGCAAGCCGAGCCGGTAGAAATAGCAATATCGTGCAGTCCCATCACCAGGCTTTCACCGTCTACGCCACCAAAACTGATATTGATAATACCAGGCACGCGTTGCGTAAGGTGGCCGTTGAGATACACGTCATCAAGTCGGCTGACCTCTTCCCATAACATTTCGGTATACCCGCGTAATCTGGAGGCTTCTTTATTCAGCAGCTGGCCCGCAAGCTCACAGGCCTCACCGAAGCCGACTATCTGATGGGTCGGCAATGTTCCCGAGCGAATACCCCGCTCATGACCACCGCCATGGATTTGCGCAACAATTTGTACTTTCGGCCGGCGGCGAACATACAACGCGCCAATGCCTTTCGGGCCATAACATTTATGAGCAGAGAAAGACATTAAATCCACCGGCAAAGCAGTCAGATCGATAGGCAACTTGCCCAAACTCTGCGCAGCATCCACATGGAAATACACCTGATGTTCGCGACACAACTCCCCAATAGCAGCGATATCCTGGATAACCCCGATTTCATTATTTACATGCATCACCGAAACCAGCACGGTGTCATCGCCAATCGCCTCAGCCACCTGCTCTACCGAAATTAATCCATGGGTATCAGGCGCTAATACAGTTACCCTGACACCTTGCCCGGCAAGAAACTCAACCGTATCGAGTACTGCTTTGTGTTCGGTAGCCACGGTAATGACGTGCTTTTGCTGTTTATCCGCCGCATCGATCACGCCTTTAATGGCCAGGTTGTCAGACTCGGTGGCGCCGGAGGTAAAAACAATTTCGCGGGGATCGCAATTCACCAGGTCTGCAATTTGATTGCGCGCTACATCAACCGCTTCTTCAGCCACCCAGCCAAAACGGTGGGAGCGCGAAGCCGGATTGCCAAAATTGCCTTGTGTAGTGAGGCAGGCAGCCATTTTCGTTGCAACCTGAGGGTCTACCGGTGTGGTAGAAGCATAATCTAAATAAACGGGAGTACGCGTCATGACTTATCTTTATAACTGAATACTGACCTGAATTTTACCGTCAACCGGCATCTTGTGCTTGTCCTGACGACCGGCGACTTCCTGCACATCGCCCTTAGCCATCAACTCACCGAGGCTGATACCATCAAGGAATTGGCTGATCCGATCGCTAAGGTCCTGCCACAAGCTATGGGTAAGACACCGTTCGCCAGCCTGACAATCGCCCTGCCCCCGGCATCGGGTGGCGTCTACGGACTCATCCACCGCACGGATCACCTCGCCAATGGCAATCAGTTCTGCCTCCCGGCCAAGCTGATAACCACCGCCTGGCCCTCGTACACTCAAAACCAGGCTTTCTTTGCGTAAACGCGAAAAAAGCTGCTCTAAGTAAGAAAGCGAAATTTCCTGCCTGGCAGAAATATCAGCCAGCGAAACCGGCCCCTGCTTGGAATGGAGTGCCACGTCTAACATTGCCGTTACTGCGTAGCGGCCTTTTGAAGTCAGTTTCATAACCAAATACGGATAGTGAACAATAGCAAAATTGTTCCATACCCGAGTAAATTGGTCAAGTATTAAACCCTACTACTTACTCAGGTATTCAGATCTGCGGATCGAATTCTTCGTGATTTTCCTGTTTAGAACTGGGCACCACCGGCGAGATTCCGGTGCTGGCGAAGTCTTCTGCGGTCATCGCACTGAGACGTTCTTTCGATACCTCGCCGCCCATGTCCTGAATAACCTGGCACAACTCCTCGATACGACCATCCATAGCGTGAATATGTTCTACCATTATGCCCATGGCATTGGCCACCGGGTCAGGGTTATCAGAGGCCACCGCGTAAGCATCAAAGCCATACTTTTTAGCAATCGCATTACGCTTTGCCTTACCGGTATCGGTTTCTATGGCTGGCTGCAGAATGTGCCCCGGTATACCAAGCACGGTAGTCCCGGGCGGTGCATCTTTTACCACCACAGAATTACTGCCGATTTTTGCTCCTTCACCAATGGTGATTGGTCCTAACACCTTAGCTCCCGCACCTACCACTACATTATTTTCCAGGGTTGGGTGGCGCTTGCCAGCATTCCAGGTGGTGCCGCCCAGAGTAACGCCGTGGTATAGAGTGACGTCGTCACCAATGTCAGCCGTTTCGCCAATCACTACGCCCATCCCGTGGTCGATAAAGAAACGCCGGCCAATGGTGGCCCCCGGATGAATCTCGATGCCGGTCAGCCAACGGCTGAAAGTCGATAGTGAGCGGGCCAGCCATTTCAATTCCAGCCGCCATAGCTTGTTGCTTATCCGGTGTAACCAAACAGCGTGCAATCCAGGGTAGTTGGTCAGTACTTCAAAAGCGTTTCGCGCCGCGGGGTCGCGGTGGAAGACCGCTCTGATATCTTCTTTCATTCGGCTGAACATGGCTATTTCCCGGCTGATTTATCCACTGATGCCAGAATACCGCGTAAGATATTCAGCTCCTGAGACTCAGGGCGGGCCCGGTTAAATAAGCGTCGCAGGCGGGTCATTACGATGCCCGGGTGATTTTCATTAATGAAACTGACTTTTTTTAACGTCGATTCCAGGTGCACATAGAAACGCTCCAGGTCGTCGTTTAACGGATATTCCGTCTCTTCGGCTGGGATGGCATCTTTATTCAGAAACGCCATGCGTATTTCATAACACAGGGTTTGCACCGCAGCCGCGAGGTTTAATGAGCTATAATCGGGATTGGCCGGGATACAGACATGAAAATGGCATTGCTGAAGCTCTTCATTAGTGAGGCCATTGTTTTCACGGCCAAACACCAGTGCCACCGGATAGTTACTCACCTCTTTTATCAGTTTTTCACCACAACTGCGAGGCTCCAGCATAGGCCAGCTTAAGGTTCTTGAGCGGGCTGATGTACCAACAACCAGGCCACAACCTGCCACCGCATCTTCCAGTTTACTGACGGTTTTGGCGTTAGCTAATACATCACCGGCACCGGCCGCCAGCGCACTGGCTTTGCCATCAGGCGGGCTAACCGGATCCACCAGATACAGGTTACTTAAGCCCATGGTTTTCATCGCCCGGGCGGTAGAACCGATATTACCGGTATGTGAAGTATTTACTAATACAATTCTGATATTTTCTAACATGCTTTAAAGAGTACGGCTGTAAATGGCGCTGAGTGTAGCATACCGCTTACACATTCTCACCGCTAAGCTGCGTATTTCGTCTGTACTGGCATTGCATTGTGAGGTGGAACTGGTACACTCCGCGGCGTTTATTTTTTGATCTTTTACAATTGGTGGTTTTGTTATGCATCCGATGCTGAACATTGCGGTGCGCGCTGCGCGCGTGGCTGGCTCTATTATTGTCCGTGGTTTCGAAAATCGTGACGACCTGGTTAAACAGGTAAAGGGCGCGAACGATTATGTTACCCAAATCGACAAAGAAGCCGAGATGGCAATTATTCACAAAATTAAGCAGTCGTATCCCGAGCATAGCTTTTTAGGTGAAGAAAGTGGCGAAACCGTAGGCGAAAGCACCGAATTCCAGTGGATCATTGATCCCCTCGACGGCACCACCAATTTTATTAAAGGCATTCCACACTTTGCCGTGTCGATTGCACTGCTGCATAAAGGTCGTCTTGACCAGGGTGTAGTCTTCGATCCTATCCGTGGTGAGTTATTCACCGCCTCGCGGGGCCAGGGCGCCCAGTTAAATGGTTATCGCATTCGCGCCAGCAAGGCTCGTGATTTATCAGAAACCGTTTTAGCTACCGGCCTACCGTTTAAAAACAAAACCCAGTATGCAGACTACGCGATTCGTTTAAATAAAATCTTCCATGACTGCGGTGACATTCGTCGTGCCGGTAGTGCAGCGTTAGACTTAGCCTACGTTGCGGCAGGCCGACATGACGGTTATTGGGAGCGTGGCATTAAGCCCTGGGATATCGCAGCCGGTGAACTCCTGGTTCGTGAAGCCGGTGGTCTGGTAACCGATTTCAGTGGCAATAACGATCCACTTTATAAAGGTGAGATTGTCGCCGGCAATGTAAAAGTAGTGCAAGGTTTGGTTAAACACTTAAAATAAACCAATACGATAGCTGAATAACAAAAAGGCCACTTCATTTGAAGTGGCCTTTTTAATAGCTATAAATATCACTAGCCGTTTAGCGAAGCCAGATACTCTTTGAATTCATCACCCAGACCTGGATGGCGCAACGCGTATTCAACGTTGGCTTTCATGTAGCCCAGTTTACTACCACAGTCATGACTCTTACCTTTCATGTAGTAAGCATCAACCTGTTCAACCTTCATCAGTGAAGTGATGGCATCCGTTAACTGAATTTCACCCCCTGCGCCCGGCGGAGTGTACTCAAGCAGCGGCCAGATTTCATGTGACAACACGTAACGACCCACTACGGCCAGATCAGAGGGCGCTTCTTCCAGTGGCGGCTTTTCAACCATGTCATGGATCTTGGCAGATTCACCAGGCTTAATGGTCGCGCCTTCCAAGTCAACAATACCAAACTTGGAAATATTCTCTTGAGGTACCTGCTCCACCATTACCTGGCTTACCCGGCTGGTATTGAAGCGCGCGACCATATCTGCCAGGTTATCTTTTTTCAGATTACTGGCGTAATCGTCGATGATGACATCGGGCAGAACTACCGCAAAGGGTGCATCACCCACCATAGGGTGCGCGCACATGATTGCGTGTCCCAAACCTTTAGCAGCGCCCTGGCGAACGTGCATGATTGTTACGTCTTTCGGGCAAATAGCCTGTACTTCTTCAAGCAACTGACGTTTAACCCGCTGTTCCAGCGTGGTTTCAAGTTCGAAAGAGGTATCAAAGTGGTTTTCGATGCTGTTTTTACTGGCGTGGGTGACCAGAATAATTTCTTTTAAACCCGCCTGCACACACTCGTTAACCACGTACTGAATTAGTGGTTTATCCACAACCGGCAGCATTTCCTTTGGAATAGCCTTGGTTGCTGGCAGCATACGCGTACCTAGGCCGGCTACAGGAATAACCGCTTTTTTTACCTGACTCATAGTTTATGTCCTTTTATTGATAGTCCTCGACCAATGGCGTAGTAATGCAATCCGTATTCCGACATGATTTTCGGATCATACAAATTCCGGCCATCGAAAATTAACGGTATACTCAGTTTCTCTTTGATAAGATCAAAATCCGGTGCCCGGAATGACTGCCATTCAGTACAAATCACCAGGAAATCAGCGCTATCAAGGGCAGCTTCTTTGGTTCCGGTTAACTTAAGATCCGGGCGACTGCCATAGATACGCTGGGTTTCTTCCATTGCTTCCGGGTCGTATGCCTGAACCGTAGCGCCTTGTTCCCATAACAACTCCATCAGCACGCGACTGGAAGCTTCACGCATATCATCGGTATTCGGCTTAAATGAAAGTCCCCATAAAGCGACAGTCTTGCCTTTAAGGTCACCATCGAAATGACCAGAAATATATTCAAACAGTTTTTCTTTCTGGGTGTAGTTAACTGCTTCCACTGACTCCAGTACTTTTGCCTGGTAGCCTACCTGGTTTGCACTACGAATGAGCGCTTGCACATCTTTGGGGAAGCATGAACCACCGTATCCACAACCTGGATAGATAAACTGATAACCGATTCTGGGGTCAGAACCGATACCCCGGCGTACATTCTCAATGTCGGCGCCAAATCGTTCTGCCAGGTTTGCCATTTCATTCATAAAGCTGATTTTGGTGGCCAGCATACAGTTAGCGGCATACTTGGTAAGCTCCGCTGAACGAATATCCATCACGATAACTTTGTCATGATTACGGTTAAAAGGCGCATAGAGTTCGCGTAGCTTTTTCTCCGCTTTCTCACTTTGGGTGCCGATAATGATCCGGTCAGGTCGCATGCAATCGTTGACTGCTGCACCTTCCTTTAAGAATTCAGGGTTAGATACCACATCAAAAGTGACTGCTTTACCCAGTGTTTCCAGCGTTTCGGCTACCTTTGCGGTAACTCTGTCTGCAGTACCTACCGGGACGGTAGATTTATTAATGATGATTTTATGGTTCTGCATATGGGTAGCCACTGTTTCTGCCACCGCCAGCACGTATTTCAGATCGGCTGAGCCGTCTTCATCCGGAGGTGTGCCCACAGCAATAAAAATCAGCTCACCATGCTCGACCCCCATTTTGGCATCAGTGGTAAAGTCTACCCGGCCGCCCTCATAATTACTGGTGACCAGAGGCGTTAAGCCCGGCTCGTAAATGGGGATAATGCCATTTTTGAGGTTATCAACCTTGGCCTGATCCACATCCACACATACAACGTCGTGGCCCACGTCAGCTAACACTGCAGCCTGCACCAGGCCCACATAGCCAATTCCAAAGACTGTTACCTTCACTTGTTCCCTTCCTTCTAAAACTCAGCGGCGCCTGGGTTAATCAGGCAAATCGAATAATAAAACTAAAACATTAAAGCATCATGACGTAACAGGCTCAACAGAAAACTTATTGGTCGGCCTTGTAACGTCCGGTCCGTTTACACAGGCCATCCTTCAACCCTTGCATCATATACTGGCGACGAGCCTTGCGCTGCTCCAAACACCAGCCGTTCACTATCCACCTGACTGGCAGGGCGATACAATTCCTGACTTTCCAGTACAGTGGAACATAAGAGCGGCGCAATAATATGAGGATATTGCGAAATTGATAATATAGCCGCACAGGACTACCCACCTTAAACGTGAACCCGAGGATACGCTTGCGGGATTCTCCTTGTTTATGGCGCAATAAGGCGTTTGTATCAGTGATGATCCGATACCCCTTTTGGCTGGCCCGCCAACACCATTCATGATCCACGCCATCTATAAATAAAGCATCTTCCATCAAGCCAATGTCAGCAAGCACGGATATCGGAATGACCTTGCCGGACGCGATAATCTGCCTGCTATGCAGGAAACCATGTTCATCGGGTACAGCGCGTTGCACTTTTGCTCGGACAACCTGTCCGTCAAATTCGCTGACGATAGAGGGGCCATAAGCCGCAAGATTTGTATAAAAAGACTGTGCTTCAACCACACGCTGCTGCACCGTTTGCAGTAACTGCTCAGTAAGGTGACTATCCTGATCAAGTAACATGGCATAGTCATGTCCGAGCTGTTTGGCCAGTAACAAACCGATATTTTGCGCACAGGCAATCCCTGCATTGTCAGGGCAGTGCCTGAACTCAACTGCAGACGACAGCCAGTGTTGGTGGCTTTGCGGAGAATTATCCACAATAATCACCTGCCAGCCACTCTGCTCCAGTAACCTGATGTTAGTGAGCAAAATATGCTGCTCAGGATGAAAGAGAATGATAATGGCCGAAAATTTCAATGCTTTATAATTTTTTCAAGTAAGTGTCTGTCGAGCTTATAGGCCATTTTGACCACCCACGACGGCATCATCCGCAGGCCCAAAACCATGCAGGCATACAAAAGATTGTAAGGGGTCAGGCGTTTAAGCCAACGCATTGCCCGGAAACGGGCCCGGAACTCATTTAATGACTTTATCAGCCCGCGACGCTTGTAAAAATCATTGACCCGCCGAAACCGCAGCAACTTATCCTTTAGATTACAAAAAATGTAACCGGCCGCGGCAAGTTCTATCCAGAGAAAATAGTCCTGGGTATTTTGCAGTGCATCGTCATAGCGATAGCCATCGGTGAACACTTTGTAGCGAATACAGACCGTGGGGTGATTTATGGTACACCGGCGCGGTAAAAGACGAGTTATTTGACGATTGGTCTGTGGCATTACCCGCGCCCCCACCTGATTGTTTTGTTCATTTATTTCAACCAGGCCCGTACCTAAAATAGCAACGTGCGCATGTTTGGTCAGATAGGCTATTTGCTTTTCCAGACGGTTCAGTTCTGAAATGTCGTCGGCATCCATACGAAAAAAATACTGCGGTTTTAATGACAAAGACCAGTCGATAGCAAAGTTCATACAGGTTGCCAACCCCCTGTTGGCGCTACCTTCTATAATCACCAAACGGTCGTCATCCTCAGCATGATGCATGATAATCGCCAGTAGTTCAGGTGATATATGCCCATCGATAACAATAACGTAAAGAAAGTCGCTGTAGGTTTGCTGACGGATACTGGCTATTGCCTGGTCGACCCAGTCTGCACAGTCCTTTTCGTAAACGGCCATAGCAACAATGGCGGGGATTTCATGCACCCGGTAGTTGCTGTGTTTTATAGAAAAGTTGGGGGTCAAGATAAAATCCGGCTAGCCACAGTAACCCGAAGTGTACCGGATTTTTTCCAAAATATGCACCATTGTGATGCAGTTATGCGGGCAACAGGCGGCGTTTTAGCGCCCGGAATACCCGTATAATTTTCCAGATATTCATAATTGCCGCACTGTAAATGACTAGCAACGCCATGAATCCCCAGAACATGATGTAAGCCGGCACCTGGTAAACCTCACCGAGTATACCGATCAGGCAATATCCTGCGCCCATCAGAAGAATCGCAACTAACGAACGACGGGGGCTAAAGCCTGCGCGCATGAAAATATTGTGCAGGTGCTTGCGATCAGGTCTTAGCACCGACTGCCCTTTTCTCGCCCGTCTGAACATAATCGCCGCCATATCCATAAGCGGTAATCCAATCAGCCAAACGCCGGTGATCGGGCGAAGTGAAGCACCTGGCCCCTGGGTGTGATCGACCAGTAACCAGACAATAGTGAGGCCAACAAACATGCTACCGGCATCACCCATAAATATTTTATTGCCTTTAAAACCTTTGAGACTAAGGTTGAACGCTAAAAACGGCACAATCGCAGCAATAATAACCAGCGGTTCCATAATCGCAGCGCCGTTATCAGACAATAATAACAAACTCACCACGCTTAACAGCACAACCAGACTCATGCCGCCTGCCAGACCATCGATACCGTCAATCATATTGATGGCATTGATTACCCCAACAACACACACCAAGGTGAAAAAATAGCCAGCAAGGCCGAGGTACACTGAACCAAAGCCAAAAATATCACCAAGGGAGGTAATGTAATTCTGAGCGCTCCAGGCCATTATTGAGGCTACACCAAACTGGCATACCAGACGCCCTTTGGCGCTCAGGTCAAAGCGGTCGTCGAGCATACCAAGCAGCACAATAAAAGCCGACGCGGTAAAAAACAGCGGGTTATTTTTCATCCACACGTCAGTCAATACACTGGCTACCAGTACTGCAACAAAAATAGCTACACCGCCCGTCAATGGCACTATGCCATTGTGGCGTTTTCTGTATGACGGCTGATCAACGAGCCCAAACTGATGGGCCAGAGGTGTCATCACCACCAGCAATATCAATGCAACAAAAAATGCTGTAAATAACGGAATAAACTGCAGATAGTCCATCATGCCTTACTTTTCTCCACAGAATCCTTACCCACCTGTGTTATCACGCCCACACTACTACCAGGAAAATCCATTTATTCACTAACTCCATTGAGAATATCATCGAACCTATACATGGCTACACCAGCCACCAGAGGCTTCGTGGAGAGGTCACTATAATCACCCGACATAATAGTAAACATTAGTATAACTGACTACCCCCCCGATAAAATTTAAATTTAAACGAACATTTTTTACTCAGTTAAATTCGTTTCTGTTCAGAGATTATGCAGGCTGATAATCAGTGCATGCCTTTTCGCTTGGTTATGTTATGCTACGAACACTTTTTTAAATGGACGTATTACAGTCAGGCAATGAGAAGACAAGTTATATTATCCGCTCTACTTTTCAGCACTATGACAATAATGGGATGTGTCTCACAACCTCAGAATGTCAAAGCAAATCTGCCGCTGGTCAATCCAAGCTTCACGCACCATCTCAGCGATGCAAGCTCTGGTACCCTCAATGGTAAAGCAAAAGCTATTCCAGAGTTAAATATCAAAGCTCACCAAACCATTGTGATCGACGGAAATAGCTACGCAGTTTCCGATAGTTATATATCAGCCATGGGTAACCAGTGTTACCGGCTGAAACGTCAGGGGCGTTCCGGATCTACGGAAATTCGCCCGGTTTGTAACAATCAGACGTACTGGCTGCTTTATCCGGCGTTGGTTTTTAGTAACACCCTTTAAAGGCTTAATTCGCTTATGCGTATATCTATTTGGTTAACGCTGGCTGCTTTATCGCTATCCTGTTCGGTTGGCGTACAAGCTCAAACAGCAGAACAAATTCAACAGATTCAACAACAACTCAGTCAGCGCGGCACCAGCAGTTCAGTTGCGGCCAACGCTGGCAATTCAGGCGTTAGCCCGGTACAGTTATCTGCCTCCCCGACCTTACAAGGCAACAGTCAGACCGGTACCCGTCCAAGCTCTGGTCAGTATAGTACGCAGCCTCGCAATGGTCTGGTGTTACCAGGTGAGCCGACTATGGAGATGGTTTTTCCCCTCCAGGAAGCCATGGAAAATCCCCCGTTCGCGGCAAACCTGTTTGTCGGTGGCTTTGAATCAGAGCGCACTAACTCGGTAAACCCCAACTATCTGGTAGCCCCCGGCGATCAGATCTCGATTTGGCTGTGGGGCGCGGTTGATTATTCTGACGTCGCCACCGTCGACAGCCAGGGTAATATCTTCATCCCGAATATCGGGCCGGTTAATTTGTTAAATGTACCGTCCAGCCAGGTGAATGCCACCGTCACCAGTAGCATCAAACAGGTATATACCAATGATGTGAATGTTTACGTAAACTTACTAACGGCCACTCCGGTATCCGTTTACGTCTCGGGGCCGGTGTTACGGCCAGGGCAATATGCTGGTCAGGCAACTGATAGTCCGCTTTATTTTCTGAAGCGGGCAGGCGGCGTTGATTTTCTGCGAGGCAGCTTCCGCAATATTGATATTTTACGCGCCGGAAAGATTGTTCATTCCATTGATTTGTATAACTTTGTTACCGATGGCGAGTTACCGGCCATTTCGTTTCAGGATAAAGACGTCATTCTGGTTCGCCCTATAGGCCCCACTATCACAGTCAGCGAAGGGGCACGAAACAGCTTCACCTTTGAGTTGAAACCGTCAGATTTAACCGGTGAAGCGCTGGTCGATTACGCAAAACCCGGCGACTTTATTAGTCATGTATCGGTTAGCGGTCTGCGTGACGGCGCCCAGTTTGCTCGCTATGCCACATTGGACAACTTTAGCCAGTTCAGTCTGCGCCCGGGCGATCATGTTGAATTCAAAAACGACTATGAAGTACAAATTTACCCGATTAATGTCGCTGGCAGTTTCCGCGGCGCATCACGGATTATGGTTTCCAAAGGCGCTCGTTTGCATCAGGTGTTGAGCAATATTGAAATCGATCCGAACCTGGCAGATTTTAATAATGTTTATTTGCTCCGTGAAAGTGTCGCCGATCAGCAACAATTAATTATAAACCAGGCATTGGATCGTCTTGAGCGGAGTATTTACACGGCACCTGTCCGCTCTACCGGTGAAGGTTCTATCCGGGTACAGGAAGCACAATTGGTCACTGACTTTATCGCCAGAGCCCGACAGGTTAAACCGCTCGGTAAAGTGATTATTGCTGAAAACGACAATGTGGCCGATATCCTGCTGGAAGAAAACGATACCATCGTAGTGCCAGCCAAAACCGATCTGGTCCACGTTGGCGGTGAGGTTTTAATGCCTCAGTCGGTTGTCTTTAATCCGGATGCACAGCTTTCTGATTACGTGGCCTGGGCAGGCGGTTTTAGCGAACGCGCTAATGACGCCCGTATTCTGGTTATCCGTGCTAATGGCATGGTCGATTTCTATGACGTTGATGATAACACTGACGTGGCCGCCGGCGATCAGGTGATTGTATTACCCCGGGTTGATGCGAAAACGCTGCAGGCAGTCAAAGATATCACTCAGATCATATACCAGATTGCAGTGGCGGCCAACGTAGCGCTGAACTAATGTCAGATCTTGTAAACGTCTCATTTCGTGCTCAACTTAAAGTATGGAAAAATGTCTGTTTCGCGCTTTTCCTGCGTGAGTTACGTGCGCAATTTAGTGACCGACTGGGTTTAGCCTGGGGCTTTCTGGAACCCTTTGCCTTTATCTTTGGCTTATCGTATATGAGAAGCTTAATCCGTGACGGAGACGCACACGGTATACCTATTTTTATTTTTATGCTGATTGGTATGGTTACCATTCAGTCTTTTTTGCAACCCTTTACGAAAATTGCCAGTGCATTTAGCAAAAGTAAGCCTTTGTATGCGTTCAGGCAAGTGCAACCCGTCTCTGCGCTTCTGGTAGCGGCTTTCGTTGAATATACAATAAAAATTATCGTCATCCTGTTAGCATTATTAACAATCTATTTGCTCGGAGTGACATTTCCCGTTCATGATCCTTTGTTACTATTCCTGCTATTCCACCTTCTGTGGATTATGACAATCAGTATGAGCTGTATTCTGGGTATTGCTTCTTCATATCTGCCTGAAGTAAAAAAAATAGTTGGTGTATTTACCCGTCCACTATTTTTCATATCCTGCGTGTTCTTCAGTCTGCAAGACATTCCGGTTGAATACTGGCATTGGTTTACCTGGAATCCGCTGGTGCATTTTATTGAACTAGGCCGATATGCCTGTTTCGAGTCCTATGGTGATCGGGGCGTGAGCCTCCAGTACGCTTTCGAATTTACGCTGGTTGTATTTTTCTTTGCCGTATCATTGTATCACCTGACCTGGAAAGGATTGTTATCCCGATGACTATCCGTTTAATTAATTTAACCAAATCATACCCCAGCCGGCTCGGGCCCCAATATATTTTTCGAAATCTCAATTTTGACTTCCCGACTGAGAATAACGTTGCCATTCTGGGCAAAAACGGAGCAGGTAAGTCAACGCTTTTTCGCATGCTGGCGAAAAGTGAATATCCTGATAAAGGCCAGATCTATACCAATAAATCCATGTCCTGGCCGGTTGCGCTTGCTACAGGGGTGCACCCCCAGATGACCGGACGCGAGAATGCCAGGTTCATTGCGCGCATTAATGATGTCAGGGATCTACCAAAATACGAAGAAGCGGTTCAGGACTTTGCCGAAATTGGTAAACGCTTTGACTTACCGGTAAAGACTTATTCCTCGGGAATGCGTGCCAGATTAGTATTCGCCTGTTGCATTAATATTCATTTCGATATTTACCTGATAGACGAAGCGACATCAGTGGGCGACCCTAAATTTCGCCGTAAAGCCCGGGAAGCTTTGGAAGTCAAAGCCAAAGAAGCCGGCCTGATTATGGTCAGCCACGAAATGGATCAGGTTAGGGAATTTTGTACTTCAGCGATTATCATTGAAGATGGCCAACTTAACTATTACGGTGACCTTGAAGAAGGTATCGCAGCCTACATGGAATAAACGAGCAAAAAAATGAAACAAGTGCTAAACCAAATCACCGCTCAATTAAAAAAACGCCCCATCCTGTTAGTCGTAATTCCCTGGCTGCTTTACGCCGTTTATCTGACTCTCATTGCCGCCCCAAAATATGAAAGTACCAGTCAGTTAGTGGTTAAATCTGCCGATGGTGCTAACAGTTTCGATCCGACATCAATGTTAATGAGCGGCGTAACAGGTGTCGCCAGTGCCAACGATAGTCAGTTGGTAGTTGCGTTTGTCAGATCGGCAGATATGCTGCGCTACCTCGATGCAACTATAGGGCTGCGAGAGCACTATACCTCATCAACTGGGGATTTTATTAGTCGGCTCGCTGCGAATCACAGTGAAGAGGATTTTCTGGAATACTATCTGGCCAATACAGAAGTCATTATCGATTCAAATACCAGTGTAATCGAACTCTCCGCCAGAGCTTATGATGCTGCTTATGCGCAGTTGATCAGCCAAACTATTGTGCAGCGAGCTGAGCAGTTTATTAATGAGATCAGTAATAACCTGGCTAAATCCCGACTGGCTTTTGCTCAAAGCGAACACGATATTGTTGAAGAAAAACTACAAAACGCTAAGTTGGCTTTAATTGATTTCCAAACAAAATACAACGTGTTAGATCCCAATGCTGAAGGTGTTGCCATCCAGCAGATTGCCTTTTCATTAGAGGCGACACTGGCACAGAAAGAGGCGGAGCTGAACACGTTAAAAAGCATTATGTCTGACTCCGCGCCGGAAATAATTTCACTAAAACGCCAAATAAGAGCACTCAACGAACAAATTAATAGCCAGAAAACGAAAATCAGCGATGCGCAAAATGGTGAAGCGAAATTATCAATTAACCAACTAATGGCGCAGTATTCGAATTTACAGGTGCAAGCTGAGCTTGCCATGCAGGCATACGGCTCATCTCTGATGACGCTGGAAAATGCTCGCGTCGATACTTACCAACAAATACAGCACCTGGTGACTATCGAGTCACCTACACTGCCAGATTCAGCGGCCTACCCAAAAACGGTTTACAACCTGGTACTGATTGGTGTCATGCTAATCATGGCCTTTATTGCAGGTCGCATTATTATTGCCACCATTAAAGAGTTGTAAGTCAAACGCTACAATCAGTTGATAGGCGATTCCCCGCCACGAGCCGTGCTTTAACTAAGGTAGCTTGTGTCGGGAATCATCCTCTAGTATAAGGGAGATAGCCTGTGTACGTGCAGCTCTTACCTGCAGACCGTACACTCGGACGACAAAAAATTTAAATAAGAACTATATGGAACTCTGTTGTGACAACAAAAACTTCTAACGACACCAGCTTTTTCGGCCACCCGGGTGGTTTGTTAACGCTATTCTTTACTGAAATGTGGGAACGCATGAGTTATTACGGTATGCGCGCCCTGCTGGTAATATTCATGACCATGACCCTGCAGGAAGGCGGTCTGGACTTTACTAAAGACAATGCCTATGCCATCTATGGTTTATACACTGGCGCCGTTTATTTTATGGGATTATCCGGCGGCTGGATTGCCGACCGTCTGTTAGGTGGCCAGAATGCTGTCTGGTATGGCGGTATTACCATCATGATTGGCCATATCATTCTGGCTATCCCAAGCACCAACACATTCTTTATCGGTTTAATTTTTGTGGTGCTGGGTACCGGCCTATTAAAACCGAATATCAGCGCTATGGTTGGCCAGCTGTATGGCGATCAGGATACCCGTCGTGATAGTGGCTATACCATTTATTATATGGGGATTAACCTGGGTTCCGTAATTGGTAACCTGGTTTGTGGTTACCTTGCAACTAACTGGGGCTATCACTATGCCTTTGGCGCCGCGGCGATTGGTATGGCAATTGGCCTAATTCAATACCGCATGACCCAGTACAAACTGGGTACCATTGCCACCGGCCCGACCGTGAGCATGTCTGCGTCAGGTATTCGCAATAGTTGGGTAGGCGTACTTATCTTTTTAGTCAGCCTGGCAGTGGTCACATTCCTGATGAGCACCGGCGCACTGGTAATTGATGTGGTGAGTGTAGCAACTTCTGTTGCTTATATTTTCACCGCCATTTTTGTTATTTACTACGCTGCAATTTTCTTTTTCGGCAATCTCGACAGCGCCGAAAAGAAACGCATGATCTCACTGTTGCTTATCTGTATTGCATCTGCTTGTTTCTGGGCAGGTTTCGAACAAGCCGGATCCTCACTGAATATTTTTGCTCACGAAAATACCGACCGTCTGCTGGGAAGTTTTGAAATCCCAACCGCCTGGTTCCAGTCATTAAATGCCATTTTTATTATCACCCTGTCTCCTTTCTTCGCGGCGCTGTGGATTAATCTTGGTAAGCGGATGCTCGACCCGTCCTACGGCATCAAGTGTGCAATTGGTATTCTAATTATGGCCAGTGGCTTTATCGTGATGTTTTTTGCAGCACAGGCGGCCGCCAGCGGCCTTAAAGTTGCGCCATACTGGCTGGTTGCCACTTACTTCCTGCACACCGTGGGTGAACTATGCCTGAGCCCGGTTGCGTTAAGTGCGGTAAGCAAGCTGTCGCCGAAACGCTTTGCCGGTCAGATGATGGGCTTATTTGTATTAACTTATTCCATTGGTAACGTCATTGCCGGCGTACTGGCAGGTAGCTTTGGTGGCGAAGAGTCTGGCGACTTAAGCGGATTATTCTCATTTATCGTTCAGTTCACCGTAAGTATCGGCGTTATTGTCTTCTTGGTGGCTCTGTTTACCCGTAAATGGGAAAAGCCGGAGCAAAAGAACGCCTGAGATGATGTAAAAATCAGCAGCTAATTGTTAGCCACAAAAACGCCACTGGTGGTAAGCTAGTGGCGTTTTTTTATGAGTATGACAGGTAGAGATGAAGTTTTATCTTACAACGAGAAGTATACCGGGCCTAGCTGGCCTGCCCCTGGCAGAGCGTATGCGCCGGCTGGAGCGGGCGGCAAAAAAACTCACGGTTCCGGAAAAAACCGTACTGAACCTCCTTAAACTGCTGGTGATTGTACCGGCGTTTGCACTGCTTCTGCGTGTTGCGGCAGACTGGACGTCACTTTTGTGGGCACTGTTGGTTTTCCTGCTGTATCCCATTATCGTGAAACCTGTACAATACTCATTAAGCGCCAAATATTTAGAATCGTTGTCACACAAGGATAAGCAATGAAAACAATACTCGTCACCGGTGGAGCTGGCTATATCGGCAGTCATACCGTACTGCAACTACTGGAAGCGGATTACCAGGTAGTGGTATTTGATAATCTCAGCAATGCCTCAGAGGAATCCCTCAAGCGCGTGTCAGCCTTAACCGGTAAAGCCGTGACCTTTGTGCAGGGTGATATCCGTAATACTGAGCAGCTCGATGAGGTGTTCTCAAATCATGACATCGATGCTGTCATTCATTTCGCCGGCTTAAAAGCGGTTGGTGAGTCGGTTCAGAAGCCGCTGGAATACTATGAAAACAACGTCTACGGCTCTGTTGCGTTATGTGACGTAATGCGCAAGCACAACGTTAAGAACATTGTTTTCAGCTCCTCTGCCACTGTTTATGGCGATCCGGCTTCGTTACCGTTACGTGAAGACATGGCCACTGGTCAGCCAACCAACCCTTACGGTATGTCCAAACTGATGGTAGAGACTATTCTGACCGATCTGTATCACTCAGACGAAGCCTGGAATATTGTGTTACTGCGTTACTTCAATCCTGTGGGAGCACACCCTTCCGGTCAGATTGGCGAAGACCCTAACGGTATCCCCAATAATCTGATGCCCTACATTTCACAGGTCGCGTCCGGCAAACTCGAGCAATTAGCAGTTTTTGGTGATGATTACGACACCCCGGATGGTACCGGTGTGCGGGATTATATTCATGTAGAAGATCTGGCCAATGGCCACCTGAAAGCCATTGAACGCCTTGACCTGAACATGGGACTGGATATTTATAACCTCGGTACCGGCCAGGGTTATTCCGTATTGGAAATGATCAAGGCTTTTGAGAAGGCTTGCGGCAAACCTATCAATTATAAAATTGCTCCGCGTCGGTCTGGCGACGTAGCAGCCTGCTATGCCGATCCAACCAAAGCAGCTACCGAGCTAAACTGGAACGCTCAGAAAACCCTCGAGGATATGTGTGAAAATGCCTGGCACTGGCAATCACAAAACCCCCAGGGCTATTAACCCTTTAAATAACAAAGGCGCTTGAAGCGCCTTTGGTTTAGTTGTCTAGTTGTCGACGGTGTCATCGAGTGGCTCACTTTCCAAGTCCACATCGTCAAATAAGGCCTCAAATTCGTCAAACTCTTCAGCTTCTTCCGCATCGGGCTGTGAATCGAGGTTTTTACCATCGGTTACCCGAAATTCAAGGTTTTGAAAATAGATATTTTTCACCTGCTCATATGGGTCTCTGGCGTTTTCAATCTGGCCTTCCTGACCCAGCAGCTGAGCACGGGCTTCAAGTGCGCCAATAGTGAATCTCAAAACGTTAAGATTACCAGTCATCAGCGTCATCGGAAAATAAAGGTTATCCACGATATCCCCGGTAAAACTGCGCGGATCGCTTGGGCCCTGGGCGGGTAACATTAAAAACGGCCCGCTTCCCACGCCCCACTTACCGAGAGTTTCGCCAAATTCTTCCTCCTGACGCTGCAAACCCATTGCCCCTGCAACATCGAAGAAGCCCGCAACACCCACAGTCGAATTAATCACGAAACGGGTAAAGCTGTCGAAAGACGGACCAACTTTACCTTGCAGAAGGTTATTTAACATATTGGCCGGTTCAGACAGGTTCCCCACTGCATTGGCGAGGCCGGTGCGGGCAAATCCCGGTATCACGGTAACATAGGTGGTTGCGGCAGGACGCAACAGATATTTATCGAGGATTTCCCAGTTAAAGTCCCACATTACGCGGTTAACACTTTCCAGCGGGTCGCGCGGATCAGAATAATCCGCTGGCGTGCTGGCAACATTAGCCGACACATCGGCCTGAGCCTGCTGCTGAGCATTATTGCTGGCGCAGCCTGAAAGAAGCAAAACGCCTGAAAAGAGGAGAAATAACGAAAAGCGACGCAGAGATATTGTCACATTAGTTCCTTGTTGATTACGATGGTTTGATCGATAACTTTGCCGTTTTCCACTGCAGCCTCCATCGTGCCTTCAAGATCGCCAGGTTGAGCAGGCGCTTCCTGATCCTTTGAAATACGGGCAATCAGGCGGGCTGTGGAAAGCTGATCCAGTGAATAATTAGGCGCCATGGCATTCTCGCTGGTTAACGTCACAGTTAACGGTAAATTGTCTAAGGGTAACCTTAATACCGCAGCGGGCATCCGGTTATCACTGTTAGCATCCTGGGCAAATACAAATAAAAACCCATTATCCGGCAGATTGGTCGCCAGCTCTTCACTGATCTCTACAGTCAGGTTAAAGCCGGTAACAGTCGCTTTCGCTGGTTGCTCACCATTTAAACTAGCCAGCCGTTCGGTCAACTGCATGGCGATAGTACTGTCAGCAGGTAGCTTACCCTCCAGCCTGGCAAGACTATCCGCTAATAATTGCTTATCGCCTAACCGACCCGCCACAACGGCCTGCATCAGTACCAGATTATCATTTTGTGGTTGCCCATCAATCAGTGAGGCTAATAACCGCCGGGCGTTATCAAGCTGAGTCTTATCATCGCTCATCATCAGCGCACGGGCATAGGTCATACGTACATTTTCGTCATCAGGCGAGAAATGCAGCGCTTTCTCCAGCGCGGCGTAAGCTTCTTCGGTCTGACTCAGAGCCATCCAGATACGGCCCAGATACATCCAGCCCTGACCATCTTCAGGGTTTTCCTGCAAACGTTTTCGGATAGCCAGCGTCAACTGTTGAAAATCCTGCGGAGTAAAGTTTTCGCCCTGCCCTTCGGCCAACTTGGCACTGAGTTTAGGTAACGCATCAAGTGCTGCCTGGGCATCCTGCAAATGATCAATATTACTGGCTTTAAAATAGGCAAAACCACCAACGAGCAAGGCCAACAACGCCCCACAAGCCAATACGAAAGAAGCATTGGCGGCTCCTTTAGACTCTTCCTGTTGCTCCTCTACCAGCGAAATTTTAATTTCATCACTGGCCTGGCGCATATCCTGTTCACTTAGCAAGCCTTCATCGACTTCGCGCTGTAATTCCTTCAGGCGCTCTTTGACCACGGCAATGTTAGCCTGGGTCAGATTTTCCTGTTCCGGACGCTGCTGCAACCAGGGTAAAACCACCAGCAGAACCAACACGGCTATCAGTACAACAACAGCCCCAATAAACATCCACGACATTACTTATCACCCTGCTTTAACATCGCCTCTGCTTTGGCCAGCTTGGCAGCCATATCTTCCGGCGGTGTCGACTTCCGTCGCACAATAACTATCACAAACGCCAGCACGGCGAATAACACCGGCGCCAGCCATAACCACAGAGTCACCGGCGTTACCGGTGGCTTATAGCTGATAAAATCGCCGTAGCGGGTTTTCATGTAGTCAATAACTTCATCACCGGTTTTGCCCTGTTTTACGAGGTTATATACCTTGCGGCGCATGTCATGGGCAATCATTGCGTCAGAATCGGCAATATTCTGGTTCTGACACATAGGGCAACGAAGCTCCTCGGTGAGTGACAAAAACAGCTGACGCTGCTGCGGCGTATCAAACTCATAGCTATCTTCAGTCGCCAAAACCGAGGCAGAGATTAGTAATAAGATCGTCAGAATTACTGGTTTCATTCAGTTGTATTCTCCTGCGCAAGTTCCTTTAATAACTGCGCGTATAGCGGACCAACTTTTTTGTTCCATACCCGTTCGTTAATATCCCCGATATGATGCATGCGTATCACACCGTTGTGATCAATAAGGAAATGCTCAGGCGCTCCGGTAACGCCCAGATCCAATGCGGTATCACGGTACACATCGAAAATATGAAACTGATAAGGATTACCAAAGCGGCTGGTGATCTCTACTACTTCCTGCTGAACCCGGTTTAAGGTTTTGGTGCCGAATTCCGGGTCAAGATCCTGATCGAAATATAAACCAACGATGCTTATCCCTTCCTGTTCAGTGAGTTCGGTCAGATAGGGCAATTCCACCGCGCAGGTCACGCACCACACCCCCCAAACATTCAGCAAGGTCACCTTCCCTTTAAACACTTCTGGCGTATAGGTCGTTTCAGGGTTCATCAGATCCGGCAGCGAAAATGCTGGCATGAGTTTACCTTTAACCTGGGAATCAAGCTGCCTGGGATCAGAAAACAACCCACTGAACAAAAATACCACCAGTACCAGAAAGGCCAGCAGCGGCACACCAAAAATCATAATCTTTTTCATGCTTTAGCCTCCTCGCCGGTTGCTAAGCTATTCACCGCAGCACGCACTTTAGCAACTTTAGCCATGCGATAACGTTTGTCACTCATCGAGCATATCCCACCAATAGCCATGATGACTGCCCCGGCCCAAATCCAGGTTACAAAGGGTTTGATATAAACGCGTATCGCCCAAGCGCCATCGTCCAGAGGTTCCCCCATAGCGATAAACAGATCCCTGAAAATAGTCGAATAAATTCCGGCTTCTGTCATCGGCATACGCTGCACCAGATAGAGGCGTTTTTCGGGCTCAAGGTGTACCAGCTTATCACCCGACTCGTATACATCAAAAATGCCCACATCGGCGGTATAGTTCGGTCCGTTGCGTTTTTCTACTTTGCGAAAGGCAAATTCATAACCCGATAAAGAGACGGACTCGCCCGGCATCATACGAACGTCTCTTTCCACTTCATAATTGCTCACCAGCGTAATACCAATCAGTGTTACCGCAAACCCCAGGTGACCAAGGATCATGCCCCAATGACTGGGCGTAAGCTTACGTAACCGTTCAAAAGCACTCAGACTGGTATCCATGGCAGACACTCGTTGTACTACTTCCAGGATTGTCGTAATCAGGATCCAGGCGCTTAGCACCAGTCCCAGCGCTGCCATGTAAGTAGCTGCATCATAAGTAAAGTTGATTAACACACCGGCGCTTACGCTTAGGCCCAAGGCAAATAATAACGTTTTTTGTACCTGGGAGGCCGGTTGGTGTTTCCAGCGAGTGAGTGGCCCAAGGCCCAAAAACAACACAAAGGGGACAATCAACAGCGTAAACATCTGATTAAAAAACGGGGCACCGATGGAGATAGACCCCAGGCCAAGTTCCTTATGCACCAGTGGCAACAAGGTTCCCAGCAAGACAACCAGCGTTGCGGCACATAAGAACACATTATTTCCCATTAGCAATACTTCACGTGAAAACAGCTGGTATCGGCCCGGGCTTTTTAACTGCTGCGCACGCAATGTATACAGCACTAAACTGAAGCCGGTTAATAACACCAGAATACCGAGAATAAAGAGGCCGCGTGCCGGATCGCTGGCAAAGGAGTGTACCGATACAATGACCCCGGAACGCACCAAAAAAGTACCCAGTAAACTTAACGAGAAGGTGGCGATAGCCAACAACACCGTCCAGGATTTAAACGCTTTACGTTTTTCGGTCACTGCCAGGGAGTGCATTAAAGCAGTGCCCACCAGCCAAGGCATAAAGGACGCATTTTCAACCGGATCCCAGAACCACCAGCCGCCCCAGCCAAGCTCGTAATAAGCCCACCAGCTACCGAGCGCAATGCCTACCGAGAGGAAACTCCAGGCGGCAATCACCCAGGGGCGTGACCATCTTGCCCAGGTTGAATCAAGCTGTCCGGAAAGCAATGCAGATACCGCAAACGCAAACGCCACCGAAAACCCGACATAGCCCATATACAACATGGGCGGGTGAATGATCATCCCAAAGTCCTGCAGCAGCGGATTCAAATCCCGGCCATCCACCGGGAAATAGGGCAACATGCTATCGAAAGGATTGGAAGTGAGCAGAATAAACAAATAAAAACCCACAGAAACCATGCCAAGCACGGCCAGTACCCGGGCGATCATAATTTGCGGAATGCCGCGGCTGAACATGGCGACAGCCACTGTCCACAGCGACAACATCAGCACCCAGAGTAAAAACGAACCTTCGTGCCCGCCCCAAACGGCAGTGACTTTATAGTACACCGGCAAACGGCTGTTAGAATTCTGCGCAACGTAATTAAGCGAAAAGTCATCCGTAACGAATGCATAAACTAGACAACCAAATGCCAGGGCAGTAAAACCGAACATGGCAATGGCCAGAGGCCGGGCAGTGCCAATCATGGCATTGTGCCCTTTAAATGCGCCCCATAGCGGGTAGACCGACAGTAAAATGGAAGTAACCAACGCCAGGGCGACGGCAATATTACCTATTTCGGGGATCACGAGCCTGTATTTCCTTGGTTGGGGTTAACATGCTTAATGCCTTTCATTTTCTCGGCGAGCTCTGGTGGCATATATTCTTCGTCGTGTTTAGCCAGTACTTCCTCGGCTTCAATTACACCGGATTCCAGTAACACGCCGGTCGCTACGATGCCCTGCCCTTCACGGAACAAATCAGGCAGAATACCAGCATAACGTACGGTTACCTGCGGGCCGGTATCGATAAGATTAAAGCTCACCGCCAATGATTCTGAATCCCGACTCACTGTGCCAGGTACCACCATGCCACCAATTCTCAGGCGCTGACCGACTGTAGGTTTTACCCCTTCCTTGCCTTCAACGATTTCGGAGGGCGTATAGAATAAATCAATATTGTCGGTTAACGCGAATAGCATAAGCGTGATCGCACCAACAATCAGTAAACCAATGCCACCAACGGCAACGAGTCGTTTTTGTCGTCTTGGATTCATACTGCTTAACTACCTGTTTGTTGTGATTCAGAGTGCACTGCCTGAGCTTTTCTCGCCGCCGCGATTCGGGCTTGCCGCGCTTGTTCTTCGCGGGCATTGCGCAACAACTTCTTATGAGTACTTGCACTGTCGAGCACGACCCAGACCAGCGCCAGCAAAGACACACCAAATGACAGCCACACATAAAGGGCATAGCCGCCCATGGCGAGGAAGTCGTGTAAGCTATCAAACTGCATGGTCACCTCCGAGCGCTCGCGCCGCCAGATCTTTCACCCAGGGGCGGTGATATTCTCGCCGAATGATTTCATTTTTCATACGCATTACGGTCACTGCAGCAATAAATAAGGCCAACCCCACCAAAGCGATTAATAATGGCCATAGCATCTCAGGCGCTATGGAAGGTTTATCAAACTTACTGATTGTCGCGCCCTGATGCAGGGTATTCCACCACTCAACCGAATAATGAATGATGGGCACATTTACCACACCAACCAGGGCCATTACCCCGGCTGCTTTACCCGCCTGCTGTTTATCTTCAAACGCGCCGTACAGAGCAATCACGCCAAGGTAAAGAAATAGCAGAATGAGTTCAGACGTAAGCCTGGCATCCCACACCCACCATGTGCCCCACATGGGTTTGCCCCAGGCTGCACCTGTAAACAGCGCAATGAAAGTGACCACCGCCCCAATTGGCGCCATCGCAATCATGGCCATAAATGCGGTTCGCCATTGCCATACAGTGCCAACCAGCGCGGCAACGGCCATAGCAACATAGGTACTCATCGACAAAATGGCGCTGGGTACATGAATATAAATAATCCGAAACGAATCACCCTGCTGATAGTCCTGAGGGGCAAAGGCCAGCCCCCATATGCTGCCAGCGACCAAGCACAGAATGCCGGGCCAGAGAAAATAGGGCTGAAGCGTTACGCACAGTTGATACGCTCGCTCAGGTTTTGCATACGGATGTAACCACTTCCACATCAGTTTTGACTCACTTTAAGTGCATAAGCAATTGCAAAGGGGGCTGATGCCATCGCCAGCATAAGCATGGCGCCAATAATAGCAAGTTGTGCCCGGTAAGGTAATTGGAGTGCAGCAGAATCTACCGCCGAGGTGGCAAATATCAACAACGGAATAAACACCGGTATTAACAACAGCGCCAACAAGACGCCGCCACGTTGTAAACCTACCGTTAACCCTACAGCAATTGCCCCAACCAGCGACAACAATGGCGTGCCCAGCACCAGGGTTAGCATTAAGGCGATATACATATCGACCGTCAGGTTTAAAAATAGTGCCAGTAGCGGTGAAAAAAGTGCCAGCGGTAAGAAGCTCACCAACCAGTGCACCAGCACCTTAACTGCTGCAATGGCCGCCACCGACTGACCACTTAGCATGTACTGCTCCAGCGAACCATCCCAAAAATCATCACGAAACAGGCGCTCCATGGCCAGCAACGAGGCAAGAATCGCTGCAATCCAGATAACGCCCGGTCCAATCTTTTGCAGGGTAACCGGCCCGGGTCCAATACCGAGCGGAAAAAGCGTGATCACCATTAACAAAAACATCAGCGGCTGGGCGAGCTCAGAACGCTGGCGAAAAGCCAGGGCCATATCCCGCTTAAAGATACCGTTTATCAGGGTATTCATAACCGATACTCCAACACTAACTCGGTAAATGGGCCTGCCTGCTTGCTTAGCGGTTGGTGCGAGGTAGTAATAATCGCGCCCAGATTAGCAACATGCTCACGCATATGGGTTTCGAGCAATTCAATGCCATCGGTATCCAGCGCTGTAAAGGGCTCGTCAAGGATCCAATAGGCCGCTTGTTTTAGCCATAAACGGGAAAGCGCGACCCGGCGCTGTTGTCCGGCCGAAAGCATTCTTACCGGCACATCCTCAAGCCCTACCAATCCTAACCTTGCAAGGACTTCATAGGCCTGTTGCGCTTTAAAATCTGTGCTGTGTTGTGCGCACCAGAAGCGCAGATTTTCCATGGCAGTCAGCGCTCCATTAATACCTGCCTTGTGGCCTACATAGATCAGTTGTTGATTAAATCTGTCCCGCACTTTATCCAGCGGCTCATCATTGAACTGTAACTGGCCGCTCTCTGGAGCCGACAATCCGGTTAAGATCCTTAGTAAACTGGTTTTACCCGCGCCGTTGGGACCCCGCAGGTAGATGAGCTGGCCGGGCGATAAGCAAAATGACAGGTCAGTAAACAATACTCTGTCACGCTTAATACAGGTTAAATTGTCTGCAGCAAGTCCTGCCAAGATGCATCCCGTTCTATTCGCAAAAAATCCGCCGCATTCTATCATAAACCAGCCGCTTCGCATCTTACCCAAAGGGTGGATCGGCAAATTTCTGATCTATTTCAATCTTTGGCACGATTGACATTATACTTAACTGTTGAAACTGACTGCCGATAAAGACTTATGCAATCATCCAATCTGCCCCCACAAGCGAGCCCCGAAAGCAGTCGAGTCAACGCTGCAGAGTCGACGAATGCGGCAACCAAAAGCCAGGCAATTGCAAGAATTGCTCAGGTTTTACAGCCTGTGCAAACTAATGTCTCTGCCGCAGCTCAGGTATCTGTGTCCTCAGCCGGACAGGGAAAAACCAACAAGGCGCTACCCGCTAGTAACACCAGTGTGTTTATGGCTACCAATCAGCAACTGCTGCAGATTACCCCAGCGGTACGGGTTGCCAGTGCCGAGAACCTGTTGCTGGTGCGATTACCTACTGAAGCGCCGATTCAGCCACCCAGGGGGTCGGCTGTCCCTTTTAAGACTTTATTACCGCCGGATGCCATTACGGCCTCAATACCAACGTTATTAAAACTAACGCCACAAACCATTCGTCAGCAGGTCTCCCAGGCCCAGTTTCAGTCGCTAATGACGGCATTATCCCGCTCGATGACTACGCCGGTCTCCCTGCAGGCCACGGTTATTCAGCAAAACAGTTCGTCAATAAGGGTGAATGCCGGTGCGGAGCGGCCATTGATAATCGATATTCCGTTAGCAAAAGTAGCCAGGCATAGCGACACCTCACTCTCAGGTCCCTCAGCCAGCAAACCATCTTTACCGTCGACAGTAACGCTAACCCTTACATTGCGGCAAAATCAGCTACAGGTGCAAATTACTCCGCCTGCGTCTTCTTCACAAACACCGCAAACACCGCAAACACGGCAAACACGGCAAACAGCGCAACCCAGTGTGCAAGCTCCGGTCAATAATACACCGGTAAGTTCATCGCATAGTGTTAACGTGCCGCTGAATTCGCCACTGGCCATTAAACTCACCCAGGCGGTTACCCAACAAACACCGCTTAACGTGGAGCCGCCTAAACTGGCCAGCTGGGTAACTCAGTCGCTGCCGCCCGCCGCAGCAAAATCATTTCAGCAACTAAGTCCCGTGCTACCTGCAACAGTGTTTATCAAAGGCAGTGAAGTGACCATTACGGGAAACAAGACTCAGCTTTTAGCCGTCAGCGCAACATCAGCCGCCCCCTTACCGCAATTGGCGCCCAAAGTCAGTTCACAGCAAATGAGGCAGCTAAATATCCAAAGCGCGACTACCAGGAACATCCCTCAGGTTACTATTGCGCCTGTAGTTACTCAGTCTGAGACAACCGCCGGACAACCAATACAACAAACAAAGCCTTCACCGATAATGTCTGCAGCGGTAAAAGCGGAGATCAGCCCGCCTGCGCAGGCAGTGATTCGTTCAGGTGCCCAGGACAATGAAATAGGCAAGCCCATGATACCGGCAGACGTGGAAAGTATCGCGAAGCACAAACTGGAGCAGCTTCCCGCCGAGGTAAAGACTGCGCTTACGCAGTTCATCCGCTCTGCGAATCGAATAAATGTCAGTAACACTGACTCGTTGCAATCGAGTCTAAATGTGCTCACCACTGCTTTGCAAAAGTTCGCTGGTGCTAACCCAGCACTGGCAAAAACCATTAACTCAGTGATTGAACAGTTGCAGCTTAATTTGTCAGCGGGCACCCATTTCCTATCCCAGGAATCGTCTGCGCTCAAGCCCGAGGTCACGGGCTCAACCGAGCCGGTGACTGCTAAAGCCGGCACCGACTCAGCTCAACAAAGCACAGCGCTTAAACACCTTCTCACGTCGCCGGCATGGCTTCAGTCTCCGTTAACGCTGTCGTCACCGCCTGCCGGGCAGAGTTTTTTAAGCGGGCTTATTCAGTTATTACAGGTGTCATTGCTGGGCAGACACTTTAAAACCCATGAAGATATCGATCAGGCGCTTAACCGGCAGCGCACCTCTGCGCCAAATGGCAACGCACCAAACAGTTTGCTAGGTTCGATAACCGGGCGACAGGTCAGAGAATTTGCCCAGCTCGATAGTCAGCAAAATCTGCTTAAACAGCTTAAGGGCTTACTTGCCGGTCATCAGAATGCCAAGCTTGGCAATATGGAGCAAACGCTGCAAGGCAATGACAGCTTTTATTATGTGCTGCCCGGACTATTACCCCAGCAAAAGCCGGCTGAGCTACTTATCCGTCGAGAGCGGGAACGCCAGCCAGAACAACAAGACAACACCACTCAAACGCAATGGCACCTCACTATGAAGCTGGATATCGGAGAACAGGGAGAGCTGCTCACTAAAGCGAAGATCCGTGATGAGCAGCTTTATCTTGATATATATTCGTCGAATCAGGCGTTGCTGGAGAAAGTTGGCGTAACCCTGCCTTTTTTACTTAAGCGTTTCACACAGCTTGGTTTAACCGTTGAAGAGCATAAGCTACAACTGGGCAAAATTCCGGATAGCCTGGCCACTCGCCCCTATCAGATACTGGAGACGCAGGCATGACCCGTAAAAGCAAACGCGCGGTGGGCATTAAATATAATGAAGCCGAACCGTCACAAGCACCAACGGTTGTCGCCAAGGGCTATGATGATCTCGCCGAAGCGATTATTGCCAGTGCGAAAGCTAATGGCGTGCTGGTGCATGAAGATCCCTACCTTAGCGAATTTTTGACCACCCTGGATCTCGGCCAGTCGATTCCCGAACCTTTATATTATGTTATCGCCGAATTACTGGCTTACTCGTACGTATTACAGGGCAAAGTGCCAGAGAATTGGAAACAGGCATTTCCCGGCATCGAAGAAAAAATTTAGGTACCGAAGATAAAATTTAAAGGGTGATATCGACAGACACTTCGCCGGTATTCGAGTCATAGAATATTGAATAGCCAGGCTGCGCTACCAAATAATAGGTGCACGTATTAGCGTTATAGGTAGCCTGATAATCAGCAGACGTATCCTGCGCAACGGTTGGAGATCCGTCTAACAATACTGCGCTCCAAACGGATGTGCAATCCCAGGCATTATCCAGCATTGGACTCGCCTCATAAGGCAGGTAGCTTTGTGCAGGCCAGCCATTGGCATTGATATCCATGAGGTTTTCACCGTTACCGTACAAATCAAGGTTATCGACGGGGCCTGAATTACCGCTAACAGCCCATTTAAGATGCGCAAGTTTAATCGCCGATTCAAAGGCCGTACCGGTTCCCTGCACAGACGCAGCATAAGCATCACTTTGAAAATCGACAAAACGCGGTAGCGCGGTCACAGAAAGCACGCCAAGTAAAATAATCACCGTGATCAACTCAATCAGTGTAAAGCCTGACTGTCGGAGACTACTGGAGAACATCGAAATAAACCAACCAGTTACAACTTGCTAAATAGGGTTCTACTGTAAACCTATGATTGACGAATGCCAATATTTAATTTGTCACATAAAAAAGCCCATCCAAAGGGATGGGCAAAACTATAAGTTAGGCTTATAGGGGGAGTTTCCAACGGGTGTTGAAAAAGTTTACTGCTATATTAAAGCGCGTCCTCAGGCTCTACATCGTCGGCTTTAATATTTTTCGATAACAGTAATTCTGCCCGGATCTTGGTTTCAATATCGTTAGCGATATCCGGGTTTTGCTTAAGGAATTTCACCACGTTCGCTTTACCCTGACCAATTCTGTCACCGTTATAGCTGTACCAGGCACCGGCTTTATCAACCAGCTTTTGCTTCACGCCCAAATCAATCAGTTCAGCTTCTTTGCTGATACCAGCACCATACATAATTTGGAATTCAGCCTGTTTAAACGGTGGCGCCACTTTGTTTTTAACCACTTTCACGCGGGTTTCGTTACCCACCACTTCGTCACCCTCTTTTACTGAGCCGATGCGACGAATATCCAGTCGAACAGAGGAGTAAAACTTAAGCGCATTACCACCGGTAGTCGTTTCCGGGTTACCAAACATCACACCAATCTTCATCCGAATCTGGTTGATGAAGATACACAGTGTATTAGAACGCTTAATATTACCGGTCAGTTTACGCAGCGCCTGCGACATCAGACGTGCCTGAAGACCCACGTGGGAATCACCCATGTCACCTTCAATTTCTGCTTTTGGCGTCAACGCAGCAACCGAGTCCACAATGACTACATCAACTGCACCGGAACGAACCAGCATGTCACAAATTTCCAGCGCCTGCTCACCCGTATCCGGCTGAGAAACCAGTAGATCGTCAATGTTGACACCGAGCTTTTCTGCATACACCGGATCCAACGCATGCTCAGCATCTACGAACGCACAGGTTTTACCTTTTTTCTGTGCTTCAGCAATAACTTGCAGGGTCAGGGTTGTTTTACCCGATGACTCAGGACCGTAGATTTCTACTACCCGGCCACAAGGTAAACCGCCAATGCCTAATGCAATATCAATACTCAGTGAGCCGGTAGAAATAGACTCAATATCCATTGCCTGGTTGTCGCCCAGACGCATGATCGCGCCTTTACCAAATTGCTTTTCAATCTGACCGACCGCAGCCGATAGTGCTTTAGATTTGTTGTCGTCCACCGAAAACCCCTCGTTATTCTGTTCTGATTGCGTTATCCGCAGTTGCTTTTACTGATGTAGCCGGTAGGCTGATCATCACTAAAATAATGACTGCATAATATACTGTATGATTATACAGTGCAATATGCTTTTTGCCTTTTCTTTATTTCATCACGCCTGGTTTATTTCGCAACTAGTCTGTGGTGCAGTGTTGCAATAACAAACTCAATGGCCTGGGTTCTGACCGCTTCCCGGTCCCCCTCAAACTGGCGGCGGATTGTATCGGTTACACCGTTTAAGTAAAAGCCAAACCATACTGTCCCTACCGGTTTTTCTTCGCTGCCGCCGCCCGGCCCAGCAATACCACTGATCGCTGCGGCACACTCTGCACCGGTTTGCTGTGCGGTGCCTGCGGCCATTTCGCGTACAGTTTCAGCAGACACCGCACCAAATTTTTCAAGGGTATCACTACTAACGTTAACCAACGCCTGTTTAGCCTGGTTAGAATAAGTAACATAGCTTTGGTTAAACCAATCCGAGCTGCCAGCCACCGATGTTAACGCATAGGCCACTCCGCCACCGGTACAGGATTCCGCACAGGAAACCCACCAGCCCTTTTGCCGTAGCGCCTCACCAACGGCTAAAATCTGGTCAGCTAACGTATTTATATCCAGTTGCTGTCTCGAAAAAGTTGAAAATGACTGGCTCATAGGAATAATACACTCATAACATTGAGACCGTATTATTGGTCAAAACTACAATCGCAAGCAACCAGCAAGCCGAGGCATTCTTGGAATCACACACGCCAATGATGCGCCAATACCTGAATATAAAGGCGCAGCACCCTAACATTTTACTTTTTTACCGCATGGGCGATTTTTATGAGTTGTTCTATGACGACGCCAAGCGTGCGGCCGAGCTGCTGGATATCTCCCTCACCGCCCGGGGTAAATCCGGCGGCGAGCCAATCCCCATGGCCGGGGTGCCCTATCATGCGGTAGAGAGCTATTTGGCGCGGCTGGTAAAAATGGGCGAGTCGGTGGCGATTTGCGAACAGGTAGGCGACCCGGCTACCAGCAAAGGGCCGGTAGAGCGCCAGGTCCAGCGTATCGTTACGCCAGGCACGGTTACCGATGAAGCATTGCTTGACGAACGCCAGGATAATGTACTGGCAGCGGTTTACAGCGTTAAAGATCAATTCGGCCTGGCTTGGCTGGATATCACCAGTGGCCGCTTTTTAGTCAGTGAATTTAGTGGCACCGACATGCTCACAGCCGAGTTACAGCGTCTCAACCCGGCGGAATTACTCTACCCCGAAGGCTTCGATTGGCTATCGAAGATTGATCACATTAAAGGCCTGCGCCGCCGCCCCGAATGGGAATTCGATCAGCAAACCGCAGAGCAACAGCTCAACAATCAGTTTGGCACCCGGGAACTTACCGGTTTTGGCTTAACCAATATTACCCTGGCCATCAGCGCCGCTGGCTGTATTCTGCAGTATGTTAAAGACACCCAGCGCACCGCCCTACCACATATTCGTGCTATCACCCTTGAACAACAGTCAACCCGGGTGCAACTGGATGCGGCCACGCGCAAAAACCTTGAACTAACCCGGAATTTATCCGGTGGCACCGAACATACGCTGTTTGCCGTACTCGACAACACGGCCACGGCAATGGGCAGTCGCTTACTACAGCGCTTCCTGCATGCGCCGATTACCGATCGGGAAGAGCTGAACGCCCGTCAGCAGGCCATCGGCGATTTTCTTAACGGCGATTACCCGGCACTTACCGGCCAGTTGAAACACATTGGCGATATTGAGCGGATCATGGCTCGCCTGGCGTTGCGCTCAGCACGACCACGGGATTTCGCCCGCCTGCGTAATGCCCTGGCCAGTCTGCCTGAGCTTCAACATGGGCTGAGTTTATTTAGCGCTCCACTCATTAAAAGTATAAGCGAACAGATCAGCGAATTCCCCGAACTGTCGGAATTACTCGATAACGCCATTATCGATAACCCACCGGTGGTTATTCGTGATGGGGGTGTAATCGCCCCTGGCTACAACGCTGAACTTGACGAACTGCGTGATTTATCGGAAGGCGCCACCGAACTGCTGCGCCAGATAGAAACCCGGGAGCGGGAACAAACTGGCATCAGCACGCTAAAAGTGGGCTACAACAAGGTGCATGGTTTCTTTATCGAAGTATCTCGTGCTAATAGTCATCTGGTGCCGGCCAGTTATATTCGCCGCCAGACCTTAAAAAATAACGAGCGCTATATCACGCCGGAGCTGAAGGAGCATGAGGATAAGGTGCTTACCTCGCAAAGTCGTGCGCTGGCGCTGGAAAAGCGCCTTTATGAGGAGCTGTTCGACTTAATCAACCCGCAGCTTGATGCCCTGATCACCAGTGCCGCCGCGCTGGCGAAGCTGGATGTATTGATCACCCTGGCAGAACGTGCAGAAACCCTGGAGTATCACTGCCCTACTTTGTCGGATGTACCCGGTGTAACCTACCAGCAGGGCCGGCACCCTGTAGTTGAATACGTTATGGATTCGCCATTTATTCCCAACCCGCTCAATATGGATAAAGACTCCCGGATTAAAATCATTACCGGCCCCAACATGGGCGGTAAATCGACCTTTATGCGCCAGACCGCACTGATTGTGTTGCTGGCCTATATTGGCAGCTACGTGCCGGCAGCGGGCGCCGAAATTGGCCCTGTGGATAAAATATTCACCCGTATCGGCGCCTCAGACGATCTGGCCTCCGGCCGCTCTACCTTTATGGTAGAAATGACAGAAACCGCCAATATCCTGCACAATGCCACGCCTTATTCACTGGTATTAATGGACGAAATTGGCCGCGGCACCAGTACTTACGACGGCTTGTCGCTGGCCTGGGCCTGCGCCGAGTATCTTGCCACTCAGTTACAGGCCTTTACCTTATTTGCCACCCATTATTTTGAGCTGACGGAGCTTACTCATACTTTACCAGGCGTACAGAACTTACACCTCGATGCCGTTGAACACGACGACACCATTCGATTTATGCACTCAGTGGAAACAGGCGCCGCCAGCAAAAGTTATGGCTTACAGGTAGCGCAGCTGGCCGGTGTGCCCAAAGCCGTGATCAGTGCGGCAAAAAACCGACTCCGGACCCTTGAAAGTCAGCATACGGTATCGGCCAGCGAGCAAACACTCGCCGCAGCCCCTGCCCAGCAGAGCCTGTTACCCGAAGAACCCGTTCAATTACCGGCCAGAAAAAGCGCCCTTGAGCAGGCTTTTGCAGAGGTGGATCCCGATGAACTTACGCCAAAACAGGCTTTAGCGCTGATTTATGAACTAAAACAATTAAAATAGTAAAATTACCAAAAAGCCCATATTAATAATCCCAGTTAAACGGCTTCCCAAAAACGGCAGTCGTTAATACCCATGCCACCTCAAGTTACGTGTTTCAGCACTATCACAACAATTGCACTACAAGGCATGTTGATGCAGGAATGCAGATACCTTTCAAACCAATAGAAAACGAAAGTTGAATTGCTGTGATGCGCCCAAAGGGCCGGGCTAAAAATGCCTGATGCTGCGCCAAATCGTTTTGCTGTAGAATAACTAAACCTGCAACAATTTGACTTGCCTCAGACATTTTTTTCTCCGGCTGAAATCAAGTAACTTGAGGTAGCACGGGTATAAAATCAGTCCCCTTGTATAAAACACCAGGAAACAGTATCTTTTAGAGCTGTTATAATTGTTTGAAAGCGCCATATTGGGTATACTGTTGCGCCGTCTACAGTGTTGTTTAAAAACAACGTTTTACCCAAATATATAACCCAACGTCTTAGGTTTCGCATGACAAACTATATTTTCGTCACCGGTGGTGTTGTTTCATCGCTTGGTAAAGGCATTGCTGCTGCATCCCTTGCCGCTATCCTTGAAGCACGCGGTCTCACCGTGACCATGCTTAAGCTGGATCCGTATATTAACGTTGATCCAGGTACCATGAGCCCCATTCAGCACGGCGAGGTTTTTGTTACTGATGATGGAGCAGAAACAGATCTCGACTTAGGTCACTACGAGCGTTTTATTCGCACCCGTATGACCAAACGTAACAACTTTACCACCGGACGGGTTTACGAAGAGGTATTACGTCGCGAACGTCGCGGTGATTACCTGGGTGCCACCATTCAGGTTATTCCGCACATTACCAACGAAATTAAACGCCGTGTTATCGAAGGCGCACAGGGCCATGACGTGGCTATTGTGGAAGTCGGTGGTACGGTTGGTGACATCGAGTCACAGCCGTTTATCGAAGCCATTCGTCAGTTGGGTACCGAAGTGGGCCGCGACCACGCCATGTTTATGCACTTAACCCTGGTGCCTTACATGCCAGCTTCCGGCGAGCTTAAAACCAAGCCTACTCAGCACAGTGTAAAAGAACTGCGCTCCATTGGTATTCAGCCAGACATTCTGGTTTGTCGCTCGGTAGGCGCTATGCCCGCCTCTGAACGCTCCAAGATTGCGCTGTTCACTAACGTTGCTGAAAAAGCGGTTATCTCATTAAAAGACGTTGATAGTATTTATCGCATCCCGGCAGCGCTCAAAGCGCAGGGGCTTGATCAACTGGTAGTTGATCGTTTCCGTCTGGAATGCCCGGAAGCCGACCTGACCGAATGGGAACAGGTGCTTTACGCAGAATCTAACCCGGTTGGTGAAGTTAACATCGGTATGGTGGGTAAATACGTTGAGTTACCGGATGCCTACAAGTCGGTTAACGAAGCACTGAAACACGCCGGCCTGAAAAACCGCCTGACGGTAAATATCCATTACGTGGACTCACAGGACATCGAATCCAAAGGCACGCAGATTCTTGAAAATCTGGATGCCATTTTAGTCCCTGGCGGCTTTGGCGAACGTGGTATCGAAGGCAAGATTGCGGCAGCCCGTTATGCCCGCGAAAACAAAGTGCCCTACTTAGGCATTTGTTTAGGTATGCAGGTAGCGCTTATCGAATTTGCCCGTAATGTTGTGGGCATGGAAAAAGCCAACAGTACCGAGTTTGATCCCAGCTCACCGTATCCGGTAGTGGGTTTGATCACCGAATGGCTCGACTCAGACGGCAGCACGGAAACCCGTGACGAAACCTCCGATCTCGGCGGTACTATGCGTCTGGGCAGTCAGTTATGCCATTTGATCCCCGGCAGTAAAGTACACGCAGCCTACGGCAGTGAAGAAATTTACGAACGTCACCGTCACCGCTACGAGGTTAACAATAACCTGCGTGACCAAATCGAAGAGGCAGGCCTGAAAGTGAGTGGTTTGTCCACCGATAAACGTCTTGTCGAGGTCATTGAAATCCCGGATCATCCCTGGTTTGTAGCCGGCCAGTTCCACCCGGAGTTTACTTCGACTCCCCGTGACGGCCATCCACTGTTTACCGGTTTCGTAGCAGCGGCGCAAACCTATCAGAAAGAGAATCATTAATTTATAAAACCCGGCACTGACTACTCCCGCAGTGCCATTATTATTGTTGAGGAAGAAAAAATGGCGAAGATCTCGCGTATCATTGGACGTGAAATTCTGGACTCTCGTGGTAACCCCACGGTAGAAGCAGACGTATATTTAGACTCAGGTGTTATGGGTCGCGCCTGTGCACCATCTGGTGCTTCTACCGGTTCACGCGAAGCCCTGGAATTACGCGACGGCGATAAAAGCCGCTACATGGGTAAAGGTGTAGAAAAAGCCGTAGCAGCAGTAAACGAGAAAATCGCACCGGCGCTGATTGGCATGGATCCAGTCGCTCAGACTGACATCGACAAAACCATGATCGATCTGGACGGCACCGAAAACAAAGAAACCCTGGGTGCTAATGCCATCCTGGCCGTTTCACTGGCCGTTGCCAAAGCCGCTGCCACCGAGAAAGGCGTTGCCCTTTACGAGCATATTGCCGATCTGAACGGCACTGCTGGCCAGTACTCAATGCCTGTACCTATGATGAACATCATTAACGGTGGTGAGCACGCCGACAACAACGTGGATATTCAGGAATTTATGGTGCAGCCGGTTGGCGCGAAAAGCTTCAAAGAAGCCTTGCGCATGGGTGCTGAAATCTTTCACAACCTGAAAAAAGTACTGAGCGCCAAAGGCCTGAATACCGCTGTTGGTGATGAAGGTGGTTTTGCCCCTAACCTGAGTTCAAACGCAGAAGCGCTGGCAGTTATCGTTGAAGCGGTAGAAAAAGCCGGCTACAAAATGAACGAAGACGTCACCCTGGCACTCGACTGTGCGGCCTCTGAATTCTACAAAGACGGCAAGTACGTACTGTCTGGTGAAGACAAGTCATTTGATTCAGAAGCCTTCGGTGACTACCTGGCAGAGCTGTGTGAACAGTACCCAATCGTGTCTATCGAAGACGGTCTTGACGAAAGCGACTGGGACGGCTGGGCCAGCCTGACCAAGAAAATTGGTGACAAAGTGCAACTGGTTGGTGACGACCTGTTCGTAACCAATACCAAGATCCTGAAGCGTGGTACTGAAAACGGTATCGGTAACTCTATCCTGATCAAATTCAACCAAATCGGTTCATTAACCGAAACCTTAGAAGCGATCAAGATGGCCAAAGATGCCGGCTTTACTGCGGTTATCTCGCACCGTTCAGGTGAAACCGAAGATGCCACGATTGCCGACCTGGCAGTCGGTACCGCAGCAGGCCAAATCAAAACCGGTTCACTGTGTCGTTCAGACCGTGTAGCTAAGTACAACCAGTTACTGCGCATCGAAGAAGCGCTGGCTGGTAAAGTTGCTTACAACGGCCGTAGCGAAATTAAAGGCCAGTAATCTTAAGCTGGCGGGCAGCATTGCCCGCCAGCTTATTGATGCTGTCCCCACAATCACAACGCTAATGGCGCATTCCTCCGACCCAGCGTCACATCAATCCGACTTCTTTAATGCGGTCGAGTCAGACACATCCCAACGTATTATCGCTGAGTTGTGCAACGCGTTATATGAGCGCGAACTGGCGCTTATCGCCCAACAAGGGCCTAATCAAACCAGCTTACTACGTCGTCGCATTGCCGGCCTGAGTCACCATGTCCGACGCACTGCCCGTTTCCTGGCAGCCAAAGCCGTGCCATTAGAACTGGATGAACACAATGCCAGCTGGCAGGCCAGACAGGCAGCCAAAAATCCCGCTCAGAGTAACGACAGCGATAAAACCAACGCCTGGTTCACCGAACATGCCAAAGTCGGCCTGGTAGTGCCTGTATGGGTTCAGGAATTCGATAATGAGCATATAGAACTCGACTCTATCGATCGGGTTCAACCGGAAAACCAAACGCTGCATGTGAATAAATTTGGCTGGTTTGATTTTAGCGGTACACCGGTAGAAAGCCCTGCCCGCTACACGGACAAAGATCACATCACCCTGTCGCTGGTAAAGCCATCAAAAGCCATTATGACAGCAGGGTGCTGCGGCCATACCTGGAATCACAAAGGGCGCACTTCGCCCCGTACACTCACCTTACGTGAGATCTTACTGGTCAGTACCCTTAACTGGCGCAAGTTCAGCGAACCACAACGCTTCGATAATAAATAACCTGTCGTCTTTCGTTCATCTGTTACCTGTCAGCTTGATACGCTGAAAGCGAAATGAATAACCTAATTTCCGGCATGACAGGAAATTTCATCCTAAATTTTTTGTTATGCAGTAATTTATAACTAAAACTTATACCGAAAATCAGAATCAGTGGTTGACCTGCTGCGGTTCAGGCTGTAAATTGTCGGGCATCGGAAAGGTCGCACATGCAGCAACCAAAAGGTTTTACTAATGCCGCGTACGTTTATTCTATCTCTTCTACTCCTTATGGCAGCCAGATTGCACGGGTAGATTGCGACCATCGAATCAATACACAAAACCCGTGCAGAGCACGGGTTTTTTTTTAACTAAAATCAACGAGAGACAGCCATGACGAATCAGGTAAAAATATTTGATACGACCTTGCGTGACGGCGAACAAGCTTTGCCTGCCAGTTTAAGTGTTAAAGAAAAACTGCAGATCGCGCTGGCTCTCGAGCGTCTTGGCGTTGATATTATCGAAGCAGGCTTTCCGGTATCATCACCGGGCGATTTCAAATCTGTACAAATGATTGCCAAAGAAATCAAGAACTCAACAGTCGCTGGTTTAGCCCGTGCGGTACCGGCCGATATTGATGCCTGCGGCGAAGCTCTGAAAGTAGCAGACCAGTTCCGCATTCATACCTTTATTGCCACATCCGAAATTCACGTCAATAATAAGTTACGTAAATCTCAGGATGACGTTGTTGAAATGGCTATTGCCGCGGTTAAGCGCGCGCGCAATTATACCGACGACGTAGAGTTTTCGTGTGAGGATGCCGGACGTACCGAAATCGGTTACTTAGCCCGTATGGTCGAGGCAGTAATTACCGCCGGCGCCACTACGGTCAATATTCCGGATACCGTAGGCTATACTACACCAACCGAGTTCGGCGGCATTATCCGCCAGTTATTCGAGCGTGTACCTAACATTGATAAAGCCACGATTTCTGTGCACTGTCACAATGATTTGGGACTGGCAGTAGCTAACTCACTGGCGGCGATTGAAAATGGAGCCCGTCAGGTAGAAGCCACAATTAACGGTATTGGTGAGCGTGCGGGTAACAGCTCGCTGGAAGAAATCGCGATGATCCTGCAAACCCGCCACGCCTTGTATGGTTTAAACACCAACATTAACAGTAAAGAGATAAGCCGTACCTCAAAGCTGGTCAGCCAGTTGTGTAATATGCCGGTGCAGGCAAACAAAGCCATCGTAGGAGCCAACGCCTTTAGTCATTCTTCAGGTATCCATCAGGACGGTGTCTTAAAAGCGCAAAACACCTATGAGATCATGACACCTGAGAGTGTGGGTATTAACAAAAATAACCTTAACATGACCTCTCGTTCCGGACGTCACGTTATCAAGCACCGTTTACAGGAACTGGGTTATAAAGATACCGATTACGATTTAGAAGCCATTTATTCGGCATTTTTGAATCTGGCCGACAAAAAAGGCCAGGTTTACGACTATGATTTAGAAGCGCTGCTGTTTTTCGATCAGCAAAAACACGATCAGGCGCACTATCAGTTAACCTATTTGCACGCCACGTCAGGGAAAGAAATAATCCCCAGCGCTACCGTGCAGTTAAAAATTGGCGATGAACTGGTGACCCGTTGTGAGACCGGTAACGGTCCGGTAGATGCCTCGTACAAAGCCATTATGTCGATGCTGGGTCACAATGACCTGGAAGTGGTCGACTTTAAATTAGATTCTAAAGGCGAAGGTGCTGATGCGCTGGCCTCGGTTAGCGTTATCACTGAATACAAAGGCCGCCGTTTCCATGGTCTGGGTCTGGCCACAGATATCGTTGAAGCCGGTGTTAAAGCATTGATTTTCGTTTTAAACAACACTTACCTTGCTGACCAGATTGATCAGCAGAAGAACCAACAAGAACGCGTAGCAGGAGTATAAATGAGCCAGTTTAACATTGCCGTGCTTGCCGGTGACGGCATCGGCCCGGAAGTGATGCAGGAAGCCAATAAAGTATTGGATGCCATCGAACAGAAGTTTGCCATCACCTTTAACCGTACTGCTTATCCTGTTGGTGGTTACGCCATTGATACCGAAGGTGAAGCGCTGCCAGCCAAAACCCTGCTTGGCTGCGAACAGGCCGATGCCATTCTGTTTGGCTCTATTGGCGGCCCTAAATGGGATACCCTGCCACTGGAACAGCGTCCTGAGCGTGCGGCACTGTTAACCCTGCGCAGCCATTTTGATTTGTTCAGTAACCTTCGCCCGGCCAAAATTTATGCGGGCCTGGAAGACTTATCCCCACTGCGCAAAGACATCGCCGCCAGCGGTGTGGACGTACTGGTTATCCGCGAACTCACCAGTGGTATTTACTTCGGTCAGCCGAAAGGCCGCGACGGCGAAGGTGAAGAAGAATACGCCTTTGATACCATGCGCTATTCCAAGCGTGAAATCCGTCGTATTGCCGTGAGCGCTTTTGAAGCGGCTATGAAGCGTGATAAGCGGGTGACTTCCGTCGATAAAGCAAATGTACTGGTGTGCAGTCGCTTGTGGCGCGAAGTCACAGAAGAAGTGGCCAAAGACTACCCCGAAGTCGCCCTCGACCACATCTATATCGATAACGCCACCATGCAGCTGGTCAAAAATCCGGCCCAGTTTGATGTAATGCTGTGTTCTAACCTGTTTGGTGACATCATCTCCGATGAATGCGCCATGATCACCGGCTCCATGGGTCTGCTGCCCTCTGCCAGCCTGAACGAAGAAGGCTTCGGTATGTACGAACCAGCGGGCGGCTCAGCACCGGATATCGCCGGTCAGGGCATTGCTAACCCTATCGCACAGATCCTGTCTGCTTCGATGATGCTGCGCTTTAGTCTTAATCAGGCAGCCGCAGCGGACGCAATCGATAAAGCGGTAGTAGAGGTACTGGAAGCCGGCATTTTAACCGGCGAGCTGTTGCCCGCCGACAAGCGCGACCAGGCCGCCTCCACCTCACAGGTTGGCGACGCCATTGTTAAATCTATTTTAGGTCAGGAGTAATTATTCATGGCTAAAACATTATACGACAAGGTGTGGCAGGCCCACATCATCAGCCAGTTGGGTGATGACAGCCTGATTTACATCGACCGTCATCTGATCCACGAAGTCACCAGTCCGCAGGCTTTTGCCGGACTGAACGAAAAAGGCCGTAAGGTACGCCGACCGGACCGTACTTTTGCCACGATGGATCACTCGATTTCTACCCGTAGCCTGGCGCTGGATGCCTGTGGTCCGCAAAACAAACTACAACTGCAAACCCTGGCCGAAAACTGCGAAGAGCATGGCGTAAAACTCTTCCCTGTGGGTCACCAGAAGCAAGGGATCGTCCACGTAATGGGTCCTGAGCTGGGCTTAATCCTGCCGGGCATGACCGTCGTGTGCGGTGATTCACATACCGCTACCCACGGCGCGTTTGGCGCCTTGGCATTCGGTATCGGTACCTCGCAGGTAGAACACGTTCTGGCTACGCAAACGCTTAAGCAAAGCCGTGGCAAAACCATGCAGATCAAAGTCAATGGTAAACTGGCAGTAGGCATTACCGCCAAAGACATCATTCTGGCCATCATTGGTAAGATTGGTCACGCCGGTGCCACCGCTCATGTTATTGAATACTGCGGAGAAGCTATCGAAGCCTTATCAATGGAAGAGCGTATGACCATCTGTAACATGAGCATCGAAGCAGGTGCCAAGGCAGGTATGATTGCGCCAGACCAAACTACCTTTGATTATCTTAAAGGCCGTGAGTTTGCCCCACAGGGTGCCGACTGGGACGCTGCTGTTGAATACTGGCAAACACTGTATTCAGACGATGATGCCGCCTTTGATACCGTGGTAGAGCTTGAAGCCAAAGATATCACACCACAGGTTACCTGGGGCACCAACCCCGGCCAGGTTATTGGCGTTAACGATCCGGTCCCCGGCCCGGACGATTTCACCGACAGCGTTGAACAGGAATCAGCTCGCAAAGCCCTGCAATACATGGGCCTGAAAGCCGGTGAGAAATTAGGTGATGTGCCGGTTTCTCATGTGTTCATCGGTTCGTGTACTAACAGCCGCATCGAAGATTTACGCGCTGCGGCGCACATTGCCAAACAAGGCAAGGTAGCCCCAAACGTTACCGCTATGGTGGTGCCGGGTTCAGCGGCGGTTAAACGCCAGGCTGAAGAAGAAAAGCTCGACGTTATATTTAAAGACGCCGGTTTTGAATGGCGCTTACCGGGCTGTTCAATGTGTCTGGGTATGAACGACGACCTGTTAACTGCGGGTGATCGCTGTGCATCTACCAGTAACCGTAACTTTGAAGGCCGCCAGGGCCGTGGCGCCCGCACCCATCTGGTGAGCCCCGCCATGGCCGCTGCTGCCGCGTTACGCGGTAAGTTTGCCGACGTCAGAGATTTTCAGGAGTAATTTATGAGCCAGACTACCACAGGCATTACCACCCTGACCGGCACCGCCTGCCCGCTTGACCAGGCCAATGTCGATACCGATCAGATTATTCCCAAGCAATTTTTAACCAGTGTCAGCCGCGCCGGCTTTGGTAAGCACCTGTTTCACGACTGGCGTTATCTGGATCTGGAAGAAAAAGAGCCTAATCCTGAGTTCGTGCTGAATAAACCGGAACATCAGGGCGCCGCTATTTTGCTGGCCCGGGAAAACTTCGGTTGTGGTTCAAGCCGTGAACACGCGCCCTGGGCATTAACCGACTTTGGCTTTAAAGCGGTTATCGCGACCAGCTTTGCTGACATCTTTTACGGAAACTGCATGAACAACCAGCTACTGCCCATCGCCCTGAGCAGCAGTGAAATGGACGTGCTGTTTACGGCCGTGGCCAAAGATGCCAGTGCTGTCATCAGCATCGACCTGCCAGCACAAACCGTTTCAGTAGGTGATACCAGCATGACATTTGACATTGCTGAACACCACAAAAACAACTTGGTAAAAGGCCTGGATGCTATCGGCCAGACCCTTGAACTGACCGACGACATTGAGTCCTTCGAAGCCAAACAACCAGCCTGGCTTTAAACTCTGCTAAACGCCGCTTATTTGATCCAGATGAGCGGCATTTTCATTTTTTTCATTTCATCTTTATACAGTTAGGCTATAGTTAGCAAAACGCACATTTACGTAATAAGCTTGGCCTGGAGAGGAAATGCTACAACGAATTGCCATCGATGATTTAGCCCCGGGCATGTACGTTAATCGGGTACTCGATGAATCCGGCAAGGTTAAAGTACGCTCCAAAGGTATCGTCCGTTCAGACGCCGTGATTACACAGTTGCGCAACAAAGGTGTTGAATTTGTCGAAATTGACACCGACAAAGGCAAAGCACCAACCGCTGAGCCCTGTTCCTCAGAAGCACCCGAACCATCCACCGAAGTGAAGCCAGTCAGCGATGTTAGCCATGAAGTCAGCATTAAGCCGCTAACCAGCGAGGGCCTGATGGCCGCTGAGCAGCTGTTCCAGAAAGCCATGGCAATTCAACAAAACTTCCTCAACCAGTTAAAGTCTGGTAAAGGGGCTGACGTTAATAAACTCACCACACTGACTCAGGATATTCTGGAATGCGTATTTGAAAACCAGGCGGCGATGATCTGTTTATCCATAGTTCAACGGGGCAATGATTGCCTGCTGGAGCACTCGCTAAATTGCAGTATTCATATGGCCATTCTGGCCGACGCCGCCGGGTTTGATCAGCAATCTGTGGAGTATGCCAGCCTGGCCGGGCTGTTAATGGATACCGGTATGGTGAAGTTGCCAGCCGAGCTCTGCGTGCCAGAAGAGCAACTCAGCGGCACCGATTTAATGATGTATAAGACCCACGTCGATGAGTCCCTGGCGGCCATAGAACATAGCGATGATCTGCCTGAAGTAGTCAAAGACATCGTCAGCCAGCACCATGAACGAATTGATGGCTCGGGCTATCCTAAAGGTCTCAGCGGTCAGGATATAGAGCCGCTGGCGCAGCTCGCAGCCGTGGTTGATGAATTTTCCCAACTGGGCATGTCCGCACCATTTGGCAGTGCGCTGCCGACCAGTAAAGTAATCAAAGCACTGGCTAACAACAAAGGCCTTGAGCAATCGCTGGTAAACCGCCTGATTGGCGTGCTTGGCATCTACCCGATTGGTTCACTGGTTAAGCTGAAAAGTGGCAAGCTGGGTATTGTCAGCCGACGCAACCCGTCTAACCTGTTACAACCGCAGGTGATGACGTTTTACAGTATCAACAGCGGCCATTTTCAGGAAATAAAACGGCTGGATCTGGCCAAAAGCAGCGATGAGATAGAAAGCAGTATTGGCCCCGATGAATTTGCTATTAATCTACCTAAATTTTTCACAGAGGTGTTCATTCCACAGGTAAGTGAATAATATTCTGCTGTATAGAAATTACCAGTCGGTGAGCGCTGTCATGCTAAACACTTCCCCCTCAAAGCGCAAAATCACTCGTTGCGCTTCAATATTAACAATCTGAACACGGTCTGCAATCCAATCACCTTCCCCTTTATCACTGCCATTCACTCTGACCCAACGGTCAGCCGGTGCAGAGGCATACATATGGGCACTGAAATCCATAGCCGGTAAACGGGTAAGTAAACGCGCCGGCAATTGATCCACCCGCTGAATATCATCATGAACCGTCACCACGGTTTCGGAAGCGGACGGCTCTACCCCGCGGGCTTCTTCTTGTTCCAGATCGGTGAGGACTTTGTTAAAGCGGGCCATTAACTCGGCCGACACTGCTACTTTATCGCTTTCACTGGCAGTTGACTCAATGCTTTGTGCTACCTCTACCGGGGTAATATCCGGCTCTGTCGCGGCGGTCTCGGTTGTCGCTTCAGCCAACCGGTTTGACGCAGGCAACTCTGACGAATTGCTTTCTTCTAATCTAGCTTCCGTATCGACAGAAGCCTTTGCATCCTCGACTTGTGCTGCAGGTGAGCCTGGTACCGCAGGCGGCGCAGCGCCGACCGCCTGACTCACAACCCGTTCACTTATATTATCCGGCGCCTCTAACAGCTGCGCAAGCATCGCAGGCCCGACAGCCAGTAAATAACCAGAGGCGCCGCCCCCCACTAATAGCAGTAAGCCGGTGATAAGGGGCTTAAACACGCGCTGCCATTGCCCGGGCAAACCATTTACCGTAGGCAAAAACAAGCTGCGGTTAAACTGATCGCTAATGGCACTGTCGGTCTTTTGCGCACGGGTGTCGTATTGCCCGCGCAATAACGCCTGAGTGGGTGTTCGTTCGGTACTCACCAGCGTTTCATCGGTACAGATTTCAACAGTTTGCTCGGGATCATATTCAATTTCCTGAACGCCCATTTCAATTAATCCCTGGACCATGGCGTCACTGGTAATAAGGCCCGACTTTTTAATTTTTACCGGGCCATTTTGCGCTGTCACCTGCACAATCATCATGCCAGGCGTAGCTTGTTCAATGGGGATGATCTGGTTCATGCCATGCCCCATAAATAACCGCCCACCAAGGCACTTAAGAAAATCCCCGCGTATATCAACGTTTGTCGTCCACGCAGGCGTTGCTGTACAACATCTTCACCTAAAATTTGTTCTGCTGCCGCCAAAAACAGGTGTTTTTTCACCACTGGTTTTTGCTGAGTAAATGCCAGGGTCATTGCCCTGTCGCAAAGCAGATTGATCACCCGCGGGATCCCGGCTGTTACCCGGTACATGGTGCGCACCGTGGCGGCACTGAATACCGAAATATCGCCGTTAGCCACACTCAGACGGTGATTCACGTAAGCCTTCACCTCCTCAGCATTGAGTGGTAACAAATGATAGCGTGCAGTGATCCGCTGTGCTAATTGGCGTAGTTCATTACGTTTTAACAATTGCTGTAGTTCAGGCTGACCAATCAGCACCACCTTAAGCAGCTTTTCGCGGTTGGTTTCCAGGTTAGTCAACAATCGCAGTTGCTCAAGCACTTCCGGTAACAGGTGTTGCGCTTCATCTATCATCAGCACGGTGTTTTTACCGGCGTTATGGTTATCTGCCAGTTTTTGCAAAATCTTATCGGTAAAATATTTCAGGCTGGCCTGGTTAGGGTCGGTTTCGATATTGAGCTCATCGCAAACCGTTGCCAGCAGTTCAATGGCTGATAAAGTGGGATTCAGGATCATCGCGACCTGTGTTGAGTCGGGCAACTGTTGCAGCAACTTTCGTGAAACGGTAGTTTTGCCGGTGCCCACTTCGCCGGTCAGCATTACAAAGCCGCCACTTTCCCGTAATCCAAAGGTCAGATGCGCCAGCGCTTCCTTGTGGCGTGGGCTCATATACAGGTAATCCGGATTGGGCGCGATGGAAAACGGATTATCAGTTAATCCGAAATATTGTAAAAACATGTTTTATCAACTGAACTGTCCATATGTCCGGTAAACTATCAGACTGTCGGTTGAAGTCAACAACACCGTGTTTTCAGGCGCTTACTCAGGCATAATAAGCCCATCTTTTAACGGTACATTTTTCAACAGCAGATTGTGAGCATGCAGGTATATCTGGTTGGCGGCGCAGTACGCGACAAATTACTTCATCGCAAAGTCACCGAGCGTGACTGGGTAGTAGTGGGCGCAACGCCGGCGCAGTTACTGGCAGAGGGCTATACGCAGGTAGGCAAGGACTTCCCGGTGTTCCTGCACCCGCAAACTCAGGAAGAATATGCCCTCGCCCGCACCGAAAGAAAAACCGGCGGCGGCTATACTGGTTTTAGCTGCCATGCTACGCCCGATGTGACTCTTGAAGAAGACCTGCTGCGCCGGGATCTCACTATTAATGCCATGGCACAATCCGCCAGCGGTGAACTCATTGACCCCTACAATGGTCAGGCAGATTTGCAGCAGCGTATACTGCGCCACGTCTCTGCGGCATTCAGCGAGGATCCACTGCGTATATTCCGGGTTGCACGGTTTGCAGCCCGCTACGCTTACCTGGGGTTTTCCGTGGCACACGAAACCATGACTCTAATGCAAACCATGGCCGCCTCAGACGATATCCGCCAATTAAGTGCTGAACGCGTATGGCAGGAGACACGCCGCGCGCTTATGGAAGATAACCCCGAAGTGTATTTTAGAGTTTTACAGCAATGCGGCGCACTGAAAGCCTGGATGCCGGAAATTGAAGCGGTAATATCTGATGAGTCAAAATCAGCGTCACTGCAGCATGCAGCAGCATCTGAACAGCCCTTATCCGTTCGCTGGGCCTCAGTATGTTGGCCCCTTGAGCAGCCGGCTTTAGAAGCACTGCAAAAAAGACTCAAGGTGCCAAATCAGCAAGCCGACTGTGCGCAACTGGCAGCAAAAATACTGCCTTCACTGGCCGAATCTATTCACCAGAGCGAATGGCTACTTCAGGCGCTCAATACCTGCGATGCCTGGCGCCGTCCCGAACGGCTTGAGCGCCTGATGCCGTTGTTTACTGTTGTCTACCCCGAGCACGGGCAGCATTTTAATACGGTATTTACGAGTGCCCTTACAGCGGCTAATCAGGTAGATGTCAAAGCCATTATTACTGCCGGGTATCAAGGCCCCGACATCAAACAGCAACTCAGCCAGCAACGGCTAGACCTGATTGAACAGAGCATCACAAATCACGGCGTTTAGCAGATTTAATGCTACAATAGCGCCATTCATGCGACAGACGTATTTTTATGACATTCGAACAACTAGAATTAGACGATGACCTGTGCCGGGCACTGGCCGACATGGGCCTGAGCCGCCCCACCACCATCCAGTCCATGGTGGTACCGGTAGCCATGGAAGGTAAGGACATTCTGGCCTCTGCCCCAACCGGCACAGGTAAAACCCTGGGCTTTTTACTACCGGCCTGCCAGTTTCTGCTGGATTTTCCGCGCAAGCAGCCAGGCGCTACCCGTATTCTGGTATTGACCCCAACCCGCGAACTGGCATTGCAGGTTTACGAGCAAGCCGTTGCGGTAACCCGCCACACCGATCTGATCTGCGGTGTGATCACCGGCGGTATTAACTACGGCACCGACCGGGAAACCCTGTCCCAAAATCTCGATATTCTGGTTGCTACGCCCGGCCGTCTATTTGAACACATCGAACAGGAATCGGCAGATTGCCGTGATATTGAATGTTTAATTCTGGATGAAGCCGACCGCATGCTGGATATGGGCTTTTCCGGGATCGTCAATCAAATCGCTGCTGAAGCCCGCTGGCGTAAACAGAATATGTTGTTCTCGGCCACGCTGGAAGGGGCTGGCGTGCGTCACTTCGCTAATGATCTGCTTAATGAGCCTGCAATCATCGAAGCCGATCCACCGCGTCGCGAGAAAGCCAAGATTCACCAGTGGTATCACCTGGCCGATAACCTTGAGCATAAACTTGCCTTACTGGAAAAAATTCTCAAGGAACAAATCACCAGCGCCGTGGTGTTCGTGAAAACCCGCGAGCGTCTGCAATGGCTGCGTGAAAACCTCCAGCGACTGGGCGTCAACGTGTGTTATCTGCAGGGTGAAATGCCCCAGGACAAACGTAACGCCGCCCTGGCCAGCTTTAAATCAGGAAAACTGAATATTCTGCTGGCCACCGATGTGGCCGCCCGCGGTATTGATGTCCCCAATGTCAGCCATGTGATTAACTTTGATATGCCTCGCAAAGCCGATATCTATGTACATCGTATAGGTCGTACCGGGCGCGCCGGCGCTAAGGGCACCGCCATTTCGTTAATCGAGGCCCATGATTTTGAGATGGTCGGCAAAGTCTCGCGTTATATGGATGAGCCGTTTAAAGCCCGCTTTGTTGAAGGCCTGCGCCCTAAACACAAAGCGCCGGAAAATAAGACTAAGAAAAAGAAATCCAAAACGTCCAAAACCGCCAAAAAGAAAAAGAGATAATGATTATGTCACTGCCTGCTAAAGTGGTTCTGGCTACCGGCAACGCCGGGAAAGTCAAAGAATTTGCCAGCTTGTTCGCACCACTCAATATTGAAGTGCTGCCGCAAAGTGAATTTAACGTCAGCAGTGTGCCGGAAACCGGCACTACATTTGTGGAAAATGCCATTATTAAAGCCCGCCATGCGGCGCAGCAAACTGGCTTACCCGCGATCGCCGATGACTCTGGCCTGGTGGTTGATGCACTTAAGGGCGCACCGGGCATTTACTCGGCACGCTACGCCGGTGAAGACGCCTCCGACAGCGATAATATTACCCGATTGCTTACCGCTTTAGGCGAAGATAACGCAAACCGTGCCGCGCACTTTCAGTGTGTACTGGTAATGATGCGCCACGCTGACGACCCCATCCCGTTTATCAGTGAAGGGCAGTGGCATGGCAGCATTACCCGCCATCCTCATGGTGAAGGCGGTTTTGGCTACGATCCGGTATTTTATGTGGATGAGTTTAAGTGCACGGCTGCGGAACTTGAAAAAGCCCAGAAGAACGCAGTGAGTCATCGTGGTGTTGCCATGCAGCAATTACTGGCACGTATCAAAGGTCTGTAATGCAGTTTCCCCCTCTGGGCCTGTACATTCACATTCCCTGGTGTGTGCAAAAATGCCCCTACTGTGACTTTAATTCCCATGCGCTGAAAAGCGGGCTACCAGAACAGGAATATATCGCCCATTTACTGGCCGATTTAGAGCAGGACGCCCGATTCACGGCTGAGCGGCCGGTGGAAACCATTTTTATCGGCGGCGGCACGCCAAGTTTGTTTAGTCCCGAAAGCATAGGCCACTTGCTGACTGAGGCGCAAAAGCGCGTGCCTTTCGCAAAAGATATCGAGATAACGCTGGAGGCCAACCCGGGCACCATAGAGGCAGCCCGGTTTGAAGGTTACGTGGCGGCGGGGGTAAACCGTTTTTCTATTGGTATTCAGAGCTTTCAGGCCCGGCATTTAACCGCGCTGGGGCGTATTCACGATCCGGCTCAGGCCTTGTTCGCTATTACCCAAGCCGAACAAAGCGGCGTAAAAAGCTTTAATGTGGATCTGATGCACGGCTTGCCAGACCAAACCCTGCAAAACGCACTGGATGACTTAAACCAGGCTATAAATCAACAGCCAAAGCATTTATCCTGGTATCAACTCACTATTGAACCCAATACGCCATTTTATTCCAGGCCGCCGGCATTACCCGACGATGATATTCTGTGGGATATCCAGGCTGAAGGTCACAAATTACTGGCGGCATCTGGTTACGAGCAATACGAAATATCCGGCTACAGTCAACCCGGATACCAATGTCGGCATAACCTCAACTACTGGCGATTTGGCGATTATATAGGCATTGGCTGCGGCGCCCATGGCAAAATAACCAACATCGAAAATCGCGCAATCATCCGCACGGTAAAAGTAAAACATCCCCGTGGTTATATGACACTTAACCGGCCTTACCTCGATCATCAGAACCAGGTTGAGGAAGAAGATCTGGCCTTTGAGTTTTTTATGAACCGCTTTAGACTGGTGGAGCCTTGCCCAAAGGCCGATTTTGCGGCACTCACCGGTGCATCACTCACCACCGAGCAGCAAGACGCTATTGGTCAGGCAATCAGTAATGGCTTGCTGGCTGACACAGCAAATAACTGGCAGGTCACCCCGATGGGCCGTCGATACCTCAATACCTTACTTAGCGCCTTTGTTTGAAAACGCTGCTGACAATCAGATTCATTTTAAAAAATTAGCTGAATCACAAATTTACTCTACTATTAACAGGTAATACTAAAGCAACCTGATAGTTGCTGCATTTTTGCACAACAGGGACGTCAGCAAAACCCGATAATTGCCGGAGTAAGTATGTCCATTCAGCGCAAATTTCTTATTGCTATCACTGTGGTCATTGCCGCTTTTGCGGTGGTGATTGCGATTATTACTTCTGTTTCAGCTTCATCAGAGGCTGAAAATAAAATTAGTCAGCAAAAAGACCAGTTGTCGGCCCGGCTGACGAATATCCTCACCGTCACAGACTCATTAATGCATGAGCGCGTGGTAAGCAGCATGAAGCTGTTAAAGAAACGCGGAGAGGCCATAGGAGTTCCCTCGCAGGGCGGCCAGGTAATGGTTAAACAAACCCCGGCAACCCAGTTGTTGATTGGTAGCGAAGCACAGGCCAATAACTTCGCCTTGGTTGATGGACTCACCGCCGTCATGGGCGGCACGGCCACATTGTTCAGCAAAACCGGCGAGGATTTTATCCGGGTCAGTACCAATGTTATCAAAGACGGTGAACGGGCTATTGGTACCAAGCTGGCACCGCAGGGTAAGGCCATGGCGCAAATCAAGCAACGCAAAGCCTATTATGGTGCCGTGGATATTCTCGGCAGCCCTTACCTCACCGCCTACGAACCTATGTTTGACGCGGCCCGGGAAGTCATCGGCATTTGGTATGTAGGCTATTCTGCCGACCTCATGGTACTTGAAGAAGCCATTACCAATAGCAAATTACTTGAGGAAGGTTTTGTCGCGCTGAAAGACAGCAAGGGTAACCTGCGTATGTATTCATCCCACGTAAATGAAGCGACGGTGAATAACGCATTGGCTAACAGCAACGATAACTGGGATATCAGCATTATTCCCTTTGAAAAATGGGGTTATGAACTTATTCTGGCAGCATCAAACGACGAAAAGTCATCAATGGTGGCTGGTGCTGTATTTTCGGTGTTACTTAAAATTATACTCGGCAGTACCGCCCTCCTGGCAACGATATTCTTTTTAATCAGTCACCTGGTAGGTAAACCGTTGGATGAGTTTATTGGCGTTGTAAACGATCTCGCCTCTGGAGAAGGCGACTTAACATTCCGTTTTAACGCCGACACCAGCGACGAATTCGGCCAGATGGCAAAAGGATTTAATCATTTGTTAGCACAATTACAAAGCACACTGAGGAGTGTAAATCAGGCCACTGATACCATGCTAACCCAATCCCGACAACTTAACGACACCGCGGTGAAGTCCAGTTCGACAGTGACAGAATTAACCAGTGAAACCAGTGCTATTAGCGACGCTTTAGCAACATTACAGAAAAATGCCGTGGCCGTCTCCACTAACATTAATCGTTCCAATGAAGCCGCCAGTGCCGCGGATAGCGACACCCGTAATAGTGTCAGTGTACTGTCTGCAACCATTGAAGACATTGAGGCCCAGGCGCAGAATATCGATACGTCGGTACAGGTTATTAATGAACTGGCTGCTGCCAGTGAACAAATCAGTGGCGTAATGGATGTTATCCGCAATATCGCCGAGCAAACCAATTTACTGGCACTCAATGCGGCGATCGAAGCCGCCCGGGCCGGAGAACAAGGCCGCGGATTTGCCGTAGTCGCAGACGAAGTCCGCTCACTGGCCAGCCGCACTCAGTCCTCGACCGAAGAAATCCGCGTGATGATTGAACGCTTACAACAAGGCAGTCGCGAGGCAGCAAACAAAATGCAGCAAAACAAAGACAATGCATTCGCTACCGTACAAGTGACACAAAACGCTGGCGAGTCTCTGGAGAAATCGCTGCATGCCGTGGCCACCATTACCGGGCTAAATCAGGAAGCGGCGAGTATGGCATCACGTCAAACCAGCATTACCGAGGATGTGGCGAAACGTCTGAGCAGCATTCAGAATGTGGGCAATCAAAACAGCGATTACGCCCGTCAGGTCGCGCAAAATTGTGCGCAGTTAGTCGACGAAATCAGCCGCATGCAGCAACAACTTAAACGCTACCGGTTTTAACCTGCTGTTTTCGCCTGTTGAGCTATCAGAGCATCGATGATTTCCCGATTTGCCGCCGGGAAGTCGTCGTAACTCAATTTTTCCAGTGCCAGCCACTTTCCCGGTTGACCTTCTGCACCGGTAGGTTCGCCATTAAATCCTGCCACTGTATATACATGCAACCGTACACATTTATCACCGTAATCGTGTTCTATAAGCACTAACGGTTCACAGTGCGTAATAACAATAGCCACTTCTTCCTGTAGTTCTCTGCCCAGCGCGGCATCTGGCGCTTCGCCCGCCTCGACTTTACCCCCCGGAAATTCCCACTTACCGCCCTGGTGCTTATCACTGGCGCGCAAACAGACATAGGTTTTATTATCGCGCAGGATCACCCCTACGGCGACGTCAATGTAATTCATATCTCATTACCTGTTGTACTTATAAAAAAGGCCGGTAACCTGCTCACAGATAACCAGCCTCTTGTTTTCAGCGTTAACGGTTTAGCTTAACTTACCGTGACACTGCTTGTATTTTTTGCCTGAGCCACATGGACAAGGATCGTTGCGACCTACCTTCGGGCCCTGACGCATGGCAGCCTGAGGGCCGCTAACATCTTCTGATGGCTTACCGCCGGCTTCGGCGTGCTGGAAGTTCTTGGGTACATCGTCGGCCTGACGACGTTGCTCTTCCACTTTTTCGACATCTGACTCAGCACGCACCTGCACCCGGCTTAAAATAGTAATCACCTCAAGCTTAAGGCCTTCCAGCATATTAGAGAATAACTCAAAGGCCTCACGTTTATATTCCTGCTTAGGATTTTTTTGTGCATAGCCGCGCAGATGAATCCCCTGACGCAGATGATCCATGGCGGCCAGATGTTCTTTCCAATTACTATCGAGGTTCTGCAGCATCACCGCTTTTTCAAACTGACGCAGTACCTGCTCACCCACCATTTCTTCTTTGGCTTTGTAGGCTGCGTTTAACTCATTCAGAATTTTCTCACGCAGTTTTTCTTCATACAGTTTGTCGTCCGCATCCAGCCATTGCTGAATTGGCGCGTCCAGCGCGAAGTCTGCCTTGAGGCGCTGCTCCAGTCCGGGCACATCCCACATTTCTTCCAGCGACTGCGGTGGAATGTACTCATCTACCACGCCACTGATAACGTCTTCGCGAATTGCCTGCACTGTTTCACTGATGTCCGACTCATCGAGCAGTTCATTACGCTGCTCGTAAATCACCTTACGCTGATCGTTAGCAACATCATCGTATTCCAGCAACTGCTTACGAATATCAAAGTTGCGTCCTTCTACCTTGCGCTGGGCATTTTCAATAGCACGGGTCACCCATGGATGCTCAATCGCCTCGCCTTTCTCCATGCCCAGACGTTTCATCATGCTGGCCATTTTTTCTGAGGCGAAAATACGCATCAGGGCATCATCCAGTGACAGGTAAAAACGTGATGAACCCGGGTCGCCCTGACGACCAGCACGACCACGTAACTGGTTATCGATCCGACGTGACTCATGGCGCTCGGTACCAATAATGTGCAGGCCACCGGCTGCCAGTACGGTTTCGTGGTCTTTTTCCCACAGCTCTTTGATCTTCTGGATCTGGGCTTCGCTGGGGTTTTCCAGCTTATCAACTTCCGCCTGCCAGTTACCACCGAGAACAATATCGGTACCACGGCCTGCCATGTTAGTCGCAATCGTTACCGCCCCGGGACGACCGGCCTGCGCAACAATATCGGCTTCCTGAGCATGGAACTTGGCATTCAGTACCTTATGGGGGATCTTTTCTTTCTTCAGAATTCGCGACAGTAATTCAGAGTTTTCGATGGACACCGTACCAACCAGCGTCGGCTGACCGCGCTTCACGCAGCGGCGAATATCTTCGACGATGGCGTCGTATTTTTCCTGTGCCGTCAAGTAGATTAAATCTGCCTTGTCATCACGCACCATGGCGCGGTTGGTAGGAATAACCACCGTTTCGAGGCTGTAGATATGATTAAATTCAAAGGCTTCGGTATCTGCAGTACCTGTCATTCCCGACAGTTTTTCGTATAAACGGAAATAGTTCTGGAAAGTAATGGATGCCAAAGTCTGGTTTTCGTTTTGAATCTTCACGCCTTCTTTGGCTTCTACCGCCTGGTGTAAACCTTCTGACCAGCGTCTGCCTTCCATTGTACGGCCGGTATGTTCATCAACAATAACGATGTTATCGTCCTTCACGATGTAGTCGACGTCTTTGGTAAACAGCTTATGGGCGCGTAAGGCCGCATTTACGTGGTGCAATAATGAAATATTACCGGCATCAAATAACGATTCTTCTTCGTTGAGCAGACCTTCACGTTTCATGATTTCTTCAACGTGGATTTGGCCATGCTCTGTCAGATGGATTTGCTTGGCTTTTTCATCAATGGTGAAGTCACCATCGCCATGCTTACCTTCTTCGTCTTCTTTATCCTGTCTGCTCAGTTCAGGAATTATCTGGTTAATCCGCAAGTACAGTTCTGAACTGTCTTCGGCGGCACCTGAGATAATCAGTGGCGTACGGGCTTCATCAATCAGAATGGAGTCCACCTCATCGATTACCGCATAATAGAGTTCACGTTGTACCCTATCCTGAGGGCTGAAGGCCATGTTATCGCGCAGGTAATCAAAACCAAATTCGTTGTTGGTACCGTAGGTAATATCTGCCTGATAAGCTTCGCGCTTCTGCTCCGGGGCTAGCCCTGGCACGTTACATCCCACGGTTAAGCCCAGATATTCAAATAAACTGCGGCTCCAGTTTGCATCCCGTTTGGCCAAATAATCGTTCACGGTAATCACGTGTACACCTCGGCCAGTGAGCGCATTTAAATAGGTGGGTAAGGTAGAGGTCAGGGTTTTACCTTCACCGGTACGCATCTCGGCAATTTTTCCGGAGTGCAGTACCTGTCCACCAAGCATCTGTACGTCGAAGTGGCGCATGCCATACACACGTTTACTGGCCTCGCGAACGGTTGCGAATGCCTCAATAAGTATATCATCGAGACTCGCGCCGTCTTTCAGGCGTTGCTGAAACTCTGCCGTCTTCTGCTTTAGCGCAGCATCATCAAGGGCTTCGTATTCTGCTTCCAGCGCATTAATGGCATTGACGTGCTTTTGTAATTTTTTTAATAGTCGATCGTTACGACTGCCAAATACTTTCCTGAGCATGCTTGCAAACATTGTGTTGGTATTTCCACTTCTGTGATTTATCAAAAACAAAAAAATCTGACCGGCAGATTAATCTGTCGCGTTACAATAGATTGATTGGCGTGTAATAGAGGCTTACGCTACTTTTTGTAAACGTAAGGGAGTGGATCGACTCTTTGACCTGCTTTAATGACTTCGTAATGGACATGAGCGCCGGTAGAACGTCCGGTACTTCCCATTAGCGCGATAACCTGGCCTTTCGTAACCAAATCACCCTTATTAACCAGCAGAGTCTGATTGTGACCATAGCGCGTCACTAACCCATCGCCGTGTTCTATTTCCACGAGATGTCCGTAACCATACCGATCGCCTGACCAGGTCACTATGCCCGCCGCAGTGGCAACAACATCGTCACCCACTTCACCGGCAAAGTCTAATCCGTTGTGCATGGCCGGTTGTCCGCTAAAGGGATCCGTGCGCATGCCGTAGTAGGATGATAACCATCCTGTCTCTATCGGGCGTCCCGACAAACTAATCTGTTCATCTATATGGTGCCCGGTAACCAATCTTTCAAGGGCGGCCAGTTGCTGCTGCTTATGCTTTAACTGACTGCTCAATTCTTTTATCGGCGATAATAACCGCTGTTCTTCGTCTTCCAACTCACTATTTATGCTGGCTGATGCCAGTCCGAAATCGCCCACCGACTGCTCATCCACACCCATTGCTTTAGCCAGTACCTGGGTTTTCGCGTCTATTTTATCCAGCGAATTCTGCATTGCCATCAGTTGCGCCGCCAATGCCTTAACCTGTTCGTCGGTCGCGGCGGCAAGGGAATCCACCTGCTGCTGTTCGGCTTCTAAAATATTCTGGGCAACTTTTACGCGGGCAAGGTTTTCAAAGGAAGAGTCTGTAGAACGGCTGGATACAAGAACAAACAGTGACGATAACACGGTAAGGCTCACGATCGAGCGCACACTGATGCTGCGCCTGATGCGTTTATGCTTACCAATAAATGTCACTGTTAGTTTCATTATGAAGTCTTTTTTATCGTTCTGCTCTGAGCCAGCGGTGCACTAGATGCCAGCTTAATTGTTATAGTTCGCTATTCTAGCGACATTCGCCCCTATTAAACAACAAAAAAGCCGCCACAAGGGCGGCTTTTTCAGCATAAAGTATTAGGCCAGAGCGGGCTGCGCGTAGCGAATAGGCGCTTCGTCCTGCGACTCATAGGTGATGTATTCCCAACAATCACGCTGAGCGAGTACCGCATTAAGCAATTTGTTGTTGAGACCATGGCCGGTTTTATACGCCGCCAGCTCTCCAATGATGCTGTGACCACCTAAATACAGGTCACCAATGGCATCAAGAATTTTATGCTTCAGGAATTCATCATCATAACGCAGACCTTCCGGGTTCAGTACCCGGTAGTCATCCAGCGCAACGGCATTTTCCATGCTGCCACCGAGGGCCAGATTATTGGCGTTCATGTATTCCAGATCGCGCATAAAACCAAAAGTACGGGCACGGCTTACTTCGCTAACATAGGAGCAGGAGTCAAAATCCATTACCATGTGCTGGCGAGTCTGGCTGATAACCGGATGTTCAAAGTCAATTTTAAAATCAACCCGGAAACCATCGTACGGACGTAGCTCTGCCCATTTGTCGCCGTCTTCCACTCGAACTGGCTTAGTAATGCGAATAAAGCGCTTAGGCGCGTTTAATTCTTCAATACCAGCCGACTGGAGCAGGAACACAAACGGACTTGCACTGCCATCCATAATCGGTAGCTCATTGCTGTTTACTTCAACAATGATGTTATCGATACCCAGTCCGGCTAATGCTGACGCTAAGTGTTCCACGGTATGAATGCTCACACCGTCGTCATTATTCAGACAGGTACACAACATGGTATTCCCTACCGCGTTAGCGCGGGAGTGAATGTCCACATGCGGTTCAAGGTCAATACGCCGAAACACGATTCCCGTGTTCGCAGGCGCAGGCCGGAGAGTCATCGTGACCTTGTCCCCTTTGTGCAAACCTATGCCAGTTTCCTGGACTGCATGTTTAATTGTACGTTGTCTAATCATGGCTTTTAAAAACACCTAACCTAAAGCGGCCCAACATTATAGTTAGCCATCACTTACTTGTCAAAATTATCGGTCATTTTATGAACAACCTTAACCTTCTGACTAAGTACCCTGTAAATTTTTGTTTACCGTTCTAGTCCGCTTGCTTACGCAGGAAAGCCGGAATATCCAGGTATTCAAGGTCATTGCCAGGCTGCGCATTCTCATCCGCTTTGAGCGCCTGGTTGCCTTCAGTGCCACCTACCGCACGGGATTCACCGCTGGACTGGAACTCACGGGCTGAAGCACTCAGGCGAGAACCTTCAGAGCTTACCAGTGAGATGTCTGGCTTACGCTCGGCACCAATCCCGGTTGCTACTACGGTAACCCGCAGTTCTTCGGTCATTTCCATGTCGATAACGGTACCCACTACTACTGTAGCGTTTTCGGAGGCAAAGGCTTTAACCGCATTACCCACCGTTTCGAATTCGTCGATGGCAAAATCAGGACCCGCCGTGATATTCACCAGAATACCGCGTGCACCAGACAGATCGATGTCTTCCAGCAGCGGGCTGGCAATCGCGGCTTCCGCGGCTTCTTCAGCACGGTCCGGGCCTGAGGCTGCACCGCTGCCCATCATGGCTTTACCCATTTCAGACATTACCGTACGTACGTCGGCGAAATCCACGTTAATCAAACCAGGGCGGGTAATCAGTTCAGCAATGCCCTGCACCGCGCCACGTAATACGTCATTGGCGGCACTAAACGCTTGTAACAGCGGCGTACCCGGGCCCATCACTTTTAGCAGCTTCTCATTTGGAATGGTGATCAGCGAGTCAACATTGCGAGCCAGTTCGTCAGTACCCTGGTTAGCAAAATCAGTCCGCTTTTTACCTTCAAATGGAAACGGCTTGGTGACCACCGCAACCGTCAGGATGCCCATTTCACGGGCAATTTTTGCTACTTCCGGCGCAGCCCCGGTACCGGTACCACCGCCCATACCTGCGGTGATAAATACCATATCAGCACCATCCAGCGCCTGGCGGATAGTTTCGCGATCTTCCTGTGCGGCTTCACGACCCTTGTTAGGATCAGCACCGGCACCCAGACCTTTGGTCACATTTGAGCCAATCTGCAGAGTGACATCTGCAGAAGAGCTACGTAACACCTGTGCATCGGTATTTACTGCAATAAACTCTACGCCTTCAATGCTCTGAGACACCATGTGCTCAACCGCATTGCCACCGCCGCCACCGACACCGATGACTTTGATTACGGCTTCTTCGCCGTGGCTATCCATTAATTCAAACATACTTACTCTCCGGTTCTGTACGTCTTTCTAACACTTGAGTTCACCTGCATATTGAGCATTCCATGACTCTCGCTGATAAACCTAAGCGCCCCCTAAAATTTAAAATTCACCTTTAAACCAGCTTTGCACGCGCTTGAATAAACCATCTGCCACGCGTTGCTTGCTCGTTTTTTTATTATCTGCTTGCATTTTTCCATAGTGGAGTAGCCCCACTGCCGTTGCGAAGCTGGCATCATCAGTATATTCAGATAAGCCAACCATATTCAGCGGACTACCCACCCGCACCTGCATTTGGAAAATTTCTTCAGCGATTTCTACAGCCCCTTCCATCTTTGCGGTACCACCGGTTAACACCAGTCCCGCAGCGATCTGCTCTTCAAAACCACTGTTTTTAATTTCTTTATGTATCAGTTCAAACAATTCCTGATACCGAGGTTCTATGACCTCTGCAAGAGTATGACGAGACATGACCCGCGCCGGACGACCGCCAACGCTGGGCACCTCAATACTCTCTTCCATGCTAACCATGTCCTTTAGCGCGCAGGCATAGTTAACTTTTATTTCTTCAGCATTGCTAATTGGCGTTCTGAAGATTTTTGCAATATCGCTGGTAATCTGATTACCGGCTAATGGCACCACCGCGGTATAACGAATCGCACCATCGGTGTAGATCACAATATCCATTGTGCCGGCGCCGATGTCCACCACACAGACGCCGAGCTCCCGCTCATCATCGGTGAGTACGGCATAGCTGGATGCCAGCGCCGAGAAAATGATTTGATCGGCCTGCAACTCGCAGCGCTCAATACATTTCACCAGGTTTTTCGCCATATCGTCTGCACAGGTAATGATATGGGCCTCGGCTTCCATCCTTACCCCGGACATGCCAATCGGGTTTTTAATGCCCTCCTGCACATCAATGGTAAACTCCTGTGGCAATACGTGCAGTAACCGACGCTCTGCCGCAATGGGTACCGAGCGTGCTGCATGAACCACGTTATCAACGTCTTCCTGAGTCACTTCCTGATTATTAATCGGCACCATGCCACTTTCGTTCTGGCATTTCACGTGCCGTCCGGAAATTGACATAAACACAGAAGAGACCTGACAATCAGCCATCAGTTCCATTTCGTTTACTGCACTTTGAACAGACTTAACCACCAGGTTTAAGTCGTTCACGCCACCCTTGTCCATACCACGGGCAGGATGGGTACCGACACCTACGATACTGATTTGCTCATCGTCGAGTAACTCGCCGAGGACCGCCTTTACACGGCTGGTGCCGATATCCAGTCCTACAATCAAATTACGTTCTGCCGGTTTAGACATATGCCGCTTATCTCTTATTAACTTTTCGTCTGATTGTTATCAGTTTCATTTTGCCAGCCTACGGCCAGCCCTGTGTCGTAACGTAAATCCACGTAACTAACACCCTTAGGTTGCTCACTCAGTAACGGGTAAACATCCACAAATCGTTGTAAACGGTCGATAAACTCCTGTCGACCAAGGTTTATCTCAATGCCGTTTACCAGTTGTACCTGCCACGCGAAGCGCTCTGATAACGACAACTCTTCAATATCCAGTTGCCGGCTGCGCAGTAACCGCTGCATGGCGTTAAACCCTTCTAATGCCGTTTTCTCACTGCCTCCCGGGCCAAAAAGACGCGGTAAGCCTAAATTTTTACCCTCAGCGTTAAAGCTTTCGCCATAAGGGTTGAGCATTAAATCGTCGTTCCATCTGGCAACCGGGGTTTGCTCCACCAGGTAGACCTTTAGCCGGTTAGGCCACTGTTTACGTACCGATGCCCGGTACACCCAGGCCTGTTGTTCCAGGAGCCGGTGAATGTCGTTAACATCCAGCGCAAAAAAGCTGCCTGGCTGAGACTGACGGATAAGCCGCTCCAGTTTCAGCACATCAAGTTGTTCAAACTGCCCGGAGAAGTCAATGACCTGCACCGGTGCCTGTTGCTCGTCCTGCATCCAGTTATAAGTATGAATGCCACCGCTTATCAGCAACACCACCAACACGGCTAAAAAAGCAATGCCGCCCCAGGGCGCCTGGCGTTGTTCTGCGGACATTCTCGGGTTACTCCATACTGGTTGCCAGAATAGCTAAAACTAAGTCTGTAAAACTAATTCCGGCCGCAGCCGCAGCCTTGGGTACCAGACTTTTCTCCGTCATTCCCGGTACCGTATTGGCCTCAAGCAAATAAAACTCACCAGATTGTTTGTCCTGCATTACATCCACACGCCCCCAGCCAGTGGCCGATAGGGCTTCAAATGCAGATGCACACAGCGTTGCCAGATTTCGTTCGTCTTCATCAGACAAACCACTCGGGCAAAAATATTCGGTCGTATTATCCTGATACTTGGCCGAATAATCGTAAAATATATGCGGGGTTGACATGCGGATCGAAGGTAAAGCCTGCCCTTGCACAACGGCAACGGTGTATTCAGGTCCTTCAATATACTGCTCCAACAAGACTGTATTATCGTATTTGAATGCGTCTTGTATGGCAGTCGCGAGTTGTTTAGCGCTAGTCACTTTGGCCATCCCGATGCTCGAACCTTCCCGAGCCGGTTTAACCATGACTTTTCCCCCTAATTTACTCATTATAGCGCCGCATGATCCAGCTTCAAAGCGACTTTTTACAGCAATTTCATATTTTGCCGTGGGAATATTCAGGCACTGCCAGATTTGTTTGCTATGGATCTTATCCATCGCCAGTGCAGAGCCCAGTACAGAGCTACCTGTATAAGGTATTCTGAGCTGCTGTAACGCCCCTTGCATGCTGCCATCTTCGCCACCACGCCCATGTAACATTATTAGTACGCGGTCGACTTTTTCATCAATTAATTCAATTAGTTGGCGCTCAGCCGTATCAAAAGCAATGGCCTCTACACCGGCCCCTTTCAGGGCTTTTAAAACAGCCTCGCCGGAGCGCAACGAAACTTCTCTCTCAGCGGAGTCTCCGCCGTACATTACAGCAACACGCCCGAAGTCCTGCGGGGGATAAGTTTTAAAGTCCATTACTGCTCCTCCTGCTGCATCACCTGCGGGTTTAACTGCATTGCCGCCAGTTTTCTGGCCAGCTGGCCAACATTACCAGCGCCCTGAGTCATCACAATATCGCCATCCTGCAACTGATTAGCAAGAATTGCAGGCAGTTCACTGTGTTCACTGACATAAACCGGCTCTAACTGTCCGCGGGCCCGAATGGAGCGCGCCAGCGAGCGACTGTCTGCGCCATCGATTGGTTGTTCGCTGGCCGCATAAACATCCAGCAGTAATAAACAATCCACCTGAGACAGTACTTCCACGAAATCCTCATAAAGATCCCGGGTCCGGGTGTATCGGTGCGGTTGATAAATCATTACCAGTCGTTGATCCGGCCAGTTGTTACGGGCCGCTTCAATGGTCGCCGCCACTTCCGTTGGGTGGTGGCCATAATCATCCACCAGGGTCACATCTCCGACACTGGTATCAAACTGTCCCAGCACCTCAAAACGGCGACCAATGCCACCAAAACCGGCCAGCGCAGCTTTAACAGACTGATCGTCTATCCCTTCTTCCGTGGCCACCGCAATAGCAGCCAGGGCATTTAATACATTGTGCTTACCGGTCTGATTTAACTTCACCGGTAGTGGCTCGCGGTCCGGGCGATGAACGGTAAAATTCGCCGAGCCAAAACTATAATGAATGTCGGTGGCGTACACATCGTTGTCTTCAGCCACACCGTAGGTGATTACGCTGCGACCAATTTGCGGCAACAGCGAACGGATAACCTGATCATCACCACATACTACGGCCTGCCCGTAAAACGGCAGGTTATGCAAAAACTCAATATAGGTGTCGGTCATTTTACTGAAGTCACCACCATAGGTTTCCATATGGTCTGCTTCAATATTGGTCACCACACTCATCATCGGCTGAAGGTGCAGGAACGAAGCATCACTCTCATCCGCTTCGGCGATTAAAAAGCGACTGCTGCCGAGTCGTGCATTGGTACCGGCGCTGTTTAGCAAGCCGCCAATCACAAAAGTGGGATCGCGTTCGGCTTCGGCAAAAATAGTCGCAATTAGGCTGGTAGTAGTGGTTTTACCATGGGTGCCAGCCACCGCGATGCCATGCCGGAAACGCATTAATTCAGCCAGCATTTCAGCGCGGCGGATAATCGGGATACGTTTTTCCCGGGCATACTGAATCTCGGGATTGGCCTCGTTAATGGCACTGGATACCACCACAACGTTAGCATCCACCACATTTTCAGCGCGATGGCCAATGGCAATATCCGCGCCCAGCGCAGTCAGGCGTTCGGTCATGGCACCGGTCTGGATGTCAGAACCAGCAATATCGTAGCCTTCATTCAACAGCACTTCGGCGATCCCGCCCATGCCGGCACCGCCAATCCCAACAAAAAATATGCGCGTGATCTTTCGCATCTGGGGGCTTTGAAAAGGCGTTTCCAATACCATCTGCCGCTATCTCTCTCTGGTTAAAGCTTCACAGGCATCTGCTACCTGCTGAGCTGCATTGTAAGGTGCAAACTGTTTCGCGTTGGCCGCCATCCTGACACAGTCATCAGGATTTTCCAGCCAGTCACGCAGAATCACCGGTAATTCCTGGCTAAGTGTCGATTGTGCCACCACTTTGGCGGCATTCTGGTCGGCCAGAAAGCGCGCATTGACGGTTTGATGATCGTCTACAGCATGGGGCAGCGGCACAAAAATGGCCGGTTTACCGGCACCGGCAACCTCTGCCACGGTTAATGCCCCGGCCCGACAGACAACAAAATCAGCCCACTGATAAGCCTCGGCCATGTCGGTAATAAATTCAGTCACGGTAACCGGCCTGTTGCCATAAGCACTGCGCACGGCTTGTTCGTTGCCTTTACCACACTGGTGGCGAACCTCCAGTTCAGGAAAAGACTGGCAGATCACCGGCAACTGTTCGTTCAGTGGCCGCGCGCCCAGACTGCCGCCCACCACCAGCATTCGCATGGGCTGTGAGGTTTGCCGCTTAGGCTCAATGGCGAGAATCTCATCCCGCACCGGGTTGCCCACGGCCTGACATTTTTTCTTAGCACCGGCAAAGTACGGGGCCGCCGAAGCAAATCCAAGCATGACTTTATTAGCAATTCGAGCTAGTAACTTGTTAGTCATGCCAGGCACCGCATTTTGCTCGTGGATGACAATCGGGATGCCAAGGCTTTTCGCTGCAACGCCGCCTGGCCCGCTGGCATAACCGCCCATCCCGATAACCACATCCGGTTTCAGCTGTTGTAGCACTTTGCGGGCGTTAAACAACGATTTTACCAGCGCCAATAAGCCGGCTACCCGGGCAGCAAGGCCTTTACCGCGTAGCCCTTTCACCGGGATAAAGTGGATCGGGAAGCCATGGGCCGGTACCACCTGGGCTTCCATGCGCTCTGCTGTGCCCAGCCAGTCGATGTGCCAGCCGCGACGCTGTAATTCATTGGCCACCGCAATCCCGGGAAATACATGCCCGCCGGTACCACCAGCCATCACCAGACAACGCTTACTCATCATTCGGCTCCTGCGGTAAATCCTGAACGTTATCATGTAGCGGTTTCATGGCTGCCTTCACTTTAGCTTTACCTTCCCGCTTGCGGCCTTTATCCAGTGCCTGAACGCCTGCTACCCGTAATTCAAAATCAATTCTTAGCAGCACAGCCACTGTCACTGACATTATGATTAAACTTGAGCCTCCGTAACTCACCAGTGGCAGCGTTAATCCTTTGGTGGGTAAAATGCCGGCACTGGCCCCAATATTTACGGCGGTCTGGAAGCTGAACCAAATGCCAATGGCATAGGCCAGAAAGCCTTCAAATGCCCGTTCACTGGCCAGCGCCTGATTACCAATTTGTAGCGCGCGGATAACCAGCCACAGCATCAGTAGCAGCACTACCATTACCCCGGTGAATCCCAGCTCTTCGGCTAAAATGGCCATAACAAAGTCAGTGTGCGCCTCGGGCAGGAATTCGAGTTTTTGTAAACTGTTGCCCAGTCCCTGACCAAACCAGTTACCCCGACCGTAAGCCATTAAAGACTGGGTCAGCTGATAACCGCTGCCAAAGGGATCGGCCCAGGGATCCCAGAATGAGGTAACCCTTGCCAAGCGGTATTCTGAGTCCACAATCAGCGCAACTACGGCTAATACCCCGGCAAACAGTAAAGCGAAAAACTGCCATAGTTTGGCACCGGCTAAAAACAACAGCCCCATGGTGGTGGCCAGCATTACCACTACGGTGCCCAGATCGGGCTGTGCCAGTAACAACAACGCCAGAATAAAGAACACGACCAGCGGTTTAATAAAACCTTTCAGATTCTCTGTCACTTCATCGTAACGCCGGACCATATAGCCCGCCAGATAACAGAAGAAAAACAGTTTTGCCGGTTCCGCGGCCTGTACCGTAATGGGCCCGATTACCAGCCAGCGGGTAGAACCATTAACGTTTCTGCCAATCAGCAGTACCGCCACCAGCAAGCCTATGGCAGCCAGTAACATATAGGGGTTGGTCACCCGCCAGAACTGCATGGGTAACTGCACCGTAATCATGGCAGCGATAATGGCGCCAATCAGGTAAATACCGTGACGAATAGAGAAATAAAACGGGTTGTCATGAAGCCGGTCGGCTACCGGCATGGAGGCAGAGGTCACAATAATCAGACCAATCGCCATCAGAGCAAACGCTACTAACACAATGCCACCGTCAAACGCCGGAGCACTGGTGTGTGACTTATCGTGGCGCGCAGCGAAAAGACCGGCCAGCTGGGAAGTTACGGCATTCATGCTGATAACTCCTCTACCGCCTGCTGGAAAACCTCGGCCCGGTGGTGGTAATTTTTAAACATATCCAGGCTGGCACAGGCCGGCGACAATAGTACTGTATCGCCGGGCTCCGCCAATGAAAACGCTTGCTGAACAGCCTGCTCAAGACTTTCAACATAAAAGCCGTGCGCAGCTATATCACTTAGCACCCGTCCATCTTTGCCAAGGGCAATGACTACATCCACATAAGCTGATAATACAGGGGCCAGCTCGCTTAAATCTGCGCCTTTCGCATCGCCGCCGGCAATGAGAATCAATTTACCATTTATGCTGCCAGCCAGCCCTTGCAGGGCCGCTTCGGTGGCGCCGATGTTGGTTGCTTTTGAATCGTCGATAAAACTCACGCCCGCGACTTCGGCAATCTTCGTGCAGCGATGGGGGGCACTCTTAAAAGACTTCACTGCCTCGGCGGCTGCATTCAAATCCTGACTAAAGACACTGACCAGCGCCAGCGCCGATTGTATATTAAGTGCATTATGCAAGCCCACCAGCGCGGTATCCGCCAAAGCCAGTAACGGCTTGCCATTATAAGTTATGGTTTGGCTGGCCGCATCCCAGCCAAAGTCTTCGCTGGCCGGGGTCAGGCCGGTAGCTAATTTAGTCTCGACGGCCGTCATCGGCATGGTATTGCTATCATCGCGGTTAACCACAGCGACCCGGCAATGGTTATAAATACGTTGCTTGGCTTCACTGTACGCCGCCAATGTATGGTGACGGTCGAGATGGTCGGCTGAAATGTTAAGTATCACTCCTGCAGAAAGCGCTAAACTTCGGGTGGTTTCCAACTGAAAACTGGATAATTCAAGCACTGAGATATCGGCTTTGTGCTGCAGTGAGTCCAGTGCCGGTAAACCCACATTACCGGCAGCAATGGCGTTAAAGCCCAGCTTTTTAAGAATGTGTGTAGTTAACAAGGTAACGGTAGTCTTGCCGTTTGAGCCTGTGATACCAATGACCGCCTGATTAACCGCCTGGGCAAATAATTCAATATCACCAATCACGCTCACCCCCATCTGCCTGGCCCGGGCGACTTCAGGTAAATCGGTGGCGATACCGGGGCTCAGTACCAGATGGGTGACGCCTTGCCAGTAATTTTGCGGCAAATCACCACAGCTGATGTCGGCGTTTACCTGGGCAGCCAGCTCCTTGCTGACACTGAAGCCAGCACGGGTGTCCCACACTTTAAACGCTACCGATTGTTGTTGCAGATAGCGCACACAGGAAAGACCGGTCTGTCCCAGACCGGCAATAACATACTGTGGTGAACGCACTGTTTCAGTCATAACCTAGCGTAATTTCAACGTTGCCAAACCAATCAATACCAGAATCAACGAGATGATCCAGAATCGCACAATCACCCGGGGTTCCGGCCAGCCCTTTAATTCGTAATGATGATGAATAGGTGCCATACGGAAAATGCGTTGTCCGCGTAGCTTGTAAGAGCCTACCTGCATGATCACCGAGACGGTCTCCATCACGAACACGCCGCCCATAATAATGAGCACGATTTCCTGACGCACCAGCACCGCCAGTACACCCAAGGTACCGCCAAGTGCCAGCGAGCCAACATCGCCCATAAAGACCATTGCCGGATAGGTGTTAAACCATAAAAAGCCCAGCCCGGCGCCCACAATCGCGGTACACACAATCACCAGTTCACTGGTTAGCGGGATATGCGGGATATTCAGATAGCCGGAAAAGTTGGCGTTACCGGTGACGTAAGCAAAAATAGCAAAAGCTCCGGCAACCAGGATTGTCGGCACAATGGCCAGGCCATCGAGCCCGTCAGTCAGGTTAACCGCGTTACTCGTGCCTACCAGTGCAAAGTACACAATGGCAATATACAAAATACCCAGTTGTGGGAGTACCTCTTTAAAGAACGGCACCAATAAGGCCGTTTCTTCCATGGTTTGCGCAGAGGAATACAGATAAAACGCGACACACAGGGCGATTACCGATTGCCAGAAATACTTCCAGCGGGCTATCAGGCCTTTCGAGTCCTTGCGCACCACTTTTCGGTAATCATCGACAAACCCGATAATGCCAAAGGTCACCACCACGAATAAGGTCACCAGCACATAGGTATTGGTTAAATCTGCCCATAACAGCACACTGATGACAATTGCCGCCAGTATAAGTAAACCGCCCATGGTTGGGGTACCAGATTTGGATAAGTGCGATTCGGGGCCATCGGTGCGCACCGTCTGGCCAATCTGCATCCGTTGTAACCAGCGGATCATCTTCGGCCCGATAATGATGGCTATCAACAACGCCGTCAGGGTACTCAGGATCGCTCTTAGCGTGAGGTACGAGAAGACGTTAAAGCCAGATTCAAATTGTGTCAGCCAGTCGGCGAGCCATATTAACATGCTATTTTCTCCCGCCGACGACTAAGCTTTCCCAGCGGCGATTTCTCCAACGCCGCTATGACATTTTCCATCCTCGCGCTGCGGGATCCTTTCACCAGAATCGTTAAGTCTCTTTGCTCATGACCTAAATCCTGCTCCAGTGCCTCAATCAGGGCGGTTTGCTCGCCGAAATGGTATCCGTTCTCGCCAAAGGCGGTAGAGGCACTCTGACTCAGCACCCCGGAGGTATACAAACAGTCGATAAATTTCTCCTTGGCATATTCACCAACCTGTTCATGGTAATAACGGGCTTTTTCGCCCAGTTCCGCCATATCACCAAGGACCAGTACCCGCCGACCAGAAAAACTGGCCAGGGTATCGATAGCCGCCTTAACAGATCCCACATTGGCATTATATGTATCGTCCAGAATGCGCACCTGCTCAGTGAGCGGCACCACTTTTAACCGTCCGCCAACCGCCAGCATATCCTGCAAGCCATACTTAACGTCTTCCAACGTAGCACCAACTGCCATAGTCAGCGCCGCAGCAACCAGGGCATTGCCGACATTGTGCATGCCCGGCACAGCCATGCGGATATCCGTATTCCCCTGCGCCGAGTGCATTTCAAATTCCGCACAGCCATTCAAATCAATGATTATGTCGGTCGCATAAAAGTCGGCCTGCGCATTATGGTTATCCGGCGAGAAGGTTTGCACCGGCTGATATTTCAGTTTTCCCAACCAGAATTCAGCAAACTGACTGTCCTGATTGACAATGGCCAGGCCTTTTTCGCCCAGCCCCTTAAAGATTTCGCTTTTGGCCCGGGCTACACCAAGTAAACTGCCAAAGCCTTCTAAGTGGGCCGCTGCTGCATTTACGATGGTTGCCACATCCGGTTTCACCAGATCAGTGGTATAGGCAATTTCACCGAGATGGTTAGCGCCCATTTCCACCACCGCGTACTCATGCTCCGGAGTCAGACGCAGTAAGGTAAGTGGCACGCCGATTTCGTTGTTAAAGTTGCCGGCAGTAGCCAGCACATTGCCGCGCCGCGATAAGATTGCCGCGCACATTTCCTTAACGGTGGTTTTACCACTGCTGCCCGTAATACCAATGGTTTTAGGTTTAACTTCGGCTTTAACAGCCGCGCCAAGCTGGCCGAGCGCCAGTTTGGTATCTTCAACATAAATCACCGGCAGTGCGGTAGTGACCGGTTGACTGGCAATAACGGCCACAGCGCCGGCTTTTTCGGCGGCCTCAACAAATTGGTGGCCGTCAAAATTCTCGCCCTTAAGCGCCAGATAGACGGCCCCCTGCGTGAGGGTTCGGGTATCCGTGCTCACGGCAGAAACAGTGCAGTCTTCGCCGCTCAGACGACCTTTTATTTGCTCTGCTATCCACATCAAAGACCTGGTAATCATTTGCTGCACTCCTGCTGCAAACGGGTAATGGCTTCCCGTTCGTTATAGTTTATTTTTTGTTCGCCAATAATTTGATAACTCTCGTGCCCTTTGCCTGCTGCCAGAATAAGGTCGTTCCGACCGGCGTTAGTCAGGCAATAACGGATAGCCTGCTCACGGTCGGGAATATCCTGCACTTTTTCAGGGTGATTTAGACCCGCGCGAATATCCTCGGCAATGGCCGAAGGTGACTCTGAGCGACTGTTATCGGTGGTGATCACCAGCTCATCGGCACCTTGTTCGGCAGCTTGCGCCATTAACGGCCGCTTACCTTTGTCACGGTCACCACCACAGCCAAATACACACCAGAGCTTACCATCGGTATGCAGGCGCAGGGCTTTAAGTGCCTGACTCAATGCATCCGGGGTGTGGGCATAATCGACTACCACATTGGCATGATCAGGAAATTCAAAAACTTCCAGGCGACCGGCGACTGCCTGTACCTGCTCAATGGTTTTCACCACATTGTCAAAACGCTCACCCTGACAAAGAAGAGCCGCAGTGGCGCTCATCAGGTTGGCAATATTAAAGTGCCCCAGCAAATCGGTTTGTACCACGGTCGTCCCCCAGGATGTTGCGAGCCTGAACTGGCATCCATTGGGATGGTATTGCACATTTGTGGCAAAACAATAGCGACCTTCTGGCATATCCCGGGCAGGTTCTGGCAACACGGCGGTCCAGACCTTCTGAATCGACTTATTAGCTTTTTTGGCCCAGGCTATACTTGCCTCGTCATTATAATTAAGCACCACCGAATGCAGGCCGGGCAAATCCAGTAAGCCAAGCTTTGCTTCTGCATAAGCCTCCATGGTGCCATGATAATCAAGGTGATCACGGGTCAGATTGGTAAACACCGCAATGTCGGTATTTACCTGTTTAAGGCGATTTTGCACCAGCGCATGAGATGATGCTTCATAAGCCACCTGATGGACTTCCTGCTGCACAAATTCGGCCAGTAAATACTGCATAGAAATAGCATCAGGTGTGGTATTACCGTTAGCTGGTGGCTTAAAGTCGGCATCGTCCCGGTAAATACCACTGCCCAGCGTCCCAATTGACGCGGCGCGGTGACCCAACAGATGTTTCATCTGGGTAATCAGTTGCACCACGGACGTTTTACCGTTGGTGCCGGTCACTGCGATGGTCGCCAGCTTATTGGCCGGATAGTCGTAAAATGCGGCTGCCAGTGAGGAAAGCAGGTCAGCCAGCCCCCACACCTTCACAATAACCGTATGTTCGCGCATCATTACCTGGCCGTGTTCACCGGCTTCTTCTGCTTCCGCGAGAATAGCGCGCGCCCCTAGACTGATGGCTTGTGGGATAAAGTCACGTCCATCACGGCTATGCCCTTTAACCGCAACAAATGCCAGTTTCGGTGTCACCTCACGGCTATCCAGCGTGAGTCCGTGAACGCGGATATCCGGTGCATTAATACCAAATTTAATCAACAGTGCATGCAGACTTTGCATAAACGCGTTAACCACCATTGGTCGACCTCTCTACCACTTGTGTGGCACTTACCTGACGATCATCCGGTGCAATATTCAGTAGTTGTAACGCCCCCCCCATAATTTCAGAGAACACCGGCGCTGCGGTATCCCCGGCATGATAGAGATCGCCACCAGGTTCGTTGATCAGCACTACCGTGACCAGTTGCGGACCGTTAAGCGGGGCAATGCCGGCAAAGATATTAACGTACTCTTCACCGTAACCACCGGCCACGGCTTTGCGGCTGGTACCGGTTTTACCTGCTACCCGGTAACCCGGGATCCGGGCTTTAACGCCAGAACCATCTTCCTGCGTAACGGTTTCCATCATGGCCATAATGGCTTTGGCATTTTGCTCGCTGATCACCCGCTCGGCACCGGGCTTATAAGCCTGATTATCAGTATTTTTGACAATGTTAAGTGGCCGCTTAATGCCACCCGATGCAATGGTTGAGTACATTCTGGCTAACTGGGCGGTAGTGACCGAAATGCCGTAGCCGAAAGATAAGGTGGCCAGTTCAAACTCAGACCAGCGGCTGCGTTCATGAAAGATCCCGCTGCTTTCTCCAGGCATATTGATGCCGGTGTCTGACATCAGTCCCATGTTGTAATAGGTATCCAGCAGAAATGGTTTGGGTACCGACAAAGCCAGCTTCGAGGTGCCCATATTACTGGAATGCTGAATGATCTCTGCCAGGCTCAGTTTGCCGTAATTGCGGAAATCCTTTACCAGACTGCCACCAAGGCGCATCCAGCCAGGCGAGGTATCTACAATATCGCCAACTTTTACGGCGCCAAACTCCAGCGCGCTGAGCACCGCCAGTGGCTTTAATGAACTGCCGGGTTCAAAGGCATCCGTAATCACCCGGTTACGCATCCGCCGCGGGGAGATATCGCTGCGATCGTTAGGATTAAACGAAGGCGCGTTGACCATCGCCAGAATATCACCGCTATGCACATCAATTACAATGGCCGAGGCTGAGCTGGCCTGATAATAAAGCATGGCTTCTTTGATTTCCCGGTAGGCCAGCGCCTGAATGCGCTGATCGATAGTCAGCGCCAGGTTACCTGCGGCTTCGCCATCTTTGCTCTCCAACACTTCCACCTGACGCCCCTTGGCATCACGGCGAATTTTACGGGTACCCGGCGAACCGGTCAGCCAGTCGTCGTATAACCGTTCGAGTCCCTCAATACCTTTGTCGTCCACATTGGTGATACCAATTAACTGCGCAGCGACTTCACCGGTCGGGTAATAACGGCGTGATTCCTTACGCAAATAAACGCCCGGGATTTCCAGTTTTTCGACATAATCGGCCATCGCCGGCGACACCTGACGCTGCAGATACACAAAGCGGCGTTTCGGGTTGCCGACCTTGCCCACCAGCTCATCAACGTCCTGCCCCAGCACTTCGGCCAGCGCCAGCCAGCGGCGGGTTTGATTGAGCCCGTTTTGCTCATGAATAATTTTTGGATCGGCCCAGATCGCCCTCACCGGCACGCTTACGGCCAGTTCTACACCATTGCGGTCGGTAATGAGTCCACGGTATGTCGGGGTATTGCGGGTTCGCAGGGTACGACTGTCACCCTGTTCTATCAGTGCATCCGGGGCGATGACCTGAATAAAAGCGGTACGTAGCGCCAGGATCAGGAAAACCAGAACGATAATGCCCACGACCAGCACGAAGCGCCACTGCATAGGACCTGGACGGGTGTTGATTTTTGCCCCGCCAGCCCTGGTTTTGGAATTTTTTAATGTGATAGCTGTCATTTGATCCGCACCACAACCTCGTCATCCACATCAGGACGATGCATGTCGAGTTCCTTCTGAACCATGGCTTCAATTCGGTTGTGCTCGGTTAGTGCACGTTGTTCCAGCACCAGGTTACGCCATTCCACGTCGAGCTGATCTTTCTCTCGCATCAGCTCTTCCAGGGCGATATTTTGCTGGCGGTTATGGTGCGTGCTGAGGATCACCGCCAGGGCGCTGGCGATAACCGCTATAAACAACAAAACCCGCAGCTTATGGCGGGTCAATTCGGTAACCAGGATGAGGAGGAAATTAAAGTTGGTCGTCGAACCGGTCATCGTTTTTCCGCCACCCTGAGTACCGCGCTACGGGATCGCACGTTGTGTTTGAGTTCTTCCTCGCCAGGCTTAATGGCCTTGCCAATAAGGGTTAACACTTTGTCGGCATCGATTTCTGCCTGGGTTACCGGTAGCCCTGGTGGCAATGCCTTGCCCTTGCTCTGCTCCTTCATAAAACGTTTCACCAGGCGGTCTTCCAGTGAGTGAAAAGAAATCACTGCCAGACGCCCGCCCGGACGTAAAATACCGGTTGCGGCTTTAAGCCCCACCCTCAGTTGCTCCAGCTCCGCGTTGATGTAAATTCGAATGCCCTGAAAAGTGCGGGTAGCCGGGTGCTTGAATTTATCTTTAACCGGCATAGCCTGGTCGATAATAGTCACTAACTCACTGGTGCGGGCCAACGGTTGCTGCTGACGGTAATTGACGATCGCATGAGCAATACGCTTACCGAACTTTTCTTCGCCAAACTCTTTAATTACCTGGGTAATATCCTGCTCATCAGCACTGTTCAGCCAGTCGGCGGCACTCATTCCCCGTGACGTATCCATGCGCATATCCAGTGGTCCGTCGCGCAAGAAGCTAAAACCACGCTCGGCATCGTCTAATTGTGGTGACGACACGCCCAGATCCATCAATACACCATCGATTTGCTGCGTCAGGCCCATCTGCTCAATCACTTCCGCCATGTCGCCAAACGCCGAATGCACAATCTCAAACCGCTTGTCGTCAGCAAACCGGGCGGCGGCTTCGATGGCCTGGGGATCGCGATCGAACGCAATTAAGCGGCCATCACTGTCCAGCTGTTTGAGGATCTCGCCAGAGTGACCGCCACGACCAAAGGTCGCATCGATATAAATACCGTCTGGTTTGATGGCCAGGCCGTCCAGGCATTCCTGTAGGAGTACAGAGGTATGCGAAAACGATACGGTCATAGTGAGAAGTCCTGTAAACGCTCAGTGAGCTCAAAGTTACCAGAACGCTCAACTTCCATATCTTCTTCGATACGTTTAGCCCAGATTTCTGAATTCCAGATTTCGAATTTATTTAATTGGCCAACCAGCAGAATTTCTTTGTCTAATTTGGCATGATTACGCAGGGGTACAGGAATGAGCACACGACCGCTCTTATCCATTTCGCAGTCGATGGCATAACCGAGTAACAATCGAATCTTTCGTCTTTCCTGCTCAATATTGCTGGAAAATTTACTCAGCTTGAGTTCTATTTCTTCCCATTCGGGAAGCGGGTAAAGCAGCAAACAGCTTTGTTGTGTGTCAATGGTGCAGATCAGTTGTCCGGCACAATCATCCAGAAGGGGCTGCCGATGCTTTGTCGGAATAGCCAGTCTCCCTTTGGAATCCAGATTGATTGCGTTAGCGCCGCGGAACATTCCCCTAGCCTTTTGTGTATTGATCTTATTATTCGTGTTTTATGAGATCTGATCTGCAAAACGTTGATTATATGATCCACTATTTGCCACTTTTACCCACTTTTGACAGTTTAGGTATCATTCCTCCCCACTGTCAAGCAAAAACGCGCCTTACAGGACGAGTGACAAAATGGGGAAAAATCCCTTATTTTCGGGCTTTGCGCTGAAGTGGCTGATTAGAAAGAAGGAAAAAGGGGGAAAAGTGGGAAAAACCGCCCCCCTTAGAAGCAAAGCTAAGGGGAAGTGGGTATTTAATTCTAAAAAGGTCTGAGATCAGTGGCGAAAAAAAGTTTATCGCGGCTGGTAATCACGCATATTCAGCGTGTTTTTGATCGCCGGGATCTTATCTTCGCTGTGATGATTAACATACAGTAGTGTGGTATTGCCTTCCCGTGCCAGTAAATCAAGCATGGCCAGCACCTTGGTGCGGTTGATCTCATCCAGGCCATTGCAAGGCTCATCAAGAATCAACAGGCTCGGATGTTTTACCATAGCCCGCACGATCAGCAGTAAACGCTGGTCGCCAAAGGATAAAGACTGAAACGGCGTTTTCGCTGCCTGCTCCAGGCCAACCGCAACCAGCCATTCCCGGCACAGCATGCGCTGCCTGTCGGTGGGTGTTTTGTACAGGCCAATACTGTCGTAAAAGCCAGAGCACACCACATCTGCAACTGAGCAATTGACCCGGTACTGCAAGTGCAAACTGTTAGAAATAATGCCGAGATGTTGTTTTATGTCCCAGATGCTTTCACCACTGCCGCGCTGATAACCAAACACGTTCAAATCGTTGCTGTAACAAAGCGGGTTGTCACCGGTGATCAGCGTCAGTAAGCAGGTTTTCCCCGAACCATTAGGGCCAATTACCTGCCAGTGCTCACCGGGTACGATAGTCCAGTTAAGCTGCTCAAACACTACATTGTCACCCCAGGCAACCCGGCCGTCATTCAGTCTGACCAGCGGCGCATTAGGATCGTTGCGCTGGGGCGCATGGCAATCGCTGTCGCGTTCGGGCAGCTTTTCGACATTATGCTGAATATGCATAATTTGTCTGAGCGGCCGCAGCGCGGCGTCATCAAGCGTGTCTCCTTCGATTTGCCAGGCGATGCGACCATTTTGTAAGAACAACAAGCGTTGCGCCCAAACCGGAATTTCGCTCACCCGGTTTACCACCATAATTAGCGTACAGCGGGTGCTGAGCTTATCAAGATACCGGGCAAACCTGTCTACGGTTTCGACATCAAGGCCATCGAAGGGCTCATCCAATACCAGCCAGTCAGGCTCTCTTAGCAGCTCTCTGGTTAATAACACTTTACGCGTCTCACCGGTGGACAGGGCCAGAAACTCCCTTTCAAGGAGGCTGCTAATACCCAGTAACTCCGCTAATTCGTTTAGAGTTTCTGTAACGCTTTGTTCGTCGGTGAGGCCATCCAAGATAACCTCTTTAGCCGTGCTTGGTACCGGTACCACATCAAGAATATCGGCATCGTCTTTGCGACGCTCAGCTTCAATCACTGCCTGTTGTTGTCCCACACTCACCCAGCCGCAACGACCACCTGATTGCCGTTCGCCACCTAGCACTTTTCCTTCTCCGGCCAGCACCGCTGCCAGTACCGATTTACCACTGCCATTCAGTCCACTGATAATGGTGTGCTGCCCCTCTGCGATAGTCAGAGTCGGAGCTTCAACTGTTAAGGTCGCCGATAATTTTACGCTGGGATTAACTAGAGTGAGTGACATGAAAGGTGTTCCACAGGATGGTTCTGGTTAACTGAATATCAATAAAAAAGGCGGGCTATTGCCCACCCTCTTTTCGTCTTGCCGCGCAGTGGCTTACTGCTGTGGCGCTGCCTCGGCTTGTTCTGCCGGCGCGGGTTCCATTTGCATGGCTTTGATTGGGCTTTCAGCATTGGTAGAAAGCTCGATAAGGCGATTGAGCTGACCTAAAGACAGCATCATGGCGTACAGTGCGCCCATGAAACCGGCTCTGTGCAGTTCTACCACTTGCTCATCTGCCAGCTCTACCAGTTTCTTTTCATCGATGGTCAGGATACCACCAACGTTACGGCCCTGGCCGTTGCTGTACTGAACGCGCAGTTGCATTGGGTTTAACAAGTCCAGTTCAACCACTTTAGACACAAACTGCTGGGTCAGCATTTCGCTGTTAGCCAGATCGCCCAGCAATTGCTGGCGGTTGTTCAGGAAGTCAGATGGGTTACCATCTTCTTTAAACAACGGCTGACCTTCATCTTTGATCAGATCGCTGTTTTCATCAATGTAAACGCCCAGCTTGTCGCCGTCAGGACGCACGTCGAACGGGTAACGAACAATGTTCATTGGAATATGCGGTGCATTCCATTTGCCATCCTGTAAAAACAGGTTCTGGCCTGGCTCAATGCCCAGCATTGCAACAACGTGATGTTTACTGGTTTTAGGATCCTGGATGAACACCAGTGGCATAGCGCCGGCTAATTGTGCAAATTCACGAATTGAAGCCGCGGCCAGGTGGGTGTTTTTCGCGTATGGAAAAGCAGGATCTACCGCTACTTTCAGATCTTTATGTGTATTTTTATCCAGCGGTACGAAATTCATTGCCATAAGTACTTTCTCGATTCAATTGTAATGTGTGGTCTGGTATCCGTATCAGACACCAACACCTGTTATTTTTTAGTTAATGAGGGTCTGGCGGCATTATTCAAGGGACGCATACCAACAAGTTGATATTTTATTTACGATACCCGCTATGGCGCCGGTTTTATAAGTGGATCATCACAGGTAGTCCATCCTGTGCAGACCACACTTGCCGTCACCTGTTGCAGCTCAGATGCCAGACAACCGCGGGGCAGTATGGCGTATTTGAACTTGCGCGTCCAGCCACCCAACCGTAAGACCGATAAGAGGGTAACCACACAAGATGAATAAAATATTAAAGCAAACAAACACCTTTATGAATAAACCACCAGGTGAGTAAATCAAAAAATCATGGTAGGTTTATAAAAAATACAATCTAACGTCATTTACAGGGATTTACACCATGAAGCACGCTTTCTTGCTGGGTACTGTTACTGCACTCGCACTACTAACCGGCTGTCAGTCGACGTCTGCACCCGGTCAGCCGCCCAAAGGGTTGTCCACCGCACAGGATATTGCACAGCGCTATATCATTGTGGATGGCCACATTGACGTACCTTACCGCGTTCATAATAAATGGGTGGATGTCACCAAGGCCACCGAGGACGGCGATTTCGATTATCCCCGAGCCGTCAGCGGCGGTCTGAATGCCCCGTTTATGTCGATTTACGTTCCAGCCAGTCTCGATGACTCAGATGAGTCGACGCAACTTGCCCATATGCTCATCGACAACGTCGAGGCCATCACAGCACGTGCTCCGGATAAGTTTGCGATTGCCATGAGCCCGCAGGACGTCCGTGAACAATTTGCTAAAGGATTGATTTCCCTGCCTATGGGGATGGAAAATGGCTCGCCAATCCAGGGCGACCTGAAAAACCTCGAAATTTTTCATCAGCGCGGCATCCGCTATATCACGCTGGCTCACTCAAGAGCCAACCATATCAGTGACTCGTCTTACGACATTCGCCGCAAGTGGAACGGGTTAAGCCCCTTCGGTAAAGAACTCGTGACTGCAATGAACAACATCGGGGTGATGGTGGATATCTCACACGTATCAGATGACGCCTTTTATCAGGCTATCGAAGTCAGTAAGGCACCGGTGATTGCCTCTCACTCTTCGTTACGTACCTTCACACCGGGCTTTGAACGCAATATGACCGACGAAATGCTGGTCAGGCTGGGCGAAAACGGCGGTGTGGTAATGATTAACTTTGGCTCCGGTTTTGTCACCAAAGAAGCGCGCATGTGGAGTGATAATCGCACTAAACAACGCAATGCCCTGATCAAAGAGTTTGGCGCTGACAGTGAAGAGGTCGCGAATTTTGCGGATAATTACAGTAAGGAAAATCCTTATCCTTACTCCACATTAGCCGATGTACTCGACCACATTGACCATGTAGTGGGCCTTATTGGTATTGACCATGTGGGCATTGGCTCTGACTACGATGGCGTTGGCGATTCACTGCCGATTGGGCTTAAGGATGTGGCGTCTTATCCGTCACTGGTGCAGGGTTTACTGGATCGCGGTTACTCCGAAGCCGACATTGCCAAGCTGTTAGGCGAAAACCTGCTGCGGGTATGGTCTGAAGTCGAAGCCTACGCTATCGCGCATTAGCCCGGCACATAACGCTATTTCACCGGGTTAAATCAGCAATAAATGGGTTTACCCGGTGAAAGCAAAATCAATATTTCCCTGTCTGATATGAATATCGTATACTCATATGCGTACAGTTACCGGATTATTCAGTGCAACGACTACTTTGTTACTTTCTGCTAAGCATGCTGATTATGCTGCCGACTTCAGGTCAGGCAGAAAATACTGATTGCATGATGCACCAATCGGGTAATGATATGGTTCATGCTGCCCACGCTGAACAGGCAGTCGCCTCTCCAGCAGCAGATTGTTGCCAGAACGCTGCCGAGCATAGCTGCGGCCAGCAAGCTACGCCCTGTGCAAAAAGTGGCTGCCAGTGCGAGCATGCCGGTTCCCACTTAGTCAGTTATCTGGCCGGATTATCGGCTCCCTTTATTGCCAAAACCGCTGCAAGCCAAATCGTCGGTAAACCGGTAGTGGCGTTTTCCGGATTTCCAACCTCGCTGTTTCGTCCTCCAATACGCCTGAGTTAACCAAACCTCTTTTCAGTGCAATGCCTGAGGCATTGTGACCGGGTGCCTATACCCGCTTTTTAAGGTTAACCATTGAGGCAAGTATGAAACTTCCTTCTTTATATGTCGTGTCAGCAGGCATTTTACTCAGTTGCTGGCAATGTGTCGCCACTGCGCAGCAAGTCCAACAGCCACAGTTACCGCAATTACTGTCGCAAGCGTTAAGTGAGGATTATGCGCTGGCCGGCAGCCGACAGAGCGAGCATGCTCTGACAGCTCAGGGCAATGCAGTGCAAGCCATGCCCGATCCACGTATATCAGTGGGAATGCTCAATGTCCCTACAGACGGATTCGCGCTTAACGAACAGGCTATGACCCAGCTTAAAATGGGCGTCAGCCAGATGTTGCCCCGTGGCAACTCTGTAGCGTTGCAACGGGATGCGCTGGCGGCCAAAGCAGCCGAACATCCAGCCCGACGAGCCCTACGCAAAGCTGAAGTCACCCGGGCTATTACACTGGCCTAGATTGATATTATTATTCTGTACAACAGTAAGGAACTGGTTACCGAACAGTTACACCTGCTGGACCAGCTGACCACTGCCATGGAAAATAACTATGCCAGCTCCTCTGGTGCCAGTCAGTATGATGTGCTGAGCATGGAGGTGTTGCATACGGCACTGGAAGACCGACTGGAATCTCTGACCTCTGCCCAGCAAACCGCTATTGCCGGTTTATCTAACTGGCTGACCCCAATGCAACAGGCCACGTTAACCAACATCACCCCGAATCAGGCCGACCAGCGTTGGTTGACCAGCCTTATCGAGCAATCACTGTTGCCTGTGGAGACGCCAACACTACTGGAACGTTTACAGCAACACCCGCTGGTGATCAGTCGCAATGCCGTGATTAATGTACAAAAAATAAAACAGCAGCAGGTAGCAACCAGTTTCGACCCGCAATGGGAGTTTAATGCCAGCTATGCCTATCGCCAGGATGCGACGAATAATTCGTCCCGGGCTGACTTTGTGTCGGTTGGAATGAGTGTTGATGTACCGCTATTTTCCCGCAAGGTAAAACAAGCCGCTTTGGCGGCCACCGTGGCCGAAACAGAAAGCCTGGAAACCGAAAAACGCCTGGTTATCCAACAACAGCTCAGTGCGGTGAATCAGCTCTATGCCCGTTACCCAACTCTGCACTCGCGCATTAAACGGTATGAACAAGCCTTATTACCGCTGCGTCAGCAGCATTACGAAGCCGCGCTTAACGCTTACACCACCGCCAGTGGCAACTTTTCCGATGTGATGCAAAGTCACCTGGCGCTGATAGATGATCAGATGAAGTTACTTAATCTGCAGGGTGACATGGCCGCGCTGATGACCCGGCTTGACTATTTTCTTAATCCCATTTCACCGCTTTGAGGGAGTTTTCTATGAACCGTTTTATTGTTCCAGTTATTGCCCTGATAGCCGGTGTGGGTATTGGCTATACATTGTTACCGGCTAACGCCCCGCAAGGTGAAGGTAGCACCATCGCGCCAAACGAAGGGGAACAGGATATTCTTTACTGGGTAGCACCAATGGACAGCAGTTACCGCCGGGATAAGCCCGGTAAATCGCCCATGGGCATGGATTTGGTACCGGTTTATGCCGGTGAAGCAAACACCACACCGGGGACGGTGAGTATTGCTCCACAAATTGTCCAGAGCCTGGGAGTGACAACCGCTAAAGCCCGTACTCGGTCTTTATCCGAAGCGGTTGCCGCCAGCGGCATTGTGGAAGTCGCCGAAGACAGGATCATTCACGTCCATCCTCGGGTGAGTGGCTGGGTTGAACGCCTTACCGTCACCACAGATGGCCAACCGGTTACACAGGGCAATACTTTATACACTCTGTATTCACCGGAGCTGGTGAATGCCCAGGAGGAATATCTGCTGGCCCGCAGTCGTAATAATCAATCACTGATCAACGCTGCCAGAGACAGACTAACGGCCCTGCAATTACCGCCAAAGGTTATTCAGAATCTGGATAAAACCGGTAACGTACAACAGCAAATCGCCTTTGAGGTGCCACAGGACGGCTATGTTACTAACCTCAATATCCGACCTGGTTTTTATGTTACACCGGGCACTACCATGCTGGCCATTGCCAGTCTGCAGACGGTGTGGATCACCGCCAGCATTCCCCAGCGCTATGCCGACATGCTCAGTACGGAGCAAGATCTGAACATAACCTTACCGGCATTGCCGGGAGAGACGTTTTCAGCCCGGGTAGACTTTATCTATCCGGAGCTCGACAACAAGACCCGCACGCTGAAAGTGCGCCTGGTACTGGATAACCCGGACGGCCGGTTAAAACCCAATATGTTTGCCACCGTATCATTCGATACACCGCGTAACGAAAGCCTGAGTATTCCACGCTCCGCACTGATAAGAACTGCCGCCAACGACCGTGTGGTACTGGCACTTGGCAACGGTGAATTCCGTTCAACGGCCGTGGCGGTGGGTCGCATCACTGCAGACTATGCCGAAATCACAGCAGGCCTTGAGGAAGGGGATGAAGTGGTGATGAACGGCTTATTCCTGATTGATTCAGAAAGTGCCGTAGATGCTGACCTCTCGAGGATCTCTGGCGAGGAGGATAGCCAGAGTAATGACACTCAATGGGTCACCTTAACTATCGATGCTATTGATAGCGAGACAGGCACCGTGACCGCAAGTCACGGGCCGGTAGCAGCCTGGGACTGGCCAGCCATGACGATGGACTTCGCCATTGGCGAGCAGGTCAATCTGGCTGAAATTAACAGCGGGATTCGTCTTGATGCCGAACTGAACCGTAATACCGATGGCATGGTAGAGATTATTGCGATTGATACCGACAGCATTGAATCGAGTGTTCCCTCGGCTACCGTTGATGGCACGATTAACAGTATTGATGAGCAAAACCACGTCATGAATATCTCCCGTGGCGCCATTGAAAAGTGGGGGCGCGATCCTGCCACCATGGATTTCACCCTCAGCAACCATATGGCCACGACTGATTGGCAGCCCGGGCAGACTATCCGCTTTACGTTTGAAATCAGAGACGGCGAATTTGTTATCACCCATATAGAACCCGCCATGGCCATGTCGCATGACATGGACCATGCCGGTCACTAGCAGGAGCCAGCCATGATAGCAGTGATAATTAACTGGTCGCTTAATAATCGCGTACTGGTCTTGCTCGCAGCACTGATGCTCACCGCGGCAGGCATCTGGTCGGTAAAACAAACCCCGGTGGATGCCATTCCGGATTTATCCGATGTGCAGGTGATCATTCAGACCAACTACCCCGGGCAAGCCCCTTCCGTGGTAGAACAACAGGTTACCTATCCGCTCACTTCAGCCATGTTATCGGTACCGGGTGCGCATACGGTTCGCGGGTTTTCTTTCTTTGGTGACTCCTATGTGTATATCCTGTTTGATGATGACACCGATATGTACTGGGCCCGCTCCCGGGTACTGGAGTACCTTTCTCAGGTAGCGCCTACCCTGCCAGCCTCGGCAAAACCGAGACTCGGCCCGGATGCAACCGGCGTAGGCTGGGTGTATATGTATGCATTGAGCGATCCGAGCGGCCAGCATGATATCGATGAGCTTACCAGCCTGCAGGACTGGTACCTGAAATTTGCCCTGCAATCGGTGCCCGGAGTATCTGAAGTAGCCACGGTAGGCGGCATGAAAAAGCAGTATCAGATTGTTGCCGATCCCTACAAACTGGACGCCTACAATTTAACCATGGCGCAGTTGGAAATGGCGGTGAGTCAGAACAATCAGGAAGTGGGCGCCTCGGTAATTGAGATGGCCGAAGCGGAATATATGGTCACGGTCAGTGGTTACATTGAGACCCTGCGCGATATCAGGCAGATCACCCTGACCGTCTCGGCATCCGGCACACCAATAACGCTGGCGGATGTGGCCGAAGTCAGAGAAGGGCCGGCACCGCGGCGCGGCATCGCCGAGCTTAATGGCGAGGGCGAAACAGTAGGCGGCATTATTGTCATGCGCTATAACGAAAACGCTCAGCAAACCATTGATGGCGTAAAAGCTAAACTGCAGGAATTAAAGGCTGGCCTGCCTGACGGTGTAGAGATCACCACGGTTTATGACCGTTCAAACCTGATTGCCAGTGCCATCGATAACCTGTGGGATAAACTGCTCGAAGAGCTGCTTATCGTAGCCCTTATCTGTGGCTTGTTTTTACTGCATTTACGCAGCGCGCTGGTTGCGCTGGTAACTCTGCCACTGGGCATACTCAGCGCGTTTTTACTGATGCACTGGCAGGGCATCAATGCCAACATTATGTCGCTGGGCGGTATTGCCATTGCCATTGGAGCAATGACCGACGGTGCCATTGTGATGATTGAAAACTTTCACAAACACCTGGAAAAAGCACCACCGGAGGCTAATCGCTGGGAGCTGGTAAGTAAAGCCGCTACCGAAGTAGGTCCGGCACTGTTTTTCAGTTTGCTGATTATCACGGTGAGCTTTTTGCCAGTATTTATTCTGGAAGCTCAGGAAGGGCGAATGTTTGCGCCCCTGGCTTACACCAAAACCTTTGCCATGGCCGCGGCGGCAGGCCTTGCCATTACCCTGATCCCGGTGCTTATGGGCTACCTGATCCGCGGTAACATTGCGCCAGAGGAACGAAACCCGATTAATCGCATGGCTCAGGCAGCCTACAAGCCGGTACTCAAAGTCGTATTACGCTTCCCTAAAGTGACTTTACTGGTGGCGATTCTGATCACGCTTGCCGGTTACTACCCATTATCAAAACTGGGCAGCGAATTTATGCCGCCGCTCGACGAAGGTGACCTGATGTATATGCCCACCACTTACGCTGGCGTATCTATTGCTGAGGCCCGGGAAATTCTGCAACAAACCGACAAACTGATCCGCACCGTGCCGGAAGTTAAAACCGTATTTGGAAAAGTAGGCCGGGCAGAGACGGCTACCGACCCTGCCCCGCTGACGATGATTGAAACCTTTATTCAGCTAAAACCCAAATCGCAGTGGCGGGAGGGTCTGACCAGCCAGGATTTACGCGATGAGCTTAACAGCATTGTTGCTTTCCCCGGTCTGACTAACGCCTGGGTGATGCCCATCCAAACCCGTATCGACATGCTGGCCACCGGCATTAAAACGCCGCTGGGCATTAAAATCTCTGGTCCGGATGTTAAGCAAATCGAGGCCATTGGCACTAACCTTGAAAAATTGCTGGGCGACCTTGAGGGTACTGAATCGGTCTACGCCGAACGGGTTGCCGGCGCCCGCTATATTCATATTGATATTGACCGCCTTGCTATCAGCCGGTATGGCCTGACGGTAGCCCAGGTACAGCAACTCATCAGCACTGCCGTAGGCGGCAAAACCATTACCACAACGGTGGAGGATATTGCCCGGTATTCGGTTAATTTGCGTTATCCCCAGCAATACCGGAACAGCCCGGAAGCGCTGGCCGGTTTACCCATAGTGACACCTGGCCAGCAGCGCATAACACTGGGGGATATTACGCATATTCGTATTGCTGAAGGGCCGCCTGCGCTGAAAAGCGAGAATGCCCGGCTCACTGGTTATGCTTTTATTGATGTATCTGGCATTGATATTGAAAGTTACGTTAAACAAGCCAAACGCGTTCTGGACAAAGAGCTTTCTCTTCCTGCTGGCTACACGTTACAGTGGGCCGGTCAGTATGAGTACCTGGAACGGGCCATGCAGAAGCTTACCTTTGTTGTGCCGATGACGCTGGCAGTGATAGTGATCTTACTGTTTATGAGCTTTCGCCGTATGAGCGATGTGATACTGGTACTCGGTACCCTGCCCATGGCACTCATCGGCGGTATCTGGTTGCTCTATGCGCTGGATTATCACCTTTCTGTTGCGGTCGGCGTTGGTTTTATTGCCTTAGCCGGTGTGGCTGTTGAAATTGGCGTTATTATGGTGATTTACCTTAACAGCACCTGTGCGCATATTCAGCCAGCGGATAACGTGGATATTAGCGCCAGCTTGCGTGAGGCAGTTGAGGAAGGCGCACTTAAACGCGTGCGTCCGGTATTGATGACAGTACTAACGGTAATGATAGGTTTATTGCCGGTGATTAGTGGTACCGGCACCGGCTCAGAGGTAATGAGTCGGATTGCAGCGCCCATGGTGGGCGGAATGGCCAGTGCGCTGGTGCTGTCTTTACTGGTGGTGCCGGCGGGCTTTTTCCTCATCCAGCGGGCTAAACTCCGCTAGCCCTCTCGGTGTAAATAACTCAGTGTGGACTAAGCCCTGTCATTTCGGCAGGGCAAACTCTACGAATCCGCGCAGGGCTCTCGCCATAGGAAAAAACTGCGGGTTAACCTGAGGGATAGCGCAGGTTTCGCTTAAATCGGCGCGACTTTTATCAAAGTTCATTTTTTCCAACAGCAAACGGTTAACCACCAGATCGGCATGACACAGCTGATACTGCTCATCGATGATATAAAAGGTGTTATCTGCATCGACATACGTCAACAGGTTTTGTACGCCCTCAATAGGCGTAGTCTGGTCAGCCTGGGAGTGGGCCACAAAAACCGGAACCTCCACCCGAGCGCCATCCTCTAAACGATCGCGGATACTACGAATAAGCTCCATTAACTCAAGACCAGCGAAGCTGGCGACTTTAGGGTATTTTTGTGGATTGGGTCCGTTAGTCTGATAATCACCATCAAGTAACTTTGCCAGCGTCTTCATGCCCCACAGCTTCGAAAGTGACTCCACGTTACCATTGAGCGCCAGTGCGCCAGAAAATAACAGAATGCCCTGCACATTATCGGGATTAGACAGGTAGTAATCCACCGATAGCGCACCGCCGGTAGAAAAGCCGCCTAACACCACTTTATCGGTAGATTGCAACGCCAGCTCCACTACTTCTGCCAGGTGAGCCTGCCAGCGTTCGGCCAGTTGATCATCTTCCATAGCCGCATCGGCGTCTTTCAGACCATGCCCTGGCAACAACGGTGCAATAACAGTATAACCGGAATGATAAAGCTCATCGGCAATCGCTGAGACGAAAAAGGGCGAGTCACTGAGCCCGTGGGTGAGCACAACAATGGGGCTGTCTGCTTGCTGAAACAAAATAAACGGCGCATTTCCATCGCCTCTCAGGGCCGGTGAACACACTGCATAACGATTAGCTGAAGAACTCAGACACTTTTGCGTACTACCGAGCTCCTGCTCGTATAAGGCGGCAAAAGACTGATTCAGGGCAAACTGAGATTGCCCTGTCGCCAGCGCAGAAAAACACAAAGTAGTGGTCAGACAGACCAGATGTAACAACGACTTCACTGGTTGACTCCATTAAAATCAGCTAGGGCGCCTACTATGGCGGCCTTGCCTGTGAATTGCAATCGTTGGCTGGAAAACAATAGCGGGCTACCGCTCACTCAGACGTAACATCAAAACAGCTGCGCGTTTGGCCTGATCAGGCAAGGCACTGACCAGCGCCGTTTCATTTACCGTGTGACCTCCTGAGCCACTCATACCCAAACCATCCAGGGCCATTTCCACATACTCTGAAGTAAAGGAGACATCGGCGGCGCCGGCATTAAGCGGATTCACTGCGGTGACACTGCCCTGGCCGAGATCCTGACTGACTTTGCTGTAGATCCCCAGCAACTCGTGATTCCCCGGCTTTGGCGATAAAGGGGGGTAGCCCTCGCCAAACTCGATGACGGCACTGGTTTTAGGCAGACTCTGTTTTACAATGGCCTGCATTTTATGCTGAACCCGAATTAACTGCTCCTGGGAAACCGCGCGGATATCACCGGTAACAATGGCATGTTCAGCGACCACATTGTTTTTACCAAATGTGCTGCCACTGTTATTAAGTTTATCGTGAGAAACTTCCGTACCACCCATTATTCTGCCGGGGTTAAAAGTAAGTAATTGTTCACTTCTTAGTTTATCGTAAAAGTTGGTTAGGATACGTGAGGCTTCATAAATCGCGCCGGCGCCCACGGTGGGTTTAAATACCTGGGAAGAATGCGCCGGCGTGCCTTTAACCGTTAACACCCAGTCTACCGAGCCGCGCCGTGAGACATTGGCGGTGGCCGGATTACCGTCGCCATTTTCAAAGCCCAGTGAAATATCGGCCCATTTAGCACCGTCGATTAAGGCTTTCTTAGACAAGGCTAACGGCCGGCCACTGAGTTCTTCGTCCCCGGTCATGACCACCATTATATTCATCGCCGATAACTTACCAGCCGCATGCAGCGCCCGCAGTGCTTCGAGCATAATAATGTTGCCGCCTTTCATATCGGCAACGCCCGGCCCTTTAATCTGCTTGTCGTCCAGCGGGGTAAAAGTCTGAAACGGACTGCCAGGTTCAAACACCGTATCCAGGTGGCCAATCAACAGCATCTTAGGCCCCTTACCGCCTTCAATTCTGGCAATCAGATGCCCGGCCCGATTGAATGCCTCCCCGTCCTCAAACCAAACGTCAAAACCCAACGCCTTAAATTCTGGCATTAAATGGTCTGCCACCTTTCTGACCCCGGCAAAGTTCATGGTGCCGCTGTTTATATTGACACTTGTTTCCAGCAGGCTCATCGCCGCCGCTTTACGGCTATCAATATAATCGGCCATCTGCTGCTCATCGCCGGATAGCGCTGCGCTGGTTGTCAGCGAGAACAACAGACTGGTAGCGCAGGTAAGTGTTTTCAGAAAAGAAGGTTTCAAAGTGTTTGCCCCTGAATTGTTGTGTTTTTTCTACTATGGCAAAAACGCTTGACGATAACGAGGGGAATAACGATAAAAGGCCATTAAAAACAGATTGCAGGTAAGCTTTTGACTTCAGAACCAGAATCGCCATACTGAGACTTTTAAAATAACAAAGTCCATGCCTGTTAAGGATTACTCATGTCAAAGAAAGTGTATTGTAGCGCCCAGTTTTTACCCAAACCCGGCAAAGAAAAAGCCCTGTTCAAAGTACTCCAGAGCCTGGAGCCCAACACCCTCAGAGAAGATGGCTGTATTCAGTATATCGTTACCCGTCATATCACCAGCCCGTTTGCTGAAGGTAACAGTTTTCCTATCGCGTTTAATGAAATCTGGGCCGATATGGCCAGCTTCGAAGCACACTGCCAGCGGCAGGAGATCAGTGATTTCTTTGCTACGTATTGTCAGGCAGAGGATGGCCTGGCTGAAGACTGGAATGTATGTATTTACACTGATGAGCCAGAGGATTTCGACGCTCCCAAATAAACGCTCCGGTTAGATTGTTGCTTCTACAAGCACAATACAATTAAAGCCTGCTTTTTGAGCGCTGATTTATTATCCCTTATTGTTATCCTGAAGCTGAGGTTATAACCTGTACTTCAGGTTGCTCTCACGTGGTAAGCCGCCTCATCGTCATAACCACTATCATTGCACCGCGATCAGGGAGGAAGTGCTTTGCGACTGCTGAGTCTTACACGTCATCTTAAAGAGCAAAACTGGCTAGCTGTTTTATTAGATTTTCTCATCGTGGTGGTGGGTGTGTTTATTGGTCTGCAGGTGTCCAACTGGAACCAGGAATGGATGAAGGCAGAACGTGAAAGCATGCTACTGCATGATATTGTTGAAGATTTACAGGCCGATCTGGAAGAACTGGATATTGTTATTGAATTTGCCAGATTGCGCTATTCAGCTCAGACTACCCTACTTAAACGGGCAACTGGATGGAAAATTCCAGACAGTTATCCCAATGGTCTGAATAATTTAGAGAGTTACCCCACTCCCCCTTACTCTGAACCCGATCTGGCGACAGAAGCTTTGTACCTTTCAGTGCGTTTTGCCTCTTTTGACATGGAAACCCGGACTTATTCAATGCTGTTGGCCAGCGGCGAGATGAAGTTTAACCGCTACCCCGAATTAGGCGAGCAGTTGCGCAAACACTACAACGAAGCGAATGAATGGACTACCGGCGAAACAGCACATCATGCGCCGCTTTACGTTAAAATTCTTGAGCAACTGGCGCAGCACGGGCTGGGGCCATTAGACAATATTGATTGGGCTGAATTAGACAAAATCATAGCCAGTGATCCCACCCTTCAAGGCCAGCTAAAACAGGCTATATGGTTGAGTAACGTACAGTACATATTTCTGAATATGTTTAAAGGGAATATTGAAGCGCTTATCAAAGCGATTGAATCAGACCAGGACTGACAACAAAAAACTCGCCAAGCGGCGAGTTTTATTATCAGATTACTACGACACTATTCGGCAAAATAGGCTTCCAGATCGTCGCTGCCGCCAATATGCTTACCGCCAATAAATACCTGTGGCACGGTATCACGCCCGCTGATTGCTTTTAATGTCGTCAACGTAGCGCCCTGCCCCATGACGATTTCTTCGTATTTAAAACCTTTATGCTGTAACAGTGCCTTCGCTTTTGCGCAGTAAGGGCAGCCAGGCTTGGTAATAATAGACACCGGCTCCAGTTTCACTGCATTGGGCGCAATGTAGGCCAGCATGGTATCAGCGTCTGATACCTCAAACGGGTCGCCCGGTTTGTTCGGCTCAATAAACATTTTTTCCACTACGCCATCTTTTACCAGCATCGAGTAACGCCAGCTGCGCTTGCCAAAGCCTAAATCGGCTTTGTCTACCAGCATACCCATGCCGTCGGTAAATTCACCGTTACCATCGGGCACCAATGAGACATTGTCTGACTCCTGATCCGCAGCCCAGGCATTCATTACAAAAGTATCATTCACTGAAATACAAACGATTTCGTCCACCCCGTGATCTTTGAATGTATCGGCCAGCTCGTTATAGCGTGGCAGGTGAGTCGACGAACAGGTTGGCGTAAAAGCGCCTGGCAGGGAGAAAACCACTACGGTCTTGCCGCCGAAAATATCGTTGGTAGTCCGTTCAATCCACTGCTCACCTTCCCGAATGGCAAAGGTCACTTCAGGTACTTGTTTTCCTTCAAAAGAAGGTTTATCAATGGGGTGTGTCATTACATTCTCCTTAACAGTTTTAAGCAGTATAACCTTAACCCCCCAGAGAACCAGTAGTAAATATCAATCATGATCATCAAATTTAACGATTTAAATTGGCATTTAAATTCTTAATAAACGAACTAAACAAGGGTTAGGGTATAGACATCAATCCCCTAATATAAATTTCAATGCCCGGTTCCAATAGATGCTGACATTTCAATACTCTATTATCTATTCAGGAGTTCGCGGTTGCTAAACCGGCATTCCCGCAGTATATGAAAAAGGCAAAACACATCGAAAGGGTGTGACGCAAAACCTCCGGTCTACGTCAAAAGATAAGATAGCGGGGTTACCGAACACTGTTAGGTGGCGTCGGCTTGCTTCCCCCGGCAAACCAACGACACAAACAGTCGGTTCACTTTTTTATTACGTAATTGCGATTACTTAATGAGGACTGAACAATGATGATTTTAGTAGGTGGTGAAAAAGGTGGCAGCGGCAAAAGCTGCCTTGCACAGAACATCGCTGTTTATTTACGCTGTGAGAAAAAAGCCAGTGTGCTGATGGTGGATTGTGACCCCCAGCGGACCACATCAGACTGGGCGCAGGAGCGCAGCAGCAATGACGAGTTGCCTTCCATTACCTGCATTCAACTTTACGGTAAAATTCGCAACGAACTGTTGAGCCTCAAAGAACGTTACGACTACGTAGTTATCGACTGTGGTGGTCAGGATAATCTGGCACTGCGTTCGTCGATGGCGGTGGCCGACCATATTTTAATCCCGCTGCGTCCCAAACGGCGTGACCTTAAAACGGTTCCCCATATGGAAGACATTTTGTCGACCTGTAAGATGGTAAACCCGCGCATGAATGCTGCATTCGTTATCACACAGTGCCCTTCTCTGCCATCGCTCGCATCAAGGATCCTTGAAGCCAAAGAGGTGTGTCGCTCGTTCGAGGTGTCGGTGTTAAATTCTGTGACCTTTAGTCGCAATATGTACGACGATTCAGAGGAGTCCGGGCGTTCGGTGCTGGAAAGTGAAGCGGATGGTAAAGCTGCGGTGGAAATTCGCAGTATCATTGAAGAGTTACTGGCCCGACGTAAAGGGGAACAACATGAGTCTGATAAACCTGTCTCGCTCTACGCCGCTAGCTAGTCGCACCACAACAAAAAAGGTCAGTGCAGAAGAATTTATTCAGGACGCACTGCATTATGCCAGCGGTACGGTAGTGCCCCTTGCCGCTGTTACAGACCGGCAAGTTAACGACTCGCACCACGAGCCAATGCGCAGAGCAACCTTTACACTGACGCCGGAATGTATAGATCAACTTCAGCAACTGTCAGAGCAAAGCGGTATAGCAAAATCAAAACTGATCAGGCTGTGGATCCAGCGCTACGCCAGTCTTAATTTTGATTAAGCCGAAGAAAACTGGCTGGCACTATTGATTATTTTTTAAACGAACCTCAGAATAACAACATAATAAAGAGTAAACTTAAGTATAAATACGACATGATTGCGCAGTAATGGAGTCGCGTATCTTACGTCACAGGGCGGTGTAGAAAGTAATGATGTTAAACCGTGTAGGCCTGTTGCTGTCTTTGCTGTGCTGCTCTGTTACCGGACTTGCGCATTCAGTACGCCACGTATCGATGAACGGTCATGCGTTCTATGCCAGTGGATTCAACGTAGAACAATTGGTGAATCAGGGCGACATCCAGCAAGCCGAACGGCAAATCCGCGACCAGTTAGCGCTATCTCAGGCAGAACAGAACCAGCGAGCAGTGGCGACCGGCTCCCATGTTTTGGGACAGATATCACTTATCAAAAACAATTATCCGCTGGCGCTAAGGCAGTTTCAGAGTGCGCTGGATTTTTTTAAAGCCGTCAGAGAACCATTAGGCATGGCCGATTTATATACTGATATCGGCAGAACTTATCGGGTGATGGGGCTTTATCAGTCTGCTCTGGGCTACTTTAATCTCGCCAAAGACATTTATCATCAGCAGGGACGTTACGACGGTATCGCCCTGCAACAATTGGAAGTGGGCATATCTCTGCGTTTGTTAGGTCAGTTTGAAAGTGCACTGAGTCAGTTAGAGCGTGCGTTGCCCTTGTTACGGCAGGAGAACGATAGTCAGGCTACTGCCTCCACCCTGATGCAAATCGCACGGGTTTACAGTGAAATTGACAAAAATGACGAAGCTATGTTGTATCTTCAGGATGCAGCTGCCCTGATTGACACATTACAAATAAAAACATTGCAAGCGGAGCTCGATTACCATCTGGGCCAGGTGAATATTCAAATGGGTCATTATGACAATGCCCGCCGCCACCTCGAGCAGAGTAAAGTGCATTTCAGCCAATTGGAAGCGCAGTGCGATGTCGCCAAAATTGACTCCACACTTGGCGTCATTCTGATCAATCAGGATCAGGTGGAGGCTGGCATTAGTCTGCTGGAATCAAAACTCATGCAGGCGGTTGACAATAATTGTACTACCCTGCTCACTGAACTCCATTTAAGTCTGGCTCAAGCCAATCTCAACAGGGATCAACAGGCGCTAACTGAGCACATCAATCAGGGAATGCAACAAGCTATCGAACGGGGCGAGTTGCTTACTCAGGCTCGTTTTGAAGCGGTAAAAATGCAGAAGCACGAGCAAACCGGCGATTACGCTGCAGCGTTGAATGCCCTTAAGCGCCAGCAACGGCTGGAACAACAGAGCCGGGAACAGCGTCGCTCGCTGGCTTTATTGTATCTGCAATCACAACTGGAAGTTGAACGTCAGGCGCAATCGCTGGAGCTGCTGAACAAAAATCAGGCCATTCAGCTGGCCAGGGCTGAACAGCAGGAGCTGGAAGTGCGGATGCTATACGCGTCATTATTTGCTGTCACCCTGCTGGTGTTCTTAATCTGGAGTCGGTTTAACCACAGTCAGCGTTCGCGCTTTTTGAAACGTGAGGTACGCCGTCGTACTCAGGAACTTGAGTCGAAAAACGCGGAACTTGAGAATGCCTATATCGCGCTGGAACGAGCCAGTATGATGGATCCGCTGACCGGTTTATATAACCGCCAGTATCTGAATAACCAGTTGCCGCAGGAAATAAACCGTGCTCAGCAAGCCTATCTGCTGTCACGGGACGAGAAGATTGAAAACAGTCCATCCGATATGCTCTGCTTTTTACTGGATATTGATAATTTTAAACACATCAATGACACCTACGGCCATATGGCGGGCGACCGCATTTTAACCGATCTCGCCAAAGTTATGCGCTCGGTGTTCAGGCCCTCAGACATGTTGATCCGTTGGGGTGGTGAAGAATTTCTTGCTGTGTGCCGCAATACCAACCGTCTTGAGGCCGTAGCACTGGCAGACAGACTGCGACAGGGGATTCACGATAATGACTTTCAGATTAGCCAACAACACAGTATTCACATTACCTGTTCGATTGGCTTTTGTGTCCTTCCACTGTACCCCAGCGAACCCGCCAGGCTTAACTGGGACGGCTATTTTGGCTTGCTCGATGAATGTTTGTATGCCGCTAAACGCTCTGGTAAAGACTGCTGGATAGGGTTAACCGGCGAGAAATCAAACACGCCGGACCGGCAAAAATCTCCCCTGGAAGAAAAGTTTGATTTGCCTCCTACCCGGGTGCAAACCTCACTCAATCATCTGTCTTCCATTAATTGGCAAGACCCTGTTAAATAAAGGCGTTAGCCATTATACGCCGGTTTTTAAATCTTCAAGATGGTACTTATCAATGAGTGAATACAGGGTTGGCCGGGTAACACCAAGCAACTCAGCTGTTTTCGACATATTTTTATCAGCACGCTGATAAGCTTTGCGGATAGCTTTACTTTCTGCCTGCTCGCGCACTTCACGCAAGTTGAGGATCTCGCTTTCGAAATCTTCCGATGGCTCAAGCAGGCCTAAGTCATCGGCCTGAATAACGGTTCCTTCAGCCATGATCACAGCAGATTTAAGCTTATTCTGCAGCTCACGAATGTTACCCGGCCAACGATGAGCCAGCAAGGCTCGTATAGCACCGTCACTGAAGCTCTTAGCTTTAGCATTAAACTCTTCGCGATACTGATTGAGAAAGGTCCGTGCCAGTAACACAATATCCTGCTCACGCTCCCGTAATGGCGGAATATTAATCGGGATTTCGCCAATCCGGTAAAATAAATCCTCACGGAAGGTTTCTTCACCCACCATGGCCTGAATATCTCTGTGGGTGGCACAAATCACCCGAATATCCACCGGAATTTCATTTCTGCCGCCCACCCGCTCAATTACCCGCTCCTGCAGGAATCGCAACATTTTGGCCTGCAGACCAATGGGCATATCACCAATTTCGTCTAGAAACAGCGTGCCGCCCTGTGCCGTTTCGATCTTACCTATGGTGGTTTTATTAGCACCGGTAAAAGCCCCTTTTTCGTAACCGAACAACTCACTTTCGAGCAGGTTTTCCGGGATAGAGGCACAGTTAATGGCCACAAAAGGCTGTTCTTTACGCGGGCTGTGTTCATGAATGGTGCGGGCAAAGACTTCTTTACCTGTACCACTTTCGCCCAGCAGTAAGGTGCTGATATCAGTACCGGCTATTTTTTCGGCTTTGCGCATCACAGTTTGGATCGCATCACTGTTGCCAATAATCCGCCCCATAGCCGGCCTTGTCTTAGCCAGAATCCGGTTTTCGTCCTCCAGCTTGGCCAGGTTCAGCGCGCGGTTGATGAGCAGTTTTATCGTGTCGGAGTCGATTGGCTTCTGATAAAAGTCATAGGCACCAAAGTCGATGGCTTTCAATGCATTTTCTTTATCGTTATTGCCGGTTACCACAATCACTTTAGTATTGGGCGCCAAAGCCAGAATTTCTTCCAGGGTTTTCAGGCCTTCTGAGGCGTTAGCCGGATCAGGAGGTAGGCCTAAATCGAGAGTGACCACTTTGGGTTCAAACCGACGTAACTGCGCAATTGCAGAAGAACGATCGTCGGCAAAAACCACGTTAAAGTCGGTTAAACTCCATTTTAACTGCTTTTGAATACCTAAATCGTCATCAACTACCAGGATGGTGTCACTCATACTCTGTTTCCATTTTTATTCTGCTCGATACTGGCGGCTTTACTGAATGGGAAAACCCAGCGTAAAACAAGTGCCTACATTTGGCTGGCTTTGTACCTGTAAATATCCGCCGATCGATTCCATATAGGTTTTTGCATCATATGCCCCAATGCCCATCCCCGCGTTACCTTTTGTGGTATCGAAGGGTTTGAACAGGCGATGCTTAATAAATTCTTCATCCATCCCCGTGCCATTATCCTCAATAAACACGAGTTGGTGTTGCCGCTCGGCATCCAGTACCAGCATGACTTCTATTTCTCCGTCATCGGTACAGGCCTGCTGAGCATTGCTTATAAGATGATACATCACATTAGCAAACTTATCTTGATCTACCACCACGTCTGTTTCTTCTTTTACCACCACCTGTGGAAGAGGTAATAACGACTGACAACGCTTATCAATAACCTGCTTAATTAACTGCGATAAGGTATGTGTGGCGTCCGCGCCTTTTTCTTCGACCTGTTTTTCAGTCAGTTGACGGAGCATCCTGTCCATACGTGCCTTAGTATGATGCAAGGTTTCAAAGGTATCTTCAATAAATTCAGGGTTACCTTTGTGCTGCTCTGCATTACAAAGGATCAGGTCGATCTGCGCCAGTACATTCTTGAGATCATGCAAAACAAAGGCAGCCATCCGGTTGAAAGCGGCAAATTGTGCATTCTCGGCTAATGATTGTGCCGCTTCATGCAAATAAATAAAATTAGCAATTTGGTTAGTTACGGCATTTAAATAGTCCCGCACCTCCCAGTTTAATGACACTTTCGGTCGATCCACCGCGCACAGCAATGCCAGCCCCCACATATTGCCCTCGCGAATAAACGGGATCACCAGTTGCAGTCGGGTAGTTTCAACCACTTCATTCGACAAATTAAGCCCTTCATACACGTAGGGCTTGGTGCGATATTCATCAATATCAATTAACCAGCCGGTTTTTTCGCAGTAGTCCCATAATGGCTTAAGCGTTCCCTCCACTTCGGATAACGGCATAAAGTGGTGGCTGCTCACCACATGAAAGCCCGGCCCCTGCTTTTTAATGAGTGCGCCGCTGTCGTAATTTATTGCCCCCATCACCCCTTCCAATGCCATCTGGTAAACACTGGGTAATGACTGATCGTTTTGCGACAGCACATTGGTCAATTTCACCCACTCCTCGCGATAATCGAACTGATTAGCAAAAAAGTGTTTGGTAATAAATACCTTAATGCGGGTGCGAAAGGTATTCGATAAAAACAGCGTGGCGAGCATAACCAGCGACAAAGCAATCAGTATAATTTGCACAGTGGAGCCCCAGCTCCAGCCCAAATAGCTGATAATGTAGCCCATGGCTGCCATGATAAAGAGATACACCCCGGCTACCAGCAACAGTGAGCTGTGCAATACAACATCACGGGAGATAAAGATATTTACGCCCCAGTGTTTTATGCGCCGTGTGGCAATCACCAGAAACGGTAACATCAGCAGGTAGATATAACCCCGGGCGGCAATAAATCCGGGTTCCACATTAGCAAGCATGGTGGCATTGGCGTAAGACACAAACTCAAACAGATTGGTCGCCCCCAAATACAACGCCAGTGGCTTATACGCCCACTGATCCTGACCAACCTGACGGTAAAGCACTTCCAGCAAAATAAGCACTTCCAGTGCTATCAGGGTTTGCATCAGAAAATGCCAGGTGATATCAACCTGAATAAACCAGGGACTCAACAGTGCGATGGCCGGAACCAACATCGCAAATAAGGTGGCCGGCTGACGCAGCACCTGCCAGATATTGGCAAAATCGTTTTTCAGACAACTGGCTATAAACAGCAGCCAGATGCCTTGTTTAATGGTATCTGCCTGAAGTAAGTGTAAGACACTTAACGGGCCGCTTAACAGTGACACAAAGCTCAGTGACCAAAGCAAGGTAACCAGCGTAGCGAGGCTAAGCATATATTTCGCCAGCCCCGGTTTACGCACCGTAAACAGCAATAACAACAAGACCAGGTAACCAATACTATTCAGGCCGTAGCCGATATCTGCAATCATTTGTTGTCCTACTGTTACACCGAGGCAATTGTGGTGGGCTGCAGTATTTATCGATACTGCTTAAGAGGGGAAGTTTAACCCCCTCTATTTATTGGTTATTTTCTATCACAATCTGCCTGTAGCTTCCAGCTACCTTTTGCGGACAACCAGACTACCAATAGAATAACCCGCGCCAAAGGAACAAATAACACCAACGTCCTGGCTGGCAAGATCCTGATGATGCAGGGCAAAAGCGATAATCGAGCCAGCCGAAGCAGTATTGGCATATTCATCCAGCACAATCGGCGCTTCCTCACTGTTGGCATCCCGGCCCAGCAGCTTTTTGCAAATCAGCGTATTCATATTGATATTCGCCTGGTGTAACCACCAGCGATTAACATTATCCGGGGTTAACTCATGCTGGCTAAGGTGACCGGCAATGTGCTCTGCGGCCATAGGGCAGACTTCTTTGAAGACCCGGCGGCCAGCCTGATGAAAGAGCTTATCCGGACCAAAGGGATCAACATCATTCGCCCGGGATATATAACCAAAGTTCGAACGGATATTATTAGAATAAACAGTTTTTGCTTTGGTGCTCAGGATATCAAAGGCAGTGTCGGTATTGACCGTTTCGGCGGTTTCCAGAATGGTCGCCGTTGCGACATCACCAAAAATAAAATGGCTGTCGCGGTCGGTATAGTTCACCTGAGGTGACACCAGCTCCGGATTAATCACCAGCACACATTTGGCATTGCCGGACGCAATCATTTCCCATGCCCGGTGCATGCCAAAGGTAGCCGCAGAGCAGGCCACCAGCATATCGAAACCGAAGCCCTCAATGCCCAGTTCATTTTGCACCTCGATGGCAATCGCCGGATATGAGCGCTGTGTGTAGGCACAGGACACAATCACCGCATCAATCTCAGCAGCGCTTTTGTTAGCATCGGCCATGGCCAGCCTGGCCGCTTCAATGGCAATCTCAGCCTGGTTAGACAACTCGCCTTCACCGCGCTCCGGGATCACCGGGCGCATCCGTTCAATGTCGAGCGCCCCTTCCTTGCGATAGATATAACGGCTTTTGATACCAGACGCTTTTTCAATAAACTCGGCACTGGAAAATGGTTTAGCGGTCAGTTCACCAGCTTCAATCTGCGCCTGATGTTGCTGATTATAGGCCTCAGCCCAGGCGTTATAGCTTTCCACCAGCTCCTGATTGGTAATTTTGTAAGGCGGGGTCCACAAGCCCACACCGCTTAATACAACATTTGCGTTCATATTATTGATTCTCTGTAGCAAATGGCCTGTCAGCCCCGGCAATGGGCAGTAAAACAGGTCCAATGAGTTTTGCTAAGCTTACCCCTTTGTCACGCAAATGTCATGGACCACTATGCTGGCGAGCGCTTTACGAAAGACTCTCAGGCTATCATTGGTCAGGTTACAGCGTTGGATTCTTAGCCTCACTGCCACCAGCGGCTGACTTAAAACAATTCCACGTCTGTAATACTGTCTTCAGCTTCATCCTGGGACTGGCTTAATTCTCGTAAGGCTTTCAATCGCTGCATAATTAAGCGCAGATTTTCAGTTGTCATTGCATTATCAATAGTATCGTAGGCTTTGTCGGTGCTCTTTCGGAACAGCTGTAACAACTCATTTTCCTGTTCTTCGGTTAAGCCGTATTCAAAGATTTTGCTTTCCACAGAATCAACTAACTCGGTTAGGGTCGCTAGTACCTGGCGATTTTTTGCCTGGTTTTCTGCATCTGCTTTCTTTTGCACGACCTCCAGTTCCTGAATCATTAAATTTACTTCTTCAGTCTTAACAATGTCCCGGTACTGACTTGAAGCGGCCTCCAGAATGATGGCCAGGTGGTCCCGGTAGCGCCCTGCCTGCGCAGGATCATCCGGCATGTTTTTGATAATTTGGGTAAAGGGTGGATAATTCAGAAATAACCGTTTGCCCCTGCTCATTATGCGCTCCGAATACTCAAGCCTGTCGAGTAACTCCCGCTCGAGAGCAGAAATAGACGATTCAGTAGACAATGCCTGGCGGTATTCGATGTCGTTCATTGCATATTTCACCTGAACAGAACTGTTCACACCGAAACTGGTAGCGGTTTTCACAATAAGATTTAGCAGCGAGGAAATGCTGCTGGTTTTCGACGCAGCCCGGAAGTAGTGAATTAAAATTCCCTGTTCCGTGAGGTCCGATATCACCGCCTGTATCAGTTGCGAATTCGACTCTGTACTGGCCTGTTCTGCACGGCGTTTTTTGCCGCGTTTGATGATGGTTTTGGCTTTTTTACGCAACTCCTGAATTTCTATTGGTTTTATCAGAAAGTCACTGGCGCCTATTTCATACCCTTTTAAGCGCTCTTCCATATCACTGCTAGCGGTATGGAAGATAATATCTGACTGTTCCTCACTAACAAACTCGCGTAGTTTGACACACAATTCAAAACCACTCATTTGCGGCATTGTTACGTCGAGTATGATGAGTAATGGTGGGATTTCCATTTCTCTGACAGCCTCCAGCGCGTCAACCGGTGAGGCCATAACCAGGACGTTAAATTCCTTTAACGCTTCCTCCAGTAACGCTAAGGTGATGATGTCATCATCAACAATAACTATCTCGTATTCTTTCACTATTTATCCAGCAATCATTTTGTCTCAAGTCTGAATAAAAGGTAGTCGAAATACCGGTAACTTTCGAATGAACAGGCATAAAACGTATAGTAAATCAGCGATTTTTCAAATTAACAGACAGAGAGGCTGAACGGCTATGGAGTAACACAGCATTGTTGGTTTGCAGCTGGCACCCCCTGCGCAAATTTACAGGAGGTGCAATCTTTAGCTATCCAGTATTACCGGATCTTCAGGGATTATTTTTGGGTAATTGAATACACCGCCACCGTACCGCTTATTTCGTTACCCACAATCAGAGCGGGAGCGCCGGTTGGGCTTTCATCTGCGGCAACAAACAGCAGGCTCTCCGGAGCCAAATCACCAATCGCATCGCCCACTTCCAGGCCTTCGGTTACATCACGGTTATTAATGTATTCAACAAAAAACGCGTCGTAAGGGTTGGTGATATCGTAAACGAAGATACCGCCCATCCGCTCCATCCCGATGAATGCATAAGTACGCTCACCCACCTGACCTACCGTCAGTGCCTCAGGTTCCGGGCCTTTATTTTCAGAGCGTGAATCACCTTCGTTTTCATCGTCGCCATTGTTAAAAGCACTACCGTATAACGACGCCGTAATGCGCTCAAAATCGTCACCTGAATCGAACACAACCAGACCATTTTGATCCCAGATAGTAAATGAGCGCGCACCATAACTGTAAGCGGCATCGTACAGTCCGTTCCCATCTGCATCGCCAAGGGCATTGGTTACCCGCAGATCATCGGCTTCACCGTTCATCTGTAAGGCTTCTAATGCTGAGCCCGGCTCGGCGTCGAGATCTTCGATTTTAACTTCTTCGGTAAATGCCAGACATTCCATATCATCCCAATCCTGACCGCCAGCAGCAGTACAGTCCGTTTCGCTCATATCGTCAGAAATGAAGTATTCGCGCGCATCACCTTCATTAGCGGTTAACAGGAAGTCTGCCCCTTTCCAGCTATACATGGCGATGGTATCAGGCATATAGACCCCATACAGGCCCTCATATTGTCCAAAGCCCACGGCACCGTCTTCCTGTACATCGATATTCAGTTCAGCCCAGTCTTTGAACCCCAGGCCAACCACGTTCATTTCCATACTATTGAGGTCAATGACCGCTACGCCATTGTTTTCCTGTAACGTGACGTACGCCATATCATTGCTGGTAGCAATGTATTCAGGCTCTAAATCCTGAGCAACAGAAGTGGTGATGGTCACGCCATTGATAATGCGTCCTGCCGGATTTGGGAAATGCATTCCCATGGCCATCAACTCAGCTTTCTGTGTGTTGTAAGCAGCAAAGTCCAACAGCGTTGCCGTATCTGCCGGTACACCATCTACGACGTCAATTACAGCAACCGAACCTTCCGGGTCGATAGTGTAATCGCCGCTTGGTTCTCCTTCATTAGCCACCAGCACCTTGCTGCCATCCGGTGTAAACGTCACCATGTCGGGCAGATTACCGACTTCAACAGCTTTTAGTAAGGTTGGAGCAACAGAAGAAACGCCAGTGTAGAACAACACATAACCGTTATCGGCCTTGGCGTCAGCAGGTACTGCCACCGCCAGCAAATCACCGGATAACGCAATGCTGGTTAACCCGTCTAGAGCAACCCCGTCTACTTCGGAGGGCAAAGTAACTTCTAAATCTACAGTAAGATTTAAATCGGTAATCGGACTGTCCAGCGGCGCGTCAGACAAGTCACTGATATCGATCAACGCAACTGTATTTGAGTCACTGTTAGTGACATAAACCATACCACTTGCCACATCATACTGAACAATTTCAGCAGCACCTTCGGCTTCCAGTGAAGCCCGGCCAATGACAGCCAGTTCAACGCCTCGGGTTGCATCCTGACCATCAGCGCCAACCGGACCGGCTTCGCCCTGAGGTCCCTGTGCACCATCAACACCGTCTGCACCGTCGTCGCCCTCCAGGCTACAACCGGCTAACAGACCCGCTATACTTAGTGCTAGTAGACTCGTTTTGAACATTGACGCTTTCATTGCATTTCCTTTCTTATAGTTAATTGAAGTATGCTTAGCAAAGACACTCACTGAACGAACATTAACTATTTCAGCGTGTTAATCCTGCTTAAACTCCTAAGCGTAAGAAAGTCGAATGACAGTTTCATGTCTCTTGAGTGACAGAAATGTGACCCCGTGTTGAAACGCGGCTGGCAGATTGAAAAAGGAATAAAATTGATGAAGTTATCAGCTTATGTATTAGCAATGGCAGTGACTGCTGGCACCTTATTGGGCTGCGCCACCTCACCGACAGGCCGGAGCCAGCTACTTTTATTTGGTGACGAACAGCTTAATGCCATGGGTGCGCAGGCTTTTGACGGCATGAAAAGTGAAACGCCGGTTTCCAAGCAGCCCGCCCAAAATCAATATGTCCAGTGTGTCGCCGAAACACTGCTGCCTTATGTACCCGCCGGTGTGTACTCGGGAGACTGGGAAGTGGTAGTGTTCAATGACGATCAGGTTAACGCCTTTGCACTGCCCGGCGGTAAAATTGGCGTCTATACCGGCTTGTTAAAAGTTGCAACCAATCAGCACCAACTGGCGGCTGTGGTTGGTCATGAAATCGGTCACGTTATTGCCCAGCACGGTAATGAACGCATGTCACAAACCACATTAATTCAAACCGGCTCGCAAGTCGCCAATCAGGTACTGGCCGCCAATCAGGTGCCTTACAATGCTGAAATTATGGGTGCGTTGGGTCTTGGGCTGCAGTTAGGTGTGCAATTGCCATTCAGCCGGACCCACGAGTCTGAAGCCGATTTGATTGGCTTACAACTTATGGCAAAAGCGGGCTTTGATCCCCGCCAGTCGGTTGATTTGTGGCGTAATATGGAAGCGGCCAGTGGTGGCGATCGTCCAATGGAGTTGCTGTCTACTCACCCGGCGCCTGACAGCCGGATTAAAAACCTGCAGGCCAATATGGATGCAGCCATGGTCGATTATCAGACCAGTCAAAAAAAGGCCAGTTGCAAACAATAAGCGAACAAAAAAACGGCTCTGATGAGCCGTTTTTTTTACCGAACCGTGGCTTATTCAGCGCTTTCTTTCTGCTCGGTGTTGTCTGCTTCTTTAAAGAAATGCACATCCATTTGCGGATAAGGAATAGTAATGCCTTCTTCATCAAAACGCAGTTTGACTGCCTCTGTAAAAGCTAACCTAACGGCTAAATTGTCTGACGCTTTTACCCAGGGGCGCACCGTGAAGTTTACTGAGCTATCACCTAATTCAGCCACACCGATCAAACATTCCGGCTCTTTAAGAATACGCTCTTCTGCATCAACCAGCTCGCGCAGGATGTTCTTGGCTTTAAGCAAATCATCGTCATAACCAATTCCGAAAGTCATATCACAACGACGGGTTTCTTTGGCCGAGTAGTTAACAATGTTATCGCTGTAGATTTTACCGTTAGGGATAATAATTTCTTTGTTGTCCAGCGATGTCATGGTGGTAGTGAAGATACCAATATTCTGGACAATTCCCGATGTACCGGCAGCTTCAACAAAGTTACCTTTGGAAAATGGCTTGAATACCAGCAGCATAACGCCGGCCGCGAAGTTCTTCAGCGAGTCCTGCAAGGACAGACCTATCGCCAGACCCGCAGCACCAACAATGGCAACCAGAGAAGTCGTGTCTACCTGTAGTTGGTCCAACGACGCGACGATAACAAACAGCATCAATATCGCTGAGAGGATTGATTCAACAAAGTTGATGAGCATCTCGTCGTATTTTGACTTCGCCATAATTCGGCGGAAGATCGATAGCAACAGACCCACAATGATCCGACCAACGATAAAAATAACGATTGCCATGACAATATTGATACCCCACGGAATCGCGTAGGTATTGATGTACATATCGATGTCTTCTTGAGTGAACATACTTAAATTCCTTTATTGTTTAGCTAACAGTAAGTTACCAGTGTTAGTGTGAATCACGCAACAGAATTGAATTTTTTGGACTATAATTTCACACAGTTGTCACACCTTCAGCGTACTATTTTTACAGGTTTTATAGCTCACTATTGCTAATCGTTTGATTGCATGAAAGTTTTTAAAAAAGGCCGCCCGAGCCCTTTTTTTTTACTGGATCTGAGGACCGTAAACGACTATATTTTTTAGCGCAAAATTTTCCATTTTGGGAAAAGTGAATGCGCCTGAAAAGGTATTTAGGGTCATTCAGAAGTATTTGTAAGCATGCTTTTGCATCATGTCTGGTCTGGCATAGTGTTGCAACTGCTTATAATCAGTAGAAATTTTTTAAGGAATAGAAAATGTTACTACTTAGTTGTCTATTTTTGGTTGTGTTATTTATTCTTGGTTATGCGCTCAAAGGCGACAAGGGAAAACACACCGTTCATGCCCGTCGCAACAAATCAATGGCGGTCAATCAGGCACAATCGATAAATACTTTTGCCTCGAAATAACAAGCAGCATCGCTGCAACGGCGCAAACTGTTGCAGCGATGTATTGTTGTACTCCCCTCGCAATGAAAGCTAAACTATCCGCCGTTTCATTTTGGTAAGATAGTCTCTATGCGTATCCCTCGTTTATTTCATCCTGACACCATCACTGTAGACAGTGAACTAACCTTAACTGCCGATGCAGCGCATCACGTAGCAAACGTATTGCGTCTGAAAAATGGTCATCCGGTAGTTTTATTTAACGGTGACGGCAATGAGTATCCGGCAACCATTATTCTGGCTCAGCGGCGCCAGGTTGTCATTGAAGTGGATTCCAGGCTGGCCATCGACCCGCAGTCGCCATTACCCCTGCACTTGGGCCAGGGGGTATCAAAGGGTGACCGTATGGACCTGGTTCTGCAAAAGGCCACGGAGCTGGGTGCAACAACCATCACACCATTAATTACAGAGCGCTGTCCGGTAAAACTGGATGAGTCCCGCTGGCAGAAAAAAATACTGCAGTGGCAAAAAATCATTCAGGGCGCGTGTGAGCAATGCGGCCGCAATACGCTGCCGGAGTTAAAGCCGGTCACCCTGCTTAAAGACTGGCTGGCCGACTCCACCTCACAAACCCGGCTGGTATTATCACCAGGCAGTCAACAACGCCTGACTCAGCTTACCACTAACCATGCGGGTTACCGTTTACTGATTGGTCCTGAAGGCGGACTATCCGATACCGAAGTGCATCAGTCTCAGGAAGCCGGTTTTACTGCCTGCTCCCTTGGGCCCAGAATTTTACGCACAGAAACTGCCGCAATCACCGGGCTTTCTGTGTTACAGGCAACGTTTGGCGATTTGTAATCGTTAATCCTGCGCCTGTAAGCTACTAAATAATACGACCAGTAACCGCATAATGACTTGAATTAAGCGGTTATTACCTCCATTTTTGTCTTATATGACTAAAGAGAGTGCGCTATGACCTATACCGTTGGCGTGGTAATGGACCCCATTGCCAAAATAAAACCAGAAAAAGACACCAGTTTCGCAATGATGTTAGAGGCCCAGCATCGCGGTGCGACAGTTATTTACCTCGAACTCAAAGATCTCTATATCGACAATGGCGTGCCTAAAGCCATTGGTTACCCGGTGACTGTGAGAGATCAGGCGCAGGATTTCTATACCCTTGGCGAAGAACAACAGTATCTGCTCGGTGAACTCGACGTTATTCTGATGCGTAAGGATCCGCCCTTCGACAGTGAGTTTTTGTATGCTACGCATATTCTTGACCTGGCTGAGCGTGCAGGCGCACTGGTAGTAAATAAACCGCAAAGCCTGCGGGACTTTAATGAGAAGCTGTTTACCGCCTACTTCCCGGCGCTTATACCGGATACGCTGGTCACCCGCAATGCTGCTCTGGTGCGCCAGTTCCATGCCAAACATAAGGATGTTATTTGCAAACCGCTTGATGGCATGGGCGGCGCTTCTATTTTCCGGATTAAGGAAGATGGTACTAATTTGGGCGTAATCATTGAAACTCTGACCAATAATGGCCAGAGCCAAATGATGGTGCAGGCCTACCTGCCGGCCATCAAAGACGGTGACAAGCGGGTACTGATAGTCAATGGTAAGGTAATGCCTTATTGTCTGGCTCGTTTACCTTCGGCTGGAGAAACACGTGGCAACCTGGCAGCCGGCGGCACAGGGCGACCCCAGCCCATCAGTGACAGCGACCGGGCACTGGCAGAAACCATCGCTCCGGTGTTGGTTGAGCGCGGGTTAATGTTTGTCGGGCTCGATGTGATTGGCGATCGCATCACTGAAATCAACGTTACCAGCCCCACCTGCGTTAGAGAAATAGAGCGCGCGTACGATATAAATATAACGGGCGAGTTATTTGACGCCATTGAAGCTAAACTTAACTAAGCCGACACCCTTTTTGCAAGTCGGCCCAACGAGGTACTGAACATGACTGAACTAAAAAATCTGGCCAATCATTTTCTGATTGCCATGCCGTCAATGGAAGACCCGTTTTTTTCCCGTAGCCTGACTTATATTTGTGAGCACAACGAAGAAGGCGCGATGGGCCTGGTGGTCAATCAACCTACCAATATGACCCTTAAAGAGCTATTGGAACAGGCCGACAAAGACGCAGAAGTTGATGATGAGAAAGGTCAGCAAATCGTGCTCGCAGGCGGACCGGTAAGCCAGGAGCGCGGCTTTATTTTACACAGCCCTCAGCCTGGCTGGAGTTCAAGCCTCAACCTGACCTCAGAAATTATGGTCACCACCTCCAAAGACATTTTAGGTGCACTGGGTAATCATCGCGGACCCGAGCAGGCTATCATCACTTTGGGTTATGCTGGCTGGAGTGCGGGCCAATTAGAGCGGGAAATTCAGGAAAACTCATGGCTGACCATCGAAGCCGATCCGAAAATTCTGTTTGATACTCCTATCCACCAGCGCTGGCAACTGGCCGTCAGCAGCCTGGGTATTGATGTCTGGCAAATTGCGCCTGAGGTGGGTCATGCCTGAGGCCGGGCAACGCACAGTTCTGGCGTTTGATTTTGGCACCAAAAGCATTGGCGTGGCAATTGGTCAGGAAGTCACCGGCACCGCCGCCCCCTTAGAAGCACTAAAAGCCCGGGATGGCATTCCTGACTGGGATAAGATTCAAAAGATCTATGATGAATGGCAACCGCATATCGTAGTAGTGGGTTTACCACTGAATATGGACGGCACTTCTCAGATCATGACAGAAAGAGCACAGAAGTTTGCGAATCGCTTACATGGCCGCTATAAAACGCCGGTAACTACTTATGATGAGCGTTTAACAACCGCAGATGCCAGAGCAACGCTTTTTGAATTAGGCGGTTATAAAAAATTAACCAAAGGTAAAGTCGACAGCGTGTCAGCCTGCGTGATTTTTACCAGTTGGTTTGAAAGCCTCTGGGATTGATTTCTCAGCCCGGCTAATAACAATTCACCCAAACAATTAGCACTATAAAAATCATACTAAGTAGTTATAGCCATGCCCTGACCCTTCCCTCACACTGAGGAAAACTCCAACGGTTAGGGAATGTTATGTCGATGGCTAAATTTATTGAGCAAATCGAGAAGCTTCTATTGATCCTCATCATGCTGGCAACACTGGTGGCGGTGGGAGCAGAGATTATGCACATGGTTGAATATCGCACCGTCGAGCTGTCGGACCTGCTACTGTTATTTATCTACGCCGAAGTAATGGGTATGCTGGCGGCGTACTACAACAGCAATCGTATCCCGGTAACCCTGCCACTGATCATTGCCATGACCGCCCTCAGCAGGATGATCATTCTGCAAAGTAAAGAGCTGGATAAAATTGTACTGATTTACGAATCGGGCAGTATTTTGTTGCTTAGCATCGCTGCCCTGATCATGAGTATTAAAGACAAATACAGCCTGGATAAGCTTAAAAACCGGGTTATCCGGCAACCCGATTAATGCTCATCAAACAGGCTTTTATTACGAATATACTTACGCATATAATGGTAAGTAATCGGCCGTAACAACCAGCTGTGCAGTGATTTTAAAAAGCGTTCATGGGTGGGGGTATTCTCGTAAATCTGATCATCGTGCAGCCAGAGCATCTTGCCGACATGCCAGAAGTAATAGGGAAACGGCGGCATAAAGGTTACCATATCCAGATCGCAACAAATGCGATAGGTCTTATGGTGCAATAAATAGTGTTTATTCCAGGCCCGGGTGGCCACAGCCGGTTGACCAAAGGTGACTACCCGTTTCACTGCTTTCTTATTCTGCCGCTCAAAGTAATCGGCCATTAACACCGCTACCGCACCGCCGGAAGAATGCCCGGTAAACGTAAAGCGCTTGCCCCGCTGGCGTAATGGCTCCAGTACCTTTACCAGCAATTCTCGCAAGGGTAACGCTTCGTTTATGGTTTTGGTACTGGAAAACATAGGCTGATTGAGCAGCCGCTTGAAACCCCAGTGTACATAAAAATGGCGGTCGACCTGCTTAATCTTTGCCGGTACAAACACCATGTTAGCCAGCCAGTCCCTGAGCCCCAGAGACCCTCTGAACACCACGATGACTTCTCTTTTATTATCCGTCCACAGAATGCGGACGCTCATGCGACCATATTTATCCACCAGTTGGCGTTCATGAAAGGGTTCCAGTACTTTTTGGTAGTTTTCTTCAGCATCGGGGTAAGCAAGCTGACAAAGAATGGCATATCGCTCGTATTGATAGCGCTTGAGTTTCTTCATGAATAAGTCGACAGACGGCAAACGTTGCTTTGATGGCATTAATATACGGGAAAGCGCCGTAAAAAGTACACTCTGTTTGCGCTTAAGCTAACACTTGGGAGACTGGCAATTCCAGCACAGATTAAATTCGGCGTCCTGGGGTTCGCGGCAGGTGTCGCACACCCAGGCTTCAGCGCTGTTATCCTCTTTGAGAGACGATAAGACCCGCTCGGCAAACACCAGGTCGTCGGCATTAATTAACCACAGCTCCGGTTCAAGATCCTGTGCTGGCAGTTCGCCCATGGCGCCACTGATAAACTGATTGCGCACCACACAAGGGATCCCTTGTGTGGTCAGTGCATCGTAGTACTGCTGAATGACAAACGGCGTCACCCCTGATTTAAATCGGATCAAGGCTTAATCCATATCGATGGACACGCCGGATAACGAGCCCAGACCATCACTTTGTGGATTATTCGAATCCAGCTTGATCATTAAGCGTAAATCATTCGGCGAATCGGCATGGTGCAATGCCTGTTCAAGATTAATTCGTCCTGTTTTATACAAATCAAACAAGGCCATATCGAAGGTTTGCATGCCCTGTTCCTTGCCTTTCTCCATGGCCTCTTTAAGGCTGCCAATTTCATTGCGCTGGATAAGGTCCCGAATCAGTGGCGAATTAAGCAGGATTTCAATGGCTGCTACCCTGCCCTTACCATCCACGGTGGGCACCAGCTGCTGAGCTACAATGGCACGGATATTCAGGCTCAGGTCAAAGCGCAGTTTGTCGTGCTGGTCTTTAGGCGCTAAATGCATGATCCGCTCAATGGCCTGGTTCGCATTATTGGCGTGTAATGTAGCCACACACAAGTGACCGGTATCGGCAAACGACATGGCATATTCCATGGTTTCCATCGACCGGATCTCGCCAATCAGAATGACATCCGGCGCCTGGCGCAGTGAGCTTTTCAGGGCATCATCGAAAGACTGCGTATCAATGCCCACTTCACGTTGAGTGACCACGCAATTTTTATGTTCATGCACAAATTCAATAGGATCTTCAATGGTCAGAATATGACCATGGGAATGGGTATTGCGATGGCCTATTAACGCCGCCAGTGACGTCGACTTACCGGTCCCGGTGCCCCCCACAAACAGCACCAGTCCCCGCTTAGACATAATAATGTCTTTTAGGACCGACGGCAGCCCGAGATCCTCAGCATTGGGAATTTGCGTCACAATCCGCCGGATGACCATCCCCGCCTGATCACGTTGCCAGAACGCACTGCAACGAAAACGACCAATGCCCTCCCGCGCAATAGCGAAGTTACACTCTTTGGTGGTATGAAACTCATCGCGCTGTTTATCACTCATGGCCTCATGCACCAAATCCAGCGCCGCCTGATCGGTCAGCGATGTTTCCATAAGCGGTGTTAGCTTGCCGTTAATCTTGGCGCTTACCGCAAAGCCGGATGTCACGAATAAATCGGAGGCATCGCGTTCAACCATGTTCTGCAAAAGTTGGTCAAGCATTGGCTAACTCCTTAAAACCCCGGACGTTGTTTATCAACCATCTTGGCCATGGCATCCTGCTGGGTAATCACGCCGGTAGCCACTAAACGTTGTAAGCACTGATCCATGGTCTGCATACCATGGGACTGACCGGTTTGGATTACCGAGTACATTTGCGGCACTTTATCCTCACGGATCAGGTTACGAATAGCCGGTATGCCTACCATGATTTCATGGGCTGCGACCCGGCCACCGCCAATTTTCTTGAGCAGGGTTTGCGAGATAACCGCCCGCAGTGATTCCGATAACATGGAACGCACCATGGCTTTTTCTTCAGCCGGGAATACATCGATGATACGGTCGATGGTTTTAGGCGCCGAGTTGGTGTGCAGGGTACCAAACACCAGGTGGCCGGTTTCCGCCGCCGAAATTGCCAGACGAATGGTTTCCAAATCCCGTAATTCACCCACCAGGATAACGTCCGGATCCTCACGCAAGGCCGAACGCAGAGCATTTGAGAAGCTATGCGTATCGCGGTGCACTTCCCGCTGGTTGAGCACGCTTAACTTGTTTTCATGCACAAATTCGATAGGGTCTTCAATGGTCAGGATGTGCTCGCGCTTATGCGAGTTAATGTGATCAATCATCGCGGCCAGGGTGGTACTCTTACCTGAGCCGGTCGCGCCGGTAACCAGTACGATCCCCGTGGGCTGGTTGATAATTTCCTTAAAGATGGCGGGCGCGCCTAAATCGTCCAGCGTCAGTACTTTGCTGGGGATAGTCCGTAGAACGGCGGCTGCACCACGGTTTTGTACAAACGCATTAACCCGGAAGCGAGAGAGGTCTTTTACCTCAAAAGAAAAATCGGTTTCGAGATTTTCTTCGTATTCTTTACGTTGTTTGTCGTTCATTATTTCATAAACCAGCGCATGTACTTGTTTATGATCGAGCGGGTCAACGTTTAACCGACGCATTTCGCCATCCACCCGGATAATCGGAGGAAGGCCTGCGGACAAGTGAAGGTCTGATGCGTTATTCTTAACACTAAATGCTAAAAGTTCGGTAATATCCACAGCCTGACTTCTCCATAACCTGTAGGTGAGTTGTATTAATGCAAACAATAGCAGATCGACTGATAAACGCACGTCGAGAAATAGATAACGCCATAGCGTCTGCTAACCGTAATCCCCATTCTGTCCGATTACTGGCGGTTAGCAAGACCAAACCCGTATCAGATATCGAGCTAGCGTATGAAGCGGGACAACGATTGTTTGGTGAGAACTACATCCAGGAAGGGGTCGATAAAATTCAGACCCTTAAGCACCTGACAGACATTGAATGGCACATGATTGGCCCCATACAATCAAATAAGACTAAAATTGTGGCTGAACATTTTCACTGGGTACAGAGCATCGATCGTCTGAAAATTGCCAGACGACTCAACGACCAGCGCCCCGAGAATATGCCACCATTAAATGTGTGCATACAGCTCAATATAGAGCAGGAAGAATCAAAATCTGGCATAGTGCCCGCAGAACTGCCGGGCCTGGTGCAAGAAATTCTTAATCTGCCACGGTTATCCTTACGGGGATTAATGGCTATTCCGGCAGCCGATGTAACACCACAAGCTCAGCATCATACCCTCGCTGCATTGCAGTCGTTGTATAATGATTTGGCGCAGCAGGTCGACACCGTGGATACCCTTTCAGTAGGGATGAGCGGTGATATGTGCGAAGCTATCGCCCATGGTTCAACCATGGTACGAATTGGCACCGCTATTTTTGGTGCCCGACAACAGCAAAATTAAAGGAGACTCATGCAACATCGTAAACTTGCATTTATTGGCGCGGGCAATATGACCCGCAGTATCGTTGCCGGACTGGTCGCGTCTGGTTATCCCAAAGAGGCCATCATTGCCAGTAACCGCTCGCGGCCAAAACTCGACGCCTTACAGGAAGAACTGGGCATTAAAGTTACCCAGTCCAACGACGAAGCCTGCCAGTTTGCTGATGCCATTGTGTTATCCGTAAAACCACAAATGATGGCTGATGTGTGCGCAGCGATGCAGCAAAACACCGACTTTACCGGCAAGCTTTTTGTTTCCATCGCGGCGGGTCTGCCGGTAGCCAGATTACAGGAAATGCTCGGTGGTGAGTATCCGGTTGTGCGGGTAATGCCCAACACGCCAAGCTTACTGGGCAAAGGGATGTCGGGACTGTATGCCGACGAAACCGTAGAACATTCAGACCGCGATTACGTTGCCGATGTAATGGGCGCGGTAGGTAAAACCTTGTGGGTAGAAAAAGAAGACGACATTAATGGTGTCATCGCGGCGGCTGGCAGTAGTCCGGCCTATTTCTTTTTATTCCTACAGGCTATGCAGGAAGAGTGTATGGCGCAGGGATTTTCTCAGGCCGACGCCCGTATATTAGTGCAACAGGCAATGCTGGGCGCTGCCGAAATGGTATGCGAAAACCCGCAACTGGCGCTTAGCGAGTTGCGTGCCCAGGTTACATCGAAAGGAGGCACTACTGCTGCTGCATGTAATTCGTTAATCGACAGCGATTTGCAGGGCATTGTTGCCAAGGCAATGCAGGCCGCCGTAGCGCGTGCCGAAGAAATGGCTACTTTATTTTAGATAGGAACAGGCAATGAGCGCTTCGGTTTTTCTGATCACCACCCTATTCAACCTTTACTTAATGGTGGTGTTATTGCGGCTTTGGTTACAGATGGCCAGAGCTGACTTTTATAATCCGTTTAGTCAGTTTGTGGTAAAAGCTACGCATCCCATCGTGGGGCCTATGCGGCGGATCATTCCGTCTATTGGCACCTTTGATGTCGCCACCCTGGTGCTGGCGATTCTGGTCGCGATGGCGAAGTACTTGGTGCTCAACCTATTGTTTGGTGGCAACATTAATCCCGTAGGACTGGTGATCATTGCATTACTCGATGTGGTCAAAGAGTTTCTCACCCTGGTATTCTGGGTGCTTATTTTACGTGCCGTACTGAGCTGGGTATCGCAGGGACGTAATCCCATCGAATACGTGATGCAACAACTCACCGAGCCGTTTCTGGCCCCTATCCGACGCATTATTCCGCCGATTGGCGGGCTCGATTTATCGGTACTGATTGCGATTATTGCCCTGCAGGCATTACAGCTGGTTCTGCGTGATTACTTACCTTATTACTAAGCAGAGGTGAATTATGGGTCGACTCCGCGGTTTTTATAAACTGTTATTTGCGCTCCTGTTACTGCCGTTGGCATTTACTGCCAGCGCCGAACAAAAAGAGCAGTTGGGTGACTGGGACGTGCATTACATTGTAGTCAACTCGACGTTTTTTAGTCCGGAAATCGCCCGTCAGTACGGCGTGGTCCGCAGTAAGTACAACGCGCTGGTAAATATATCTGTGCTCAGCAGCGACACTCAGCAAGCGCAAACCGTGAGCATGCAGGGCACGGCAACCAACCTGCTTGGCACCGAAAAAAAACTTAACTTTAAAAAAGTTCAGGAAGGTGAAGCGATTTACTACCTGGCCGTGTTTAGTTTTCGCCATGAAGAAACGTACCGCTTTAATATCGAGATCCGCCGGGGCAACACGGTAGAACAACTCAAATTTCAACAGAAGATGTACGTGGACTAACCCTTAGCATGTACCCCGGCGCGGTAATTCCGTTGCCGGGGAAGTTAAAAACAGACTTAATATCATCAACCCGTAACGGAGAAACCAGGGTGGCACGCCCAATACGGCATAAGCTATCGGCTACAGCAAAACAGGCACAAAGCGGTTTCTTACATAGCCTGAAATCTCTTTTTACCATTAACCCCATTCCCCGCCCGTTATCGCTGATAGCCCTCTGCGCTTTTTGCATAGCTTTGCCACTGTTACTTGGCGTACTGAGTGGCCATCTGGAAGCAGGCCTTACCGCTTGTATTGGTGCGCTGCTGGGACTGTACAGTCCCTCATTTACCCCTGGTTACCGGGCCCGTGCGCTACTGAAAATGATAGTCCCATTTAGCGCTTCGTTTACCCTCGGGCTTTTAACTGCTAACTATTTGCCCGCCTCCGCTTTTTTCCTCGGGCTGGTTGCGCTGATAGCTATCTACCTTGCTTTGTATAAACAGATGCGCCCGCCGGCCGGGTTCTTTTTTATTATGGTGTGCTGTCTGAGCAAAACACATCCTGTACCAACAGACCATATTCCTGCTCTCGCCAGCGTCTTTTTTGCCGGCAGCCTGATGGTAACGATTGGCGTCTGGCTTCACGACCGCATAATGGTGAAAGACAAACCGAAAGAAGTCACCGGCCCGGCACAACCACTCTGGCAACCTGCGGCCTTCGTAAAAGCGCTGGTCGCCGGAATAACCGTTGGTGGCAGTTATTATCTGGCCAGCCTGGGTGGTATTGATAATCCGTACTGGGTGCCCATTACGGTTGCCGCCATTTTGCAAGGCCAACGCATGACCGAGTTCTGGCAGCGCTCTTTGCACCGGGCCACGGGCACGGCGCTGGGCATGTTACTTGCCGCCGGTATTTTTGCCCTGTCTCCTTCGCCGCTGGTACTGCTCCTGTTGTTGTTTGTGCTGGCGTTTACTATCGAAATGCTGATCACTAAAAATTATGCGCTGGCGTGTATTTTCATTACACCGTTAACCGTTATCCTTGCCCATACCGCGCCACCTGGTTTTAGCGCCCAAACGCTGATCATTGCCCGTATGACCGATGTATTAATAGGCATTGGTTTTGCCCTGCTGGCCGGGGTAATACTCAAACTTCTGCCGGTAGAAAACCGCTGAGCGGTAGCTTTCAGACTACCAAATTGCTTGTTTTACGTGCCCTATCCATTACACTTTTGCTGGAAGAATAATCCTCTACATCAATAAAAACGACGGAACTCACATTGAAAAAGTTAACGCAATCCCTGATCACAGGCGTTGGTTTGCTTGCGCTGTTTGGCTGTGCCCCCAACGGGCAACAAAGCGCTGAGCCGGCCCCAACCTTATCGCTCGAACGCATTTATACTAATAAAGAATTTAACAGTGAACGTGCGCCCTATTTTCGCTGGCTGGATGATGGCAGCGGCTACACAGTGCTCGAAGCGCGCAGTAAAGATACTCAGCAAACTGATGATGACAGCCACGGCGTAACCGGCAATGACATCGTTTTTTATCAGCCTGATGGCAGCGGCCGCAAGGTGCTGATAACAGTAGAACAGCTCACGCCTGAAGGCGCAGATGACGCCCTGAGTATTGAAAACTACCAGTGGTCGGAAGACGGCAAGTGGGCACTGATTTTTACTAACGGGCAAAAGGTCTGGCGGCACCGCACCCGCGGTGACTACTGGGTGTTGAACCTGGAGTCTGACTCACTTTACCAACTCGGTGGCGAGACACCCAAAGAAACGAGCCTGATGTTCGCCAAATTCAGTCCGGACAGCCACAAAGTGGCCTATGTACAGGACAACAATATCTATGTGGAAACCCTGGGTAGCAAAGTCGTCACAGCGCTTACTACCGATGGCAGCGATACCATGATCAACGGTAATTTCGACTGGGTATATGAAGAAGAGTTTTCGATTACCGATGGTTTTCGCTGGAGTCCTGACAGTAAAGCGATAGCTTACTGGCAGCTTGATCAATCCGGTGTTGAATACTTCACCATGATCAACAATACCGACTCGCTTTACCCCACCCTCACGCGTTTTCCCTATCCCAAGGCTGGTGAGCAAAACTCAGCAGTAAAGGTGGGTGTAGTGTCACTTGCCGACCAACAAACTCACTGGGCACCGCTCACCGGTGACAATCGCGACCGTTATGTACCGCGCATTAGTTGGGCAGGTAGCGGCGAGGAAGTGCTTATTCAGGATGTTAACCGTCCGCAAAATACCAATGTGTTGCGGTTGTTTAACTGGCAGGAAAATACCCTGGAAACCATTTATACCGATAAGGACGATGCGTTTCTGGAGTGGTATTACGCCGCCGAGTGGCAGGAAGATGGCAGCCATTTCGTCTTTCACAGTGAACGCGACGGCTGGCGTCATCTGTATCGTATTTCCCGGGATGGTGAGTCAATCATCGATTTAACGCCGGGTGAGTACGATATTGTGGACTTAATTACCATTAACGAAGCCACTAACAGTATTTACTTTACTGCTTCACCGGATGCGCCTGAACAGCGCTTCCTGTTTAAAGGCTCACTGGATGGAAGTACCCCGGTGCAACAGGTTACCCCCATGACATTTACCGGGAATAACCGTTACTACATGTCCAAGGATGCCAGTTATGCCATGCATACCCATAGCCGCTTTAATCAACCGGCCAGTAGCCAGATCATCAAAACAGCGGGTCACGAATCTATTACTCAGCTTACTACCAACGATGAGCTGAAAGCGCAGTTGGCCAAAGAGTCGCTGCCGCAATACGAGTTTTTCCGGGTTGAAGCCAGAGACGGTGTTTTGCTTGATGGCTGGATTATGTTTCCGCCAGACATGGACCCGAATAAGCAATACCCAATCATATTTTATGTTTACGGAGAACCCTGGGGGTCTACGGTACAAGACAATTGGGGCGGCAACAGCTATCTGTGGAACAGCATGATGGCCCAGAAGGGCTTTATTATGGTGTCGGTGGATAACCGCGGTACCCGCGCCCCCAAAGGCCGGGACTGGCGTAAATCGATTTACAAGAAAATTGGCAGTCTCACCGTACGCGATCAGGCCGACGCCCTGGATGCCATGGCAGCGCGATGGCCACAAATAGATACCAGCCGGGTTGGCGTTTGGGGTCACTCTGGTGGCGGCAGCTCAACGCTGAATCTGCTGTTCAGACACGGCGATAAGTTCCACGTTGGGGTAGCTCAGGCACCGGTGGCTGATATTCGTTATTACGATACCATCTATCAGGAACGCTATGCCGGTAATCCTAACACCGATCCGGACAGCTACACGCAGACATCGCCCATCACCTTTGCCAAAGATTTACAGGGCGAACTGTTACTGGTGCATGGTACCGGCGATGATAACGTTCACTATCAGGGCACAGAGGCATTAATTAACGAGCTGGTGAAGCACAATAAACAGTTTGAGTTTATGTCCTACCCTAATCGCAGTCACCGCATCAGTGAGGGCGAAGGCACAACACTGCACTTGCAGACCATGAAAACCAACTTCTTCATGGAGCACCTTAAGCCTTAAGCGGTGCCCTGAGAAGAAAATGTAAAGAATCCACCTTCTAAAGAAGGTGGCTTTGCGTTCCCCCTCTAAAAGGGCGCTCTATTTAAATCGAAGAAAGGACAATAAATGTGCCCTTCTTCAGTGTTGTCATTGTCACTGGCAGACATAACAAACTGGAAGAATCATCATGGATGAGGATTCAGTCGATGCGGCACAGGGATGTGCCGTCATTGACGGTCTAGTTTGTTCTGTCAGGGACGATGACGCTTTTCACTGATAAGGGCTGCGGGGAGTCCAGAGTGGTTCACGGTCACCGGGTCGCACAACACCCTTTGGTCGCGGTCGGCGACTCCGACAACAATCTATATACAACTTTCTTTGCTGACTTATATATACGGGCCAAGCCCTACCACGAATGATAACCACCTACTGAAGTAGGTGATTTAGGGCTGGAAATAAAAAAACGCAGCAAGGCAATACACCTGCTGCGTTTTTTAGTTTAACGAGTGGACTACTGCTCTTCGCGTAAAAATACCAGTTGTGACGAGGAGCTTTGTTCTTCACTAAAATAATAGCCGGCTGTGTCGAAGGCTTTCAATCCATCCACATCCCTGACCTGATTTTGAATGATATAACGGGCCATCAGTCCACGGGCTTTTTTAGCGAAGAAACTGATAATTTTATACTGACCATTTTTCTTGTCTTTAAACACCGGCGTAATGATCATACCGTCAAGCGCTGATTTCTTAACCGACTTGAAATATTCGTTAGACGCCAGGTTAATCAGCACATTATCGCCTTGAGCTTCCAGCGCCTCATTGAGCACCTTGGTAATTCTGTTATCCCAGTATTCGTAAAGATTTTTACCGCGGGAATTCTCCAACTTAGTGCCCATTTCCAACCGATAGGCCTGCATCAGATCAAGCGGTCGCAGTACACCATAAAGGCCAGAAAGGATCCGCAAATGCTGCTGGGCGTAAGTGATATCTTGCTCACTTAAACTCTGGGCATCAAGGCCAGTGTACACGTCGCCATTAAACGCAAACAGCGCCTGACGCGCATTGTCGTTGGTAAAAGGCACGCTGAACTCGGCAAAACGATTGGCATTCAGGGTTGCCAGTTTATCGCTGATCTTCATCAGCGAGCCAAGTTGAGCAGGGCTTAATTCTTTGCACTCTTGGGCGAGCGATGATGCATCATCCAAAAGCTCAGGCTGGGTATGCTTGCTAACCGGAACTGAGGACTCATAATCTAAATTTTTGGCTGGGGATACAACAACTAACATGCTTTCTCCTATTTCATTGCCACGCAGTATAACACTGTTATTTACGTCAATCAGGCGCTAAAAATCGATTAGCAGGTTCAATAAAATGGGTCAGCACAACGCCTAGGAGAAGTTTTCCCTTTACCGTTGCTTATGAAAACTGCACAGCGCTTTATTTTAAAGCGATAGCGCACTGTCAGCGGTTAACCTCAACCGAAGATTGTTATACACTGAACAAAACACGTCATAAAAATTCAAGACGGCACCCTACAACAAAATTAACCGGCCCGTACCTTCTATACTGAAGGCACGGCCACTACTTATTCAGGATAGAACAGACTATGAGTAACCAGCTTGAATCGCTCCGTAAATTAACCACTGTAGTTGCCGATACCGGCGACATCGATGCCATTAAAAAGTATCAACCAGTGGATGCGACCACCAACCCGTCACTACTGCTTAAAGCGGCCAGCCTGCCACAGTATGCTGTGCTTATCGATGAAGCAGTCAGCTGGGCCGCCAGTCAGTCTGATGATGCAAAGCAACAGCTTACCGACGCATCAGACAAGCTTGCGGTAGCCATTGGTAAGGAAATTTCAGGCAGCATTCCTGGCCGTATTTCTACCGAAGTGGATGCCCGTTTATCGTTTGATACCGACGCCACTATCGCCAAGGCGAAGCGCCTGGTTCAACTGTATGCAGATGCGGGTATCGACAAGTCAAAAATCCTTATTAAGATTGCCTCTACCTGGGAAGGTATTAAAGCAGCAGAAGTACTGGAAAAAGAAGGCATCAACTGTAACCTGACACTGCTATTCAGCTTTGCCCAGGCTCGTGCCTGCGCAGAAGCCGGTGCGTTCCTGATCTCCCCGTTTGTTGGGCGTATTCTGGACTGGTACAAAAAAGCAACCGGTAAAGGCAGCTACGCAGCTAACGAAGACCCGGGTGTGGTTTCTGTTACCAGCATCTACAACTACTACAAAGCTAATGGTTATAAAACTATCGTGATGGGCGCCAGCTTCCGTAACATCGGTGAAATCCTTGAACTGGCCGGTTGTGACCGTCTGACCATCAGCCCGCAGTTACTTGAGGAACTGGCCAATGCGCCGGGTGAAGTGGCGGCTAAATTAACCGATAACGGCGCTACTGAGCAGCCGGGTGCAGCGCTTACCGAAGCCGAGTTCCGGTGGGATATGAACGAAGATGCCATGGCAACCGAGAAGCTGGCAGAAGGTATTCGCAACTTTGCAGCCGACCAGGAAAAACTGGAAACAATGTTAAAAGACAAGCTTGATAATTTGTAATACAATATTAACATTAAATTGAAATTATCAACCCTCTTTACTGATTAGTTTTTGTAGGAAATAAGTATGACAACGCTCACGGAATCAGCCCAGTGGCAAACGCTTGAATCACTGGCCCAACTGGTTAAAAAAGAACATATGCGTAACTGGTTTGCCAGTGACGAAAACCGCGCTGCCGAAATGAATGCAGAGGCCTGCGGTATTTATATCGACTTTTCCAAAAACCGGGTGACCAAAGATGTATTAAAAGCCCTGTTTGACCTGGCTGATGAGCGTGGTGTCGCTCAGCATCGCGACGCGATGTTCAACGGCGATATCATTAACAATACCGAAGGCCGTGCAGTATTGCATACCGCGTTACGTAACTTTTCAGGCCGGCCGGTAATGGTCGACGGCGAAGATGTGATGCCGGAAGTGCTCGCCACGCTGGAGAAAATTGAGGCATTCACGCACAGTATTCACAGCGGTGAGCACAAAGGCTATACCGGCAAAGCCATTAAACACATTGTGGCGATTGGTATCGGCGGCTCCTTCTTAGGGCCGAAGATCATGACCGAAGCCCTTAAACCCTATCAGCAGGATGCGGTAAAAGTGCATTTTGTGGCCAACGTTGATGGCTGCCACATTACTGACGTACTGGCCGGGATGGACCATGAAGATACACTTGTTGTGATGTCTTCCAAGTCGTTCTCAACGCAGGAAACCCTGCAAAATACACTAACCGCCAAGGACTGGTTCCTTAAACAGGGTGGTAAACAGGAAGATATCGCCAAGCACTTTGTTGCCGTATCTTCCAACGTTAAAGCCGCTACCGAGTTCGGTATTGCCGAAGAAAACATTTTCCCTATGTGGGATTGGGTAGGCGGTCGTTATTCTTTGTGGTCAGCCATCGGCCTGCCAATTTCTTTATGCCTCGGCTTTGCCAATTTCAAGGGCCTGCTGGAAGGTGCTTTTGCCATGGATGAGCACTTTAAATCGGCTCCCAATGAGCAGAATCTGCCGGTTATCCTGGCAGTGCTGGGCATTTGGTACCGTAACTTCTTTGGTGCGCAGTCGCACGTTATGCTGCCTTACTACCATTATCTGCGTGGTTTACCTGCGTATGTACAGCAGCTCGACATGGAAAGTAACGGCAAAATGGTGACTCAGGATGGCGATGCTATCGGTTACGAAACCGGACCGATCATCTGGGGTAGCGAAGGGACTAACGGTCAGCACAGTTTCCATCAGCTCATTCACCAGGGGCACGGCGTTATTCCGGCCGACTTCCTGCTGCCATTAAACGTGCCTAATCAGGACAACACCCATCACGCAATGCTGGCCTCTAACTGCTTTGGTCAGGCACAGGCTCTGATGCAGGGTAAATCCTTTGACGACTGCTATGCAGATTTAGCCGACAAGGGGCTGGACGAAACAGAGCGTAAACGTCTGGCTCAGCACAAAACCATGCCAGGCAACAAGCCCAGCAACACCATTTTATTTGAAAAACTGGATCCGTTTACACTTGGCGCGCTGGTTGCAATGTATGAACATAAGGTGTTCGTACAAGGTGTTATCTGGCAGCTTAATTCCTTTGACCAATGGGGCGTAGAATTAGGTAAAGCCCTTGGAAATCAAGTGTTAGCGGGGATTCAGGGGAATACAGAAGCAGAGACTTTTGACAGCTCAACCCAGGATTTGATTAACCGCTTTAAGCAAGCCAATGCACCAAAATAAACATGACTGGTTTTAATCTGAGCCATTAATGTGCAAAACAGAGGGAACCGCTCACGGGGTCCCTCTGTACATAAGAACACCACGGATTGTCATCGCAGCGTCATAATTTGTTAATTAAAAGTAAACAAAACTATTTTAATCTAACGATAGCTGTGGTACAAAAATTGTCAGGGGTCAATAAAGACACACTGACAGTGTAGTTAGCGGTAATAACAAGGAGATCTCCGTGGATACTTCAGATCTATTTGCAATGCTTAACCTAGACGAAACTTCAACCAAAACCAAAAGTAAAAAACGAAAGTGGAGAGAAATCGAAGCAATTAAAGACCGGTATCAACTTGAAAAGGAACTCGCTGATATCGACATGAGTTTTGACCTGGCTTTAGAAGACAGCGCACGCTAAGAATACACAACGACCACATCATTGATGTGGTCGTTTGCGTTTAGGGTGTCTGGTTTTTAAATCGGGCTTCAAAGTGGCTTATTAACTGGTGGAATATACTAATCTGCATAGAGGTTAGTATTATTATACCTGCCAGTTAATGGGTGACTTATTCTGGCTACTCAAAAGCTGGTTTGTCTGGCTGAAGTGTTTACAGCCCAAAAATCCCCGGTGTGCAGACAACGGTGAAGGGTGAGGTGCACTCAATACGTGATGCTTACTGGTATCGATATGCATGCCTTTCTTTTGCGCGTGGCTGCCCCACAATAAAAAGACCACACCTTGTTGATGGCGGTTAACGGCATCAATAACAGCGTCAGTAAAGGTTTCCCAGCCCCATTTCGCATGGCTGTGTGCTTTACCCTGCTCTACCGTTAATACGGTATTTAACAGTAATACGCCCTGCTCCGCCCAACTGGTGAGTGTGCCCTGTTTGGGGATCACAAACCCATCGATGTCGGCGGCCAGTTCTTTGTAGATATTGACCAGCGACGGCGGCGTTTTAACCCCGGATAACACCGAAAAGCACAAGCCGTGGGCCTGGTCCGGACCATGATAGGGATCCTGACCAAGAATCACCACTTTTACGCTTTCCAGCGGTGTGTACTTAAGCGCATTAAACACATCTTGTTGAGGCGGATAAATCACCTTACCCGCCTCGCGCTCAGCCTCAACACGGGCCAACAGCCGGGTAAAGTACTCAGCCTCTTTTTGTGGCCCCAGGGCATCCTGCCAGGTGGTCATTACTCGCCTTTGAGTAACGCAATCATGTGCGCTTTTAAAGCTTCATAGTCAGCTGGCAGCTCCGCTTCCAGGCTATCCTGATTAGCACAATCGGCCAGCGGCTTAGGTAAACTCAGCGGTGTACCTAATACGTTTTCAACGGTTTCACGGAATTTAGCCGGATGCGCAGTGCCTAAGAATACGCCGACTTCATCGTCATTCAGGTCGTGACTCACCGCACGGTAAGCAATGGCGGCATGGGGCTCAGAGGTATACCCTTCTTTGAGCAACTGACGCATAGCCAGTTGTGTATACTCTTCGTCTACCGACTCACCGCGCAGGATGGCTTTGTCTACATAACCGCGCTCTACCAGCGCTTCAATGCGTGGCCAGTTGTTAGGCTGGCTGACATCCATGGCATTCGACATGGTAGCCACGGTGGCATTGGGCGCCCATTCACCGGTTTTCAGGTAACGTGGTACGGTGTCATTCAGGTTTGTGGCCGCAATAAAGCGTTTTATCGGTAAGCCCATTACCTTGGCAATCATGCCAGCGGTGAGGTTACCAAAGTTACCACTGGGTACCGAAAAGACCGCTTTGCTGCGCTTGTCTTCAGGCAATTGTGCTACCGCTTCAAAGTAATAACAGACCTGTGCTAACAGGCGGCTGATATTGATGGAGTTAGCAGAGTTAAGATGCAGGCCTTCGCGTACGTCAACATCGTCAAAGGCCTGTTTAACCATCGCCTGACAGGCATCAAAGTCACTCTCAATGGCAACGGTATGAATGTTACCTCCCAGGGTGGTAAACAGCTTTTGCTGTAGCGGGCTGATTTTGCCTTTGGGAAACAGGATCACCACGTTGATGTTATCCAGCCCGTGGAAGGCATGGGCAACCGCAGCACCGGTGTCACCGGAGGTTGCAGTCAGAATGGTAATAGGTGCACCGTCACTGATCCGGGCCAGGCACTGGGCCATAAACCGGCCGCCAAAGTCCTTAAAGGCCAGTGTTGGGCCGTGGAACAATTCCAGTGAGTAGGTTTTATCATTCACCTGCTCCACCTTGGCCGGAAAAGTAAACGCGCCTTTTACGATCTCGGCAACGGTGTCTTCACCTAATTCATCGCCAATAAAGGCCGACAGGATTTTAGTGGAACGCTCAACAAAAGGCATTGCCAGCAATTCATCAATGTTGTCAAAGCTGGGAATTTCAGTAGGGAAAAATAACCCCTGATTACGTCCCAGGCCCTGCTTTACTGCCTGCGCAAATGACACCTGTTCACTTGCGTCTTTTAAATTTACCAATTGCACTTTGTTATACCTTACTCTTGTTCCTGCTGTGATCCGGCGCCTTGCGCGGGAATACGGCATACATGGCTAAAGCCATCTTCATTTTGAATGTAGTTCTCGGTTAACCAGTTGGCTATATCATTGGCCTGGCGATAATCATCGCACACGGCAAACACGGTTGGACCAGAACCTGAAATCCCAAACGCCAGCGCACCGTTGGTCATGCTGTAATCCCGGGCTTCATCAAACACCGGCAGCAGCGACTTACGGTAGGGCTCTGCAATCACATCCTGCATTACACTGGCCGCCATGGCATAGTCATCGTTATATAGAGCATGCACGAAAATCCCCAGCTGACGACCAAAGGTGAGCGTATCTTTAAGCGGCACCGCATTGGGCAGGATGTTTCTTGCTGCAGAAGTGGATACGCTGATGCCCGAATAGCACACCACCCAGTACCAGCTTTTCACTACCGGCAGCGATACGGTAACGTTATCTTCCTGCCCGGTCATCAACGTCATACCGCCCAGATAGCAGGGCGCTACATTATCGTAATGGATACTGCCGCTGATTTGCCCTTCCAGCTCACCCATCATTTTCAGTAAGGTGGTTTTATCGAAAGGGCGCTCAAAGTGTTCATTAAGACCATGAAACGCCGCCACAATCGAACTGGCACTGGAGCCCAGGCCACTGCCGATGGGCAGCGATTTAAGCAAAGTAATGTGTACCGGTGTAGTGGTCAGATTTCTGGCCTGCATGGCTTTCACAAAAAAGTGATAGCAGTCGGTAACGATATTCTCATCGGCATTCGCCGGTAGTTTGTGCGCAAACACACCGGCAACGGTGAGTCCGTATTCGTCTGCATCACTGATAATGACTTCGTCACCCAGCAAGCTACCATCCAATGGTTGTAAGGCTGCGCCCAGTACATCAAACCCCAGGCTGATATTGCCAATTGATGCGGGTGCGTAAGCTCTGGTTGTTTTCATTTTTACTAATCTCTAAAACCGGTTAATACGCGTTTTGTTTCCATGGCATGGTACGCAGAATATCGGCAAACACGCCTGCAGCAGTTACCGTAGCACCAGCGCCGTAGCCGCGGATCACGTAAGGAATAGGCGTATAATAATCACTGTGGATTGCCAACGCGTTTTCACCATCTTTCACTGCTGCCAGTGGATGTGAGCCGGGTACCGCCTGAATGGTGACTTTACATTTATCACCTTCAATTGAGCCAATGTAACGTAATACTTTACCTTCCGCCGCGGCACTTTCAACCCGCTTGGCAAAGTCTGCATCAAGCCCGGGTAACTGCTCCATAAAGCTCGGCACATCACAGTCTTCGGCAAACCCTTCCGGCAGCACGGATTCAATCTCGATGTCGCTGAGTTCCAGTTCCAAATCGGCTTCACGGGCCATGATTAACAGTTTACGGGCCACATCCATACCGCTTAAGTCGTCGCGCGGATCGGGCTCGGTAAAGCCGTTCTCTTTAGCAATGGCGGTGGCCTGAGATAAGGTTAAGCCTTCTTCAAGCTTACCAAAAACGTAGGATAAACTGCCCGACAGGATCCCTTCAAAGCGGTGCAGTACGTCACCGGCAATAAACAGTTTCTGCAGGTTATCGATTACCGGTAAACCAGCACCAACCGTGGTTTCATACAGATACTGGCGGTTAGTATTTAAAGCGGTTTTGCGCAGTTTTTTGTAATAGGCCAGGCTGTCGGTATTGGCCTTTTTATTTGGCGTCACCACATGGAAGCCATTTTCCATCATGTCGACATACTGACTGGCGATGGCTGCATTACTGGTACAGTCCACGATCACCGGATTCACCAGCGCATTGCTATTAACAAATTCATGTAAACGCTCTACAGAGAACGCATCGGTAGATTCGTTCAACTGTGCTTTCCAGTCACCGTCAACATCCACTCCCTGGCTACTCAGCAGCAGCTTACGGCTGTTGGCGATACCGTATACACGAAGTTGAATGTTACGTGCCAGTAAGGTGGGTTGTTGTTTGGCAATCTGCCCCAGTAACTCGGCGCCGACTACCCCACAGCCCACCAGGAACACGTCGATAGTATGCAGGTCTGAGAAGAAATTCTGGTGAATAACCCTAACGGCCTTTTTAGCTCGTTTGGCTTCGATGACCGTTGAAATAGAACGCTCAGAAGACCCCTGGGCTATGGCGATATTGTTCACCCGCGCCTGGGACAGTGCATTAAAGAAGCGTGCTGCCAGGCCTTTGGTGTGACGCATGCCATCACCTACCAGGGTGACAATAGCTAATTCGTGACGCACTTCAATGGGATCAAGTAACTGGTTTTGCAGTTCCAGGGCAAAGGCATCCTCCAATAAATTTTGTGCACGCAGCGCATCTTTATTGGAGATACAGAAGCTGATGGAATACTCAGAGCTCGACTGGGTGATAAGGCTAATAGAGATATGCGCGTTAGACATTACCTCAAACACCCGGCTTGCCATACCCACCATCCCCTTCATGCCAGGGCCGGCTACATTAAACATGGAGATATTATCAAGCTGAGAAATCCCTTTTACGCTGGTCCAGGTAGTACTTGCTTCATTACTGATAAGCGTTCCCGGTGCGCTGGGGTTTAAGGTGTTTTTGATTAAACAGGGAATATGATGCTGGGCGATGGGACCAATAGTTTTAGGATGCAACACCTTGGCACCGAAGTAAGACAGCTCCATGGCTTCCTGATAGGTCAGCTTATCGAGTAATACCGCGCCTTCTACCTGATTTGGATCGGCATTGTAAACACCATCCACATCGGTCCAGATTTCGCAACACTCAGCATCAATACAAGCGGCCAGTACAGCGGCTGAATAATCAGAGCCATTTCGGCCCAGGGTCACTTTTTCGCCTTTTTCATTAGCTGCCACAAAACCCGGCATGATAATCAGTTGGCTGCCATCGGTATTCACTTCACTGAAATTCGCTTTACTCAGCGCCACATCGGCAATGCTGTCGAGGTAATCGCCCTCGGCTAACACGTATTCAACCGGGTCGAGAACCTGGTTACTGATCCCTTTAGCCGATAAGATGCCGCTGAACAGATTAACGCTAATGTACTCACCCAGGCTCATGATGCTGGCGGTCACGGCATCCGGAGAGCGTCCTAATAATGCGATGCCTTGTAGTTGCTTTTTCAGACCGGCTAACTGAGTAGTAATAAAATCGTTGATGGTAGCAACATCGAAACCGGCAACCTGTTCACTGAGTTCAGCCGCGATGCCCAGCACTTTGTCATTTAATTCGCCAAACAGAACCTCGTAGTCTTCGCCCCCCGCAGCTTGCTCGCAAAGCGCACCAAGAGCGTTAGTGACGCCTTTCGGGGCCGACAGTACTACCGCCGCTCCATTGGCCTGGTGGATCGTCGTGCTAATCTCGGTCACTCGCAAATAACGTTGCGCATCGGCCAGAGATGAACCACCAAACTTTAAGACTTTCATTGAATGCTCCTTGACTGCATCGTGTTGTGGGCATTGCCCATTTTCTTTACCGCAAAAAAAAACCCGCTCTTGTGAGGGCGGGCTTTCGTTGTCTGTTTGCTTACGCGCACTAGCCAGCGACCGCCCTCAAAGAGGTGGTAATAATCATGCCGGTGGTGCTCATAATCGTCTTCATGTGGTCAATTTGCCGTATAGACGTCTATATGTCAACAGCCATTTGCACAATTTTAGACCGTTCCCTGACCTTTTTACGGCGGGAATCTTTATTTTGGGCGCGCATAATATCACGAGAGTAGTGCTTCCTGCTATACCCTGTACGCGCCTATTGTTGCCAGTTTTAACTTCCCAACGAATGGCAAAAAACGGTCAACCATAAAAAAGCCGCTCACTTAAGTAAACGGCTTCAGAGCAGAACTATCAGGCAACGCCCAGTCAGTTACTGAACAGCACCATCAGCACGGCAAATACAAAACCGACACCGGCGATTTTAAGCCCGTTCTTAAACGGTAATGCGCGCGGGATAAACATCAGGAAAGCGGAAACCACGAAAAACAGCAGCGCAACACCAAAGGCAATGTTCATAAAGAATAACGGACTGTTGGTCGTTGCCTTGTGCAGCTTAACCATTTTATTCAGCGGGAAAGGGTAATCTTTACTGGTTACGCGGGCTTCGCCGGTTTGCTTGTTGTATTCGCCCTGCGCAAAGACAATTTTACCATCTGTTTCCTGTTCTACTTTAAACCCGCGCATACGTAATTGTTCGCCAAGTCCTTTACCGTTTAGGCCTGCTTCTAACTGACGATGGGAGACTTGTTCGAACTTAAGGAAATCTGTGCTGCGAAAAATCAATAGCACACCACTTAAGGCATAAACCGCCATAATACCGGCCAGGAAAAAGCCTATCCAACGGTGATATTGTCTGAAACTGTTATGAAATTTTGGCGACGCCATGAGATCCTCATATTGCAGAATATAAAGCAGCGGGCTGCTTTCTGATTGAAATTATTTGCCGCTTATTCTGCCTACATTTTTGACTTTAATACAGTATATTAACCTATCTTAACCGAATCATAATGAGTCAGACCCTGTACTGTTTGTCATCAAAAATGCGCTCCCAGACGTGTATGTTTAAATAATTTCTGTACAATAAATAGCCGCATCGGTAAATTTAGCTAATCTGCAAAAATATGTTGAGTCGCCAGCCAGGGAGGGATTTATGGTGTACCTTACCACCAGACAACTTGTTTGTTTGTCATCACTGCTGATGTCTTTTCTGCTAGCCGCCGATCCTCTGCCAGTCTGGGTGAGCCAACCAACCCATTCAGCACATCAGTTACAAGCCATTGGAGAAGGTGTGACTTTACGTGAAGCCCAGCGTAATGCCCGTGCAGCACTGGGCGCAGACATCAGTGTCACCGTGGCCGAAAAATTTACCTCACGACAAATTAAGGATGGAGACTTTTTCCGGGAGATTATTAATTTAACGACCCACTCAGAGGTAACCGGTTTATGGATGGTCGGAGCCCAAATCAGTAAACAGGCTAAGGTCAAAGACCGATGGTATGCTCAGGCAACTCTGCCCTACCAACAACTGATCAAGCAGCAACAGCAATTGCTGGAAAACATGGTTAAGCAACTATCACCACTATTAAGTGAGCAGGGGCAGCCAGAAACGTTTATGCGCTGGTGGCAATTGCGGCAGTTAGGGCCGCAGGTCGCAAAGGCAGAAAGTGCAATAGTCATTATCACCAGCTTCGCGTCTGAACCAGCCGCTCATTCAGCACGGCTCGCCACCAGCAATGGAATACTGAAGCAGTACTATCAGGAAGTAAACTTGTTACGTCAGCAAATTAGCGTTGCCATCGATAATCAAACCCGGCACAAACCTTTCCGCCAGTTGTTAAGCAATCAACTGGCCGACGAACAATTGCATATTGTCACCAGAAAATCACCATTAACCGCAACCTTGGTAATAGATGCCAGCAACAGGGAAAAGCGCTTTGGTAATGAACTTCACCTCTTTAAGCAACTGAACGTGAAGTTGATGTATGGTCAGGCGATGCTTTCTGAGCAGCACCTCACCACCAAAGCCGTGAGTTTTGGTCGGTCCAAAGACGCTCATCACACGGCTAATACAAAACTGGAAAAAGCATTAAACGAGCAGTCGCTGATCCACTCATTATTTAATCAATCAATGTGACATAAGGGAGATAACACATGTTAAAGCGATCAGGGGTCATTTTTACGCTGTTTTTAATACACGGCTGTGCATCATTATCCCGTCCCGACTTGCCGCCGCAGCGTGATTTTTTTAACCCCAATGATTTAGCGGTTGAAGTTGTACCTCATGAAGATGAGATTTCAGGCCGGCCCCTGCAAATCATGTGGCAACTCCACAACACCGATGATGACAACCTCAACATTAAAAACGAGCTGTCTATTCACTATCAAAATGCACTGCTGCGCAACGGTATTCTGTTTGAAGAGCGATCGCCTCATGAACAACGGCGCATAGAAAAAGAAATTGAGCGAGCCATATTCGTTCAGGGCGGCGAGATAATGGGTCGTCCTCCGGTGGACTACTACTTACGCGGAACCTTAGTCACTTCGGTTCATAAGCAAAAGTATGACGAACCAATGTGGTGCCCGTTTTGTGAAGAGAATCGTCCTGGCACCTGTGAATACGAAGTCGAGGCAGAGCTTAAACTCGACGTGTATGAAATTCCTTCCCGTCAGCGTTTAAAAAGCTGGTCACTGAAAGATGACGAACAACAGGAATTCGACGCCAAGGGGAGTTGCAGAAAACCCACTGATGGGCTGAACACCCAGGCATTATACGAACGTATGCGTAACGAAGTAACCAACCAGTTAAAGAAATGCTCAGCGCAGGATTTAAGAGCCTACTTTTCGCCGGAAGCCTACCTGTTGCACTACTACAGTGACGGTAAGAAACATTATTACGAAATCAGCGGCGGTGAGGGGGCAGGCTTTAAAAAAGGACAAAACGTTAAGCTACTGCGAATGCTCCCTGCCTCCCGGGGCGGCGGCAGCTATGAACTTGGTGACGCTAAAGTCACCTCGCTGGTTGAGCCCAAAAGGGCCATAATTGAAGTGACAGATACCGAACTTGTCGAAAAGTTAAATCCCTACGACAAAGTAAAGGTAGACACTGGCAGTTATAGCCTGAACTTATCCTGTATGAATTAAGCTATCCTTTCCCGGCGTTCCGCACAGCATTACAGAACGCCGGACAGCAACCCGGCGATTACTCACAAAGCCAGTTAATCGCTTCCTCTGAGTCGGTGAAATAGTTGATTTCACCGCTGATAAACCAGGCGCCAATACTGGCCATCAGCGCCTGCCAGTCAGCATTGCCAATAATGGCGATTTTGCTGAACTCGCTGCCATGGCGTAATCCTATTTTAAAGTCATCCCAGGCAGCACGCAGTTCCCAGCCTTTAAAATCGGTAGCATCAAAGAGCATTCGGACCTGCGGCGAGTCGATCGTCTTCAGCGCTCCTTCCAACAAAGGAGTGAACGCCTTGTAATCCTCGTGAGTTAACTTACCCACCGCCTTCATCGACACATACAGCGTGTTGTCAAACCGTTCTATACCAATTGCAATACCATGAGTAACCTGAGCAGCCATAACACCTCCTTATACTTTAGTTTCAGGCTTAGCTTACTGCAGCGCACTACTATTCATGCTGATTTATATCAACATAAGGCAGCAGGGCGTACCGGACGAGGGCTTGCTTGTGCTATGTTCTGTTCATCGAGTTCAACCGGATACCGACTGTGGCAGATAAAGCGCAAGCCAAAAAAATGGCCTATCAGATAATGACCAGCTTCGACAAAAACTATCGCTGGTTCAGTCGAGTCACCCGAGGCGCTCAGGAGCGGTTTGAAAAAGGCCAGTGGCAGCAGGCGCTGGCAGCTTCCAAAGAGCGCATCTCGCTGTACGAACAGAGTCTGGCTACGGCAGTTGCCGAGTTATATGACTTTATTATGGACCACCGCCAGGACCGTCAGTTCTGGGAGCTGCTTAAAAAGGCCTTTGCGGCGCTGATAGAGAGCCATCCCCAGTATGAACTGGCAGAAACCTTTTATAATTCGGTTATAGGGAAGGTGTTCCGCCATAAATCCATCGATAACACCATTATGTTTGTTACCTCCAGCCGCTGTTTTCTGGCAGGCCAGGACAGGCACAAAGTGATCCACAGTTTCGATACCACCACCACTGTAATGGAAATGTACGCGTCCATTTTTGCCTGCTACCGATTCAATATTGGCTTTGAGGACCGTGACCGGGATATGCAGCAACTGGATGATGCCCTGCGCCAGCGCCTGAGCAAAGCAGAGCTGGCCAGCGTTACCGCAGTAGAAATGCTCAAACCCGTGTTTTACCGGGGTAAAGCCGCTTACCTGGTAGGCCGGATTTGCATGCCTGAGCGCACCGTCCCCTTTGTTATTGCCCTGCACACCAATGATAATCGCCAGATCTATGTGGATGCGCTGCTCACCGAACGCCAGGATCTCAGCGTGATCTTTGGCTTCGCCCGCAGTTACTTTATGGCTGACACGCAGTTTCCTGGTGAACTGGTGGCGTTTCTGCACGAGCTATTGCCGAATAAAAAACAGTTTGAGCTGTTTATCGCACTGGGTCACTACAAACACGGTAAAACGGCGTTTTATCGTAACTTCCTTGAACATATGGACAACTCAGAAGATCAGTTTGAAATTGCACCGGGGATCCGGGGTCTGGTTATGATGGTGTTTCACCTGCCTTCCTATGGCGTGGTGTTTAAGATTATTAAGGATGAGTTTGCCGAAAGTAAAAAGATAACCCGTGAACACGTTATCGACCGCTACAAACTGGTGAAAATGTCAGACCGGGTGGGCCGCATGGCCGATACCCACGAATATGTAAACTTTCGCTTTCCGCTCAGCAGGGTATGCCCTGCTTTGCTTGAGGAACTTCAGGCAACCTGCGCATCCAGCGTCGAATTAACCGACGATGAGCTGATCATTAAACACCTGTATATCGAGAAGAAACTCACGCCCTTAAACCTGTACCTGCAGCAGGAAACCGATCCGGATAAACTGCACAACGCCATTGACGAACTGGGTACCTGCATAAAACAAATTGCCATGGCCAATATATTTCCCGGCGATATGCTGCATAAAAATTTCGGTATCACCAAACATGGCCGGGTGATCTTTTACGACTATGATGAAATTTGCTGGATGGATGAACGCAATTTCCGTTCAATCCCGAAATCCGACGACCCTTATGCCTTAGACACTCTGTCGGTGGCGCCAAATGATGTTTTTCCAGAGCAGTTTGAACACTTCATTGTGGGTAAGCGGCCATTTAAAGAAATGCTGAAATCCCTGCATGGCGACCTGATGACACCAGAGTACTGGCGCGATGTGCAAAAGGAAGTCTCCCATGGCACCATTCATAATTTCACGCCTTATCCGGGTTCGCGCCGCTTTAAACGATCAGAGCACAGCCAATAATAATCAGTGGGTAAGAATCGGCAGAGTGAGCGCCACATTGCGTACGTGGCGCTGATAATCTTGCGGTTATAACAGCGTTGCGAACAAGGCAACGCTAATTCCCAGTCCAGCCACAAACATAATGCTACGCAGCTTGTCGATGTCGTACCAATAGCAAAACAGGTACACAATACGGCAAATCACAAAGGCCACAGCCAGGTATACGTGGGTGGTCCCAACCGTGGTTAATGCCAGAACCGCCAGTGCTGCCGGAGCAAAATAGGTGATGGCCTCAAAACAGTTATAATGTGCCGCATTTGCCCGAGCACCAAAGCCTTCAAGGGACTGTTGTTGAGCGCGAGGGTGACGATTGTCGTAGCCGCCGGAGCGTTGCATAGCCACCGCCAGCGGCACCTTGGCTAAAAACGGCATAATACAAACCAGCATCAGGCAAAGTAGAAAGATTGTCACTGGAGATCCTCCTTTCTGGTGTTAGCTTTACGTTATTGTTGCTGCATAAATATTGTGACTTCGGCCATCACCAATCCAAACTTCTTCACATAAGAACGATTCATCAGAGTACCGTCGCCCATGGCCCAGAACCAATCGTCAAACGCCACCTGATAGGTGGTATCGTCTACCGGTAAGTCCATCTCGTATTGAAAATTAAAAGCATTACCGTACGACGTGCCCCTTGCCACGCCCAGAATGTCACCGGCCCGGCCTTCATACACCCCGTTGCCGGTTGGTGTTATCCGCCAGGTACGCTGCATTGGCCCCTCGCCGACCTCATAGTCAAACGACTCATCAAGCACCAGAGTGTTGCCATCCATACTGCCTTTAATGTCTACCGTAAAGCGTTGCACTACATCACCCGAACGGTTCTGTACAATGCCCCAGGCCTTCACGTCGCCAACAAAAAACGCCTCCAGCGACAGCGGCGGCGTTGTTTGCCGATATTTGCTGCCATCAATAGACAGGCTGCACCCGGCCAATAGTAAAACAAACCAGCCTAAAACCAATGCACGATACATGGCTATTCCTCCAACGCCAGTAATTTAGCTCTGAACTCAGGCTCGGTAGTTTGTGCTCCCAGCCAGATATTAAAAAACCATTCGCCGAAAGCCGGATCGTCGACCTCGCCCACCAGCTGTTCATTGTGAAAAAAACGGGTTACTCCGGCACTGGTTTTAATGCCGGTGATGGTATCCTGCTCTTTCACATCCGGAAAAATCTGCTGCATTGTGCCCTGCCAGCGTTCGATGCGGGATTTGTCTGCCAATCCTTGTTCGCGCATCTCTTTTATTGACCGCTTGGCGATGTCCTCACCATCAAAGTCGCGCAGGTAGGTAAGCGCCAGAGCAAAGGACTCCTGTGGCTGCCACTTTCCCTGCGGGGCAAATAAACGGGCATCATACACGTCCCAGAACAAATACGAATAGCGGGCTTCACCCACTTTGGCTGCGCCGGGAACCGCAGAGCTGACCAATTCAGGCACGCCGCTGTTGGCCTGCACTGTATAACTCAACACCAAAAATGTCAGGGCACCAAGCTGCTGCAAATAACTTTTCATAATGACTCCGAAAAACCTGATGCTTCTTATACCTCGCCAAGTGCTTTCGTGATCACATTGACAGATTACCGGTATTTGATCTTTGCTATGGCTGGGATTACCCTGCTTTTTTTCGTTATTAATAGCAAAACGCACCATGACCCCCGAGCACCTGCAAAAGCAGTTAGGACTCAGTTTGCCTTCTCCGTTACAGCGTTTTACGCCAGATTGGCCGGGCGCAGAAAAAGTGACGCTTTGGATAAAGCGTGATGACCTTATCCACCCCATTATTTCCGGTAATAAATGGCGCAAACTGAGTCAGCTGTTGGCAGACCACGCGGCCACAACACCACATATTGTGAGCTTTGGCGGTGGCTTTTCTAATCACCTGCATGCCCTTGGCTGGTGCTGCAAGCAACTGGGCATTGAGTTTACGGCGCTGGTCAGAGGCAACTACGCCGACTCGCCAACGCCGATGCTGACCGACCTGAGTCGCTGGCAGGCCAATATCCGCTACCTGACCAAACTGGCATACAAGCAACGAGATGAGCCTGACTTCATAGCCGCCCTCTGCGAACAATATCCCGGCGCCCTGATCATTCCCGAAGGCGGCAGTCAGCAGGCTGCACTAGCCGGAGTCCAAACCCTGCTGGAGGAATGTCAGATAACCATTGATAAAATTATTACTCCCGTGGCAAGTGGCGCGACTATGGCGGGATTAATAAACGGGGCAGGAATAAATGCTCGCGCCAGCGCCAGGCAACAAGTATTGGGTATTGCAGTTCTTAACGGGGTTGGGTATCTTGAAAATCTGGTAGCACAATTTTTACCCACCAATTCAAGCCACGACTGGCAGATACTGCACCAGTTTCATCATGGGGGGTATGCCCGCACCTCGCCGGCATTACTGACTTTGTGTGAAGAAATGCGGCAAGAATATGGGATTCCGGTAGAACCGGTCTATTCAGGCAAGGTATTTTACGCGCTAAAATCGTTGCTGGCACAAAGCGCCTTCGCGGCCGGCGAACAGATTGTCATTGTGCATACCGGCGGGCTACAGGGCGCCCGAACTGATCCTGACGGCCATTCGTAACGTTACCAACTATGCGCTTTGAGAACTAACAGGGAGACTACATGAGTGACAACCACACCGTTTTTTCACGTCCCAGCCAGTTGTTAATCGACCGCTCGTTAACCCTGTGTAAAACACTGCTACGGATGGAAAACTCCTTTTACCCTTTCGCTGCGATTTATGAAAACGGCCGCATAGGCTGTTTGTTTAGCGAAGACTTTGGCGTTGAGAATCCCGGTGAGATGCAAATTCTTGAGCATCTGCAATGGCGTATTATCGATAATATTACCGACAACGATGCCTACGCTACCTTAGTGTACGCTGCACAAATTGAAATTAATGAACAGGAAGCCCAGGATGCCATTGTGATTACTTTGTGCGAACCTAACCGTCCTGAACGTTCGGTGGTCTATCCGTATTATCGTCAAAACCAGCGCATCATCCTTGCACCACCACTGGTCGAAAAGTAATCATCATCTATAATTTTACAGCGCTGCAAACGGCCAACTTTGCTTGCCTATTTTGTGCCGTCTGATAGCATTCATCGCAAATTTTAAATCCATTATAAAAGGGATAATACTATGTCTCGTGTTCTGATTATCGGCGCTGGTGGCGTAGCGGCAGTTACTGTTAAAAAATGTGCTCGCCTGCCTGAGTATTTCGACGAAATTTACCTGGCCAGCCGCACCGTTGCCAAATGTGAAGCACTGCAGCAGGAAGTGGGTATCGACCGTGTGAAAGGCGTATTCGCCGTTGATGCTGACGACGCCAAAGCCGTTGAAGCATTAATAAACGATGTTAACCCGGATCTGGTGGTTAACCTGGCACTGCCGTATCAGGATCTGCCCATCATGGATGCCTGCCTGGCCACTAACACCGATTACCTTGATACCGCCAACTATGAGCCCAAAGATGTTGCCAAGTTTGAATACAGCTGGCAGTGGGCCTATCAGGATAAATTTAAAGATGCCGGTATCATGGCCCTGCTCGGTAGTGGTTTTGATCCGGGCGTAACCAACGTTTACACCGCCTATGCCGCGAAGCACTATTTCGACGAAATCCACTATCTGGATATCGTCGACTGTAACGGCGGTGATCACGGCCAGGCCTTTGCCACTAACTTTAACCCCGAAATCAACATCCGCGAAATCACGCAGCGCGGCCGGTTCTGGGAAAATGGCGAGTGGAAAGAAACTGATCCACTAAGCGTACGTGAAGATCTCGATTATCAGAACATCGGTGTTCGCGCGTCTTACCTGATGTTCCACGAAGAGCTGGAATCCATTGTTAAGCATTTCCCGTCACTAAAACGCGCCCGTTTCTGGATGACCTTTGGCGATGCTTACCTTAACCACCTGCGCGTGCTGGAAGGCATTGGCATGACCAGCATCGAGCCGGTGGAATTCCAAGGGCAACAGATTGTCCCGCTGGAGTTCTTAAAAGCAGTATTGCCTAATCCGGGCTCACTGGCTGAAGGCTACACCGGCATGACCTGTATCGGTACTTACATTACAGGTATCAAAGACGGCAAAGAAAAAACCATCTTTATCTATAACAACTGCGACCACGCCGTGTGTAATGAGGAAGTGGGTGCACAGGCCGTCTCTTACACCACTGGTGTACCGGCCATGATTGGCGCGATGATGATGTTACAGGGTAAATGGCATAAGCCAGGTGTGTGGAATATGGAGCAGTTTGATCCGGATCCGTTTATGGACGAGCTCAACAAGCACGGTTTGCCGTGGCATGTGCTCGAGTGCGATAGCAGCCCATTCAGCAAGTAACGGCATTAACGGAGACAACGGCGTGACCGATTTAACCCAACGCACTGATATTCCCTCCCCGTGCTATGTGCTGGAGGAAGCGAAGCTGGTTAACAACCTGGCACTGATGAAACGCGTGCAGGATGAATCCGGCGTCAGAATTATTCTGGCCCTTAAAGGGTTTTCCATGTGGTCGGTGTTTGACATTGTAAAGCAATACCTCCATGGCGCCACCGCCAGCTCGGTATGGGAAGCTAAACTCGCCAGTGAAATGGGCAAAGAGGTACATGCCTATGCGCCGGCTTACAAAGCAAAAGACATTGCTGAACTGGCAGGGTTAGTCAATCACCTGTCATTTAACAGTCTTACCCAATGGCAGGCATATAAAGATGCCTTGCCAGGCGTTTCGCTGGGCTTGCGCATTAATCCTGAACATCAGGAAGCAGACACGCCGTTGTACGATCCGGCTGCCCCAGGCTCGCGGCTCGGGATCCGTGCCAGCGAACTGGACAGTGTAGATTTAAACGGTATTGATGGCTTTCACTGCCACAACCTCTGCGAGTGCGACTCGTTCGCCACGGCTCGCACACTCGAAGCTATTGAACAGCGTTTCGGTAAATGGCTGGGGCAACTCAAATGGTTAAATTTAGGCGGCGGGCATCTGATGACCCGTGCTGGCTATGACGTTAACCACCTGATTAGAACCCTTAAAGCGTTTAAAGCGAAATACCCGCACCTGGATGTGATCCTTGAGCCGGGTTCTGCTGTGGCCTGGCAAACCGGGCCGCTGATAGCCGAAGTGGTGGATATCGTGAACAACGAAGGGCCCATTGCGCTGTTGGATATATCTGCCACCGCGCATATGCCGGACGTACTGGAAATGCCCTATCGCCCGGCGATATTACACGCTGGACAACCCGGTGAACTGGGTCACGATATCAAGCTTGGTGGCAATTCCTGCCTGGCGGGCGATGTGATAGACACCTACAGTTTCGCCGAACCACTGGCTATCGGTTCGCGACTGCAGTTTGAAGACATGATGCACTACACCATGGTAAAAACCACGTTTTTTAACGGTGTGGAGCACCCGGCTATTGGCATTTTACGCTCCAACGGAGATTTTGAATTAATCCGTCAATTCCATTACGACGATTTTAAAGCGCGCTTATCCTAGCGCGTTTTCATCACTCCGATTTTAACGCCTTGTTAGCTTTCATCGATCTCAAAATCACCTTCTTCCGTAATGTAGAAAAAACGAAATTCGCTTTCTTTTTCGCCGGGGATTTTTTCATACCAGTAGCCTGGACATATCAACCATTGGGGATTGTGAAGTTGCTAGAAATGAAAAAATAAGTTTAGTGAGCAATATTTCCCCATCAATCTAACGCTTTAAACAGCGGAAAACGCGAGCGAAGCGAGTGGTTTTCGCTGTTTAAAGCGTTAGATTTCACTAAGCTCACCGGACTCATTTAAGATGGGTTGCGCCCACCGATAAAATTCTGATCTATCGTTGAACCATGGCCAAAAACCGTCTGTCGTTGGCCATATCATTTGCAACATATCGAAGTCATCTCCGTCGTGAAGCCATAAACCCCAGCCTAAATATTCTTCGTAATGTGATTTATCCATTTTTATAAAGCAGACATCAAAGCCTTCAAGAAAATCGGAATAGTAATTACCAGGTTCAAATACTTCTCCTGCAAGCAAACGGTTCTTGTAATTGTTGATAATCGAGTGAGCCAAATCTAGCTTCAGTCCCACAATGATAAGGTCAGGCTTACTTTGGTTCTTATTGATGCCAATTGAATAACTGAAGCAAGGTTCTCCGTCACCTTCCATAACCGTCAATACGTGACACCCGAACTTCTCGATATCACTTAGTGCTTTTTCATCCTTTTCGTCCACTACAGTCTCCGTGAAATATAACGCCATAGTCGCTTGTTAGTACCCGTGAACCAAAACAACCTTGTACATGCTTGGGTTAACTGCCTTTATTACGATTTTTAATTATTTCTTTGTAACTAAAGTAAGTAAAGAATGGCACCATGATATAAACAACCAAAATGACATCGAGCGCTACCAGGGCATAAACAATTTCTGCTTGACCCATTGAACCACAGAATTCCCAGTGAAAGACTGGAATGCACTCATATACAGATGTAGACCACACATACCCAGTACCACCAATAGCAATGCACAGAAGCAAAATGCTTCGCATCATTTTTAGAAGTAACTTTTTAGATGGTTTTACCTTCAATGTTTCCATTCCTTTGGGTACTAACGCCCGGCACACGCGCCGGTTTGGAGCCGCGAAGGGGCGGAAAATTAAAAATTACCGATTCATACTCATGTTCCGCAGTTTCAATCTCAAGGATATCGCCGCTCTGAAATCTGATACCTAATAATTCTGGGCTCTTTAATACGGCCTCTTTAGCGATCTGCCTACCCAACAGCCCCCACGGAGCCGAAGATGGAGCATCGTTCCACTCTTAGCGCTTGCCAGCAAGCATAGCAAAGACCCTTTCTTCACACCGGACGTCGAAATTAACCAATTGAACTTTGAATCCATAAGATGCCAGCAAAACTGACTCTACATACACTTCATTTTTTGAAAAGTATTCATTAAGGATTCCCACAATGCTCCCATTAAATAGATTCATATAATTTCAGCGTTCTGGGGCTAACGGGCAGTGACGTAGCGGCATAATCGCGAAGCGCCGTTGCGTTACTGTCCCAGTGACCGAAGGGAACGTTTTTAGCGTTTTGTTAGCTGCCTGTGCGGTCTAAAGACTGAGATTGCTCGAGTCGCTCCGCCAACCAAACCTTAATTATAGATTGGCGAGTGACGCCAACACGACTTGCTTCTCTATCCAGGGAATCAATCATCCATTCTGGAATGTCTACGTTAATCCTTCTTTGTTTTTGCATAGGACGTTTTGCTTTAGATAAATCTAGGTGCTGAAGAATTTCATCTCCATTATCAAATTTATCTTCAAAGTTTTTAGCTTTCATAAATTGCTACCTCTGACTTTCTGGCGCGTCGTACAGAAATAATTCGAATGTTTTTATTCCTATAAGTGATCACCGCTGTCCAATGTTTGACGCCAATAAGACCAATAACGATATACCCAGGCTCAACTTCTGTTTTTGCAGGAATCTCCAAAAGCATAGAGTCATTCCATAGCTTTTGAGCTTCAACAAAGTCGATTCCATGTTTAGTAAAATTGGAATCACTTTTAGACTGATCAAATCCGAATTTCCGCATGAGTAAAAATTATACCTTTTTAACTCAAGCTGCAAGAGGTAAATTTGAGGGGCAGCTAACGCCTCAATAGCCGGCAGCGTTGTGGCGAAGCCACGCTTCTAACTGTCCGGCGCCGAAGGCGCGTAGTTAATTGACTTGCAAAGGGGAATGAGGCACGATGTACCAATATGTAATACAGGGTGACTGCCATGCCTAGAAATACCAGTGTGACTATAGGAAACCACTACGAGGCCTTTATTGCCCAGCAACTTCAAGAAGGCCGCTACGGTAGCGCCAGTGAAGTAGTACGTGCAGGGCTGCGACTGTTAGAAGAACATGAGGGTCGAGTTCAGCAACTGCGAGCAGCCCTTATTGAAGGTGAGAACAGCGGCTTCGTTGAGTATAACCTCAAAGAGTTCATGGATAGCCTGGATTGACATAAGTGAGAAAATTCCGGCTCTCAGCGGCTGCGGACGCTGACATGAGAAAGATAGCTGCACACACTCTTGAGCATTGGGGAAAGCCGCAGCGAGACGCCTATATTAGCGAATTGTTTGAAGCTTTCAGCCATCTTGCTAATGCGCCTGAAATCGCGGCGAAAATAGATAATATTCGTAACGGTTACAGAAAGTTTCCCCAAGGCAGTCATGTAATTTACTTTCGACAATCTGATACGCACGCCATTGAAATCATTCGAGTGCTGCATACGCGAATGGATGCTCCTGCTCATCTGACCTCCCCTTAGACACAATGATGGCTGTTACTTAGCGGTAATTGCTTCACGAGCATAGACTGATGAGAAGGAGCTACGGCGGAACGAGTAAGGAAGGCGCTGTTCATTGAAAAATGAATAATCCACGAATACCAGCATACCAACCGACGACATTACTGCCTCATCCGGTGCGTTAGCTCATTTATTTTTAAATGAGAAAAACAAGCTAATTATGGACCGAAAAAATGTCAAGGTAACACTCGGTTCTAGTTGACAAAGGGAGTCATACCAACGCCTCAATAACCGGCGCGCGTCCGGCGCCGAAGGCGCGTACTTGATTGATTTGTTATGAGTAAATTTCTCAGCCCTAGACTTCATAAGTTTTAGCAAAGAATTATGAAAATCTTGGAAGATCAACTCACCCCATATGCGTGAATAAACTCCAAAATTAGTATTGTCGATCAATCTAGTTTTCAGTGTTAAAACAGTATTACCTGAGCCGTCTTCCGCTAGGTAGTACCCACCATCTAAAGGCGAGAAGTATTCACCGCCGAATTTAACGTGCTTATCTAGTGCGTGATCTGGGATTACTTCTGGATCGATATCGAATGAGTAAGTCATTTTCTTGCCGGGTTCCCAAGATGTTATAACCTCCTGAAATAAAACACCCTTTTCCCACTCGCTAGTTCTCACAGCGCCAACTCCAACAGCACTCATACTTGCTTTGATTGGTTTTGGCACACCAATCAATGACGTAAGTGAGACTCCTAGTTCCTCTGGCTCTATGTCCGCCACTTCGCCAAGCTGCGCCCAAACAGCACTTGGCGGGGCAGAAATAGTTATTGTGTTTTCAACTGTGTAAGTTTTTGAGAGTTCCAAATAGTTGATTTCGATAGGTGCTACAAAAATTGGAAATAATGCCACGGACATTATAGTGGCATTTCTTTTACTGGCGAGGAATCGATTGATATACCCTGCCGCGACGCCACCCAAGCTAGAAAAAAACATAAATGCAGGCAATGCCATCGCAACACATATGCTTCCTTCCAATAGAGTTACTACGGTAGCCAATAGGAAAAAGAAAATAGGCTGCCACGAGATTGTAATCATTTTTCCTACTGTGAGATCAGCAGTAACCTTGCATTCAAAGTGTATACGTATAAATCCAATAACAAACGGTACAAAAAACATGAAGGAGATCGTTACCAAACCTCCAATATCTCGAAGGGCTTCGACTTCCCATAAAAGCCTGATCGATAACCCGTAAAGGACGCCGAGAATAATGCCTATATATTTGGGGTGTTTCGGATTCATCTTTTACTCATCACGCCCTAATTTGGCGGCACAAACACGTGGGCTAAAATAGAGCGAAGCGACTTAATTTGATTGATACTTATTGAGCCTTCTCCCCAGCTTAACCAATAAATTGGCTAAGCTGGAAGGCGACCAAACCCAAAACGGAGAAGACTCAATGCAATTTTATACTAACTTACATCCTTTTTACTGCGGAATC
>Ga0208204_100014_pt1 | contig 181558 bp, 155 predicted proteins | sample DeeseametaMP2252_FD_184173 | JGI IMG/M metagenome (GOLD analysis project Ga0208204, IMG submission 184173) | Marine microbial communities from the Deep Pacific Ocean - MP2252 (SPAdes) | ecosystem: Environmental > Aquatic > Marine > Oceanic | place: West of El Salvador, Pacific Ocean | collected...
ACCCTTGCCGTTCGGCTAGCACTTCCCCTTGCCGGGTGTGCAGAGGACTTTCACCTCCAAGTCATCGACTCACCACCACAATGAATCGAACAGTGCTTTCGCACTACGCGCCATGCCCGGCGCACCATAAAAAAGCCGCTTGGCAGCGGCTTCGTTCTTCATCGGATTTAGTATTCCCACCAACACTCCTGCCACCAGGCAAGAAACTCTTCAAAGTCGATATACCCATCGTGGTTTTCATCGATAAGTTTAAAGCCCTCTTCAACGTGGCTGACTTTGGTTTTAGGCGAAATTACCGTTAATAACTCAATAAATTCCTGCAGGTCGATTTGACCGTTACCATCACGGTCAAAGAAGCTAAAATCTTTTTGAATCGCTTCTACTTTTTCGGGTGTTAATTCAGTAGACACTGTCTGATTCCCTGTCGGTTTCCGGTGCAATGGAGTGTAACCTCAGCTCTACCGAATGTCTACGACTTAACTTGTTTTTGCGCCTGCAAAGCACGTAACCGTTGCTCTTCTGCCTTGGCCCTGCGGCGCGCTTCCATCGCGTCACGGGCTTCAGTACCAACGTGTTCTTCGTTCCGCTCACGAGCCAGATTGATTTGCTTTTCCCGTTCACGAAAGCGCTCAATTTGTTCTTCGCTGTGAGTACCAAAACAATGGGGGCAACTTACACCGCTTTCGTATTTATCACTCTGCTTATCGGCTTCGGTGATAGGTAGACGGCAAGCATAACACTGGTCGTAAGCACTCTTTTCCAGGTCGTGATTAACCGCCACGCGATTATCGAAGACAAAGCAGTCGCCTTCCCACATGGTCTCTTCTTTCGGCACATCCTCGAGGTACTGCAGAATTCCACCCTCCAGGTGATAAACTTCCTCAAATCCCTGCTCTTTTAAATACGCAGTGGACTTTTCACAGCGGATCCCGCCCGTACAGAACATGGCGACTTTTTTATTTTTCGCCGGATCAAGATTTTCCTTCACGTAGTCAGGAAATTCCCGAAAGGTTTTGGTATTGGGATTCACCGCATTTTTAAAGGTACCAATTTCGATTTCATAATCGTTTCGGGTATCAATCAGTACGACATCAGGATCGCTAATAAGAGCGTTCCACTCGGCAGGTTTCACGTAAGTGCCAACGGTACGACGCGGATCGATGCCTTCTACACCCATGGTCACAATTTCTTTTTTCAGTTTTACTTTGGTACGGTAAAACGGCTGGATGTCGTGGAATGAACTTTTGTAGGAAATCGGGTTAAAGCGTTCATCGCTGTTTAACCAGGCCAGCAGGTTATCTATGCCTTGCTGCGTACCGGAAACGGTGCCGTTAATGCCCTCTGCTGCCAATAACAGCGTGCCTTTAATTTGATTTGCTTCCATGACATCGGTAAGCGGCTGACGGATAGCTTTATAATCTTCAAGCGCAACAAATTTGTATAGCGCGCATACAACAAACTGACTCATATTTTTTAACCTTTGCGAGTTGGAACGTAAAACCAGAGCAAAAATGCGCGCGGAATATAGCAAAAAAATCGACTGGCGAAAACCCGAAGCAGGGATTTAGCGAGGGTTAAACGGCGATGGCCTGGGAGGCAGGAATGGTTTCAGCCAGTAAGGTAGCGTCTGGCTCCCTCATTTGCGACGCTTTTTCGCTCACCCAGGCAAGTTGAGTGCGATACGGGCAATTTTGTTTTACTTCAGGTTCCAGTCGTTTACTGTTGTTATGAAAACTTAACGGATCGGGGCTGATGGCCTGCCACAGGCGAATGTGCTCATTGCTGAATGCCTGGCTCAGACCCGCCTGCCATCGCAAATAGCTATTTACCTGTGCGGATGTCGATGCCAGAGGACTGCGGCGGTAGTGATTTAATCTGGCGGGGAAATCCGGATCTTCAACCTTTTCGGGTGTGGACGACCACCTGACAGGCTCATCTCCCCTGGCCTCACTGATAGCCAGATAGAGCGAAAACAACGCCGCACTGCCACCCACCGCTTTGTTGAGCGGTAACGAGGAAGTGACATTGTGCACATCAAAAGCTGTCTGGGTAATGGTATCAGGTTGCAAAATCATTCATAGGTATTAACGACTTACTAGCTTAATCGGCATATACCCATTATCCTTTAGTCTATTATCGAATAGTTTCGCGTTTAACGGGAGCGGCCTTTGGGAGTGCCCTATCGGGACGTTAATATTCTGATTGTAGAAGATCAGCGTCCCTTCCTTATTTTGTTAAAAGGATTATTAACCAACCTCGGCGCCAAGGATGTCATGACGGCAACCAGTGCCGACCAGGCGATCCGGTTTTGCCGCAACCACAGAGTTGATATTATTGTTTGTGACCTGCATCTGGGCACAAATAAGAAAAACGGCTATGAGCTGTATCAGGAGCTGCAATATCGAAAAATGGTATCCGCCAGCGCGGTATTTCTGCTCATTAGCGCCGATGCCGCGCGCCCAATAGTACTCGGCTCGCTGGAACATAAACCGGATGATTACCTGCTTAAACCCTTCTCCCAGGCGCAGCTAAAAAGTCGGCTCAATAAATCCTGGCAACGTAAGCAGTATTTTTTACAAGTACTGCAGGCTATGAGCAAACAGGAATACGTTGCGGCGATTGAAGCGCTTGATAAATTCACAGATATGCCCGCCCCCTATCAGCGCATGGCATTGGAGATTCGCCTGGAGATCCTGTGGCATGAAACCGAGTACGAGAAAGCTCTGGTTCTGTTAAACAGTCATTCAGACCAGTTACCTACGCAATGGGCGCAACTGGCACTGGGTAAAACCTACCTGGCGATGCGCAAATTTAATGAGGCCATTCAGTGCGCTAATAAAGTACTGGCCCTGAACCAGTTTGATCCGGAAGCGCTGGATATTCTCGCCCAGGCGAAGTCTGCTTCCCAACTGCCCGAAGAAGCGCTGGCCGATATCCGCCGGGCAATTAAAAACTCACCCTATTCACTGCAGCGGCAGCTCCTCGCCAGTCGTATCGCCAGAGAGAATAATGATTATGAATTGCTCACCGAGGCCACTAAGGCCACCTGGCAGTTATCCAAGAACACCATCTTTAAACAAGTTAATTACTGGTGTAATCATATTTCCAGCCTGCTCGACGCTGCCGAGGCTGCAGAGAGTAAAACCCAGCGTCACCGGTTTCAACAAGAAGCACTGCTGCAGTTGCAGCGAGCTGGGCATGATGAAGCGCTGACCCGGCTGGATGAGCCTTTCAGTCTGGATATATTTGATCAAATCATGCACGCCCGGGTAGATGCCATTGACGGCAAACTCATCAACGCCAAACGATCGCTGATGGACAGCCAGCTGACCATCGAAAAACAGTTTGAGTTGTACCCGGCCTCATTGGCGCCATCAAGCATGCAGTTGATGGTCGACCTGGGCGAATTTGAGGAAGTAAACCAACTGCTGCAAACCCTGAACAGTCAAAACACCGAGCTCGATGACAGCAGTAGAATGCTGGTACGGTCGATGTCGAAACGTGTGAAGGAAAGCGAACAACAATACGCCCAAATTAACCGCCGCGGTATTCAGTTGTATCAACAGGAAAAATACGCCGAGGCAAAAGCTTCCTTTAACAGTGCGCTGGAACTTTCTCCGGTCAATGCAGGGATTGCACTAAACTTATTACAATGCCTGATTAAACTGATGGGTAACAATGAAAAAAATGACGGCGCAATGATCAAAGAAGCCCGGCAGGTGTATAAGATACTGAACCATGCACCCATGCGAGAGCAACACCAAACCAAGTTTGACGGTTTAAGGGATGAATTGCTGCGATTAGGCATTGCTACCCTGTAGCCACCGAAATTACCGCACTACATGAAGGATAAAATGTCATGCAAAAACACTGTTTACTGGTTACTGCAGTTCTGGTTGGCTCTGGCTGGTTGTCAGGTTGCGCAAGCCAGTCAAATCTATGTGAAGATATCCTTGAGGTAAAAGCACAGGCACAGCAATGCGAAGTACTACAGAAAGCTATCAGAAACCCCAAAAACCCGCAGATGGCGCTTACCGCCCGGCAGAGATATGAAAATGAATGCATTAACTTTCGCTACTACCGGGATGATTACGACACTATTTGTAAAGGCGGTGAACAACCTATTGGTCAGCCTGCCCCAACGCCGGTAAACAAGGACAACTAACTAACGGGCGCCGCGGCCCAGTGCCGCCATTACCGAGCCACCAATCACCATCACTGCGCCCAGTATGGCCAATGCACCTAAAGGCGGCTGCTCAAAGCTGCTGGGATAAAAATACTCGGCCACGGCAACCGAGATAAAGGTAAACACTGGTGCAGTGGCAATGACGGCGCTTACCCGCGAGGCATACCATACGCGCATGGCTTCGGTGAAAGCCCCATACGCCACAAAGGTATTTAAACAACAAAACAACAGCGCCCAGCCCTGTACAGCGTTCATCTCGGTAATGGTTTGCAAATGCGTGAACGGCAGCAGCATCATGCTCCCAATAATATAAATGATCAGCGTGAGTTGCATTGCCGACATCGTCTTCATCAACGACTTCTGACACAGCGCGTAGCCGGCCCAGGTCACTGCAGCGATAATAACAAACACCACACCCAGGGTATCTTCGGTCTCTGAAGCAATAATCTGCGGTAAACGCTGATTAAAAAACAAACCAAGACCGAGCAACAAAGACGTTGCGCCCCACAGCTGCAAGCGGCTGAATTTTTCTTTGTACAGCACGATACCGCCAATCATCAGAGCAAATGGTGCCACCTGCATGAAAACCTGCACACTGCCAGGACTCAGGTATTTAAGCCCAAGCACGTTAAAGACATAGTTGATCACCAGCATCAGCGTGCAGGCGATGGTCAGAATGATAACGGCTTTAGGATAGCGTAGAAAATTAGGAATGTGACGACGATAAAACAACCAGCCGCCCACCAGGATGGCAGCTGCTACGAACCGATAAAGGGTAATGGTCTGACTGTCCATAACCTGCAGGCAGATCTTAAGAAACAGGGGTAATATTCCCCACAACACTGCGGTAACCAGAGACAAACAAAAGCCATAGAGCGGCCGGTAACTACTTTCCAACTAATCATTACTCATGAGGTATTCAAAGTCCTCAATCATATCGTCAATCTTACTGATTAGCTTCCTTTTTTGCTTTTTATCCAGGGTGTAGAACAATTCTTCAGCCATTTTGGCATAGATTCGGGTGTTGTCATTTCGCAGCTTCATAAAGGCTTCACTGCGAAATTTATCCGGATGGGTCATGAGCGCGACAAAGTCTTGTTTAAATGTAGGGTTTGCTGCCCGATTGTTGAGCATTTCTCTGGCCGCCTGCTGGAAATCCTGACGATAAGTCAGCCACAGTGCCCGGGTACTGGTGAACTGTGAAGTATAACTTTTCACAATAGCTTTTTGACTGGCATTCAGGCGGCCAATAAACTCGCTTACCCCCTCTTCCATATCATCCAGTCGTTCTTCGGCCTGCTCTTCAGGTGACAGCGCCTTAAATTCTTCCAGTGATTCTTGAATGTCGTCATTCTCTTCGCGCAGTTCTTCAAACAGCGCACTCACCTGTTCGTCGGTTAACTTAGCGGCCATGTCTGCCAGCTCCGGGCTCACGCGATCGCGCAGTCGTTCCCAGTGTTGACGACTGTCGAGCAGATGCCCCTCAATTTGAACGGCGCTGAGTTCTTCGCCGTTTAAATCCGCTTTAAGAGTCTTAAGGTGCGCGATGTATTTGCTTAGCTCTTCGCTGCGATGCCAGCTTTGCCAGTCGGCAAAATAATCATCAAACAGTGCCTCCTGATTATCTGATAGCGATACGTAATCATCGATATACCAGTGAATTAACCAATCCAGATTATTGTAGGTAAACTTTGTCGAACATCCGCTTAAAAAAATGATGATCGCAATCAACAAACCTTTTTTCATTGTCACTTCCTGTCAATTTACACTTGGCACGCGTGGCTATACCTGACAATCTATCATTACGTGCTGAGAGCTGTTCCCGATCGCCGGGCTTTATATTGCAGTCCTCTGCCATCATTCTGACTGTAATTTTACGCGGTATAACAACATAATACTCATACTTGGACTGCATAGGCGATGACAAATTCACACTACGTTATTGGTGTATTTGTATCAAATTGTAAAGGAACGCTTTATGACCAATAAAAGAATTGCGGTACTGACCTCTGGCGGCGATGCACCGGGGATGAACGCCTGTATTCGGGCGGTTGTAGTAGCCAGTGAAGGCGCAGGCCATACTGTGATTGGCTTTGAGCACGGCTTTAATGGCCTGCTGGCTGCTAACTGGCGTAAGCTCGACAGCAAGAAGGTACACAATATTATTCAGCGCGGCGGGACTATTCTGCGCAGTGCCCGCTGCAAAGAGTTTAAACAGGACGTATCGGCCAAGCTGGCCGCTAAGCATTTGGATGAGCTTGCCATTGATGCCTTGCTGGTGATTGGTGGTGATGGTTCTTTTCATGGCGCTAAGCACCTGAGTCACTTCTGGGACGGACAGGTCATTGGCCTGCCCGGCACTATAGATAACGATATTTACGGCACCGATGCCACTATCGGATATTACACGGCCATCGAAACGGCCATGGACTCGATTGATAAAGTCAGGGATACCGCCGATGCTTTTGAGCGTATTTTTCTGGTTGAGGTAATGGGTCGGCATGCCGGATTTCTGGGCGCCAGTGCCGCGCTTTCCGGCGCGGCAAACTACGTAATCTTACCCGAACTGTTCAACGACACAGACACTACGCTTAAAGATATTCATCAGCAACTCTCTATTCACCGCCAGCGCTATGGGCATGAGAGTTTTATTATTGTACTAACCGAAAACCTGTGGCCTGAGGGTATTGCAAAATTAGGCGTGCAGTTAGAAGAACTGACCGGCGGTGAAGTTCGTCCGGTGATCCTTGGCCATATACAGCGAGGCGGCTCACCGGTAAGTCAGGATCGCATGCTGGCAACCTTGCTGGGGGTAAACGCGGTACGCTGTGTGGAACAGAATAAAACCGGCATTATGGTTGGTATGCAAAACAACAAACCGGTAGAAATTGAGCTGAGCCAAACCTGGGAAAATCGCAAGGAGCTGGGCGACACACTGACACAAACAATGATAACCATGCTCAATGAACGCCATCACTGGGGTATGACAACATGAGTAAGACGCCTATTTTCTAAATAAGGTGGCTTTGCGTTCGCCCATAAAAGGGAGCTCTATTGAAATCGAAGTAAGAACAAGTGTTGTTATCGTCACTGGCATACATAGTCAGAAGCGGACATTCCGAAAACACCGCCTAGCTCACTCTAGAACAAAAAATTTTGCTAAAGCGGACATCACACCCCAATCAGGGGCTGATAATAGTTTGCTAAAATGTGTAACGAAGTGGAACCGAGCAAACTGTTAGCAGTCCCGCTTAATTGGCTTATTAGGCGACTCTACTTCTGTTTTAGCTTGCTGAGCAAACTTTTCCCGTAATCTATAGCTTCACGCTCAATTCTAGTTAAAGGATCAGATTCGCCTTTTTTAGGCGTTTGAAGTAATGATTGACCATATTTAATTGCAGATTTCTCCGATTCGTTAAGTGTTACCGATTCCGTATTTTCTGTATGTTTAACTGAATTCATATCCTGCTCCTGAATTAGACTGTTAACTGATGTTTCAAAAACAGCAGCAAGACATTTTAAAGTTTCTGAACCAACACTTTGTCCACTCTCGACTCTTTGAATAGTACGAGCGCTGATACCAGAATGAAGCGCAAGTTCATCTTGAGTCCACCCTTTAGCTAATCGACGTTGTTTAATACTCATACTTATCCCTTTGCTGTTTGATGCCGATTTATGACAGTATTAAAAAAGAATGAACACGACAAATTAACGACAATTACATTTTTGTCGGCGACAACCAGACATTACGAACGCCTAACGCCGCTATAAAAGGCGAGCAACCTGTTGCGAGTCCAGCTCTGAAAGCGCGATTTTTATTGGATTTGTTATATGTTTACGCGCTAACAGCACAATCATTTCCAAATAAACCTATCGCTAACAGTAAGTATGACATCGCCACTAATGCCAGAGCATGCGCATGAGATTTCCATCCAATAGTGCCTAGTTTTACGGCTTTTACACAAAAGGCGAGTTGCAAAACGATCAATCCGGGAGATACAACAAATAACCAGAGCATACCCAATACGTAAAACCCGCCAAAAGCTGAGCTCGATGCAAAACATAAACTCAAGTACGGAACTAAAATAAAAAGACTTATAAAAGCATTGAAGTATGTGCCGGCAATCCTAGTTCTATTTGAAAGCTTTACCGTGCCCGATTCAGGTACTGTATATCTAAACGTTTTCATTACATATAACACACCGCTTAGGGGCAAAAATACGTGGGCTATAATAACGTGTGAAGCGAGGGGAGCCTACGTATATTTGTCCCCCGCGAGTGCAGCGAGTGTTAATGCGTTTGTATGGATAATTCTAACCATGCTTTGCAATGCGCATTTGTATGCGTATACTTGGTAGTGAGATTAGTTGGAGTAATAAAAATGCAGGATTTATATGACATCCATGCCCCCAAGAAAGCGACAAATTTAAGCTTAAACAGCGATTTATTGCAAAAAGCTCGAAATTTAAAAATTAACCTGTCTGCGACCTTGGAGCAAGCGCTTAGAGACAAGCTAAAAAGTGTTGAAGCAGAGAAGTGGAAAAAAGAAAACAAAGCCGCCATAACTGCATACAACGAGTTTGTTTCTGAGAACGGTTGTATCGGTGATGAGTACCGGAACTTTTAATGGCGCAGTTTGATGTTTACAGAAACCCAAGCAAGAAAACGAATAAAGCTTACCCCTTTCTTGTTGATGTTCAAAATTCTGTAATTGACCAGTTAGCAACTAGGCTGGTTGTACCGTTAACAAATAGCAATACTAGAAACAGTCTTTACATGAAAAAATTGACGCCGGAGATAGAATTCGAAGGCGTAACATATTTATTTTTAACCCAACAACTTAGTTCTATACCCGAATACGTACTCAATGATCGCATTGGTTCATTGGAGCACTCCAGAGAACTGCTGATAGATGCAATAGACTTCGCTATTACTGGAATATAGCGCCGCCTTGATTTAATCTGTAATTGGATTAGCTTACATCTTCATGGCCGCTTTTACTTTATCACGGTGACTGCGACTCACTTTCAGTTCGGTATCGTTATTAAGGATCAGGTGATATTCACCGCTGATGTGACTCACCAGTTTTTTCACATAACGAATATTAGCGATAGCTGAACGGTGAACACGCACAAACAATTGCGGGTTTAATTCCTGCTCAAGTTCTTTCATGGTTTTACGCATAATATGCATGCCATCCAGTGCGTGGACGCACATGTAATCACCGGCTGCATCTATCCACTGAATATCGGATACATTTACCCGGGTGACTTCAGAGCCGTCTTTAATCGCCAGTACGTCCGGATAAGGATTCGTTTCTACGGCTTCACCACTGGCAAGCTTACGTAAAATTTCTTCGCAATCGTCACCGGTTAATTCCGCCACCAGATTAACCAGTTTTCTGGACTGCTCGTCCTGGTTCTGCGTGGCAAAGTATTCGCGAACTTTCTTAAGTGCAGCACTCAAACGCTCGTCATCAGCGGGTTTAAGCAAATAATCCAGTGCATGAACATCAAAGGCCTTAATGGCGTAGCTATCGTAAGCGGTAACAAAGATAATCATCGGGATGGGCTGTTTCAGCTCTTTGAGCTTGTTGATTACCTGAAAACCGTTTAATCCGGGCATTTGAATGTCGAGAAAAACCAGATCCGGACGATGCTGAGAAATCATACTGACTGCGTCCAGACCATTCTGACATTCAGCAACCACTTCTACATCATCGAACTTTTCCAGGCGTAAGCGTAAACCACTGCGGGCCAGAGGCTCATCGTCGACGATAAGGGTTTTAATTTTTTGCTGACTCATTTAAATATCCTTTACATCATAAGGAATACGAACACTAACGCGTACTCCCTGCGGTTGATTATGTTCAACCGTAAAAGCAAAATTCCGATTATACAAAGCGTGCAGACGTTCTTTAATATTGGGCAGACCCACGCCGCCGGTGCGGCTTAACTGACCATCCAGAATATCTGCCCCCGGGCCGTTATCGGCTACATCGAGGAGCAGATCGTTACCAAATCTGCGTGCATCAATAGTGAGCTTGCCTGCATGTTCAAGCTTAGAGATAGCATGCTTGATGGCATTTTCAACGATGGGTTGCAGTATCATACTTGGAACCATAGCGTTTTCGCAATCTTCTTCGATATTCCAGACCACTTCCAGACGCTCGCCGAAACGCACTTTTTCGATTTCTAAATATAATCGTAATGCTTTGATTTCCTGACCTAATGCCACTTTTTTAATGGGATCGTTATCCAGTGAGTAACGCAGAAAGTCACTCAGTCTTGAGACCATTGCTTCGGCGGTATCGTTATTTTTCATCAGGATCAGCGTAGAAATGGCGTTAAGCGTATTGAATAAGAAATGCGGATTAAGCTGATAGCGCAGCATTTTGAGGTGCGCCTGGTGAGCCATAGTACTGGCTTTTAGGGCATTTTGCTTTTCGCGCTGCAGCATCTCAAAGTTCTTAATACCAAAATACAAACCGCTCCAACAACCAATCATGATCATTGAATCGATGGTATTACTGAAATACATATACCAGGCATCAGGCCTGAAGCCGTGTTTGTAAATTTCCCAGTAGTTAACGTTTTTTACTACCGCCCATAACAGCGCAACAGCATAAGACGCGGCCAGCACGGTAAGCAGTAACTTAACCGCCCCCTGATTGCGCGCCCAGCGATACACGTAACGCAGCGGGATAGTTAAAATCCAGCCGGCATAGGAATTGAGAATAATAATGAACAGAAAAATGGGGCGAACTTCATGCAAAAACGACCCAATGTAATAAACCACGGCAAATCCCGCCCATCCTGCGGTATGCAATACCCAGAATAAACGTTCGTTGTTTTCAAATAGTCGCTGCCACTTCAGCACAAAGGTACCAGATTGTTTTATCATCTACTGCATTATACGTGTATTTGTGAGGGTGAATAATGACTTAGTCGTAATTGATTTACGATCTATCGCACTATTGTCATACCTGAGGGTAACAGGCAATGTGGACGGTACCGTCTTTGCGCTCTAATTGCCACATTGCCTAAAGGTTAATAACTAATATTTAACCGTTTGAGCCAACTGCCCCATACCCAGGCAGGACCAATCAACAAAAAACGTAGATCGGTGAAAAACGACGGCCGCTTACCTTCGATGGCATGGCCGATAAACTGCAGAACCCACATTATTACAAATACCCCGACACTCACCTGCCAGACCGGCACCGCCGATTGGGCGATTTGTTCGATAATCAGGAAGCAAGCAATGGTAAGCAGCGTCATGGCGGCCCCGATCGGCCCAGACAGCAGAAAGTAGTAATACAGCACCGGGATAGCAATGATATGCGCAAAGTTAATCCCGTATTGTTCTATAAAGCCGGGCACTGGTATAGACCAGATCAAGCCGATTACTGAAAAGTAGATAGCCGGCACGGCCAGGTTATGAATCATCTTATTGGTTGGATTCATGTGGCTTTCTGAATATTCGTTAAACAGCCGTTCAATGTCACGCATAAAAATTGTCCCCTTTCCTGTCTGATACGGAATGAGGCAAATAATTGTTTTATGGTCGCCCTCTTTCCGCCGCTGGTACAACCAGCGTAGCTTCTATCCTAAAGCTCAACAATAAAACGATCCAACAATTTTTTAACAATTTCCGCATCAGCGGCAAATTGAACACCATAAAACACCCGGGTTTGGGTGGTACTGCTGTTTTTAATTATCCCTTTAATCACATTTTGTTTGTCTTCAGCAATTTTAAGTTGAATGGTTTTACCGTTTTCCAGAATGGGAAATTCGGGGCTGGATTCGAGTACGCACCGACATCCCTGAAATGACACATCTACAATCATGCAGTCGGTGCTTAAGGTTTGCTTATCATCGCTGGCACTCACCCTGGCCTGAATACCCGGCGTCCAACGCTTGTGTTTGCGCAGGGCAAGGGTCTGCAGCGATTCAGGCATAGCCACAAAGAGGATGGGTACCGGATGCGTAATAACTTTGATTACGTGGGAACGAAACGCAATCACCTTGCCTTCATCGCCTTCCAGCACGTAGCGTAAAACCACTTCATTGTCTGGCACCAGCACGTCACGCAGATAACCCCAACGGGACTCACTGGGTACCTGAAACAACAGGCAATTGGGTACATCGGCGCCAATATAGCTGGTTTTTACCCGCTTGGGTGCGGTGGGCGTGGAAATTTGTAAATCCACCACGCTGCCGGGCATAAGCGACTGTAAGCTATTGATATCAGCACTACTAAGCAGGATCTTTTTTTGTTTGGGCATCATTTAAAACTGAATCGCAATCACTATAGCTATATAATCATATTTTCAGTATTTAACAACTATTCATGTCCATCCTTGTTAAATCAGCATGCAAGAAGAGGTATCTCCCATGGCGCCACAATCGCCCGTCCTTAAGTATTCGTTATCGGTAAACTCAGTCAGCCAGCATTTGTTTGATGTCACCTTATCCATTCCGGCTATTGATAGTGAACACCTCACGCTGAGCCTGCCGGGGTGGATCCCGGGCAGCTATATGGTTCGCGATTTTTCCCGCAACATCGTTAATTTTTCTGCCACCAACAGCGAAGGAACCCCCATTGAAGTTACCCTGATGGATAAACAACAATGGCAGTTAAACACCGGCGGCAAGGCGGTTGAAGTAGCTTATCAGGTGTATGCCTTCGATCTGTCAGTACGTAGTGCCTATATCAACGATGAGTACGCCTTTTGTAACGGTACCAGTGTTTTTGTTGGCGTCACGGGCTTTGAACACCTGCCCTGCGAACTGGTGATAAACACCCCGGCGAGCAAGCCCGACTGGCAAATAGAAACCACGCTGCCTCACCTTGAGGATAACCGCTTTATCAGTGCCGACTATGATGAACTCATCGACCACCCGATATTTATTGGTGAATGCACCAGTGCCGACTTTGAGGTAGATGGCGTCACCTTTACTCTGATGTTCAGTGGCACCACAGAGTACGACATGCCTCGCCTGTGTACCGATCTGGAAAAGGTCTGTCAGCATCATTTATCCTTGTTTGGTAAGCCCTACCCGGTTAAGCATTATTTGTTTATGACGTTGATTGCCAATGAAGGTTATGGCGGCCTGGAGCATCGCAGCTCAACAGCCCTGTTATTCCCCCGTTTTGAACTGCCACTGGCAGGTGAGCCAGAGGAACTCAGCGACAGCTATGTTAACTTTATCAGTCTGTGTAGCCATGAGTTATTCCACACCTGGCACGTTAAACGAATCAAACCCGATGTGATGGTGGTGCCGGACCTCAGCCAGGAAACCTACACCGACCAGCTGTGGATTTACGAAGGCTTCACCAGCTTTTATGACGATGTCACCCTGGCCCGCGTTGGCGTCATCCCGCCGGAGCGCTACTTTAAAATTGTCGCGCAAAACCTCACCCGGCTGTATAAAAATGCCGGGCGTTTTAAGCAAAGCATTGCCGAGTCGAGCTTTTATGCCTGGAATAAATTTTATAAACAGGACGCCGGTTCCATTAACCACATCGTCAGTTATTACAATAAAGGCGGGATTGTGGCGTTGGGGCTGGATATTCTGCTGCGCGAGCGCAGTAACAACCAATACAGCCTGGACGATCTGATGCGGTTGCTGTGGGCCCAATACGGCGATGAAAGCGGTACGCCGGCCAATGTGATAGAACAACTTTGCCGCGATGAACTTAACGTCGACGTAAAAGATTATCTCAATGCTGTGGTGTATGGCACTGAAGACGTGGCGATGGATAGTTTGCTGGAACATATTGGGGTTAGCCAGACGGTGCAGACGCCGCTTTCTTTACAAGATAAGGGCGGCGATGAGGCGGCTGGTAAAATTTCACCCCGCTATGATTTTGGGGCAGTTACCAAAGATGCCGACACCGGTTTACTTATTCAGGCGGTGCAGGAAGACTCAGCAGCTTGCCAGGCTGATTTGCAGATAAACGATAAACTTATCGCCGTCGACGGCTACGTGGTGAATACCAAATTATTACAACGGCTGCTTACCGTACCTAATGAAAAACCTCTGGCGCTCACTGTGATAAGGGATGGCCGGTTAATCAGCCTTATTCTGCCGTTAGTCCCTGCGCAGGAACAAAGTTGTGTGCTGAAAATTACCGATGAAGAAAAAGCAGTAGCGTGGTTAGGGCGACAGTAACCGCCCTGTCTAACAGCGCTAACGAGGCGGTACCAGCAATGCTGGATCGAGGCGTTCACTAAACCAGTTGATGCGCCAGTCAAGGTGGGGCCCGGTTGCCCTGCCCGTGGCGCCAATCTCGCCAATTTTCTGGCCTTGCTCCACCAGGTCACCGGGCTTAACGGTAAGCTTGCTTAAATGCAGGAAGGTTGAGTTAACCCCAAGGCCATGGTCAATAATAATAGTGCCGCCGGAATAATATAAATCCGGGTGCGCCAGAGTTACCTTACCACCGGCCGGTGCAATCACCTGCGTACCGGTTGGGGCGCCTACATCCACACCGTAATGCGGACGCTTGGGCACGCCGTTAAATACTCGCTGACTGCCGTAAACACCTGTGATTGGCCCTTCGGCTGGCCAGATAAAGTCCACCGCAAAATCCGTTCGCTCACTACTGGTTTTGCGTGCTTTAGCAACCCGCCAGTTATCATCTTTTATGCGCTCCAGCACGCTTTGTGGCGGCGTTACCATGGCTTGCGGTACGCCTTCAATGCGTTGTGTGGGGTATTCCCGGGCGGTCAGGATAATCTCGCGGTTTTTCACTTCGCCGTCAGGAGTTTGCCAGCGCAACGACTGAGTCTGATTGGCATCACGGCCAAACCCCACCACAAATTTACCTTCGGGCAATACTTTTACCGGCTCATCATTCAGCCATACTGCACTACCGGGCATAAGCTCGCCGCGCAATAAACTACCCTGGGTTAACTCACCACGCAGTTCAAGGGCCTGCAACGTACTGCTAATGCATAACAAGCTAAACCATAAGCTTTTTAGCTTAATCACTTACCATGGCTCCTTTGCCAACCCCTTCGTAAGCCATAACACAGCAGCTATCATCTGGCAGACGCTGTTTTTGCTGGGTGTAAATGAATTGCGCAAGGCACTCCACGGTTGAATCGGTATCAATGATTTCGCAAATTGCCGCAGGTAACACAATTTCAAAATACCCCTGAGCCGCCTCGTAGGCAAAACACACGTGCTCATCATAGTTTGCCAAGCGGTGCTGGCATTGCAGCGCATCGGCGTTTATCTGATCTTCCCTCGAAGCGATGTAGATGTCTTCCCACCGCTTGGCCCAATAGGCTTCACTCTCCAGATCCTCACTACCGTTGGTGATAATATCAACCCGCGAGCGATGGCCATGTGCGATCCGCTGACAGTTACCATCGTGCTTTTTTAGCCCATGGGTATAGTGATAAAACGGTGTATTAATGACTTCCGTACGCAGCTTAATGGTAAGGTTGTCCACGTTATCCGGCAAATGGGTAGCAATGACCTCGCGCAGGTATTCGCTTACGGAGGCCATGGTGATCGTGGGCGCATAAATAAACGCGTAGGCTTCCGCCGGGCAATACATCTGAATGGCCTGTTCTTCAGGCAGATCAAAGCGCACTTCTACTTGTTCTGAGTCTTCATCACGGCGGATATGTGCCTGCTCGCTTTCTGCCGGCACCAGCAGTTTATGGTCGATATAACCGTCGATCAGGCGTTTCAGGTTTTTTTTCACTACGCCAAAATCCTGGATCATACTTTCTTCATTCAATGTGCCATCCAGCAGCACATCCACAATCCAGCTCTCGCCAACCATGCCACGCTCAGGGCACAGGTAAGAGAAGTCCATGACGGTGAGGTCGTTTACAAATAATTGCATTGTATCTCGTTTAATCTTTTATTCTGGCAGCACGGATAACTCCCGTCCTGCATACTTTCTGTCAGTATAACAGTCTGCCGTGGCTTACTGTAGCGCTTAACATCGCTTAGCTGTTGCGTTTTAACTGGTCTTTTAAGTTAGGCGGGATCCCTTTAATGGTCAGCGTATCGGAATCCGGGTGATAAATAATACGGTCGCCCAGTAATTTACGGTCAAAACTCAGCGACACACCGCCGCCCTGACCACTAAACTTTGCCAGCTGTCGGATCGCCGCCGGGTCTGGTTGCACTTCCGGCTCAATGGGCGTTTCCAACCCCTGGGTAAATTGGGCAAAGTCACGCTGATTATCTTCATCCCGGGGTAACTTTTCGGCCAGTTCGCTGATTCTTATGCTATCACCGCTGTCTATCTGCTGTTTAAAGTAGTTGGAAACTTCGGTGCGATGGGCGGTTTTCTCTTCGGCATCCAGCCCTTCACTGGCCAGATAGGTTTCCACCGAGCTGATCAGCTGCTTATTTTGTTGCTTCACGTCAACCTTTTCCTCACAGCCAACAAACTGCATGAAAAAGTCAGAGACCTTGCGCCCCATGCGCCCTTTTATAAAACTCACATAGCGCTGTTGTTCCGGCTGAATGCGGTACTGGGTTAAATCAATTCGCACCGCCAGTTGCATTTTAGCCAAATCCAGGTGTTCACGGCTGTTAAGTTCCAGCTGTTGGTTTATCTCCACATGCGCTTTGGTGTTCAGCAAGGTAACCAGTAAATACTGGGTAGCGAGGTATTCATAGTGCACAAACAGCACAAATCCGGTTTCTACCTGACCGGTATCAACCAGCGATTTCAGCAGCAGATCACCGGCGGTTTTGGTAAAGGGCACAAATACCGTATCGCTGTCTGAGGGCGAAGCCTCGTGATGGGCCGTGTAGCCGTTTAATGATTCAGCAAAGCTGGCATCTTCTTGTTCTGTTTCAATAAAATGTCCTACCCCTTTGCCCGGTTTACTCACAAAGGTGTGATGTAATTGCTGGCCCAGTTGTTCCAGCGCCGGCGTTACCGGCAGGCAGCCTTCCCGGGGGATCAGTTGCATTTTACCCTCGTTATTAACGATAAGCTGATGCACGACAAAGTGATGAATCAATATACTCATGAATTACCAGTGTCCAATTCGTTGATGAATGATGCAGTTTTTTGAATGAATGATTGTTATCAGATGCACAACGATTATAATCGCTTTATTGCCAAAAACTTTGCTTTTTCAAGCGATTTAACGATAAGAGGCGTATAATGCCCCAACAAAGTCGATACAGTGATGCTGAATTCGAACGTCTGATGAACGACGTTATTATGGTACTAGAAAAACACGGTGCAAGTCGTGATCTTTCTTTAATGGTACTGGGAAATGTGGTTTCTCATATTTTTGAGCATCAGGTAGCCCCTGCCAGTCGCGAAGCGATGGTTGAACAATTTGCCAGCGTATTGGTAAAAAGCGTGAAAGGAACGGCCTGACCCCCATGATTTTAGCAGAATCTCCAAGGCGTCAACGGGTAACAAAACTGGTTAACTGGGGTCACTGGTTTGCACTGGCGAATATCGTTATCGCCATAGTTATTGCCTCTGTGTTTGTTATTTCCTCACCTGCGCCGGGTACGGTACTGGGTACCTTTTACCTGTTTGCGAACTGGTTCGGGCACATCAGCTTCTTAACCTTTTTTGGGTTTGTGATATTTATCCTGCCGCTGTGCTATCTGGACGTTTCCCAACGCGTAATCAAAACCATCGCCTCTGCCGTGTCAGCACTGGGCCTGGCGATGATGGCCTTTGATGCCCTGCTGTATAATCGCACCGGCTTTCATTTAAGTCATAACTCCGCCTACCTGATTAAAAACGAAGCCGAAGCCCAACTGTTTCAGTTTGGCTGGCAACAGTTTCTATATCTGCTGCTGTTGTTTGTGGTGTGGTTTGGTTTTCAGCTAATCCTGGCTAACGCGGTATGGAAACGTATCGACCGTTTAATGCACTATCGTATTGGCCGCCGGGTGGTGAGCTTTTTTGTGGTGTGTTTTGTGTCTGGCCACGCTATTCACGTTTGGGCCGATGCTCAGCTGTATCAGCCGATCATCAAACAGGACAACATGTTTCCGCTGTCGTACCCGGCTACCGCAAAAACCACCATGTCGCGCTACGGACTGCTGGATATCGAACGCTACGAACAGCGCAAACAATTGCAGTTTGACCCGGATATACACAAGGTGAATTACCCTTCGGATCCGGTGTATTGCGCCCTTGAGCCACAAAGACAAGCGTTGTTGTTAGTGCAGATTGACGAGGCGGATATCAGTCAGGCGATGAAAGAAGCAGACCTGCGCCATATCGATAATTACTTCACCACCTCAACGACTTTGGGCGGCTTAATCACCAGTACACTGTATGGCGTGCCAGAGCTTTACCAGCAAAGCCTGAAGATCACGCAACCGGTATTGTTTGGTTTAAGTGATGCCTATGGCCTGAGCACCGAGCTGTACGCCAGCTCAGACGCTAAGATTAAAGAGCAATTTACCGAGCTTTCTTTTAGTGAACGGTTAACCGGCTCAGCCAATATTGTGGTGGCATTTGCCGACGGCGGTGCACTCACCCGTTTATTACAGCGCAGCGATTTAACCAACACACTGGTAATGGTGGCAACGGGTTATCAACAATCCAAAGGCACCCTGTACACCAATTTAGCGGTTAACAGCGAACTGGCCAGTACCGAAGATTTAGTACCCACCCTGCTTAATGCAATGGGGTGTAGCGCGCCTTCGCAATTTTACTCCACCGGTCAGAACCTGTTATCACCAAAGCGTGACTGGTTAGTCAGTACCTCTGGTGAGAAGATTGTGGTGTTCTTCAACGACCAGCGTATCGACGTATTAAGTAACGGTAGTTACGATATCACGCATATCAGCAATGAGATGCGCAGTGACGATGCGCTCAATGTTGATTTACTCAGCCGGGCAATTAAACACCTCACCCGGTTCTCACAGTAAAGCAAAAAAATAGCAGCCAGTTGGCTGCTATTTTTATATCCGCCTGAGGAAAGTCTTAGTCTTTTGCAAACAGATTAAAGATACTTGAAAAGTCTTTATCGGCGTTGTCACTCTGTCCCTGATGCAGTCGATACAGCGCCTGCGCCGCAGAGGCCATAGGTGTAGCTGCGCCAACCTGTGCAGCCGTATCCATGGCTAAGGTCAGATCTTTATTCATCAGTTTAACCATAAAACCGCCCTGATAATCATTGCTCGATGGCACGTTATCCATCACACCCGGGCAAGGATTGTATTTTTGCAGCGTCCAGTTGCAGCCCGAGCTTTGCAGCATAATGTCTGACATCACTTTTGGGTCGAGGCCATTAGCAATGGCCAGTTGCAGCGCTTCGGACGTGCCTGCCATGAGCACCGAAAGCAACATATTATTGCAGACCTTGGCAATCTGCCCGGCTCCCAGATCACCGGCTCTGAACAGGTTTGCCCCCATCATCGATAGTACCGGCCTGGCCCGCTCAACATCCTCTTCTTTACCGCCCATGATAAACGTTAGCGTACCGGCGGCAGCACCGCCAACGCCACCGGACACCGGCGCGTCGATAAAAGCAATGCCTGCTTGTCGAGCCTGTTCTCCCACCGCGATTGCACTTTGCGCATCAATGGTACTGCAGTCAATCAGCAACGCGCTTTTATCAACATGAGCCAGCAAACCATCTTCGCCCAGATACAGGGATTTAACATGGGCGGCAGCGGGTAGCATGGTTACCACTACTTCAGCACCAGCCACCGCTTCCTGCGGTGAGCGCGCTTTGTGGGCTCCGGCTGCTACCAATGCATCCACTGCTTCCGGCATCAGATCGAACACCGTAACATGCTGATTATGTTTTAACAGGTTGCGGGCCATTGGGCCGCCCATATTACCCAATCCGATAAAGGCAATTTGTGTCATGATTATTCTCCGGATAGTGTTAGCGGGGATTGCTCCCAGGGGCTGGTAAAATGGAGCTCAACGACGTCTTCGGGGACGCTGTCTACATCGGCAAAGCGCCATTTGGGCTGTTTGTCTTTGTCGATAAGTAAGGCTCTGACGCCTTCGGCAAATTCGCCGGACTCGGCGCAGCGGCATGACATAATAAGTTCCATTTCAAAACATTCAGCCAGCGAAAGCGATTTACCCCGCCGGGTTTGCTCCCAGACCAGGTGCATAGTGATCGGCGAGCCTTTACTCAGCGAATGCTGCGCTTTACTCAGCCACTCATCCTCAGCAGACGGCATGGCCAGTATCGCTTTTACCGCCTCACTGGCGCTTGTGCAGCCCTGCAGGGCCTCATCAATACTGTGCTGATGAACGGCTAGTTGTGCCTCAGGCCGCTCATCGGCGCTTAGTTGGTAACGCTCACACAGCTTATCTAACTGAGCAGTCACCTGCCCTTCCTGCCACTGAGTGTCACCAAGCGCGTGTAGCAGTGAAGGCAAAAACTCATTAGCCATGATGTAGTCACCTAAACCAATACACAGTCCGTCAGTAGCGTTTAACGACGCTCCGGTCAGCCCGGCGAATAGCCCGCTCTGACCCGGCGCGCGGGACAGAAAATAGCTTGCCCCGACATCGGGATACAAACCAATGGTTATTTCAGGCATGGCCAGCCTGGATGAAGTGGTCAATAACCGGTGGCTGGCACCAGCCAGCAGGCCGATACCACCGCCCATCACAATCCCTTCGCCCCAGGCAATAATTGGTTTATCGTAGGTATGAATGGTGTAATCAAGACGGTATTCAGTGGCAAAAAATTCAGCGATAAACGCCGGGATCTGATGAGCCGCCGACTGCATAGCCTGATACATGGAAACAATGTCGCCGCCGGCGCAAAATGCCTTGGGGCCACTGCCGCTTATCACCACCATTAACACTGAGTCATCCGTTCGCCAGGCATCCAGTTGCTGCTGGATCGCCATGGCCATATCCAGATCCAACGCGTTAAGCGCCTTCGGTTTATTTAACTGCAGATGACCAATCTGGCGTCCACAGCGGGCCGGAATAAGACTGCTCTGAAGTTTATCTGTCACTGTTTTCTCCTAAACAAGTTCGCTGCCTTCCTGCAGCACGCTTCGACTGATAATTAAGCGCATAATTTCGTTGGTACCTTCAAGAATTTGATGAACCCGAACGTCCCGCACGTGGCGCTCCAGCGGATATTCTTTAATGTACCCGTAGCCACCATGGATCTGCAGTGCCTCGTTACACACCGTAAAGCCTACATCGGTTGCAAAACGTTTTGCCATGGCACAATAAGCCGTGGCCTGGGGATCCTGCTCATCAAGCTTGAATGCAGCCAGCCGCACTAACTGCCGGGCCGCAACGAGTTCGGTTGCCATATCGGCCAGTTTAAATTGCAGTGCCTGAAATGCAGCCAGTGGCTTACCAAACTGCTGCCGTTCGTGCATATAGTCACGCGCGGTATTTAACGCCTGTTGTGCCGTACCAATAGAACAGGTAGCAATGTTAATACGCCCGCCATCGAGTCCTTTCATTGCAAAAGTAAAACCCTGACCTTCCTCACCCAGCAAATGACTGGCCGGAATACTGACATTGTCAAAGGTGATCATCCGCGTGGGCTGGGCATTCCAACCCATTTTTTCTTCTGGCTTACCGTAACTGATACCCGCAGCGTCTGCAGGTACTGCGAACGCAGAAATCCCTTTCGCACCATTATTGGCGGTGCGAGCCATCACAATGAGTAAGTCGGTACTGCCTGCCCCGGAAATAAAGACTTTGCTGCCAGAGAGTACGTATTGATCACCCTGCCGCTCTGCTTTGGTAGTTAAGCTGGCTGCATCTGAACCGGCCCCAGGCTCGGTTAAACAATAGGAAGCCAGCTTATTGCCGCTAACCAGATCCGATAGCCAGGCCTCTTTCACCGACGCCTGGCCATAAGACGCCAGCATCCAGGTAGCCATATTATGGATCGTTAACATCGCCGTGGTGGCTGTACAGCCCATAGCCAATTGTTCAAAGATTATCGATGCGTCGAGGCGGCTGAGCCCCAGTCCGCCGTCTTCTTCTGGGGTATAAAGCCCGCAGAACCCCAGCTCACCGGCCTGACGTAATGTATCTACCGGAAAGGTGTGGTCTTTATCCCACTGCGCAGCATAAGGTGCCAGAGCCTGTCTGGCAAACTGTGCTGCCACATCGGCAAACGCCTGTTGGTCTTCGTTTAGATTAAAATTCACTGACTGTCTCCCTAGCGTAAATTAATCGTCAGGTTCGGGCCGGCGGGAATACTGTCTTCCGGCCAGCGCGAAGTGATGGTTTTGGTTTCGGTATAAAAACGTACGGCCTGTTTACCGTAGGCATGCAGATCGCCAAAGAAGGAGTTTTTCCAGCCGGTAAAAGAGAAGAACGGCAGTGGCACGGGAATGGGTACATTAATACCCACCTGACCAACGCTGACTTCAGACTGATATTTGCGCGCGGCTGCACCACTGGCGGTGAAAATCGAAGTACCGTTTCCGTAAGGGTTGTCGTTTACAATAGCCAGCGCTTCATCCAGTGAATCCACACATACACAGCACAACACCGGGCCAAATATTTCTTCCTGGTATATGCGCATACTGGTAGTCACGTCAGTAAATACCGTGGGGCCAATCCAGTGACCTTGTTCGTAGCCATCCACCGTGCATTCTGAGCCATCTACCAAACAAGAAGCACCTTGATCTTTGCCAGACTGAATCAGCGCCATCACGCGTTCTTTAGCGGTATTACTGATCAGCGGTCCGAAGCCTGCCTCATTATCGTCCCATACGCCGGGTTTAACTTTGGCTATGGCACTGGCCAGTTCGTCAATCCACTGTTGTGCATCGCCAACAAATACCGCTACCGAAATAGCCATACAGCGTTGTCCGGCAGCGCCTACTGAAGCGCCAACCAGGTTATTGATCACATGTTGTTTGTTAGCATCGGGCATAACTACGGTATGATTCTTGGCACCGGCAAAACACTGGGCCCGTTTCATATTGGCCGTAGCGGTCTGATAAACGTGTTTACCGACCGGTACTGAACCAACAAACGAAACCGCTGCGATATCCGGGTGATTAAGCAATTGATCAACCCGCTCACGGCCACCGTGGACCACATTCAGCACACCGGCCGGTGCACCGGCTTCCATGAATAACTCGGCCAGTAATACCGGTGTTTGCGGATCCTGTTCGGACGGTTTGAGCACAAAGGTGTTACCACACACCACTGCAAGCGGGAACATCCATAATGGGATCATAGCCGGAAAGTTAAACGGCGTAATGCCCAGGCAGACGCCCAGTGGCTGGATAACACTGTAGGTATCGATGCCCCGGGCAACGTTTTCCACCGTTTCACCCATCATCATACTGGGCGCATTCATGGCCTGTTCAACCACCTCAATGCCACGCCAGACATCGCCCATGGCGTCATCAAATACTTTACCGGTTTCACTGGCAAGGACTTTAGCAATGCGTTCCTGCTCGCGCTTGAGGATAGCCTGGTAACGCATCATTACCCGTGCACGTTCTGTTACCGGCACATTTTTCCAGCTGTTAAAGGCTTTTTCAGCGGCGGCAACCGCTTGTTCGGTTTCTTCTGCTAATGCATCCGGTACGCGGGCGATCACGTCGCCACTGGCAGGATTGGTGACATCAATCATGTGTTGACTGGCGGAAGATCGGAATTCGCCGTCGATTAATAGTTTAACGTTTTGCATTACCGTTTTTTCTCTGTCGTTGGTTTTATCCTAACGCTATAGCATGACTCCGTTTACGTAAACGTAAGCATACATCAAATCTGCGTTAACAATGTAAATAATTTGTGACAATGTTACCCGCAGCCATACCTTTTATTGAATTTACGCTTTTATTTTAGGTCCCTGCTGATATGCTTAACTCAGATAACACTGACGAACTCGGTATTTGGATGGTGCAAAAAATCAGAGTTGCAATTATTGAAGATAATGCGACGGCCCGGGCCACCATTCGTAGTCATCTGATTACCATGGGTAATTTAGAGGTGGCGAGCTTTAGCACCGGCAGTGAGTTAAAAAACGTGCTGCGCAAACAACATTTCGAGCTGTTAATCTTTGATTTTCATCTTGGCCAGCGCCGCAACGGTGTTGAATGGGTGCAAGCCCTGCGACAGGCAGATTTTATCCGCCCTAGTACCGGGATCATTTTTCTGACTGCCGACAGAATGCCCCAGACCATTGGCCAGATTATCGACATTCATCCCGACCTGCTGTTACTCAAGCCCTACACCATCAATTCACTACAACGCGGACTTAATCATTACCTGGAGTATCGCGAACAAGCCAATAAAGCGCTGATGTACCTTGATGACGGTTACTGCGACCGGGCGATTAGTCAGATTCAACAGCAACTTCAGTCCCCCCTGTCTGCCAGGCTACGTTCCGATCTGGAAAAACTTCAGGCCAGACTGCTACTGCAGGAGCATCAATATGCCGAGGCGCTCGACATTTATCAGCGGGTATTGCAACAATCCGATAAGGTACTTTGGGCCCAATGGGGCAAATTGAAATGTCAGTTTTTAATGGGTAACTGGCCGGACTGCCAGGAGTCGCTGGATACCATGCTCGATACCCTGCTGACCCGCGATAAAGCTTTTGAATGGTTGGCGTGTTTGTCTTTCGAGCAAGCGGCTTATGAAAAAACCGAATACTATCTGGACCACATTCAGGACAGTGAACTCAGCCTGCCGGCTACACGCCTGAAAACCATGACCTACCAGAAGCAAAACCGGGTAATAGAAAGCATCGATTTACTGCAAAAAAAGCGTGAATACAACCGCTCCACAAAAGAACGTTTTGATGAATTTACTTTTGAGCTGGCCGAATTTTACCTGAGTATTGCCCAAAATAGTCCGATGAATAACCGCGGAGAAAGCCTTATGCAGGCCAGAAAACTGGCGGGAGTAGCGGCGCGCAGCCAGGGCGACTCGCTGGTTAGACAGCGCCATGATTATTTGCTGGCCTACAGCTATGTACTGGAAGATCAGGGGGAAAAGGCCAGAAGTCTCACTCATCGCGAGCATATGCAGGTATTTAATCGCAGTTCTGCCAACACCTTAATTACGGCCGCCAGAGTGTTTAGTGCGCTGGGCAATGAAACCCAGGCATTGTATTTACTTGATATGGCCAAAGTAAAAAGTGAGCTGGGCGAAATGCCGGCTGAACAGCAAACACTGCAAAGCCGGTTATTAAATGCTGAGAAAGAATCCGGTCTGGCTCACAGCCGGGCTGATGTCTTTAACGAGCAAGGCCAGCAATTGTTCGTTAAAGAAGCTTATCAGGAAGCGCTCGCCGCGTTCTATCACGCCCTGCAATTACGGCCGGCGCTGCCGGCGATTGCCCTGAACATGCTGCAAACCCTGCTGGTTGAACAACAAAGTAGCTATCGCAGTGTATTACTGAATGATTTGGTCCGGCAAATTGATCACTGTGAATTGTCGGAAGCCAACCAGCAGCGTTTTGTCAGATTACAAAAGAAATACCCGCAAATTAACGAAGTATTGAAAGCGGCAACTACCCCTGATGCCGCCAACCCGGTAACCCCATCTTAACTCTGATGCAATCGGGTTAATAAGCTCGACGTATCCCAGCGTCCACCACCACTTTTTTGCACGTCAGCGTAATACTGATCTACCAGTGCAGTCAGCGCCAGCGTCGACCCGTTCTTACGAGCTTCATCCAGAGCGATCGCCAAATCCTTTCGCATCCAGTCAACCGCAAAGCCAAACTCATATTCACCTTTGATCATGGTTGCGGCACGGTTTTCCATCTGCCACGACTGTGCCGCGCCCTTTCTTATAACGTCAATTACGGTGCCGCAATCAAGCCCGGCCTGCTCACCAAAATGCAGGGCTTCGGCAAGGCCCTGTACAATGCCGGCAATACAAATCTGATTCATCATTTTAGCCAGCTGGCCACTGCCATGACCACCAATTAGCTGACTGTGACGGGCATAGGCACCCATTACCGGCTGCGCCCTGGCAAAATCGGCTTCTTCGCCACCCACCATAATAGTTAGCTGGCCATTTTCTGCACCTGCCTGACCACCTGATACCGGCGCATCCAGAAAACCAGCCTGCTGCGCTGCACAGGCCCCGGCCAACTCGCGGGCGAGTTCGGCTGATGCAGTGGTATGGTCCACCACCAGAGTACCCGGGCTGGTGCCAGCAAGAATGCCTGTCTCGCCGAACACCACCTGACGCACATCATTGTCATTGCCGACACATAAAAACACCAGTTCAGCGCCCTCTACCGCCGCGCAAGGTGTGGTAGCAATGCGCCCACCGTACTGAGTTTGCCAGCTTTCAGCCTTACTGGTGGTGCGGTTATATACGCACACGTCAAACCCGTTGGATTGCAGATGCCCGGCCATCGGAAATCCCATTACGCCCAAACCAATAAAACTCACTTTCATTATTTTTCCTTAGTCCCCGAATTAAGGTGAAGAATATCGCGCTGCCAAGTGTAACACGCTGACAATTTATTGAGGCAAGCTTAACTTGACTGTATAGCGCATCCTAATAGTATTAAGGGAACAAGGAAAGACAACGGGATTGCGAATGACTCCTCCACCACGCGTTGCCATGTTCAGTGCGCAGCAGTACGACATTCAATCATTTAAACAACATCCGCTGTATGAGCATATTGATCTGACCAGTTTTGAAACCTCATTAGGGCCTAAAACCGTCTCCCTGTGCCAGAATTTCGATGTGCTGTGTGCCTTTGTTAATGACTGTCTCGACAGCACTATTTTACAACAGTTGAGCGATCAGGGCGTCAAGCATATCGCGCTGCGATGTGCTGGTTTCAATAACGTTGATACCGCTGCCGCCAAGGCGCTTGGTCTGGCGGTTTCGCGGGTCCCCGCGTACTCACCGGAGGCCGTGGCCGAGCATGCCCTGGCGCTTATCATGACACTGAACCGCAAAACCCACAAAGCATACAATCGTGTCAGGGAAGGTAATTTTAACCTTAATGGCCTGCTGGGCTTTACCCTGCATAATAAGAAAGTAGGAATTGTCGGGACCGGCCATATAGGCGCCGCACTGGCGCGCTTACTAAGTGGCTTTGGTTGTGAGATCTATTGTTACGATCCCTATCCCAACGACGCGCTGATTCAGCAGGGAGTGAAATACACCAGCCTCGATACCTTGTTTAAGGATTGCCATATTATCGCCCTTCACTGTCCGCTCAATGAGCAAAGCCATCATCTTATTAATGCTGAGTCGCTGGCCAGTATGCGTGATGGGGTGATGCTGATTAACACCTCACGTGGCGGCCTTATCGACACTCACGCGGTTATTGAAGCGTTGAAAAAACACAAAATTGGCTATTTGGGCCTGGACGTTTATGAAATGGAATCGGAGCTGTTCTTCCGCGACCATTCCAGCGAAATTATTCAGGACGATGTGTTTGAGCGGCTGCAAACCTTCCACAATGTTTTGATAACCGGCCATCAGGGATTTTTTACTGCCGAAGCCCTCGATCAGATTGCTGAGGTCACGCTCCAGAATATTCTGGCGCTAAGCAGCGGTGCGGCCGAGGACAGCCGCTTTGTGGTATTGCCGGATTAGGCCGGGCGCTTTTCCAGCCACAGGTGAAAATACTTGCCCAACCATAAATATGGCTCCTGATGGCCATACTGACGTTCGGTGGCCAACAGCTCTTCATATTTAGAATCGGCCATGTCACGGTCGCGAAGGTAATCATGAAAACAGCGAATACCGCGCATTGCCTGCACGGTAAAACCAAGATTTTGTACTTCGGTAATAACTTCTTTTGGCACCAGCGGCTGCTGGGGGTTTAATCGCACCTGATTTTTGACCTTCATACCGCGGGCAATGTATTCAAAATTACCGTATACGGCGTTGCTGAACAGCGCCGCATCGCGATTAAAAAATGTCAGGCTTAGTCGTGCCCCCGGCCGCATGCGAGTAGCCAGAACGCTGAGTGCCTCAAACGGCCTGGCCAGCCATTCCAGCACGGCATGGCACACGACAACATCAAACTCGCCGAGATCGTTGATGGCAAATAAGTCGGCATGCCTGACAGCGATACCGGGATCCAGTTGCTGACGGGCGATAGTTAAAATATCTTCTGAAATATCGGTCAGGGTTAGCTGATGGCCAAGCCCGGCGAGAAAAGCAGACATCACGCCTGTTCCACCACCCAGCTCAATAATATTTTGTGCCTGCTCACCTGCCAGTAATTCACTTAACACTTCGCAGAGCAACTGGTGCCGTAAACGGCCTTTGGTAGTCCCGTAAATATTACGATTAAACTTTTCCGCCAGGCCATTAAAGGATTGATCTTTCAACAGTGTCGTCTCAGGCCGGATTATCAATATCGATGAAGGTGACCTTCAGGCCAAATTCGCCTGACAGGTGCTCACCCACTGTTTTAACGCCATAGCGCTCGGTGGCATGATGGCCAGCCGCAATAAAGGCAATGCCCATTTCACGAGCGATATGAATGGTCTGCTCCGACACTTCACCGGTAATAAATACATCGCATCCGGCCTCGGCTGCCTGTTGGATAAAACCTTGTCCGCCGCCGGTGCACCAGGCAACCTTTTGAACCGGGTTATCAGCTTCGCCCTCGCAGACTATGAGGGGTCTGCCTAGCTTTTGCTCGATTAATGCAGCAAGTTCACCGAGAGTAGTTGACGTTTCACCCTGGTAAACAATCCCCATTGGGCTTACTGCCTCTAAGGGCGCGACATTGCTCAATTCAAACAAGGCGCCAAGCTGGGCGTTATTGCCCCACTGATGGTGCATATCAATGGGTAAATGATAGGCCAGCAGGTTAATATCATGAGCCAGTAAACTGGCAATACGGCGCTTTTTCATGCCGACCAGCGGCTCACTCTCACCCTTCCAGAAATAACCGTGATGGACCAGCAAGGCATCGGCACCGGCCTCAATGGCGGCATCGATAAGTTGCTGGGAGGCGGTAACACCGGTCACTAAATGCTGGATGTCCGCGCAACCTTCAATTTGTAAACCGTTCGGACAGTGATCTTTGATAGTCGCGACCTGCAATTCTTTATTCAGATATTCAACAAGTTGAGTCGTCTGCACGAATTACCCCTCGTTTTGATAGCCGTCGCCACTGATCCCCTGGGCAACGAATGGAAACAGGTGTTCAATTACATCGGCAATATCGATGTCTTGCTGATAGTCGGCCTTGGCGATGTCTTTCAGCGCCTGACTCGATGCCATGGAGAACACGAAGCTTCCAATCGCAAAGTGTAAGCGCCAGAATAGTTCATCGGCGGGGATCGCCGGCAATGCCGTTCGCAGCATGGCCAGTATGGTTTGTACTGTTTCACCGTAACTGCCCATAATAAAACGGCGTAAGTGGCCTTGCGATTCGGTATAGCCCTTACCCAACAGTTGCACAAACATTTCGGTACCATCGGGCTGCACCGCATTAAGATTTAGCAATGGACCTTTGAGGTTTTGCAGCACCTGATCCACGCCCTTGCGACCCATACTGGGCACCAACTTCGCCAGCGCCTCATCAATTTGCGGCATCATTACATCAAAGTAACGCTTTAGCACCGCCTGGATCAGATTTTTCTTACTGCCAAAGTGGTAATTCACCGAAGCCAGATTCACATCTGCCCGGGCGGTAATTTCGCGCATCGAAGTCTGTCCGTATCCCTGTAGTGCAAACAGGTATTCGGCCGCTTCGATAATTCGCGCTTTGGTTTGCTTGCTCATTTACGATTTTTTAAACCATTGTGGAAGTTGACTAACCATACGCATTGCCGCTCGCTCTGCGCCCTGAGCAAAAGACATCCCCAGCTTTTCGGCAACGTTTTTCTTTTGCGTAAATTTAACCGCAAAAATATCGCGCTTCGGGTAAACACTCATGATGTAATCATCGGAGGTACTAATGGCGTCTATCAGGCCTAACTCCAGCGCCTGACTGCCATACCAGTATTCGCCGGTTGCCACTTTGGCAATATCCAGTTCTTTACGATTGGTGCTGACCCAGTCTTTAAACATCACATGCACGGCTTCAAGCTCTTCGCGGAATTTTTCCCGGCCTTCATCGGTGTTTTCACCAAATACCGTGAGCGTGCGTTTATATTCACCGGCAGTGTGCTGCTCGTAATCGATGTTATTTTTCTTCAGTAGCTTGTGGAAGTTAGGCAACTGAGCCAGTACACCAATAGAACCAATAATGGCAAACTGACTGGCCACCAGATGATCGGCCACACAGGCCATCATGTAACCGCCACTGGCAGCCACTTTATCAACCGCAACGGTAAGCTTTAAACCTTTATCTCGAATACGCTGCAGCTGCGCTGCGGCCAGCCCGTAACCATGCACCACGCCACCGCCACTTTCGACTTTAACCAGCACTTCGTCTTTCTCGGTTGCGATACACAACACGGCCGTCACTTCCTCGCGCAGTTTTTCTACCTCATGGGCGTCCATAGACCCTTTAAAGTCGATAACAAAAAGTTTACCGCTGTCATCTGCCGGCTCTTTATTTTCTTTTTGTTTTTTCTTTTGTTCTTTGGCCAGTTTTTTCAGACTGGCTTTGTCCAGCGTTACCTGTTGGGCATAGTGCGTGATGTCTTTTAACTGCTCACTCACTGAATGAATTTCCAGTTGCCCTTTGCCTTGTTTTTGTTTTGCCGCAGCACCTGCTGCCAGGGCCAGAACAATCACAATTGCCGCAACCAGCGTAACTGCCTTTGCTAAAAATAGTCCGTATTCGTATAAGAATTCCACAAATGCCTCTGGTGTTATTGTTTGTCTGATTTTTCTAGCTGAATCATACCAGTGATCGCCTTCGCTGACGATACACAAAGCCTACTACGACTGTGTTAGCCCTCCCGCCAGACAAAAATAAAGCCAGCAAAGCTGGCTTTATTGGATTCACGCTAATCAGGATGCGCTAGTTAGCGACCACATCAGTATTCGTGATGGGTAATGCCTGTGCTTCAGACTTGATAAATCCTCCCACCTGCAATTGCATCTCGCGGGTAACCGCAGGATCGGCAACCGGGCTTAAGCTGGAGGCATGCGCACCGCTGTTAAAGCGCACCTGACCACTTACCGTCCCCGTCTCAGAGGAAATAGTAGAAGTCACCTGCTCAAGGCCAATCATTGCAGCCATTGGGTGCTGACCCGCTAACGGCAGTGAAGTCACAACAGGGTTAACCTGATCCGGCAGATTCTCACCACCATCACCCACTACTGACATAAAGTGCACTGGTGTGGTAGCGCCAAGCATTCCGGCATAAGCGGTGGGATCACTGGCGTCGAGGATCGTTTGTGCGGCAAAATTAAACTGCGCAAACAGTGCTTCAACTTCGGCTCTGGCATCAGCATCAAGCAGCGCAACGAAATCGGTGTACGCCTGACGAAGCTGAAGTTCTGTGGCGTTTTCACCATAGACCTGGCCAACGTAAGCAACAAAGTCTTCCGATGATTCACTTAGTAACAGAGCTTTGATTAGCGGCCCGAAGTCCGGTGACTCCATCAGGAAGGTCGCAATACCACTGGCCGGTGACTCAAGTGAGACAGCGTTAATGGCAAACATACCGTCAAGGGTATCATTACCCAGAGTGCTATTTGCCATAGCAGCAAAGTTGGCGCCGGTAATAGCGCCCAATGAAACGCCCATTACAGACACTTTTGACACATCCAGATCAATGGCCTGAGTCGCCGTCATGTCAGCTACTGCATTTAAACCAAGGCGTAAGCCCAGCAGATCGGCCATGCCCTGACGAACGTTATCGCGTGCAGTTGGCAGTGAAGCCAGGTTCATAAAGTGAGTCGGTGATACCGTGGTTGCACTGATATCATCGCTGCCATCACCGTCGACATCAAAGCCACGGCTGCCATGCAATGGTAAATCAATGGCTATGGTTGCAATACCGTGTAAAGACAAAGTACCGCTGATTGCCATCATTTGCTCTTTTGTACCGGTAATACCATGCACCAGCATGGCCACAGGCCAACCGGCATCAGGTTTGCTGATCGGGAATCCCAGCGCGGTAGCAATGGCCGCATCAGGAATGGTGACCTGTACTTCCAGTGGGTTGGCTGCAATGGTGGTTTGCGGGATTGGGCTGTAACGGGTAACGTTACGCGCATCATCAATCATTTCGCCATTCACACGCAGATCAGCCAAGCCAACCTGAGAACACATTTCGTAGTTTGGACCCGGCTCAGCCATGGCCAGTACTTCAGCCGGCGCACCGGCCAGCACAATACCGCTATCACACGCAGCATGCCAGAAGTCATTAACCGGTGCGAGTGGATTGGTCATTGACGGTACCGGCAGGTAATACGGCAGCGAAACAGAGCCGGTGTAACGCTTAGCGGCACAAAATGGCCCGGCCTCAGCAGCAAAAGATTGCGATATTCCCGCAGCAACAGTTTCCATACTACCCCAGTAAGCACTTAGCTGACCGGATAAGGTGCCAAAAATACCATCACAGGTTTGTAGCAGACTGAAATCAGTGGCATCAATAGCCGCCTGAACCTGAGCGGACTGCCCGGATTTTGCCAGTTCTAGTGCGCCATTGAGCGTGGCACTGCTTATCAGGCCAAGTGCTTCCATGGCATTGTCCGGACCGGTCGCATCCTGGACCTGAACAATCGGTAGCGCGGTTGACGGATCGCCCTGACCGGTAGTCAGAATTTGGACCAAATCAGCAACTAATAACTGCTTTACCGTACCCATTACATTAACGGTGGATTGAGTGGTGAAAGCAGACACGTAAGTGATGTTATCACGCTCAAACCCTGCACCCAGTAATGGCGTGATATAGGAGTTTACAATCGTTTGTAAGCTTAACTGATCTTCGGTAGCCAGTGGCGCTGTGTTGATATCCTGGCGCGCCAGATCCCAGGTAGTAGACCCCTGCACAGCCTTACCGGATGTGTCTTTAAGATCGGTGGTCATTACCAACATGTATCCAGAGGCAGGTTTAAGTGGCTTGAGCGGAACAACGCTTACGGTGTCGTCATCAACCAGTGACAATACGTAATCAACGCCATAGGTCAGCTGATCACCCAGTTTACAGCCTGATGAAGGAATGGCCGCCACCGCACACTCAGGGTCGCTCTGATCAAGGCCCAGGGTGGCTTCAAACAAATATATGCCCGCCGATAAGGTAGAAGCATCCAGTGCCACACCTGACGAGGTTTGCACATCAATGGCGAACGGATGCTGAATAGACCAGCCATCAAGAATATTCAGGGCATTCTGGGGATCGCCAAAATCTGTTGGATCGGCTACCGGAATGTTCAGCGTGTAGTCAAAGAAGCCATCGTCACCTGGTAACATGAGTAGATCGTTTGGAATATTCAGCTCGCCGTTGGCCGGGTCAAATACTATACGAGAAAATGGCGTATCGACTTGGGTTTCGTTGTTAATGTCGTCAATGGACTCACCGCCACCGCAACCGGCTAACCCCAGTGCCAAGGCCACACTGGTGCTAAGGATTAGTTTTTTCATTATATCTCCCTACAAAACGGATTTTTGTTATTCTGGCTCATGATAAGTCCGACAGCTTTTGTGAAGGCTAAATACCTTGATCGCTGGGCAAATATCGAACAAGTACGACCAGTTACTAAACACATATTATTTTCTTTACGATGATTTTGCAAAATATTGTTAACTTTTTGTAACCCATTCTTGTAAATAACTGTAAAAACGTCAATTTATACACCTATCGTAGTCACTAATTTCAACTACGTAAAAGAATCGGTTTACATAAAACAGGATATTTGTATCATCACAGCACTTTTGCGCCCTAATGCTGGGTATGATGAGAAAGTTTAGCAGGAAACTTGATTTATGAACGACTACATCGCACCGGACCACTTACTGAGTGGAAAAACCATTCTCATTACCGGCGCCGGTGACGGCATCGGCAGACAAGCTGCAATCAGCTATGCTACCCATGGCGCTACCTGCATTCTGCTGGGTAAAACGGTTAGCAAACTGGAAGCCGTTTACGATGAGATTGTGGAGGCCGGCCACCCCGAGCCAGCGATTATCCCGCTGGATTTAAATGGCGCGACCCCGAAACATTATCAGGACATGGCGAATACCATCAGCGACCAGTTTGGTGTACTCGATGGCATATTATTTAATGCTGGCAAGCTGGGCCACTTAAGCCCCTTCGCTCAAATTCCGGTGGATGAGTGGCAACAGGTCATGCAGGTAAATCTTAACAGCGCCATGTACATGCTGCAGCCACTGCTTCCGCTCTTACTCCTAGCTGAAGCCGCTTCGGTCATCTTTACCAGTTCCTCCGTGGGTCGTAAAGGCCGTGCGTTCTGGGGGACCTATTCGGTTTCGAAATTTGCCACTGAAGGGCTGATGCAGGTATTGGCCGATGAGTACAAGAACAAACCACTGCGGTTTAACTGTATTAATCCCGGCGCAACGCGCACGGCAATGCGGGCCAAGGCTTTTCCGGCCGAAGATGCCCAGACACTAAAAACCCCGGCCGACATTATGCCGCTGTATTTGTACCTGATGGGTGCAGACAGCCATGAGGTAAACGGTCAGTCACTGGATTGCCAGCCTAAATAACCCGCTATTCGCTTTAGCGGCTAACCACAAATACCAAAAAGCCCCGCAGTGCGGGGCTTTTTAATAAGTAAAACTTACCTACAGCAAATAACTGACTTAATCGCCAATCTTAGCCCAGGTATCACGCAGGCCAACAGTCTGGTTAAACACCCGTTGCTCAGACGTGGAATCTTTATCCAGACAGAAGTAACCGGTGCGCTCAAACTGCCAGCTACCGACTTCCGGCACACGGCCAGGCAAGCCAGGCTCTACCCACCCTGACTTCACAACCAGGCTTTCCGGGTTGATGGCGTCAACGAAGTTATCTTCTGCTGCCGGGTTAGGCACGTTGAACAACCGATCGTACAATCTGAACTGCGCAGCTTCACCACTGGCTACGTCTACCCAGTGGATTACGCCTTTAACCTTGCGGCCGTCTGCCGGGTCTTTACCGAGCGTGTCTGCATCATAGGTACAGTATACCGTGGTCACATTACCCTCGGCGTCTTTGTCAACGCGGTTGGCTTTTACCACATAGGCGTTACGTAAGCGGACTTCTTTATCCAGCACTAAACGCTTAAACTTCTTATTGGCGGATTCGCGGAAATCTTCTGCTTCAATCCATACTTCGCGGCCGAAATTTAGGTTACGCGTACCCATTGATTCATCATTAGGATGATTGGGGGCAGTCAGTGTTTCAGACTCACCTTCCGGGTAGTTTTCAATCACCAGTTTAATTGGTTCAAGTACCGCCATGGCGCGGGGTGCATTAACGTTAAGGTCGTCACGAATACACGCTTCCAACATGCTCATTTCGACCATGTTGTCCATCTTGGTTACACCGATACGCAAGCAAAACTCGCGCACAGAACCCGGTGTATAGCCGCGGCGACGCAGGCCGGCAATGGTTGGCATACGGGGGTCATCCCAGCCTGCCACATGCTTTTCTTCAACCAGTTGAATGAGACGGCGCTTACTTAATACCGTGTATTCCAGGTTTAAGCGGGAAAACTCATACTGATGCGGCGTACAGTCGATGGTGATATTTTCGATGACCCAATCGTATAAACGGCGGTTATCCTGAAACTCCAGCGTACACAGAGAATGGGTGATCCCTTCAATAGCATCCGAGATACAGTGAGTAAAGTCGTACATCGGGTAAACGCACCACTTCTCGCCGGTTTGGTGGTGATGGGCAAACTTAATCCGGTAAATAACCGGGTCACGCATACACATAAACGGCGATGTCATATCGATTTTTGCACGCAGCGAACAATGCCCTTCCGGATACTCGCCGGCAGTCATTTTAGCAAATTCCTGCAGGTTGGTTTCGATGCTGGTGTCGCGATAGGGGCTGTTCTTACCCGGCTCGGTTAGGGTGCCACGCATTCCACGCATGGCTTCCTGGGTACTGAAGTCTACATAGGCCAGACCTTTTTCGATAAGCTCCACGGCAAAACCATGTAACTGATCGAAATAATCAGAAGAGTAACGCGCCTCACCATCCCATTCAAAACCGAGCCATTTCACATCCTGCTGGATGGAATTAACAAATTCGATGTCTTCTTTGGCCGGATTGGTATCGTCAAAACGCAGGTTACAGCTGCCCTGATAATCCCTGGCAATACCAAAGTTCAGACAAATGGATTTAGCATGCCCAATGTGCAGGAAGCCGTTTGGCTCTGGAGGGAAGCGCGTTTTGATGCTCGTGTGTACCCCGTTAGCGAGGTCTTTATCAATAATTTGACGGATAAAGTTGGTCGGACGGTGTTCAGTCTCGGCCATTCGCGGTGCCCTCTTATTATAATGTTTAAGTTAAATACGTGATGAAGCAGAAGAAAAACGCTATGCTAATACTACTTCGTGTTTAACAAAAGTATATCACTGTCTTAGGGGTGCTAACCAACACTACTTACAATTCAGTGCAATAAAACGGGTATCGTGCAGATATTAATCAACGCGGACCCAGCGGTTAAATAATATGAACTATAATAAAGACGCATGAAGCATAAACCGACTTCTTTTGACATTGCTCACCTTGCCGGCGTGTCACAATCCACTGTATCCAGGGCATTGAATGATAGTCCGCTGGTCAATATTGCAACCCGCCAAAAAGTGCAGGAAATCGCCCGCGAGCTGAATTATCAGGTAGATAAAAACGCCAGTAATTTGCGCCGCCAGCGCAGCAGCACTATAGCGTTGTTACTGTTTGAGGATCCTACTTCAGACGATTCGTTGGTGAATCCCTTCTTTCTGGCGATGTTAGGCAGTATTACCAAGGCCTGCGCTGCTAGAGGGTATGATCTGCTGGTATCGTTTCAGAACCTGGAAAATAACTGGCAGGCAGAATACGAAGATTCCCATAAGGCCGACGGGTTAATCCTGCTCGGTTACGGAGACTATCGCTCCTATGCCGGTAAACTCAGTCAGTTACACCAGCATAATACACATGTTATGCGCTGGGGTGCGCCCGTTGAGCAATGGCCCGGGATCTCCATTGGTTGTGATAATTTTAGTGGCGGGCAGTCCATTACCCGGCATTTACTTTCCCATGACTACCAGTCATTTGCATTTATCGGTGATATCGGCGACAAAGCGCCTGAGTTTCAGAGTCGATACGAAGGCTTTCTTAATGCGCTGGAAGAACAACACAGTCATCAACAATATGATGCTATCTCTTCTGAGGAGGCCGGTATTGAGGCGGCAAAACATTTATTGGAAACCACTTCAGCACTACCCGATGCCATTGTGTGTGCGGCGGATATTATTGCGGTGGGCGTGTTGCAGCAGTTAAAAGAAGCCGGAGTTCGGGTGCCTGAGGATGTTGCGGTAGTCGGTTTTGATAATATTCAGTTAGCGGCGTTCACCACACCCGGCCTGACCACAGTGCAACAAAACACGGCTCAGGCTGGCGAAAAACTGGTGGAAAACCTGTTACTAGCCATCGACGGCCATCCAACGGATGACCATTTGTTGCCAACGAATCTGGTGGTTCGTCAGTCCTGCGGCTGCGAAATTAAATAAAGTCGGCCACGTTACTGTTACTGACGTTGCATTTGGTTCAATAAAGCCCGGGTAAATGCCCCGTTACTGATGGGCTTATTACGCACAAATACCCGCACTGAATGTGCCGGTACCGTGCTGGCAAGGGTACCATTTTGTGTTGCTGTTGTATTGCCGGTCAACTGCTCCTGCCACTGCCCCTCTTCAACAAACTCATCAGCGCTCATGGTTACGCTCGCATCACCTTTATTCAGCATGACCAGGGCAATCTGAGTGTTGCCATTCTCTACCAACACGCGGTAGAACATGGCCTGGTTACCTTCCATGGCAAGATTATATTGCAAACCCCGCTGCAGGGCTGGCGTGGTTTTACGCACCTCAGCAATGGCTTTTAAGGACTGGCGAATGGGGTTTTCACGCTGCTCGTTGAGTAACGTCTGACCTATAAAGTTACGGTTACCTGCATGCTCGGCAGTACCGCGCATAAAAGCAAATTCTGAGCCCTGATAAACCACCGGGATCCCGCGGGCAGTAAACAGCCAGTTGTGGGCGTCGATAAACCCTTCATCACTGGCATTCATTCGCGCCATATCATGGTTATCATAAAAAGTCGTGAGCTCGTAAGGGTTATGATAGGGACCATGGGTTAAATACAGGTGTTCAGCTAACTCGGCAAAACTGCTGTTGGTATTTTCAAACACACTAACCATGGGTTTTTGCAGCGGAAAATCCAGCACCGCTATGCCGCCGTTTTTAGGCTGCGTATGCTGTGCGATAAAATTAGCGTCGTACTGAAAGCTCTCGCCAAACATGTAAAAGCCCGGGTGCTCAGCGCGGATCCGCTCCGCCATAGTACGCCAGAAGCTATGAGAAACATGACGGATGGTATCGATTCTGAACGCATCAGCGCCCTGCTCTATCCAGTACAAATAGCTGTTGATCAGGTAATCCTGCACTGCCGGGTTATGCTCATTGAGATTGGAAAGTTTGACCAGATCCGGGTAAGGATGAAAGAAAGCATGCAGTGGTTCTGTTTGGGGCGACAGTGCCTCAGGGGCCAGATTCATGTGGTCGGCCACCAGCTCGCCATCGGCATTATACAATTCGCCATAGCCTGGCTGATCAACGGGCATTGTCCAGCTTGGCGTGCCATGATTGGCAACAATATCAAATACGGTTTTGAAACCCTTAGCGCGCATAGCCCCGGTAAAATCAGCGTAGCTCAGCGTATCGCTGATCAGGTGTTCGTCAGGCTTATAAAAATTTGTTGCCCAGTAACCGTGATAACCGGTTTTACCGCCGTCTTTAAACTGACCGCCGTAGGTGATTTGCTCATCACCGGTAAACGCTTCGTCAGGATTATCCAGTACCGGCGATAACCACACCGCCGTAAAGCCCATGTCGGCGATATAATCGGCGTTATTCAACACACCTTGCAAATCACCGCCCATGTAGCCCACATTGGCAAACTTGCCGTCGGGGCCGTCGAGACGTAATTCCCAGGTTGGGTGTTCACCGCCTTGTTGTTCATGATTATTAGTTGGATCACCATCCACAAAACGGTCGGTCAAAACAAAATAGATGGCTTGAGATGCAAATGGCTCTTGCGTACCAAAAATCTCTTCCTGCACCACCTTCTCAGTGCTACCACAGCCTGTCAGTGTGAAACAAAGCAGCACCGACGCTGCGGGCAAAATCATTTTCATAATAGCCATTATCCTGTACTTCTGACGCCGCATCCTGAAATTAAAAACATCGCCAGTACCCCAGCTAGCAACGGCGTACCGGCGATAATAATGAGAAGCGTCTCATCATTGGAAAAAGATGCAGTATCTGGTTGTTACCCTTAATCACTTACGCGCTATGGCGGTGCGTAACAGCCTGTTAACAATAAGTTAAATACTAACGGGAGTTGGCCAGAACGCCAATGTTGTGCATACGTATTCACCTAATAAATGCCCGATGCCGCATTATTAATGAAAGGAACAAATATTGCTTAAATAAACATTTTGCGTTGTAGTCAGTTCCGCAGGTTTGCTTAACGCTAAGTGCTTTAAATAGGTGACATTTTGGATACAGGCTGGTTATTGTTCGCTGCTATTTTAGTTTTCTGCATGCAAGCAGGCTTCTTATGCCTTGAAACAGGTAAGGTACGCAGTAAAAACAGTATTAATGTGGCAGCGAAAAACCTGTCCGACTTTATTGTTTCATCGATAATATTCTGGATGTTTGGTTTTGCCATCATGTTTGGTCAGTCCAGCATGGGTTATTTCGGTACAACTGAGTTCTTTTTTGGTGCAGATAATAGCCCCGGGCAGCACAGCTTCTTTTTTTTCCAGCTAATGTTTTGTGGTACGACAGCAACCCTGGTATCCGGAGCAGTTGCCGAACGCATGTCCTATCGGGGTTATCTGGTCATCACCATGGTGTTGTGTACCTTCATTTATCCTTTTGTTGGACACTGGGCCTGGAGCTCTTTGTATTCACCGGATAATCCCGGTTGGCTTGAAGACCTCGGCTTTTTTGATTTTGCCGGCTCTACGGTGGTGCATTCTGTGGGTGGCTGGTTGAGTCTGGCAGCCATTATCGTACTGGGTGCAAGAGCCGGACGCTTCGATGATAAGCATCGCTTTCCGGCCGGCAGCAACCTGCCATTGTCGGTATTAGGCACATTACTTATCTGGCTTGGTTGGTTTGGGTTTAATGGTGGTAGTACACTGATACTTAACGAGCAGGTACCTGTGATATTAGTGAATACCTGTTTGGCCGCGGCTTTTGGCGGACTTAGTGCCAGTGCCCTGTTTATTATCCGGCACCGATTTCTCGACGTTAGTATGATGCTAAACGGGGTTATTGCCGGATTAGTGGCAATTACTGCCAGCGCCAACGTTGTCGTTCCGGCCTCTGCCGCTTTGATTGGCATCATTGGCGGACTTGTCATGTATGCGGGCGAGCGGCTAATGCTTAAAATGCGTTTGGATGACGCCCTCGGCGTGGTGCCTGCTCACTTGTTCGCAGGCATATGGGGCACGCTGGCAGTGGCTTTTTTCCATCAGTCGATTGTCCTTTTCTCAACCGCATTCTGGTCTCAGTTGGGCAGTCAGCTCACCGGCATAGCAGTAGTTGGCCTGTTTAGTTTTAGCCTCGCCTGGCTGGCCCTGCATATGATTAATAAGTTTATTCCTTTGCGGGTTAGCGCTGAGCAGGAGTATCTTGGTATGAACGTTACAGAGCACAATGCCACAACGGAATTACTCGATTTACTCAATTCAATGCATATTCAGGAGCGCCAGGCGAATTTCAAACAGCGGGTGCCGGAAGAGCCGTTTACCGAGGTAGGCCAGATTGCCCGGCAGTACAACCGGGTTATTGAACGCGTTCAGCACGAAATGACACAGCGGGATGCTCTATTGAGCGATTTTAAGAGCAGTGAAAAGCGTAAAAGCGCGATCCTCAACTCCTCGATGGACAGCATTGTCACTATCAATCTTGAAGGTAACATCATTGAGTTTAATCCAGCAGCAGAACGCACTTTTGGCTGCTTACAGGCTAAAGTCATCAATCGCAACTTTATTGAACTGTTCATTCTGGAAAAGGACCGCCCCTCGGTCACAGAAAGCCTCAAAAGCAAATTTGTTGCGTCCAGGGGACTGCTGATAAACCGCCGCAATACGCTTATTCTGCGCCGTTCCACCAGCGACACGTTCCCGGCGGAGATTACCATTACCGGTACCACCTTTGGCAGTAGCATCAGTAATGAATTTACCCTGCATATTCGTGATGTTACGCGTCAGCGCCGATTGCAGGAAAAATTACGCGAGCTGGCTTATAGTGATCCCCTTACCGGCCTGTACAACCGCACGTACTTTCTTGATGCCTTACAGATTGCTCTGCGTAACATCCATCAGGAAGCAGAGTCTGTGGCGGTGTTTTTTCTGGATCTGGACCGTTTTAAAAAAATTAATGACACCCTGGGCCATAAAGCCGGCGATGAATTGTTAACCGAAGTCGCCGCCCGCTTAATTAACGTCACCCGGGAAAAAGATACTATCTGTCGCTGGGGTGGCGATGAATTTGTGATCATGATGACGGGTAATCACAATGAGACCACAGTGGTTACCAGTGCCACCAAAATACTCCAGGTAATGCGCGAAGCGGTAAACCTTGGCGGCCGTGATCTTAAAATTCCTACCAGTATTGGGATCAGCATAACAACCGATACGAATTGCCAGCCAATGACCCTGATCCAGCAGGCAGATATTGCCATGTATAATGCCAAACAGGCAGGACGGGACAATTTTAAGATTTTTGAGCTGACCATGGCCCGTGATGCATCAGATCAGTTTAACTTTGAACAAACGTTGCGTCAGGCTATCCAGGCGGCCAGACAGTTTGTCATGTTCTATCAGCCTAAGGTGAATAAGCACCGCGAATTGGTTGGCCTCGAAGCGCTGGTCAGGTTAGAACTTAGCCCGGGTAAATTTACCTCGCCGGCTGATTTCATTCCCGTCGCAGAGGAGTCCGGCCAGATTATTGCGTTAGAAGAACTAATCCTGCGCCTGGTTTTTGAACAGCTGGCGAGATGGCATAGCACCTACCCGCTTACGCCACGGGTCTCGATTAACCTGTCGGGAATCCACTTGTTGTCTGACACCTTTCTGCCCTTTCTTAATCAATGCATGGAAGAATTTGCCATTCCGGGCGCCTGGATTGAGTTTGAAGTCACTGAAAGCGTGTTTCTCAACGACATTGAACGCTGTATTCAGGTGTTACAGGTGTTGCAGGGAATGGAAATTGCCATCTCAATTGATGATTTTGGTACCGGTTATTCGTCGCTAAACTACCTTAAAAACCTGCCGGTAGATGTACTTAAAATCGATCGCTCGTTTGTGGTGGAATGTGCCAGTCAGAAAGAAGACGCGAAAATTTGCTCGACGATTATCGAATTGGCTTCTACCCTGGGGATCAATACCATCGCAGAAGGAGTAGAAACCAAGGCCCAATTTGAATTTCTGACCGCTCATGGCTGCGATCACTTTCAGGGCTATCACTTTTACCGACCATTGTCAGTGGCCCGAATCGACGGATTGTTGGCTGGTTCACTTGAACCGCAGGCAACTCACTGATCTAACCGCAAACGGTTATTGGTGTCCCGGCTGTTCCTGATTAATTCTAATGAGCTGTCATAGTCACTTTTTGCCAGTCTGTCGTAAAGCAGTACATTAACCGTCGCAGCCAGGTTGAGGCTATTAAAGGTGGGGATATATACCACATGGTCACAACGCGCGACGAGCGAGGCCTCCATGCTGCCGTCTTCCGGTCCAAACAGGTAAAAAGCATTGTCCGGGTGAGCGAATTCGGGCAAGGGTGTTGCGCCTTCGACCAGTTCTACGCCCACTACCGAAGCGCCGGACGGAATAACGCTTTCCAGCTGGTCAACACCCACCGTGGGGATCACCCGGTGATAGGCTTTGGTGTCAGCATTAAATTCTTTAGCATGACGAAAACGCTGCCCGGTATAAAACACACTGCTAACGCCAAAGCACCCTGCTGCGCGCAAAATACTGGCAACATTGGTCGCGGATTTCGGGTTTTGTAACCCAATAGAAACGGCACGGTACACGCTGAACCTCCTGTTTGAAGAAGACCGCATTTTAGTCGGCTTGGGCAAAATCACAACCACCATTACAATCCAATAGCACGTAAACAGCGTAGTGATGAGGCCGGGCAATTCCTACAGACGGTCGGGAAATATTTGCCCGCAGAATGAAAACTCACACTAAAAATCATCGCATCATCCATAAATAGCCCATTATTATCAATAGTTTAAAACAGTAAGAAGTTATCACCAATCGGTACAATTCCTGCAATCACAATTAGTTAAATATCGTCAGATTCTGATATTAACGACAAAACTTCAGCGACATTGATTTATCAAGGATAAGGGTAATCAGGGGCTTAATATGACCAAGCAAAATATTTTCGAACCAGGTAAAAATTGTTGGCAGGAAACTCAAGCCTGCTATTCCAGCCCGCTTATCGATTGTGCAAACTACTACCGGGCTTTGCATTCAAGTATTTGCAAAGCTGAAAAACAAATTGTCATCATTGGCTGGGACATCGACAGCCGGATTCGTTTGCTCCATGGAGAAGAGGAAGAGCAGTCTGAAGCCCCTTCCCGAATAGGCGATCTCATCCGATGGAAAGCTGAGCAGGATCCAGAATTAAAAATTTACCTTTTACGCTGGGACTCTTCCTTTGCGTTTTTCGATCAGCGCGAAATGTGGGCACTTGAAGTATGGCAGGATAAGACACCGGAAAATGTTCAGGCTGTCCTTGATGACTCCATACCTATGGGTGGCTCGCAACACCAGAAAGTTGTTCTTATCGACAATGAAGTAGTATTTTCCGGCGGTATGGATGTGGCATTACATCGTTGGGACACCCGCGACCACAATATAGATGAGCCGGGCCGAAACGGGCCAGACGGTGAGTATGGTCCGCTTCACGACGTGCAAATTGTGTCCAGCGGCCCGTTGGTAAAACATTTTGCAGAACTGGTACACTGGCGTTGGAATCGAATCGCTGACAACCCCATCGAGTCTATTCCTTTCCCTGAAACGGATACAGAGGGTTTACCAAGATGCTGGCCCGAGGGCGTGAAGCCCTGTTTTACCAATGCAGACTGTGCCATCGCACGGACTATTCCGGAAATGGAAGACGCCGAGCTGGTTCAGGAAGTGCGTCATATGCTGCTCGACCTGATAGGTTCAGCCAACAAATTTATCTATATCGAAAATCAGTTTGCCACCCGTGAAGAGATAGCATACGCCATCAATAAGCGCATGAAAGAATGCCCCGAGCTGCACGTAGTCATTGTTAGTTCTTATGATCCAAAGGGCCTATTTGAATCCGAGGCGTACTGGGCCAGTCGCATTACCTTCAAGAATATTATCGAAAAAGATATCGATAACGATCGGGTAATGATGACCTACTCGTCTATTCGCGACCAACAAGGCCGCATGGCTTACAAACGGGTACATTCAAAAGTGATGACCATTGATAACCAGTATCTGGTTATTGGTTCATCGAACCTGAGTAACCGTTCAATGACACTGGATACTGAGGTTGATCTGGTGTTGCATGGCAGCACGGAAGAAAACCAGCGCTGCATCGAGTTTGTCCGCAACGATCTGTTGGCTGAGCATACTGGCCGGGAAACCGACCAAATGCAGGCACTAATCGACAGTGAAGCCCCGGTAACGGCTATTATGGAAGGCCAGTTAGCCCACGGATATGTGCTCACAGAAATTGATGACAGTGAATTTACCACCGCTTCAGAAACCAACGTATTTCGCAGTATTTCCGATCCGGAAGAGCCGCTTGGTCCGGCAATACCGGATTTCCATGGTAAATTCAGTGCCATTACCAACCCTCGTCGCCGGACCATTATGATTAGCCTGGGCGTTATCATTCTGGCGTTGATAGCCGGTGCGCTGATCCTTATCAGTAATACCGTCCCGTGGCTCGACGGCGACCGTATTCAGGCTTTCCTGGAAGAAAGTCGCGGTACTTACTTTGCCTTGCCTACCGTATTACTGGTGTACCTGGTGGGAGGTCTCTTGTTCTTCCCGGTTACTGTGCTATCACTGGCGGTGGCTGCTATTTTTGGCCCGGTATGGGGCCCTATCTACGGCATCATAGGTGCGCTGCTCAGTGCGGGTACTACGTTCCTGCTGGGTAAGTTATTAGGTAATGCCGGCCTGCGCAAACTGGGCGGCCCTAAAGTCGAGGCGGTCGATGAGAAACTGAAAAAGAGCGGTATTATTGGCGTTGCGGCCATTCGCATGCTGCCGGTAGCCCCTTTCAGTCTGGTAAATCTGGTGGCCGGTATTTCCTCCATCACCCTGGTACAATTTTTAATCGGCACCTTTTTAGGCATGGCGCCACAGATGGTTGCCAAGGGCCTGGTAGGAGATTCTATCATGCAAATTTTCAGAAACCCTTCAGCTGAAACCGTGACCTACCTGGTAGGTGGCCTGGTGTTCTGGCTGGCTATGATTATTGGCTCGCAAAAAGTGGCCAAAATGTATCAGGCGAAAAAAGAAGAGGCAAAAGAAGAATCTGAAGAATGTATCGCTTAATTACTTATAATTTGCATAGCGGCGTGGGCCGGGACGGCATTCAGGACTATGCCCGTATCGGCCGCTTTCTGGTTGAACAGAATGCCGACTTTGTACTGCTACAGGAAATGGATACTCGCTCGGCTGTGCGTGATGTGAATGAGGATATCAGTGCAATTTGTGCCGATGGCAAGTACATGTTGATACCTGCCCCAACGGTAACTACCAAACATGGCTGGTATGGTAATGCTATTTTAACCCGCCACCCGGTATTACACCGCCAGCAATTTGATATCAGTGTTACCGGCCGCGAACCGCGCTCATTGCAACACATTGTGGTGACTCTTAACCAACAGCCGCTTAGTCTGTTTAATGCCCATTTAGGACTCAAAAAGAAAGAGCGGGCCTATCAGGCCAGGCGGTTGCATCAGATCATGCTGTCTATTGAGCGTAACCTGATGCCAGCTTGCTTAGGTGGTGACATGAACGAGTGGTGGCTGAACACCCGGCTGTTTAAACGGCTTGATAAAACTTACCATCAGCTTCGCACGGGCAGAACCTTCCCTAGTCACCTGCCCCTGTTCAATCTGGACAGAGTATGGACCAGTCCTGAACTAACCGTACACCACAGCGGCCGGTTAATTGATAAGGCCTATCGCCATTACTCTGATCATTTAGCGGTTAAGGTGGATTTTGCAATCAACCCGCCTACTGAATAAAGTAGGCGGTGACTTTCAGCTTACCATGCTCTTGTGTCAAAACCAGAATTTCGCTGAGTGAACTGGCCTTTTCAAACTTACTGGCAAACTTCAACACCCAGTATTCACCATCTGGCAAGCCGCTAAACTTCTGGCGTTTGCCGTACCCGGTGAGATTACGGTTGGTTAAATCTCCCAGTTTACTGCGGGTGCCTTTCAGTACCTGATCCCACTGCGAGGCGTCAATCCGTTGCTTAAATCCCTGACTGGCATATTGCCAGGTTTGGTAATAGCGTCCATTATCCAGTAACTCTAACCAGGTATAGGCAGGCGCCAGATCCACCTGGGGCTCATTAGCATAGGACGGTGTAACCACCATTAAACACCAGCTAACTAACAGTAAACATGCAAACCTGCGCATTATGATTTCCCCAAAAAAAAGCGCGCCGGAAACCAGGCGCGCTTTTACGGTACAACAAGTCAGGGTTATTTAGCAATAACCGTCAGGATGGGTTGGGATGCATCCGGCCCGGTTACCCTGAACTCGTAGGTTCCGGCAGCCAGTTCAATCATCAGATTGTTGTTACTGCTGCCCAGAATCTTGGCTACACCTTCTGCTACCGTATTAGTCAAAGCATCTTCCGGATTGCCCAGATTCACCGTCGCCCAGTCTTCCGAGGCTACCTTAAACTCAGTAGCACCTCCGCCCAGGGTAATATCAACGGCATAGACACCATCGCCCTGATAGATAAGCTCATCATCAGTGCCCCAGCCATTCATACCGCCGCGCAGATAAACCGGGGTAGTGCCAAAGAATTGCTCATTGAAAACCTTGAGTACCGGTTCGGCCTTATCAGTAGCATCGACAACAAACACATAGTCACCATCTTCTTCAATGGTCAGTACCAGGTTGTCATTGGTTGCCGCCAGGTCTGTCGGCTCACCTAACACTATCTGCTTATCGGCGTCAGCCCCGGATATTGCTCCCAGATTGACGGTTGCCCAGTCTTCTGATGCTACCTTAAACTCATAGCTGCCAGCAGCCAGCGACATGGCCACCTGATACTGACGACCGCCCTGATACAGCAGTGGTGTGTCTGTTCCCCAGCCATTAAAGTCGCCGCGCAGATAGACCTCGGTACCCGCATAAGGCTCTTCATTTTCGACCGTTAATACCGGTGCCTGCGGATCGCTGGCATCTATGCTAAACAGATAGGTTGCATCGGTTGTGGGCGTAAAGAACAGATTATTGTTGGTGGTTCCCAGCGCCACTGACTCGCCCTCGGTGATAGTTGCTTCAGACGCATCGGCTGCACCAAAATTCACCGTTGCCCAATCTTCGGAGGCAAACTTAAATTCGTACTGGTTACCTGCAGTTAACTGAGCAGCTGCGGTATAGATACCATTGCCCTGATAACTGAATTCACCGTCTGTGCCCCAACCATTCATACTACCGCGCAGATACACTGGCGTATCACCATAAGGTACAACATCCGGTGCACCGGCGGTGGCATAACTGGCCAGGCCATAACCCTGGGCCCCTGCCTGAGGCTTAACAAATACCGCGATGGTAAGTGCCGGCACGGTAAAGCTGCCATTGCCTGCTTGATCTTCGGTAAAATAAGCGCCGCGCACGGTGCTGTCGTAAGAGCTTTGCTGAACCGGGTGTAGCATGAAGCCACTAGCGGTATTAACACTCAGGGTCTTTTCCTCGTAACCGGTATTGACCATTACCATCACCGCATCATAGTTAGCGTCGATGTCGGTAAGCGGGGTTTCTGCCTCACTGTTATAGCCATCGTCAATGCTCATGGCTATCAGGCCAACCTGTTGGCGGGTGCCCAGATTATGAAAACCTACCCGCTGCATGATTTCCTCAGCCGTGGTGAGTCGGAATAACTCACTGGTCTGGCGAATGGTAAGGAATTCCTTAAATACCTCTGCCGCCAGTTCAATCTCCGTCATGCTGGCAGCTCGTTCTGGCGATGACACAAACTGGCCCATTTCTGACCAGCGGGCCTCGTTTTTCTCAGCCAGCGGTAACCCGACATTCCAGTTATTGGTTTGCATGGTGAAATCGACGTAGTTAAACCAGTCACCGGAGTCGTAACTGTCACGATCCATGGATTTAGAGCGCAACATATCACCGCCCATCTGTAAAAATGGAATGCCCTGGGATAACAACGTAATCCCCATGCTGGCATTTTGTGCCCGCACCCGTTCGTGCAGGGTTAGTGATTCTGGTAACACGTAGTTGAGCTGATCCCACAAGGTTTCATTATCGTGCTTGGACACATAATTGATAATATCGGCAGGATCTTTGGCATATCCACCAAGAGCCGAGGCAGTGGTAGCGCGGCCGCCTGAAGTGTTTAATACAAAGTCAGCCAGCGTTCCGGCCATGCCCATTTTAACCCGGTCCTGTTCATACAGTGCTGAATCACTATCGGGGTTAAAAATATGACCATAGCGGATCGCATCACGCAATCTGTCGTTATAGGTACCAATTTCAGTACCAGCCATGTTCAGCTGGTTAGCCTGCTCGTAACCGCGATCTATCTTGTTCCAGCCTTCACCGTAAAAGTAGTTATCCGGATCGATAGCCTGAATGGCTTCACGTAAGCGCACCATACTGTCTTTGGTAGACTGACTCATGATGTCAAAGCGGAAAGCATCAAACTTGTATTCACTGGCCCACATCATAAGTGAGTCCAGCATCAGCTTTTCCATCATCACATTACGCGGCTCGGTATCCTCGCAACAGGTTTCCCGCACAATAGCACCGCTATCCGTCTCATAGCGATGGTAGTAACCGGGCACGACCTTATCGAGTACCGATTTAGTAAAGATACCTGAAGCATTGGTGTGGTTATATACCACATCAAGGGCTACCCGCAGGCCAATCTCGTGCAGCGCCTGCACCATGGCGCGCATTTCAATGATCCGCTCAACCCCTTCTGCACTGGACGCATAACTTCCTTCCGGCGCATTGAAATGATGCGGGTCATACCCCCAGTTAAAGCTGTCGACACTGCGTAAATCCTGGGTCAGCGCCTGGGCACTGCCTGCCTGGGATAACGGGTCGTAGCTGTTGTACACATCCAGTAAAATGCTGGCTGGATCTTCTTCATTACACACCTGGGCATCCGGCTTTTTCACGCACAACTGACCCACGGTATCGTAGATATCCACGGTATTGGCCGGGTCTTCGTCGATGGTGGCAATATCATTGCTTGGCAGAATGTGAAAATGGGTTAACCCCGCATCGGCCAGACTCTGTAAGTGATTGACCGGATCGCTCCCGGTTTCGGTAAAGGCCAGATACTTACCGCGATTGGCTTCACTGGTAGACATATCGCGAATACTGAAGTCGCGCACGTGTCCTTCGTAAATTACCGCATCTTCCGGATTCACAATCTCTGGGATCCACTGGGTATCCCAACCATCTGGTTTCAGCGATTCGTCACTTAAGTTCACAAAGCGTGAGAAGCGCCCGTTGGTCGATAACGACACCGAGTACGGGTCGGTTACTTCCAGCGTGGTAATGACTTCCAGCGACGGATAATACACGGTAATTTCATAGCGATAGAGTTTTCTGTCCAGACTGGTATCACCGGCATAAGACCATACGCCAGACGTAGCATCCAAGGCCATTGGGTAACGGTTTGCCAGGGTCTTATTATCGTTATAGACCAGTAGATTCACCTCTGTTGCCGTAGGTGCCCAGACAGATGCCGTAATGCCTTCGTCGCTATAGACGCCACCGAGTATGGTTTCATTGGCGTCGTTTTCACCCTGGGTATATAACTGGTCGAGTACGTTTGCATGCTGTAATCGAGTGGCAGCAAGCAAGGTACCATCACTGGCATAGCCCCCCACAACCACCTGAGTTTTCAGCACTGCTTTGGCCTCATCGCTACTCCATTGCCCTTCAAAAGCAGGCAGTGAAGCCAGATGCGGGGCAATAGTCACCTGCTCTTCGGTAAGGCTGGTTGCGCTAAGTTCAATGGCACTACCATTAAGACCGTTTTCCACCGTGGTGGCCAAATCGGCCGTGGCAGAATAATGCAGTTTAACCGTTTCAACGCCATCCGGCGTATCCCATAAAACAACCTGGGTATCGAGCCAGTGCGCGGCTGCACCTTCAATTTTTACCGGTTGTGGGCCCAGTGACAGCAATGGAAACTCAAATACTGTGGGCACGCCGGAGAGCGTGAAATTCATCCGCGTAAAGGTTTCATCGTCCTGATCAAGGGGAGCCTGAAAGTCGCCACCGCCCATTTCTTTGCCTGCATCGTCTGTGCCCTGATGAATGATAAAGTTATGGCAGGCACCCGGTGTACCAGCGACGCCAGGTTTAAGATCCAGTATCCAGTAAGCACCGAAATTAGGGTCGATACCGGAAATAGCGCGGCCATTGGCCCAATCAGTATCGCCATCGGCATAAGCATCACAGGCGTCATTATTCCAGGTATGCAGTTTCCAGCCATCATAAGCACTGTCGCTGGGATCATTTGTAGCCCCTACCCCAGCGCGGTTGTAATAAAGCACTGCCTGGTTAGCCGTGGGGAAATACACCGGGTCATCCAGCGTTGGATCGGCACCAACCACACAGGCACTGTTATCTTCATTAGGTACAGTGGGTGGATCGCAATCAATGGGCGGTTTTTCCACGCACATCATGCCCGTTTCATCGGGCACTAAAGGCGCATCACAAACCAATAAGTCATTAGAGCCTGAGTCTGTGCCGGAGCTGCCACACCCGGTAAGGGTAAGCACCATAAGCACCATTAAGCCAGCCAGTAATTTATACAGCATGCCGGTAGATGCTGTGGGTTGAGTAAAAGTAATCATAGTGAGTAAGTCATCCCCAGGAAATATTGGGTTCCGAAGAACTGAATGGTTCCTGTTTGTTCAGGCGAGCTGAAATAGCTTTGAGTGGGCTCATCGGTCAGGTTATTTATCTGGAACAACACACTTAAGTTGTCGTTGATTTCATAGGAGGCCTGATAATCCACCACTAATTCTGAATCAAAATTGACGGTCTGATCGTTAACCGCGACCTGCTTGGAAACAAACGCGTCGCGGTAGCGGCCTGACACCCGGGTTTCAAACCCTTCGTATTCCCAAAACAAAGTCATCGTGGCAACGTTTTCTGACAAGCCAGGTAACTGGCTGGCATACACACCGTTGCCCACGGTGCGCTGTATTTCACTCTCGGTATACGAGTAGCTGGCATTAACACCCAGTCCCGACCACATACCCGGTAAGTTGCTGTATATCTGCGTATACGCCAGCTCAATCCCTCGAATATAGCCGCCACGCGCGTTGTTAATGGCTGTTTCGTACCGACCATCGGTTGTCGGTACTGTTACCGTAACAGGCTCACCAGTGGTATCCACTACCTGTTCGGGCGCCTGGCCAGGATAATCGGCTTCGTAAAACACGGGGACTGTTACTGACGCCGGTACCACAAAACCGTTGCCCTCAAAGTCATAAGGTTCAATCGCAATGTTTTCGATAAATGATTCAATGTTCTTATAAAAACCTGCAACTATTATGGCGCCATCACTATCGTCAAAGTAGTGTTCATAGGAAATGTCATACTGAGTTGCGTAAAACGGATCCAGATAGGGGCTGTTATTTGACGCCCCCGAAATGCGCGCCTGCTGGTTGGATAAAGTAATCTCACCTGAGTCGCGGTTCTGGGTCGCACTGATTAATTCAACATTGGTCGACGCATTGGCCGCAAAGCGATTGATCGGCGCACGGCCCATCACCCGCGCAGCGGCAACACGAAGTTGCGAGTTATCAGTGAGCTGGAAATTTAAGTTAATCGACGGCAGTACATCGGTATACTCGTAAGTGAGTATGGCCGGCCGATAGAAATTATTGATATAGCCAAGCTCATCGGCAATATTCTGTGCGCCTGCAATAGGGTCACTGACCTCTACATCCTGCCCGGTCTCAGGGTCTTCCACAAACATGGTAGCCCGTTGCAGCGTGGTTGAACTTTGTTTGGATTTCACATAGCGCACACCGATATTACCGGTTATCGGTAACCCGCCAACTTCAGTATCAATGTTGGCCATCAGGTAAGCAGCTGAGACGGTTTCAAATACGTCACCACTTTCAAGGACCGACCATGCGGTAGACACTGTGGCATCGTCGGGACCATTGATTACACCCGGATCCCCGGCTCCCCAGGTTTGCGCGGGTTGTGGGATCCCGGCAGGGAACCAGGCTTCAAGCGCTTTACCCAAATCAATGGCAAGGTAATTGGGAAAGTAAGCAAAGTCGCCCTGCCAGCTCACCACTTCGGCCAGATCATCAGTCAGGCGCAGTGGCGGCTGGCTCGATGAAAATGCCTGGTCGTTTCCATATTCAAACACCGAGCGGTCGTTACTGTAGGTTCGATCTGAATAGCGGCCACCAAACTCGATGGATGAGATGACGTCGGTATCAATGAAATACTGGAAATCAGCCCGGTAAGCATCCAGTTCGTCATTGTTAACATAGGGGTAAATGCCATACTTACTGACCATGACCCGGTCCAGATCGGTAAAGGCATCGGCCTGATTAAACTGCAAATCCGGTAAGTCCAGGCCATTGAGCAAATACGAAATCTGAATATTTTCGTCAAACCGCGGACTGGCGGCGGTAGCATCATCACCAACCAGCGCCCACAACAGGCCATTGCGGAAATTACTGTTGGCTTTCGATAATGCAATATCAAACTGCGCGGCGAAATTAGCGGTGATCTGCCAGTCAGCATTGATACCGTAGCTTTCTACTTTATCGAAATCCTGGTTATCGTCATTGACCAGTTCGACACGGGTTTCACTGCTATCAGAGCGCACAAACGTGCCGCCTATAACACTGTTGTTCACCACCACTGGGTTGTAGATTTCGCTGTTAACACCACCGAGTTTCACCCGGAAGCCACGGGCGAAAGCTTCTGAGTCAAATGTGGATACGAAGGCATCGGCTTTTAAAGTGAAATTATCCAGCGGCGCCCATTCAATGGCCGCGACATACCCGTTGCGGGTTTCCTCCCCCCCTTTGTGCTGCATTTCAAAACCTTCGGAAATGAGTTCACATTCCAGGCACTGTTCTTCCCGGGGCACATCTGAGTTCGGGTTATAATTCTCCTCATCACCGGCAAGGCCATCGACATCGACCTCGGCATTGTAAGCAAAGCCGATGAACTGGGTAGAAACACTGGGCTGATATAATCTAGCGTAACCGACGGAAACTCCCAGGGTGTCATCTAAGAACTTGCCCTGATAGGAAAAACTCAGGCGATGGCCAAACTCTTCTGCATCAGCCACTTCATTGGCCCGGTCGTTAAACATACCGCGCACGTTGGCATTAAAAGTATGCTTTTGATCCTTGGCTAATGCGCTGGCGGTTTGTAACTCAACCGTACCGGCCACCCCACCCTCAATCAGCGATGCTTTGGGTGATTTATACACTGCCGCCGAATTGATTAATTCAGATGGGTACTGATCAAATTCGATAGAGCGACTACCACTGGTAGATACCTGTTCCCGGCCGTTTAGTGTCGAGAAGACAAAATCTCCGGATAAACCCCGAATATTGATTTCTGCTGCCTGACCGCCGGTTCGTACCGCTGATATACCCGGCAACCGGGTCAGTGCATCGGCCATACTGACGTCGGGCAAACCGCCCAGGTCGTCAGCTGAGAGTTGTTCTGAAACGGTATCACCAAAACGCTTTTGGTTGAGTGACTGAATAAGACTGCTGCTAAACCCGCGCACCTCAATGCGCTCTATAGCTTCTTCCTTTTTTCCCTGGTCACTGTCTTGCGCTGAGTCTTGCGCCAAAAGCGGATAACTAGTGAAAACCAACCCACTGGTTAATAGTGCCAAAGTGATAGCACTGGGTTTGAACGTTTTCATGTTTTCCCCATTATTAGTTATGTTGAGAAATGCTGTGCAACATTTCGCCGGTTTGATTACCGAATTTCATACTAATTGCTAGGTGAAAAACTGAAAATGTCATGCATACGTATTCAGTTAACTTTTCTTACAAATTTTTCACAATCGATTTATAGTAATAAAAGAGAAGATCCCTAAAGACATCGAAATACACGTATCTTTTTGATAAACAATAAAAAAGCCCACATAAAGCGGGCTTTAACAAACACTAAATTGTTAACGCATCAGCGCTAAACCAGCGGTGATTACCAGCCAGTTTGCTCGCGCAGTGCTTTACCAATGTCGGCCAGTGAGCGAACAGTTTTAACGCCTGCTGCTTCAAGGGCTGCAAATTTCTCGTCTGCAGTACCTTTACCGCCAGCGATAATCGCACCAGCGTGACCCATACGTTTGCCAGGAGGCGCAGTAACACCAGCAATGTAAGAAACAACCGGCTTGGTAACGTTTTCTTTAATAAACGCTGCCGCTTCTTCTTCTGCAGTACCACCGATCTCACCGATCATAACAATCGCTTCGGTTTGTGGATCGTCCTGGAACAACTTCAGGATGTCGATGAAGTTAGAGCCCGGGATTGGGTCACCACCAATACCAACACAGGTAGACTGACCAAAACCTTCATCAGTAGTTTGTTTAACAGCTTCGTACGTCAGCGTACCAGAGCGTGAAACAATACCTACTTTACCAGGCTTGTGGATGTGGCCAGGCATGATACCAATCTTACACTCGCCCGGAGTGATGACACCAGGACAGTTAGGACCAATCATGCGTGCGCCTTTAGCATTTACGTATTCTTTAACGTAAAGCATATCCAGCGTAGGAATACCTTCAGTGATACAAACCACTAATTCGATACCCGCATCTACTGCTTCAACAATTGAATCTTTACAGAAAGGTGCTGGTACGTAGATAACAGACGCCGTGGCACCAGTTGCTTCAACTGCTTCACGAACTGTGTTAAATACTGGCAGACCCAAATGCTCAGTACCACCTTTACCAGGCGTTACACCACCAACCATTTGCGTACCGTAGGCAAGCGCTTGTTCAGAGTGAAAAGTACCCTGACCGCCAGTGAAACCCTGACAGATAACTTTAGTATCTTTACCGATCAAAACTGACATTATTTGCCCTCCGCAGCTGCAACAACTTTCTCTGCTGCATCAGTTAATGATTCTGCAGCGATGATATCCAAGCCAGAGTTCCCCAGCACTTCACGGCCAAGCTCTGCATTGGTACCTTCAAGGCGTACAACAACCGGTACTTCAACGCCTACTTCTTTAACCGCGCCGATGATACCTTCTGCGATCATGTCACAACGTACGATACCGCCGAAGATGTTAACCAGTACGGCTTTCACGTTGTCGTCAGACAGAATGATTTTAAATGCTTCAGCAACACGCTCTTTGGTCGCGCCACCACCAACATCCAGGAAGTTAGCCGGGCTACCGCCGTGCAGGTTTACGATATCCATGGTACCCATGGCCAGACCCGCACCGTTAACCATACAGCCAACGTTACCGTCCAGTGCTACGTAGTTCAGTTCCCACTGAGCAGCGTGTGCTTCACGAGCATCTTCCTGTGAAGGATCTTTCATGTCCTTCAGCTTAGGCTGACGGTACATAGCGTTGCTGTCTACGCCCAGTTTGGCGTCCAGACAGTGCAGATTACCGTCTGCTTTGATTACCAGCGGGTTAATTTCAATTAACGCCAGGTCCAGATCTTCAAACATTTTCGCCAGACCTAAGAAGATCTGTACGAATTGCTTAACCTGTACGCCTTGCAGACCCAGTTTAAACGCCATTTCACGCGCCTGATAAGGCTGAGGACCAACGATCGGATCGATTTCAGCTTTCAGGATTTTTTCCGGGGTTTCTTCTGCAACGGTTTCAATTTCAACACCGCCTTCAGTAGACGCCATGAAGACTACGCGGCGTGTGCCACGGTCTACCACAGCACCTAAGTACAATTCGTTTGCGATATCAGTACAAGATTCTACTAAGATCTTGCTTACAGGCTGACCGTTCTCGTCAGTCTGAAATGTCACCAGGTTTTTGCCTAACCACTTTTCAGCAAAAGCGCGAATTTCGTCTTTGGTTTTTACCAGCTTAACACCGCCGGCTTTACCACGGCCACCAGCGTGGACCTGACACTTAACAACCCATTCGTTACCGCCAATACGGTCAGCAGCTTCTACTGCACCTTGAGGGGTATCTGATGCGTATCCTTCAGAAACAGGTAAGCCGTATTCTTTGAATAGCTGCTTACCTTGGTATTCATGCAAATTCATGGTGTTTCTTTCCGATTATTATTTAAACGAAAGCCAATATCTGGCTCGACTAATTCCCAACTGGTATCCGTCCCCAAATACCAGCATGTGAAGATGATACATGAGTATCATCTTCACACATAGTTATGCTACGAAAGTCTTACACATCCAGAAGCAGACGTGTTGGATCTTCCAGCATTTCTTTAACGGTGACCAGGAAGCCGACCGATTCTTTGCCATCGATGATCCGGTGGTCGTAAGACAACGCAAGATACATCATTGGTAAAATTTCAACTTTGCCATTCACCGCCATTGGACGATCCTGAATCTTATGCATACCCAGAATAGCACTTTGTGGCGGGTTGATGATTGGCGTAGACATCAGTGAACCGAATACACCACCGTTGGTGATAGTGAAGTTACCACCTTGCAGCTCAGCCATAGACAGTTTGCCATCACGACCTTTGATAGCCAGTTCTTTGATACCTTTTTCGATACCGGCCATACCCAGGGTATCTGAATCTTTCAGTACCGGAGTAACCAGACCACGTGGTGTTGACACCGCGATGGAGATATCGAAGTAGTTGTGATAAACGATATCGTCTCCGTCCAGTGAAGCATTGACTTCAGGGAAACGCTTAAGCGCTTCGGTAACCGCTTTTACGTAGAAAGACATAAAGCCTAAACGGATACCATGACGTTTTTCAAAGCCTTCCTGATACTGCTTACGCAGGTCCATGATAGGCTTCATGTTAACTTCGTTGAACGTGGTTAACATGGCGGTCGAGTTCTTCGCTTCCAGCAGGCGGTTAGCAATGGTTTTACGCAGGCGTGTCATAGGCACACGTTTTTCACTGCGCTCACCAGCTGGCGCTGCAGGTGCTTCTTCTGACGCAGGGCTGGCCGCAGCCGGCTTGCTGTCAGACTTCAGGTACTGCTCAACATCTTCTTTAGTGATGCGGCCGTTCTTGCCTGAACCTTTTACTTTAGCCGGGTCTACGCCTTTTTCTGCTAACAGACGACGTACCGACGGGCTCAGCGCATCGCTGTCACCGTCGTCGCTGCTTGCTTCGCTGGCTGCGGCAGCCGGCGCAGATGCACCTGCACCTTCAGTAAATTTAGCAATGACTTCTTCGGCAGTTACCGTGGTACCTTCCTCTGCCAGAACTTCGGCAAGGGAGCCGTCCGCCGGAGCAACCACTTCCAGAACCACCTTATCGGTTTCGATATCAACCAGATTCTGGTCGCGACTTACTTTTTCGCCTGGCGCAACGTGCCAGGTCGCAATGGTTGCATCAGCGACTGACTCAGGCAGTACAGGCACTTTGATGTCAACGGTTTCACCGCTTACTTCTTGTGCTGCTGGCGCTTCTGCTTTGGCAGGTTCTGCGTCGGCTTTACTGTCTGATTTGCTTTCAGATTTGGCCGGTGCAGCACCGCCCTCTTCCAGCTTAGCAATCACTTGTTCACCAAGTACGGTTGCACCTTCTTCATCGATAATCTCACCGATAACACCATCTGCAGGGGCAACAACTTCCAGTACCACCTTGTCCGTCTCAATGTCTACCAGGTTCTGGTCGCGTTTTACACTGTCCCCGGCTTTTACGTGCCAGGTTGCAATCGTGGCGTCGGCAACTGACTCGGGTAGAACCGGAACTTTTATCTCAATTGTCATCTCTGTTCCTTATTTTATCGTGAGAGCGTCTTCAACCAGGGCTTTCTGTTGCTGGTTGTGAACGGATAAATAACCTACGGCAGGCGACGCTGACGCCGCACGTCCCGCATATGTTAACTTGGCACCATCTGGGATTACCTGCCAGAAGTGATGTTGGCTACAATACCAGGCACCCTGGTTCTGTGGCTCTTCCTGACACCAAACCCAATCTTTAACATGGCTGTATTCAGCCACGATCTTCGCGCATTCTTCCTGTGGGAACGGGTATAACTGTTCCAGACGAATAATGGCAACATCGGTCTGTTCATTCTTACGGCGTTGATCAAGCAGGTCGTAGTAAACCTTACCAGAACACATCACCACACGTTTTACGTCTTTGGCTGGTAGTTCATCTACTTCACCAATCACGTTATGGAATACACCTTCAGACAGTTCTTCCAGTGAAGAAACCGCCATCGGATGACGTAGCAGTGATTTAGGAGACATCACGATCAGCGGCTTACGCATTGGGCGAATCACCTGACGGCGGATCATGTTGAACACCTGAGCAGGGGTTGAAGGGACACACACCTGCCAGTTGTGATCGGCACACAATTGCAGGAAACGCTCCAGACGTGCTGAGCTGTGCTCAGGCCCCTGACCTTCGTAACCATGAGGTAACAGAACGGTCAGACCGCATAAACGTCCCCATTTGGCTTCGCCTGAACTTAAGAACTGGTCAAACACCACCTGGGCACCGTTGGCAAAGTCACCAAACTGCGCTTCCCAGATAGTCAGACAAGTCGGTTCAGCCGTGGCGTAACCGTATTCAAATGCCATAACCGCTTCTTCAGACAACACCGAGTCATAAATTTCGATGGCTTCCTGATCTTCACTGATATGCTGCAGTGGCATATAAGTCGAGGCATCAGCCTGGTTATGCAATACCGCGTGGCGGTGGAAGAATGTACCACGACCTGAATCCTGACCGGTCAGACGGATACTGGTGCCACCCTTAACAATGGATGCATAAGCCAGCAATTCGGCCATACCCCAGTCGAGGTTACGCTCGCCGGCAATCATGGCTTTACGGTCGTTGTAAACCTTATTAACCCGCGACTGAAGTTTTACGTCTTCCGGGAACGATACCAGACGATCACCCAGCGACTTCAGTTCGTCCAGACTAATGCTGCCATCGTAGGGCGTATCCCAGTCGTGACCAAGATACGGATGCCAGTCAACACTGTGTTCAGTCATTGGCCGCCATTCTTCAACTACGCAAGCACCATGGTCCATCGCCGCACGGTAGTCTTCAAGCAGTTTATCGGCGTCCTGTTTACCCAGAATACCTTCGGCAATCAACTGGTCTGCATAGATCTCACGCGGTACCGGATGCTTCTTAATTTTCTGATACATCACCGGCTGAGTGGCATTAGGCTCATCCGACTCATTATGGCCGTGACGACGATAACAAACCAGGTCAATCACTACATCGCGCTTGAATTTGTTACGGAAATCAAGCGCCAGCTTGGTAACAAATAATACGGCTTCAGGATCATCTGCATTAACGTGCAGAATAGGCGCCTGAACCATTTTGGCGATGTCAGTACAGTACTGGGTAGAACGAGTATCTTCAATTTTCGAGGTGGTGAAACCCACCTGATTATTGATAACGATTCGAACCGTACCGCCTACTGCAAACCCGCGGGTTTGCGACATATTAAAGGTTTCCTGAACCACACCCTGACCGGCAATTGCCGAGTCACCGTGAATCGTTACCGGCAGTACCTTGAGCGCGCTGTTTTCGCGACGGTCAAGACGGGCACGAACCGAGCCCATCACCACCGGGTTAACAATTTCCAGGTGCGACGGGTTAAAGGCCAGCGCCAGGTGGACGTTACCGCCCGGCGTAGCGAAGTCTGAAGAGTAACCGGCGTGATATTTTACGTCACCGGCGCCCAACGACTCATCGTGCTTGCCACCAAATTCATCAAACAGTACTGACGGGTTTTTACCCAGTACGTTAACCAGCACGTTAAGACGACCACGGTGGGCCATGCCCACAACCACTTCTTTGGTGCCTTGTGAACCGGCTTCTTTGATAAGCCCTTTCAGCATCGGGATCAGCGCATCGCCACCTTCCAGTGAGAAGCGCTTGGCACCCGGGAATTTTGAGCCCAGGTACTTTTCCATACCGTCGGCGGCAACCAGGCCTTTAAGGATATCGATTTTTGAATCGCGATCCAGTTCAGGACGCGATTCGACTGATTCAATGCGTTGTTGTAACCAGCGTTTTTGCTCTGTATCGGTGATGTGCATGTACTCTGCACCGATGGAGCTGCAATAGGTTCTGTTTAATGATTTAAACAGTTCACCTAATGGCATGGTTTCCTTACCGATGGCGTAAGAGCCAACGTTGAAAACCGTATCAAAATCCGTCTCGGAAAGATTGTGATGCGACAACTCCAGGTCTCTGACCCGTTCCTGTTTCCACAGCCCCAGTGGATCGAGGTTGGCATGCTGGTGCCCACGGAATCGATAGGCGTTGATTAACTGCAACACCTTAACCTGTTTCTGGTCAGACTGATTACTGCTCGCTGTGGTAGCAGACCCGCTGCTACAACGGGCCAGTGGTCCCAGAGACGCCAGTTTACGGAACTGGTCTTTGATAAGGCTATGGTTACTTTCTAATTCCACCCCATCCACTTTGGGTAAGGCGTCGAAGGTTTCACGCCAGGAATCAGAGACACTCTGCGGGTCGTCAAGGTAGGCTTCGTACAATGCTTCCACATAGGCAGCATTGGCTCCAGCCATGTGCGATGAGTCCCACCACGCTTTCATCACGCTTTCTTGCATTATTGTGCCTTGCTAGGTTGTCAATAAAACTATCAGGTCGGACGTCTTACCCGACCCCATTTACAAAAAAATAGCCACCCCATAAGGATGGCCATTTATGCATTAGTCACTTGTTACTGAAGCAGTAATCAAGTTAATTGCTAAACAGCCCGTTGTAAAAGCATGGACTTAATCTGCCCAATCGCTTTTGTAGGGTTGAGTCCTTTAGGACATACACTTACACAGTTCATGATACCGTGACATCTGAACACGCTGAAAGCATCATCCAGATCGTTCAGTCGCTCGTCGGTTGCGGTGTCGCGGCTATCGATCAGGAACCGATAGGCGTGCAACAAGCCCGCTGGCCCGATGAACTTATCCGGATTCCACCAGAATGATGGACAAGATGTTGAACAACATGCGCACAGTATACACTCATAGAGTCCATCCAGTTTAGCACGCTCTTCAGGAGACTGCAGATGCTCTCTTGCCGGCGGCTGTTTGCTGTCGTTAATTAAGAACGGTTTAATCTTCTCGTACTGAGTGTAGAACTGGGTCATATCGACCACCAGGTCACGCACAACCGGCAAACCAGGCAGCGGGCGAATAACCACTTTACCTGAGCCCAGTGCTGACAACGGAGTGATACACGCCAGGCCATTTTTGCCGTTCATGTTCATGCCGTCAGAACCACAAACCCCTTCACGACAAGAGCGACGGAACGATAATGTTGGATCCTGTTCCTTTAAAAGGATCAGTGCATCCAGCACCATCATATCCTGGCCTTCTTCCACTTCCAGGGTGTAATCCTGCATGCGAGGTGAATTATCCACCTCAGGATTATAACGGTATACCGAAAAAGTTAATTGCATGATCTAACCCCTCTTAGTATGAACGTACTTTTGGCGGGAAGGCTTCGCGAAGCTTAGGCGCCATGTTGACATCACGTTTAACCATAGCTTCAGTCGCCGGGTTGTAGACACTGTGACATAACCAGTTCTCGTCATCACGATCCGGGTAGTCAAAGCGGCTGTGTGCACCACGACTTTCAGTACGGAAGTTTGCTGCCACAGCGGTGCTGTAAGCAGTTTCCATCAGGTTATCGAGCTCTAAACACTCAATACGCTGGGTGTTGAAGTCGGCACTCTTATCATCAAGACGTGCAGTTTTAAGACGTTCACGGATCTCTTTAAGTTGCTTGAGACCTTCGGCCATTGCATCCCCTTCACGGAATACCGAGAAGTTAAGCTGCATACATTCCTGCAAATCTTTCTTGATTTGAACCGGATCTTCGCCTTTGCCTTTTTCTGAACCTTCCCAACGATTGAAACGCGCCATAGCACCTTCAAGATCAGATTCGGAAGCCTCGCGGCTCGGGGTCATTTCGTCCAGTTTGTCACCCAGGTGTAAGCCTGTAGCACGACCAAACACCACCAGATCAAGCAATGAGTTACCGCCTAAACGGTTCGCACCGTGGACAGATACACAAGCAATCTCACCGCAGGCAAACAGACCATTCACGACTTTGTCGTTACCGTTTTCGTCCAGAGTCAGACACTGACCATCAACGTTAGTCGGAATACCGCCCATCATATAGTGACAAGTAGGAATAACCGGAATCGGTTCTTTAACCGGATCAACGTGCGCAAAGGTACGAGACAGTTCAAGGATACCCGGCAGACGTGATTCAAGAACGTCTTTACCCAGGTGGTCCAGTTTAAGTTTGATGTGCGTACCCCATGGGCCTTCACAACCACGGCCTTCACGAATCTCAGTCATCATTGAGCGGGCCACTACGTCACGGCCGGCTAAGTCTTTAGCATTCGGCGCATACCGCTCCATGAAACGCTCACCGTCTTTATTCAGCAGGTAACCACCCTCACCACGACACCCTTCTGTTACCAGGGTACCCGCGCCGGCGATACCGGTGGGGTGAAACTGCCACATTTCCATGTCCTGTACACATACGCCAGCACGCAGGGCCATGCCCACACCGTCACCAGTATTAATATGTGCGTTGGTGGTTGATGCGTAAATACGTCCTGCACCACCCGTTGCCAGAACAACGGCTTTAGATTTGAAATAAACCACTTCACCAGTTTCGATGTCGATAGCCGTACAACCAACCACATCGCCATCCTGATTTTTTACCAGGTCCAGTGCATACCATTCGCTGAATACTTTAGTTTTGTTTTTTACGTTTTGTTGATACAGCAAATGCAGTAACGCGTGACCGGTACGGTCAGCCGCTGCAGCAGTACGAGCGCCCTGCTCGCCACCGAAATTCTTGGACTGACCACCAAATGGACGCTGATAGATTTTTCCGTTTTCAAATCGTGAAAACGGCAGACCCATGTTTTCCATTTCAATAATGGCTTCTGGTCCGGTTTTACACATGTATTCAATAGCGTCCTGGTCACCGATATAATCGGAACCTTTTACGGTATCGTACATGTGCCATTCCCAGTTATCTTCATGGGAATTACCCAGCGCTACTGTAATACCACCCTGGGCAGATACTGTATGCGAACGGGTTGGAAACACTTTTGATAGTAATGCACAGGATTTGCCAGACTGCGAGATTTGCAGTGCTGCGCGCATGCCTGCGCCGCCGGCGCCAATGACGACGGCGTCAAACTCATGAACGGGTAAACTCATTTTACACTCCCCACAAAACAAACAAACCAGCGGCCACGTATACAAACGCGATAATATTCAGTACATACTGAATGGTAGCGCGCAGACCAGTTGGCTTAACATAATCGGTTAACACCTGCCACAGACCAATGCGAACATGGATCATGATGGAAACCAATGCTGCGAGGGTAAATACTTTCATCGCGATACCAGAGAACAGGCCCTGCCATACGTCGAAAGTGATTTCTTCAGTAGTGATAAAGAATCCAGCCATGAAGAATGTGTAGACTGCGATAATTACCGCAGTTGCGCGTAAGGAAACGTAATCCTGTACACCATTACGCTTGATGCTTGCCTGATTAGTTACCATAACGCAACCCCTATTACTACTGTCAGCACCACCCACAAACCAATAACAACTTGTGCACTTAAGTTACCAGACTCAAGTTCTTCCCAGTGACCCATATCCATTATACCGTGACGAATACCGCCAAGGATGTGATAGGTCAGCGCAGAAGCTGTACCGATTGCAATGATCTTTCCAATCAATCCATCCATTAAAGCCTGCACGTTGGCGAAGCCTTCTGGAGATGATACCGAAACGGCCCATGCCCAGATCACAAACAGCAGCGCAAAAAACATTGCGACACCGGTTACGCGATGGAGAATTGACGAAATAGCAGAGGGAGGAAATTTAATGGTGTTAAGGTCTAAATTTACTGGTCTTTGCTTTTTCACAATTTTTGCCTGTTTTATCCGTAGGGACAAATCACTCTCGTGTTGAGTCCTGACAGAGTGATTCTGATTGTTACTAAGTTAATTTTCTCATCCGATGAGGTGTTAACATTTTGTGAATATTTTATTACTTATTTAACAGAATAATTATTCAGTCAATTTAAGTAGGCCAGAGTATATCCACGACCTATTATAATTACAATTTTTTGTGTGGTATTAGGACATTAGTCTTAGGTCGTAGAAAGGATAAAAATGCTTGATCCCGGGTACTACATAACCAGTATAATCTGGAACAATCTAGAATATTTATGTGTAATATAAGTAATAAAATTGACTTGTTACTGCATAATAAAGTACAAATACGCCACTTTTCCCACCGGATTGCTCAAAATTGAGTAACATCCCGATAAAGAAAATTCTGAGGAGAGCAACTTATGGCAGATCAAAAAGCCATTCTGAAAGCGGGCGACAAGGAAATCGAACTTCCTATCTTGTCTGGTACAGCAGGACAAGATGTGATTGATATTCGTGCCCTTGGTAAACACGGCTATTTCACCTATGACCCTGGTTTCCTGGCGACTGGATCTTGCGAGTCTTCCATCACATTTATCGACGGCGCAAAAGGTGTACTGTTACACCGCGGTTTCCCAATCGACGAACTGGCACGTGACGCTAACTATCTTGAAGTTTGCCACATGCTGCTGCACGGTGATGCACCGAATAAAGAAGAATACGAAGAATTCGAAAACACTATCAAACGCCACACCATGATACATGAGCAAATTCACATGTTCTTCCATGGCTTCCGTAACGATGCCCACCCTATGGCCATGCTGAATGGTACTGTTGGTGCGATGTCTTCCTTCTATCACAGCGACCTGGACGTTTCTAATTTTGACATGCGTGTACGTTGTGCACACCGTCTGATTGCGAAGATGCCTACCCTGGTAGCCATGTGTTATAAGTACAACATCGGTCAGCCATTTGTTTATCCTCGTAACGACCTGAGCTACGCGGCTAACTTCCTGAACATGATGTTCTCTGTGCCGGCTGAAGATTACAAAATCAGCCCGGCGGTAGAGCGTGCTATGGACCGTATCTTTACCCTGCACGCCGACCACGAGCAAAATGCATCAACCTCTACCGTACGTTTAGCCGGTTCTTCTGGTGCAAACCCGTATGCGTGTATTGCTGCAGGTGTTGCTTCACTTTGGGGCCCTGCCCACGGTGGTGCTAACGAAGCTTGTCTGAATATGCTGGAAGAAATCGGTTCTGTAGACCGTATTCCTGAGTTCATTAATCGTGCAAAAGATAAAAACGACCCGTTCCGTCTGATGGGCTTTGGTCACCGTGTGTACAAAAACCACGATCCACGCGCTACAGTGATGCGCGAAAGCTGTCACGAAGTACTGAAAGAGCTCAATGTTCAGGATCCGCTGCTGGACGTAGCAATGGAGCTGGAACGTATTGCCCTTGAAGACCCGTACTTCGCCGAGAAGAAACTGTTCCCGAACGTTGATTTCTACTCTGGTATCGTACTGAAGGCAATCGGTATTCCAACTAACATGTTTACCTGTATCTTTGCCCTGTCACGTACTGTTGGCTGGATTTCACACTGGCACGAAATGATGTCTGATCCTGCTCAAAAGATCGGCCGTCCTCGCCAGTTATACACCGGTCACACTCAGCGCAAATATACGCCAATTAAATAACGTTAATTTAATTGTTAAAAATTAAAGGCTCGCATCGCGGGCCTTTTTTATTACCAATTAACAACTTAACAATAAATTAACTTTTATGCTTACTTTTAATTAACGTAAATTGCGTGCGCGATTTTAAATTAATAAGTGAAGATATTATGTGACGGATTAAATAATCCACCGATTAGAAATTTTCGTAATAAATTTTAAATATTTATTATAAGTAAGGTAATTCAATAACGATGCAACCTCTCATAAAACAATTAGGTTACGCCGGTTTGCTGCCTTTTATTGGTTTAAATGCGCTGACATTTACCGATATCCTGCCGCAGTCGCTGGTCTATCTTTACTTTACGCAGTATTCAGCCGTCCTCTTGTCGTTCTTTGGTGGCGTGCACTGGTACGATGCCATTAGCAGCAATAAGCCTGCTCATCAGATGTATGTTGCAATGTTACCGACCATAGTAGGCTGGGTGTGTTTAACCCAAACAGGCGCACCCTGGGTATTAGGCGTACTAAGTATTAGTTACCTGCTTATGATGTTTTACGATAAACAGGTACTCACCCTGCCAAAAGAAATGGTTGTTGCTTATACCAAATTGCGTATGCAGTTAACCACAGTAGTGGTGTTATCTCACGCTCTGATGATTTTCACCCGCTAAGCGCCAACAATTAAGCCTCTAAAATAAAAACACCATCCGAAGCTGGTGTTTTTTATTGAATAATTGAATCGGACTGGCTTATTCCGCTCTGATTAAATCCAGCAATTCTTTGGTTTTTTCTTCAACCAAAGCAATATCACCTTTAGATTCAACATTCAGACGGATCACCGGCTCAGTATTGGATTTACGTAAATTAAATCGCCAGTTACCAAATTCCAGGCCAATGCCATCGGTTTCGTCAATTACCTCTGCCAGTGGCTGGTATTTCTCAAGTACCCGGGCCAGTGCTGCATCAGCATCCTTTAATTTGCTGTTGATTTCGCCCGACGACGGGAAAGCTTCGATACGCTCTTTCACCATAGACGCCAGCGACTTCTGACGGGTACAAATAAGCTCTGCCACCAGCAACCATGGGATCATTCCCGAGTCACAATAAGCGAAATCCCTGAAGTAATGGTGAGCACTCATTTCACCACCGTACACGGCATCTTCCTGACGCATCCGCTCTTTAATAAACGCATGACCCGTTTTACATTTAATCGGCGTACCACCAGCAGACTTAATAATGTCTTCACTGTTCCAGTACACCCGTGGGTCATAAATGATTTTGCCTGGCCCCTTATCGAGGAACGCCTGAGCAAGCAGACCCACTATGTAATAGCCTTCAATAAAGTTACCGTCAGCGTCAAACAGGAAACAACGATCGAAGTCGCCATCCCAGGCAATACCAAAGTCAGCGCCACTTTCGATTACCGCATTAGCGGTATCGGCACGATTTTCAGGTAGTAATGGGTTAGGAATACCATTCGGGAACGTACCATCGGCATTATGATGCACTTTAACAAATTCAATCGGCACGTCTTTCTCGTGCAGTTTTTTCTCAATGGCATCCAGTGCCAGGCCGGCGGCGCCATTACCTGCGTTGGTCACAATTTTCAGCGGCGTGAAATTATTGATATCAACGTAAGATAAAATGTGCGAGACGTACGCGTCCATGTTCAGATGACGATGGTATTTGCCGCTTTCTGCCAGGATGTCCGTCGCAATGTGCGCTTTGCCATTAAAGAATGCATCAGCGTCAATTTTGGCGCCTTTAGCATAAAAGTCCAGACGCTCAGCCACATAGTCACTGTTGAGCGCTTCGGCGCGGTCTTTAATCGCATTCAGGCCGGTATCGCCACTGATAGGTACCGAACCGGCCTTCACCAGTTTCATACCATTGTAATTAATCGGATTGTGGCTGGCGGTGACTTCGATTCCGCCATCAACGCCAAGGTGTTTGGTCGCGAAGTAAATTTCTTCGGTACCCGACATGCCAATATCAGTGACTTCTGCGCCGCCATCAACAAGGCCAGCACTGAGTGCCAGTTTCAGCGGTGTGGAAGTGAGACGAACATCACCGCCCACTACCACAGATTTAGCCGACAATTCTTCTGCAAAAGCAAAACCAATCCGGTAAGCGACCTCTTCGTTAAGCTGAGTGTTTAACTCACCCCGGATATCATAGGCTTTAAAACAGGTAATAGGTGTTGTCATAATTGTTTTTACTCAGCTTATTTTGACTCGGTTCTGCCGTAGCGATCAGAGAAGCGGACAATATCGTCTTCCCCCAGATAAGCCCCCGACTGCACTTCGATAAGTTCCAGCGGGATTTTGCCCGGGTTTTCCAGCGCGTGCACATCGCCAATCGGGATGTACACCGATTCATTTTCGGTAACTAACTGGGTTTTCTCGCCGATGGTCACATTGGCAGTACCCGATACCACAATCCAGTGTTCCGCTCTGTGGTGATGCATTTGAACAGACAGTTTTTCGCCCGGCTTAACGGTAATGCGCTTAACCTGGAAACGCTTGCCATTATCGATGGAATCGTAGCTACCCCATGGGCGGAACACTTCACGGTGGAACTGGAATTCAGGACGTTGTTCAGCCTTTAACTTGTTCACGACATTTTTAATGTCCTGCACTTTGTTTTTGTTGGCGACCATTACGGCATCTTTGGTTTCTACCACTACCACATCATCAAGACCCACCACAGCAATCAAGCGCTCCTCGGAATTGATATAGCTGTTATTTACGCCTTCAAGAATCGCATCACCTACAATCACGTTACCGTTTTCGTCTTTATTATCTGCCGTTTCCCACAGTGACGACCAGCTGCCTACATCAGACCAGCCAGCATCCAGTGGTACCATAGCCGCCAGCGCGGTTTTCTCCATTACGGCATAATCGATAGAGTCGTCAGGACAGGTAGCAAAGATCTCAGGATCAATGCGGATAAAGTCTAAATCTTTGCTCTCTGAAGCAATTGCCTGCTCACAGATACTGTACATTTCAGGTGCATGCTTTTTCAGCTCAGCCAGATAGACGCTGGCTTTAAACATAAACATACCGCTGTTCCAGAAGTAATTTCCGGAATCAACATATTGTTGCGCCGTAGCCAGGTCTGGCTTCTCGACAAATTCATCCACCTTCATGCCAACACCAATGGCCTCACCGCCCTTAATGTAACCATAACCCGTGTGAGCCTGATCAGGCACAATACCAAAAGTGACCAGGTTGCCATCCATCGCCAGCTCGTTAGCCTTACTGACGGCGGCCTGAAAACCAGCAGAATCTTTGATCAGATGATCGGCAGCCAGTACCAGTAATACCGGGTCATCATCCGTTTGCATTGCGTGCAAAGCTGCCAGAGCTATGGCCGGTGCAGTGTTTCGTCCGACAGGCTCCAGGATAATACCCCCATGATCGCCGCCCATTTGTCGTAATTGCTCAGCGACTAAAAAACGGTGAGCGTCATTACAAATCACAATGGGGTTAGCAGCACTGCTGCCGTCCAGGCGCTGCAGTGTTTCCTGCAACATGGTTTGATCTGAAGTTAAAGCAAGAAACTGCTTAGGCAGGGCTGCTCGGGATTTAGGCCATAAACGGCTGCCAGAGCCACCGGCTAATACGACTGGTTTCATGTTGGTTCCTGTTGATTGCGGGAGCGAATTGCAAGCAGTGGTTGTCTGCTTATTCCCTTATTTATTCCTTAACCCATGTTAATCAAGGACTGCAGGGCAATCAACATTCACAACGTAATTTATCGAAATAAATTGGCAGGACAGACTAGTCGACGGGAATTTGTTTAATTTCCCGTCAACCCGTTAACTTTTTTATCGATAGTTAAGCCGTTAATTTACCTTGCTGATAATCGGTGATGGCCTGCTGAATTTCGGCCTGGGTATTCATCACAAAGGGGCCATACTGAACCACGGGTTCGCCAATCGGAGCCGCAGCAACTAAAATCGCCTTGCCGGCTTCGCTGCTAGTCACGTCGAGCACATCACCGTCATTCAATACTGCCAGTTTGCCGCAGGCAATGGTCTCGCCGCTAACGTCAAGGCTGCCTTCATAACAATAAACAAAGGCGCTGTGGCCAGTAGCTACCGGTATGGTTGCAAAGGCGTCTGCCTGCCAGTGCAAATCAGTAAATAATGGCTTTACTCTGGCGGTATTAACCGGGCCGCTAACACCGTTAAGTGTGCCGGCCAGCACTTTTGCCTCTATACCCTGCCCTACGGACACCGTTTTTACCTCGTCAGGCTGAATATCCTGATAACCGGGTGCCGACATCTTATCTTTTGCCGGCAGATTCACCCACAGCTGAAAGCCCTTGAGCAGGCCGTCGGTTTGCTGAGGCATTTCTTCATGAATAATGCCCTTACCAGCATTCATCCACTGGATACCGCCATCTTCAATGATTCCCTCGTTGCCCACAGAATCCCGATGGCGCATTTTCCCTTTCAGCATATAAGTTACCGTCTGGAAGCCGCGGTGCGGATGCGGTGGGAAGCCAGCAATATATTCATCAGGTTTATCCGAGCCGAAAAAATCGAGCATCAGAAACGGATCGAGATTGGGTAATAAACGATGGCCGATAATCCGGGTTAAACTTACCCCAGCACCATCCTGGGTTGGCATACCACTAACAAGTTGTTTAATCGTTCGGTTAGTCATTGTTTATTTACTTCCATAAAGACAAATCGGGCCCTGCTGGAACGACCTGAGTAGGATTAATCATCGTGTGACTGTAATAGTAGTGACGTTTAATATGCTCCATATTCGTTGTATCGGCCACGCCCGGCATACGATAAATGCGCTTCATATAATTAAACATAGCCGGATAGTCACGGATTTGTTTACGGTTACATTTAAAATGGCCATGATACACAGCGTCGAATCGCACTAACGTGGTAAATAAACGAATGTCAGCCTCGGTCAGCGTTGCGCCCACCAGGAAAGGTTGTTTTTCCAGGCGCGCTTCCACCTTATCTAACGCAGCAAATAACGCATTAACCGCCTCTTCATAGACCCGCTGCTCGGTGGCAAACCCCGCTTTGTATACGCCATTATTGATATCGTTGTACACCCACTGGTTCACTTCATCTATCTCAGATTGTAAAGCGTCGGGGTAATAATCGGTGTGATTTCCGGTGATGTCATTAAAACTGGTATTCAGTATGCGGATTATTTCAGCCGATTCGTTATTGACGATTTTTTCGGTCTTTTTATCCCACAGCACCGGTACCGTAACACGAGTAGTAATATCTGCCTGCTGACGTAGATAAATCTCGTACATAAACTGATGGCCGTAGAGCGTATCGCCGGTACTGCCCTTATGCGGTAAAAAACTCCAGCCTTTGTCGAGCATTTCCGGATTGACAACCGAAACGCCAATATGAGCGTTAAGAGATTTAAGTTCGCGCATTATCAGCGTGCGGTGTGCCCACGGGCAGGCCAGAGAGACGTACAAATGGTAGCGGCCACTTTCTGCCTGAAATTCATTGCCCTCACCGATGGTATTTCTGAACAACGAGTCCTGACGCTCAAACCGACCGCCGCTGTTATCAGTGTCATACCATTTGTCGTGCCATTTGCCGTCAATTAACAAGCCCATGATGCTCTCCCGTTTAAGATAAATGATTGCGTGCTAAGTGGAACACACATCTGTCTAAACGGCTTAACGGAACATTTGGATTGATTGTTCTATGTTTTAGAACAGTCTGTTAATTATCTCATCAGCAATGGGTAAGGCGCTGGTGGCCGCCGGGGATGGCGCATTGCCGACGTGTAATGCATGTTCAGATTCCACAAACTTAAAATCGTGTATTAGCATACCTTTGCTATCCACGGCCTGAGCACGGATCCCAGCGCGATAAGGTAAAAAGTCTGCTGCGGAAATGCCGGGGCAATAGCGGCTCACCAGTCTGGCATAATGTGTTTTAGACAAGGACGAATACAACTCTTTAACGGCAGCACGCTTATACCGCCACAGCAATTTCCACACATCACCGTGGGCAAACAGGTGCAACCATTCAGCATCAGTGCTGAATAAACTATTATAAGCTTCCCGGCCTGTGGTCAGTACCGCATTTGGCCCCACAGTAGTGTATCCGCCAATCATTCGGGTTAAATGTACCCCTAAAAATGGCATCGCCGGATCCGGTACCGGATAAATTAAATGGCGGGTGATGTCATCGTATTTGCGGTTTAAACGGTAATACTCGCCTTTAAACGGCAGCATTCTAAAGTCACACTCTAGCCCCTGCATCCGGATCAGTTCGTCGCTATAAATGCCTGCGCAATTGATTAATTTAGCCGCCTTCACTGCGGTTTCGCCCCGCGGATGGGAAAATCGTAACAACACGCCGTTGTTACTGCCCTCTATACTCTCAAGCGTATGCTGATAAAGCAGTTGGCACTGACCCTGAGCGCTTGCCTGCTGTAACAGGCAGGCCGTGATAGCCTTGTAGTCAGTGATGCCGGTTTGCGCGACAAGAAAACCACCCACTGCATTGATGGCTGGTTCACGACGCTTTATTTCAGGCGCTGTTAGCCGCTGTGGCTGGAGTTCGTTCTGTACGCAGCGTTGATATAAGTCTTCCAGTGCGGGCAGCTCCTTTTCGCTCGTTGCCACAATCAGCTTGCCGCACTGTTCATGGGGCAAACCAAATTCCCTGCATAATTCAAAGGTGTGCTCCAGCCCGGCGCGGCAAAAACGGGCTTTATAGCTGCCTGGCGCATAATAAACCCCGGCGTGTATCACCCCGGAGTTACGCCCGGTCTGATGGGCAGCGCAATCCGTTTCTTTGTCAAACAGCATGATGCGGGCACCGGGCTGACGCTGACTCAGCTTATAAGCCACGGCAGCGCCAATAATACCAGCACCGACGATGGCAAAATCACATTCAGACATGGGTATTCTATTGAAAAATGCTAAACTCACCCCGATAGTACCCGTCCCATCATTAACATCAACCAAAAAGGGTCTGAAATGTTTGATTCACAACGCTTTGGCGGTGTTGCCCGGTTATATGGCGAGCAACAAACCACGCACATTGCCGGGCTGCATATTGCAGTCATTGGCATTGGCGGTGTTGGCTCGTGGAGTGCTGAGGCGCTGGCCAGAACGGGTGTAGGTCAGATAACCCTGATTGATCTGGATGACATCTGTGTTACCAATACCAACCGCCAGATCCATGCTTTAAATGATACCGTTGGTCAGGCCAAAGTGATGATAATGGCTCAGCGTATCAGTCAAATTAACCCGGCGTGCAAAGTGAATGTTATCGAGGATTTTGTTACGCCTGATACGTTTATGGAGCATCTGGCCGGTGGTTACGATGGCGTGATAGAAGCTACTGACTCCATCAAGGCTAAGGCGAGTATTTTATATTACTGCAAACGCAATAAATTACCCGTGGTTACCGTAGGCGGAGCCGGCGGTCAGGTTGACCCAACCCAGATAACCTGCGCCGACCTGGCTAAAACCATTCAGGATCCGTTAGCCGCAAAACTTCGCAACGAGTTACGCCGTAACTACGGATTTACCAAAAACCCTAAACGTCGCTTTGGTATAGAATGTATCTATTCCACTGAACAACTTCGCTACCCACAGCCCGATGGCTCGGTTTGTCATAACAAGTCTCTTACCGATGGCAGCACCCGCCTTGATTGTGCTTCCGGATTTGGTGCGTCCGTGATGGTAACCGCCTCCTTTGGTATGTTTGCCGCCGCCAGGCTTATCAATAAGCTTACCGGCATTTAACACGTTACCGACTCGACATTTCGCCAAGCCTCGCGCACAATACCGCAAAAGGAGAGCCATTATGCAACAACACGAACTAGAACAACTGATGGCAGACAGCGCAAAAGACGCTGTAGGTACCAGTCGGGATATGTTTAACATTGAGTTAGACTACAGCGCTGAAAGCATCGAACTAATAGATAGCCTGCTGCTGGCGTTTATCGACCGCTTTAAGGATCAGGCCCTGGAAGATAACGCGGTATTCACGCTGTGTAATATTTATGGCGCTTACATTGGTGAAGTCATGCGCAACCTGATTGGCGGCAGCTGGCGGTATGACGAGTCTGATAAAAGCGCGCCTTATGTGGTGCTGGATGTTGGTGAGTATTCTTATGCCTTTGCCGGAATTTGTTATGAACGACTGGTTAATGACAGTCAGGTAAGTGTTAAGGCCTACTTTGATCAGGCACTGGCAAATAACACTCAGTAATTTATACCCCTGTCTGCTCCCTGGCTGGCGGTTGACGCCAGTCATGTAACATGATGGCCAGATGATGACTGCGGTTAACCATATACATCAACGCAATCATCAGCAACGCCACCGCACCAAGGTAACCATTAAACTGCCAGCCGGCGCGCTCCAGAAAGCTGCCAATCAGCAACAACTGACACAGACTTCCAAGAGTGCAAAGCGGTTTTATCAGTAAACGCCAGCCTGTATACCCTCGCTTCCACAAATGTTCCCTGAAGCTCATTAGTACTATCACCAGCACAAAAGGTATTGTTACGGCAATTTGCAGCCACAGAACGTCACTGTGCGGAAAGAAAATGCGATAGAGTCTGTCAGATTCAGCCGGAATAGCGGTAAACGCCGCCACCAGCAGCAGATCGCGACAGGCAATCGCCAGCATCCAGTAAAACCATCGCGGCGGCAGTACTGTACCGGCTTCGTCGTAATGTTTAAGTGGTAAGGGGATCATAAACGACTTTAAATTCAGAAAAATGACTCTTCGTTAATACCCGGCCTTTCACCGGATAAAAGCAAACCTGACTACACCGCGGGCAGATTGCATGAGCTGATATTCCGGGCTGGCATTTGCGCCAGTTTAGCACAGCCGCACCACGGGCAAGAATGAATATTGCCTGGTTTATCAAACCTCTTTAGTGCCACTTCTGGTTACCGCATTTAAGCTCTCGATTTAACTAATTGACGGCATGTCCTTAATCTATCCCTGTTGTAACGCCAATTGTTATCCAAAACACCGGTAATTTTTATTAATCGTCTGGCCCGCCGGGTGAACTTAACAATCTTTTTGGGTATAATCTGCGCCCTTTTGAAACTGCCGTCGCACACCATCAGAGTTCACTATGACCGTTGAAAAATTTGACCCGAAACAAACCACCACACTGGAAGGACCTAAAGCGGTGTTAAAACAGCAATCAGAAATGACATCCAGTTCTGATACTGCGAAAGCAAAAATCGGTTTTGTGAGCCTCGGCTGCCCGAAAAACCTGGTGGATTCAGAACGAATTCTAACTCAGCTTCGCACTGAAGGCTATGAAGTGGTACCTACCTATAATGATGCCGCGCTGGTTATCGTGAATACCTGTGGTTTTATTGACGCAGCGGTGCAAGAGTCTCTGGATACTATTGGTGAAGCCCTGGCTGAAAACGGCAAAGTGATTGTCACCGGTTGTTTAGGCATCAAAGAAGATGAAATTCGGGAAGTACACCCCAATGTACTGGCGATAACCGGCCCCCATGCCTATGAGGAAGTAGTTAATCAGGTGCATGATCACCTGCCCAAACCTGAGCATAATCCGTTTGAGCACCTTATTCCGGATCACGGTATTAAACTGACACCTCGTCATTTTGCCTACCTTAAGATTTCCGAGGGCTGTAACCATCGCTGTACGTTCTGCATTATTCCATCCATGCGCGGCGATCTGGTGAGCCGCCCTATTGGTGAAATTCTTGATGAAGCCCAGCGCTTAAAAAATGCCGGCGTTAACGAATTGCTGGTGATTTCGCAGGACACCAGTGCCTATGGTGTGGATATGAAGCATCGCACCGGGTTCTGGAACGGCATGCCGGTGAAAACTCACCTGCAACAATTATGTGAAAAGCTCGGCGAAATGGGCATGTGGGTAAGACTGCACTATGTTTACCCCTACCCTCATGTAGACAACCTTATCCCACTGATGAACGAAGGTAAGATTCTGCCCTATCTGGATATCCCCTTCCAACACGCCAACAAGCGCATCCTGAAATTAATGAAGCGTCCGGGCAGCTCAGAACGCACGCTGGAACGCATTAAGCAATGGCGCGAAGCCTGTCCTCAGCTAATTATTCGCTCCACCTTTATCGTTGGTTTTCCGGGCGAAACGGAAGAAGAGTTCGAGGAATTACTCGACTTTATGCGTGAAGCACAGCTCGACCGGGTTGGTTGTTTTGCCTACTCGCCGGTTGAAGGCGCTGTGGCTAACGATCTGCCTGACCCGGTGGACGAAGACGTTAAACAGGAGCGTTTGGCGCGCTTTATGGCCGTGCAGGGCGAAATTAGCGCTGCGCGCCTGAAACAGCGTATCGGACAGGAATATCAGGTAGTTATTGACTCTGTGGATGCTGAAGGCGCGGTTGGTCGTTGTTATGCTGATGCCCCGGAAGTAGATGGTGTGGTGCACTTAAATGGGGTTTATGATGTTAAACCCGGCCAGCACGTCTGGGCTGAAGTCATCCATACCGATGAGCATGACATGTGGGCCGTGATGTCTGAAGAGCAGGATGAAACAGAAGATGAGGCGGAGTAATCCGCCTCGGTAACCCTGTTACCAGGGTAGCTCATCACCTTTAGCGTGAATAAATCGCCCGGTATTGGCCAGGGTCAGTTCGCTAATTCGGGCAACCAGACTGGCCGCGGCAGTGTCGGCGTCGACATCTCCATTACCGCCGACCATCTCGGTTTGCACAAATCCGGGATGAAACAGGCCAACTGCAATGCCATCGGCTTTGAGATCATTAGCCAGGGAAACACCTGCGGCATTAAGCGCCGCCTTGCTCATCCGATAGCCATAGTATCCACCGGAACCATTGTCGGCCATTGAGCCCATTCGACTGGTGATCAGGGCCACCTTGCTACCTGATGACAACTGTTTTAACAAACACTGGGTAACCAGTAATGGGCCCATGGCATTCACTCTGAACTGATAATCGATGGTGTTGGGCTGCCAGTCAGTGATCGCCTCATTAGCCAGCACACCAGCATTGTTGATCAGAATATCAATATCTACGTCACTTAACGAAGCCAACGCTTGCGGTAAACTGTCTGGTACACTCACATCCACACCACTGATTACTTCAGCGCCGGTAGCATTCAGCGCATCTGAGCTGTTGCGGCACAAGGCATAAACCGAGTGGCCACCGGCCAGATACTGCTTCACCAAGGCAAGGCCAATGCCACGATTGGCACCGGTAATAACAACATTCATGATGACTCCTTATGCGCGTTACGCTTGCTATGAGCTGTTAGTTATCCGCTGCCAGACTGGCCAGCAGATTAGTCAGATCATCCGGTGTATCTATTCCTACCGGCGGCTCCGACAGCGCTTCCTCAATATGAATAGCATCGTCATACCATAAGGCTCTTAACTGTTCGAGCGACTCGATTTGTTCTAAGGCAGACGGCTCATAGCTCACGTACTGATTAACATAGCTTGCGCTATAAGCATACAAACCAATATGGCGATAATACAAGCCGGGATCCGCACTCACCGGAGGCTGCATCATAGTATCGCGGGCAAAAGGTAGCACTGAGCGGGAAAAATACAGCGCTTTACCCGATGCCGAAAAGACCACTTTTACGATGTTGGGATTAAATACATCATCTTCGTGAGCAATGGGCGTGCACAGCGTTGCCATTTGCATATCCGGATTGGCTGCCAGATTGGCCGCCACCTGACGAATATTATCGGCAGGCACAAACGGCTCGTCGCCCTGCACATTAACAATTATGGTGTCATCGGCAATCTGCTGGGTCTGGATCACTTCGGCAATACGCTCGGTGCCGGATGTATGCGTGGTGGCTGTCATCACCACGGTAGCAAACTGCGCGGCCACACTGGCAATGCGTTCATCATCGGTAGCAACAATGACCTTGCTGGCACCAGCCTCATTGGCCCTGTCTACCACGTGTTGCACCATGGGTTTGCCCTGAATATTCGCCAGCGGTTTACCGGGGAAGCGGCTGGACTGATAGCGGGCGGGAATGACAACCGTAAAATCCATGGGCAAGATTATCCTTTTTTCAGTGCTTCGAGTTCTTCAAGAGAAATGGCCGCGGTCTGCTCTTCCAGTAATACCGGAATACCATCGTTAATCGGATAAACCAGACGGTCAAAACGACATACCAGGCCAGGCTCATTATTGCTCTCTGTGTACATCAATTTTCCTTTGCACACTGGGCAGGCTATTATTTCCAGCAACTTTTTATCAAATGCCATGGTGTTTCCTTTGTTATTTTTGTTCAGCGTGCAATACGCTGAATGAGCTGAGTATAAAAATCTTCGGCTAGCACCGCATCCACCGGCTGATACCAACAGTTATCATGGGCGTGGGCTACCGCCTTTACTGCGTCTTTTTCGGTCATAATCACACAACCGTCTGGAATATCCTGTTTACCGATAGCATGATGATCGGCCAGCGCCATGCAATGGTCAAGCCTGACACCCATCTCTTTTAGCTGATTAAAAAAACGACTAGGATCGCCAATACCTGCCATGGCGGTAATGTGTGTTTCCTGTTCCAGATCCACAAGGTCTCGCTGTAACTGGGGGCGTAGTACATTAATCAGTATGCCGGGCTGCAAGGACATTTGAATCGGTGTCGGCATATTGCTGATCTTTGGCAACTCAAGCGCCTCGCCAGGCTGATTTAAAATTAAAAAATCAATGGTGTTAAGCCGCCATAGCCCTTCACGTAACGGCCCCATAGGCAATAACTGTTGATTACCAAACAAGCGTCTGTCGGCCACCACACACTCAATATCCCGGCCCAATGCGTAATGCTGCAAGCCATCGTCACTGATGATCACTGTACAGCCTTGCGCTACCAGTTGCTGTGCTGCCCGGGGACGGTTGGGATCGATAACCACCGGCACCCCCGTGCGCCGTGCTATCAGTAAAGGTTCATCACCAACCAGGGGGGCTGAGTCGCTTGCCCTGACCTGATGCGGAAACTCACTGGTTTTTGCGCCATAACCCCGACTTACCACACCGACTTTGTAGCCGGCCTGTTGAAGTCTTTCGCACAGCGCCACTACCAATGGCGTTTTGCCATTACCGCCCACGGAAAGATTGCCTACTACGATAACCGGCACTGGCAGGGTTATGGATTTTTTGACGCCCAGTCGGAACAGTAATCGACGTAACCCCGATAACAGAAAAAACAACAGCGTAAAGGGCAACAACAACCATTGATACCAGCGCCCTTCATACCACATGCGGTTAAGCGCCGACATTACTACTCCCCAAACTGCAGCGCGTGTAACTGTGCATAAGCACCGCCCTTGTTGAGTAAGTCCTGATGCTTACCCTGCTCAATAATCTTACCCTGATCGATAACCAGGATCTGGTCGGCATTTTCGATAGTGGATAACCGGTGGGCGATAATAATACTGGTGCGATCCTGTTGTAGCGTCACCAGGGCATCCTGGATCATCCGCTCTGATTCGGTATCCAGCGCCGAGGTTGCCTCATCAAGAATTAACACCGGCGCATCCAACAGCAATGCTCTGGCGATAGCCACGCGCTGGCGCTGGCCGCCAGACAACGCAGAGCCATCCTCACCAATCATGGTATCCAGACCGTCTTCGAGCAACTCTGCAAATTCCATTACATGAGCCAGTTTAGCCGCCTTTTCAACGGCCTCACGGGAGACGTTTTCGGCCACGCCATAGGCAATGTTATTGGCGATGGTATCGTTAAACAAAGTTACCTGCTGGGATACCAGTGCGATATTCTTGCGTAGCTCAGTGAGCTTAAATTCGTTGATATCGGTGTTATCCAGGGTAATCTGCCCTTGCTCGGGCAAATAGAAACGGGTGAGTAAGTTCGACATGGTTGACTTACCGCTACCAGAACGGCCCACCAGCGCAATACTGGTGCCGGCGGGGGCATCGAGATTCATGCTATCGATCGCCGGAGTGTGCTTGCCCGGATAAGTAAATGTTACGTTGTTAAAGCGTATGTTGCCTTTTACTTCGTTGGCATCAAGTACGCCGGTGTCTTTTTCAATTTTCTCATCCAGCACAGCAAAGATGCTCTGGCAGGCCGCCATGCCTTTTTGAAACTCGCTGTTAACCGTAGTCAGCTGCTTAAGCGGTTTAAGCAGCATCACCATGTAAAATACGATGGTCACAAAGGTACCCGCGGTGAGCTCGGCCAGCATACCCGGGGAACTGGCGATATACAGTACCACCGCCAGGGCTACAGAAGCGATAACCTGAATGCTCGAAACGCTCAGGGTTTGCGTAACCGCGAGCTTCATGGTCTGCTGGCGATTAGAGTTATTCTTTTTAGCAAAGCGGTCCTGCTCTTTTTGCTGACCACCAAACATTAATACCACTTTATGGCCTTTTACCACCTGCTCAACCGCGCTGGTAAGGTTACCCATAGACTTTTGGATATTGCGGCTGACCGTGCGAAAGCGCTTAGTAACAAACGTCACGATAACAGCCACCACGGGCCCGACAAACAAAAACACCAGTGATAACTGCCAGGACAGATAAAACATCCACGCCAGGATCCCTATCACCAGGGCGCCTTCACGCACCAGGATCGCCAGTGATTTACCCGCTGCACGGGCCACCTGATCGGTATCGTAAATGACTTTAGATATCAGGTTGCCCTTAGCCTGCTGGTCGTGAAAGCTTACCGGCAGATGAATATATTTACTGAACAGTTGCTGACGCATGGTCATTACCACCTGTGCCCCAATCCAGCTCAGTGCGTAACTGCCCATAAAGTTAAAGATGCCCCGCAGAATAAACACCGGTACCACCAGGTAGGCTGCCATGCGCAAATAACCATAATCCTGGTTGTTCAGTGACCGGTCGATAACAGGCTGAACCTGCGAAATCACAAAGGTATCGAGTGCCGAGTAACCCACCATGCCGATAAATGCCAGAATAAAGGCAAGTTTGTAGGCTTTCAGGTAGCTAAAAAACCGTTTTACCGGCAATGCTTGAGTGTCATTCTGTTGCATAGTTCACTGTTTACTATAAAAATCGGCGCCATTGTACCTGCTATACCTATGACACACCAAAATAATCGATTCACGTTGTCAAAACCGTTTACACGGAATGTCTTTATTTATGGGCAGTTTACTGCTTTACAAACGTTTTATGATACCAGCGACTATGCGGACTTTCCCGATAAGCATAGGTACTGATTCCATCACCATTGATATCAAAGCGCAAATAGCCATTCTCACTAACAAGCAATGTTTGACTGCCCACATTCCGGTAACGCTCAGCAACCTGTTGGTGAGGAAAGCCCCAGCGATTAAGCCAGCCCTGAGAAAACACCACAAATTGCGGCTTTACCTGTTCGATAAAAGCAATAGATGATGAGGTTTTACTGCCATGATGCGGCGCCAGTATGATGTTTGAGGTCAGTCCCTGACTGACTTCAGGTAAGCTCAACAATACCTGCTCTGCCTTTTGCTCAATATCGCCCGGCAGTAACATGCTGAAGCGGCCATCCGATATTTTGATCACGCAGGAGCCATCGTTCTCAGACCAGTCCTTTTTAGAATCAGGTAAGGGCCACAAAGCTTGCACGTTTAAGCCTTGCCAATGCCAGCCACCACCTGCATGGCAATTATCCCTTGGAGTGACAGCGGTGAGTTCTGGATACGCTGTGCGAATAAAATCTAATCCACCAGCATGATCATTATCAAAGTGACTGATAAATACCCGTTCTAGTTCGAGGCTTTGGGTTTGCAGAAAAGGGCGAATAACCGATTCTACAAAGTTGAATCCTGAGGCAAAGGCTGCGCCGGTATCAAATAAAATCGCCTTACTGTTGCGACTGATAAGTGTGGCATTGCCCTGCCCCACATCAAAGATATGTACCTGCCAATCGTTCGCCTTCCCAGCTACCGGCAGGTATCCGCCAGAACAAGCCAATAACGTAACGCTCAACAATAGTAAACGCCCTTTAAAAGGCGGGGCTAAAATAAGTAGCAGCGCTATCACGCTGGCCAACAACAAACCAGAAGAAAATATCGGGAATGCCGCATAGTCACCCATAAAACTGGCCACTTGCTCAAGCTGCTGCATCAGCCATTCGAGCACCTTGCCGCAACCCTGCAACACCAATGCAGTGATGGGATGATCAACCGGCAAAACGATAAGCATTAACAACCCCAGCAGACACAATGGGATCACCAGTAACGACATTACCGGCACAATGAGTAGATTAATCAGCGGTGAAATCAGACTAACCTGCCCCAGCAGCGCGCCCACTAACGGCGCCATAAGTACGCTCAGCATGAGCTGTAGCAACACCACTCCTTTAATCCAATTACCACCGCGGGATGAATTTTCCCACCACCAGTGAAACCAGATTATTATGGCCACCGCACCAACACTCAGATATAAAGCCGCGCCGTAAACTGCCATGGGGTCCAGCACTATGCTCGCAGTCAATGTGAGTAATACCAGTGTTAGTCTTGACAAGCGGAATTTAAGCAAATGCAAAACCGCGAAGAGCAGCAGCGCACAATACGCTCGCAAAACGGCGGTTTGCCAGTCAGCCAGGTAGGCATAAAATCCACAGGTAGCGAGTACGAGAATGAAAGCAGTTAGATACAGACTTTTCGGTAAAGTTAAAGTCGACATCGCAGACACCGCAATACAGCCTCTAAAAATAATCAGGATTGCGCCTGCCACAATCATAAGATGCAAGCCAGAGATAGCAAACAGATGAGCAGTGCCTGTTTGCTGTAACAGTTGCCAGTCTGATTTAGTAAATTCCTGGCGCTCACCGAATAATAAGGCCAGCAGCCATTTCTCTCCCGGCAGGTGTAATGAGGTCAATCTGGATTTTAAGCGATTACGGGTAGAGGTATCAGGCTCAATCAGTGCAATGCGATGACCCTGCACGTAACCGGTTTTGACTACCCGTTGACTTACAAACCAACGCTGCATATCAAAGCCCGCAGGATTGGCAATGGCCCGGGCCGGTTTGATTCTGGCAGCAGTGCGGATACGCTGGCCGGAAGTGAACGCTGCCTGCGGCCGGTAATAATGTAACTGTATCGCCCACTGCTTATCCCAGACATGCTGATCCACAATGTTACCGGTCAGGATTAGCTTGTCGTAATCAGCAAAGCGCTGATAGCTAACAACTCGTCCCTCAATTATGACATCTTGTTGAATTTCACCACCAAGCTGTTGCCACTTGAGGTATGATTGCCCTAAACTCGTTGCCACAAAAAGGCCAGCAGTTGCAGTCGTCATCGCAACCCAGGCAAAGCGTAACGGTTTTTGCCATCGTTTTGCGTTACAATACCCAGCTATAACTAACGCCGTGGCTGACAGTGATATAAATGCCAGTAACAACGGCAAGCCGCTGTGAGGTAGTTCTGACCACCAGCGACCTGAAATCACTGCACCGCTAAAAGCCGTCGCCGCAGTTGTTAGCATGCTTGTATTCACCAGAGACTCTGTTTGAGAAAAGATTGTTAGATATATGCCAAAGAAGTTTATAAAACGCTATTTGCCTGATCCGCATTCGATAAAGCAAAATCGGGCCTTAAAAATCTTCGGCAGCATTCTTCATGAGCCCAATTTATGGCATCTGAACCGAAAATCTGCTTCCGGCGCATTTGGTATCGGATTGTTCTTTGCGTTCTGGCCAGTGCCTTTTCAAATGTGGTTATCAGCGGCCACCGCAATTCCCTGCCGGGTGAACCTGCCACTGTCTGTAGCGACAGTCTGGATCACTAATCCCTTTACCATGCCTCCCATATTCTACGGCGCCTATCTGGTCGGCTCTACTGTCCTTGGGACCAAGTCTGAGGCCTTTCATTTTGAGCCTACCTGGGACTGGGTTGTCAGCTCGCTGTCGACGATCGGGCCGTCTTTCTTACTTGGCTGTGGGATCTGTTCGGTGGTATTTGGTTTAACCGGCTACTATACGCTGAACTGGTTATGGCGCTTCTCGGTTCGCAAAGCCTGGCAGTTGAGAAAAGAAAAACGCCGTCAGGCGCGACAAAACCAGTAGTGAACGTGCTATCCAAACCTTCTATGGGTACCGCTCAATTACGGCCAGACTATTACGCTGGTAATACTAACTCAGTAAAACGATGAGAAACGCCCAATGATTACATTGGGCGGTTTTGTTTTGAGTATTCACTTTTTTGTGTAGCCGTTGATAAGATTCCTAAGTTTAAAGAGGCAAGCTCTCTCAATACTCTTGTTAAGATGACTAATAGCCGTTATTGATCGGAGCTCAAGTCACGCAATACACTTGCTTTTATAGAAGGCTGAGCTAACACTATGTAAGATAACTATAAAATATTTATTTACGCTAGAGCGTGTTGATCTTTGCGGTATAAAAAATAAACGGCATGAAGACTGATATAATTCATTTCGCCAAAAACAATCTATACCGAAATCAACATGCCGAGAACTATGTTATCAGATGCCCAGTGGGGCAAGCTATGTCATTTGATGTATTTGAGTGGTCGGGTTTACTCAAAAGCCGAGCATAGAATGACGTTCGAAGGAATTTTGTATCGTATGCGAACAGGTATTCCATGGCGTGATTTACCTAAAGAATTCGGTGATTGGAGCGCCATTTTTAGGCGATTCAATCTCTGGTCTAAAAAAGGTGTGTTAGCCGACCTGTTTAAAGCCCTGAGCCAAGAGAGTGATACCTAATGGCTGTTTATTGATGGCAGTATCGTTAAAGCCCATCAGCACGGCACAGGTGCTGCCAGTAAGAAGGATGAATCCATTGGAAAAAGTCGTGGTGGCAACTCCACCAAAATTCATCTTGCAGTCGATAGCGGCGGATTACCAGTTTACTTTGAATTATCAGGTGGCCAAGCCCACGACGTCAGTTTCGCAGAATCCTTGGTCATGAACTCTCCGCCATCAGAGATTGTTGTGGCAGATAAAGGTTACGATAGTGACATATTAAGAGACACAATAGAGGCCGCTGGCATGGTGTCTAATATTCCAAGAAAAATGAATAAGAAGCGCGGTAATACCCATATGGACTGGTGTTTATACAAATATCGTCATCTGGTTGAGAATGCGTTTTTAAAAGTAAAAAAGTATCGGGCTATTGCAACGCGATATGACAAATTGGCCAGAAACTACCATTCGATGGTGTCTCTGGCTTTTACTATGTTGTGGTTACCAATGTATGCTGACTAAAACATGTACAGCAAAGATCAACAGACTCTAGTTTTCAGGCCTTTTTTTATATACCTCCTCCACTCAATTGAAGAATCCATCGCTTTAGAAAATAAACGTTGTGCATAGCCGAATTGACGGAGCAATCTTTTGTTACCAGTAAACGGCAAAGGCTATTAGCTATGTTTTCAACTCTAGCTACTTCTACATCACTGCTAGCATCTTCACTTTATCTATTCTCAGCTTCTGTAAGTGCCGATGTTGACCCATCTTGGTTAGTCTCTTGGAATGAGGCTATTGAGAATAGGCCATCGGAGTTAGCTTCCCACTCAGTTATGGTTGGTAGCGATGAACCCGGTACAAGGTTGGTGATTAAAGGCCTTATAGTGGACCCATACGGTAAAGCAGCCGAAGGTATAATCGTTCATGCATACCATCGAGACAATCAAGGGTTTGATTTTGGGTATCTAGATAAAGAGCTTACGACGTGGCGTATTCAAGGGTGGGCAATTACAGATCAGCGAGGACATTTTACATTTGAGACGATTAGAGCTGCTCCTGACCACTTAGGGCGTGAAGGAGGACATATTCACTTCACAACGATATCCGAAGAATACGGACGTCAATGGGCGCTGAAAGCATTTTTTTCTGACGATAAATTGCTTACCCAGCGACAGAAGGAAATATCACTAGATGCAGGCAAATTTGGAGCCGTACGCGAGTCTATAAATACTGAAGGCGGAGAGGTTATTAACGTTGCCATTAAGTTAAGAACTGAGCCTGACTTCTAGTGGCAATTATATTGTATTGGCACAAGTGATTTTGCTAACTTAACAGTACAGTCTGATAACCTAGACAGGTGCTTATAGTGATAACTGGGGCAGCACAAAGAGAGTTACAACCGAATTTCCTCGGCAAGCCTATTTATTTTGTCGGAGCGGCTATTTTATCGGGAATAGTATTGACCATAATTCAAGACTATTTATTCACAGTAAGGCATAACACTTCTTTCGTGTTTTATGAATCGCTGCTTTTTAAATGCGTTTGGGTGATTTTCGGTTTAGCTTACATGTGTTCGTATAAGTATTTCTATAAGATAGGAGAAATGCATTATCAAAAGCTAGTGCTTTTATTCGGCACCCTGATTGTCAGTCACACTTGCATTACTTCAGTTATGGTTTGGGGGTTATCTTGGATTTTCAAAGAGCAAGGATATGGGGTTGTGAAAATTCTAGCTTTCACTCTCTCAAACGACAGCGCTAAAATCTTGTTAATTTATTCCCTCTCTTTCATATACATAAAGAAATCATACACACAGAATGTAAAACAAGATGAGCCAAAAGCGATTAGCTGGAGGAGTGATACTCAGGGAGAAAGCCTCCAGATAAATAACGGAAAGCAGTGTAACCTTGTCAGTTTTGAATCGATATATTGCATTAAGGCTGATTCGCCGTATGTAATCGTTCATACAAACGATAACAGCTATTTACATACATCTTCTTTGAAGAAGATAGCCGGAGAGCTAGATCGTCGTTTTGTAAAGATTCATCGCTCATGTATTGTAAATATGGATAAAGTAATTTCTTATAAATCCAGATTAAACGGCGACTATGATGTTAGCCTTTCTGGAGACATTCAAGTTCGATTAAGTAGAAATTACGCCAAGGAATTTAAGGAAGTTATAGGGGGGCGGTAAGGATGTAAATGTCCGCATCACGCTCATAGCTGTCGTCAAAATTGCAATGAGCCAACGGCAGCCTTACGTGTAAAGCAGCCCATGATGAGCTAGTGCCAACATGTCCGCTCTTACACATTTGGGTCATTAAAACTGCATATATCACGAACAAACGTTACCCTCGGGCTTCCCCCTTTGGTGCCAGGCTAATCGCGTTTTTCCTAACCTAAGTTTGTACAATAAAGATCATCAGGCCCGAAAATCATCGACAGACGGCAACTCAATTCCCATCATCCAGTTGAATGGGGATAGGCTGGAGTTTCGTAGCGGACATGTTCAGGATTGAGTATAAATGGTATACATTGTTATTACGTACTCATGCTAAACAACGTCTATACACCACAAAGACGGCTTAATAGATTTGAACCAGGATAAACGATGAAATGGATACTTCACCTCAGTATACTAAGCATTTACGTAAGTAGCACAATTGCTATCGCACAAGATTCCGGATTTCACTCTCCTTCGGACATGAATTACAAGGAGCCCTTTTTTAGTTTAGGGGCTGATAAGGGTCGCAGCGCTTCGGTCAGTGTCGGTGATGTGAATGGCGATGGCATGCCTGATGTCGTAGTGGCCAATGGCCGTCACTGGCCACAAATAAATCAAATCTTTCTGGGACAAAGCGGGCGTTTTCAGGTATCCATGCCGGTAGATAACATTGCAATGACCAGTTATACCGCCGAATTGGTTGACCTGGATGATGATGGGGATTTGGATATTGTTGAAATTAACGATATGGCTCCGCACCGACTCTTTGTGAATGACGGCGGCGGGCACTTCATCTATATGCAGGAATTGGCCAGTCTGTCTCACGCCAGAAATGTCGCACTGGCCGATATTAATGGTAATGGTTTCAGCGATATACTTATTATCAATCGTCAGCAGAGAAATACCTTGTGCTACAACAATGGCAACTGGCAGTTTAGTTGTTCTCCTTTTGGGGATAAACGTAATTCAGCCATCGATGCTGCTATAGCTGATATAAACGATGATGGCCGGCCAGACATTTTACTGGCTAATCGTGATGGGAGACCGAGTAAAATGTATCTTAATCAGGGGAGTATGGTGTTCTCTTCTGGTCAGATTTTCGGTAAGGACGGAGTGGATTCCCGATCGATTGCTGTGGCTGATATGGACGGTGATGGATTTTTAGATATTGTATGCGCCAATCTAAATGCACCGAACAGCATCTATTTTGGCAGTAAAGACCTGACATTTAACCGCATGATGAGCTTTGGCGATAATTATGTCGATTCATATGCCTTAACGCTGGCTGATTTTGATGGGGATGGCGCTTTGGATATTGCCGTTGCTAACTATGAAAAGCCGAATCAAGTGTTCTTTAACGAAGCATTGCAGTTCAGGGCTACAAACTTAACCGATATGGCTGCCCGGACTTATGACATTGAAGCTGCAGACTTGGATAACGATGGCCGCCCCGATATTGTGGTGGCGAATTCAGATGATTTAAATATCTATTATCTCAACAGAATTCCGGTGCCCGAGTAAATTTTAGGCCATAACAGGTAATAATATCATTGCCTTATAGGTGACGTCCTGGTTGAGTAACACAACATTCCTTGTTGTTTATTCGTTTAACAATGCCAACACCATGGCGTCTTTGTATGCTAAGCGCTACTGTGCAGAGAGGCAGTTCAGTCGTACTACTTGGGTTAAACGAACGGCATCTATGTGATCTGTCTTTTGTCACTTAAATCCATCAAAAATCAGGTTTGCAAGCAACCGCTATCCGTACAGGCTGTGTGAAAACTATTGATCACGTTTTGCTCTAAACAGGCGTTTTATATGATCAATTTGGCTTAGCAGACGATTACAGCTGACCATCTGATGTCCGCTTATCGCCCAAGCCAGACTTGATTTGAGCGATGCCGTAATACTTATTTGCAGTTTCATTGCCCATGAAAATTCATAGCTAAAGAACAGCCGGACGTTGTCCGGCATGTTAGTTATACCAGACCGTTATCCGTCAGAAACGCCATTAAACGTTCTTCATCCCACACTTCCACATCCAGTTCCTGGGCTTTGGCCAGTTTGGATCCGGCTTTTTCGCCGGCCACCAGGAAGTCAGTTTTTGCAGATACGCTGCCTGCCACCTTGGCGCCCGCCTGCTGCAGTAATGCCTTCACATCATTCCGGGACATTTGGCTCAGCGTGCCGGTCACCACGCAGGTTTTGCCATCGAGTACCAGATCCGCCTCATCCGGCGCTTCAATCTCCGGCCAGTTTAAGCCTGCGCTCAGTAAGCCTTCGAGCACCTCGGTGTTATGCGACTCATTAAAGAAGTTAAACACGTGCTCAGCGACCACAACCCCCACGTCCTGCACTGCCTGTAAATCATCCAGGCTCGCGTTTTGGATCGCTTCTAAGGTTTGAAAATGCAGTGCCAGATTAGCCGCCGTGGTTTCACCTACTTCACGGATCCCCAAAGCATACAGAAATTTTGGTAATGTGGTTTGCTTTGCATTATGAATTGCCTGCAATAAATTTGCCGCCGACTTATCACCCATCCGCTCCAGCTGGATCAGCGCTGGAAACGTAAGGTTAAATATATCCACGGGCGTTTTTAATAGCCCGGCGTCTACCAATTGCTCTATCAGTTTGTCACCCAGCCCGTCTATATCCAGCGCTTTGCGTGATGCAAAATGCTTTAACGCCTGTTTGCGTTGGGCCGGACAAATTAACCCACCGGTACAGCGAGCCACGGCTTCATCGGCCAGTTTCTCTACCTGAGAGTCACACACCGGGCACTGAGCCGGAAACTGAATCTCCCGTGCGTCTTCTGGTCGCTTATCAGCTACCACTGAAACCACCTGCGGGATCACATCCCCCGCCCGGCGAATAATCACTGTATCGCCGATACAAACGCCCAGCCGCTCTACTTCGTCCTGATTGTGCAGGGTAGCGTTAGACACCGTTACGCCGCCAACAAACACCGGCTCAAGGCGGGCAACCGGCGTGATTGCACCTGTGCGTCCAACCTGAAACTCTACGTCGAGTAAGCGGGTCATCTCTTCCTGCGCCGGAAACTTCTGTGCAATAGCCCAGCGTGGCGCCCGGGCAACGAATCCCAGTTGTTGTTGCAGGGCGATATCATCCACTTTAAACACTACGCCATCGATATCGTAAGGAAGACCATCGCGGCGCGACAGAATTTGCTCATAGTACGCTAAACAACCGCTGGCCCCTTCAGTAATGCCGATATCCGGGCACAAGGGGATCCCCCACTCTGCTAACTGCTTAAGACGCTCATGGTGACTGTCCGGTAAGGTAAAGTCACCCGGTGCCACAACACCCAGCGAGTAGGCATAGAACTTTAACGGGCGTTTAGCGGTAATCCGGGAGTCCAGTTGACGTAAGCTGCCGGCAGCGGCGTTACGCGGGTTAGCAAACACCTTAAGCCCGGCATTACGCTGGTTTTCGTTGAGTTTTTCAAAGCCGTCGCGAGGCATAAACACCTCACCGCGCACTTCAATCCTTTCGGGTAAGTCTGTGCCGCGTAATTTCAATGGCACGTTGGCGATGGTTCTGACATTAGCAGTGATATTTTCACCTACCTGCCCATCTCCGCGGGTGGCAGCGCGCACCAGCACGCCGTTCTCGTATAAAATCGAAACGGCCAGTCCGTCGAGTTTTGGCTCACAGCTGTAGGCTAGCTTAATATCGGCTTTAAGGCGGTCGAGCAGGCGTTTTTCAAAAGCTTTCAGATCGGCTTCTTCAAAGGCATTATCCAGCGATAGCATTGGCACTTCGTGGGTTACCTGTTCAAAGGCTCCCAGCGGCTGGCCGCCTACCTTCTGACTGGGTGAATCCGGGGTAATAAGCTCCGGATGCTCGCCTTCCAGCGCCTGTAGTGCTTGCATCTGGCGATCGTATTCGCTGTCGGGCACACTGGGATCATCCAGCACGTAGTACTGATAGTTATAGTCATTAATTTTCTCGCGCAATGCTTCGAGTTGCGCGATGACGGTTTGATCACTCATGGGAATTGCTCTGTTGATGTTGTACTACTGCCTTTTAACAGTAGTACAACGAATTCAGGATAGTAAACTTAGTGACGGGCTATCATACGTTTGCGTTCAAAGTCGCGGATCTTTTCAACGTACTGCTGTAAGCCCTGTTTGGATAACACACTGCGGCGACCGTCGAGCACCTGAGCATTAAACTCATCAGCAATCTTACGGGCCGCATTATGCATCATATTAAATACCTGATGTGGATCGCCTTCTATCGGCAAAAGCATAAACAGCGAAACGCCGCGTGTTGTGAAAGTTTCCAGGTTATCAATATCAAAATTCCCCGGTTTGAACATGTTAGCTAAGCTAAACAGCACCGGGCCTTTGCCATTGGAATTGACATGGCGGTGGAAAATGTCCTGATCGCCAAACTTAAAGCCCAGGGTTAACAGCATAGGCAGCAATGCCGCACCACTGATGGGTGAATCCTCCGGGGCCCGTACGTTGAGGATCAGCACTTCCGGTTCTACCTGAGCGGCAGTCTGTGCTGCCTGAGCCTCGGCTGCCTTAACCGAATCATCAAAATCAATCTGCATCTGATCTTCATCACCAAAACGCGGTTCCTGGCGTTTCCGGCTGGCCGGGCGGCTGCGCTTTTTAGGTGTCGCAGGCGCTGCTTCCGGCGTTTTTTCAGTTTTATCTTCACCAGCCGGAGTTTTGGACTCTGGTGGCGCAGGCTGAGTATCCAGTGAAAAGTCGTCCTGCTCTTCATGCGGTGCAGGCTCTGGTTTTGCCTCAGGCTGAGCACTTTCCTCTTCTTTTAACAAGAAAGACGGCGGCGCAGGTACGGAATCAGGTAGCTCTACCACGTTATCGTGCTGATACTGTGGTTTCGGATTGGTTACTACCGAAGCATAAAGTTTTTCTTTAGGTGTCTCGGCAGGTTTATCAGCCGGCTCACTTTCACTCTCGTTGGTGTGAGTGACGTCATTATCATCCGAAACAGAAGACTCAACGAGGCCGTCGTCCGCTGCTTCATTTGTAGTTTCGTCTTTTACGTTGTCGGGAGCGTACTCTGACTCATCAACGTCGGTTGTTGAATGACGAATTACCCGTACTTCGCCAATACCGTACTCATCGAAATCGTCAGCAGTTTTCAGGTTACTTGGCTCGTCGTCACGCTCTTCATCCTGCCAACCCTCCGGCTCAACACGCCGCTGAGGCTTTTTGGCCTGACTGTTTTTGCGGATATTCCATAAGCCATGTGCCAGCACACCAAGGATAAAAAAACCACCCAGTAGCAACAATGACAAACGTAATTCTTCTTCCATCGACTTCTTTCGCCTATAAATTTATGCGTCTACCATGGAAACGGCTTCATCGACATCCACGGCTACCATGCGTGACACGCCCGGTTCAGCCATGGTGACACCGGTAAGGTGACTCGCCATCTCCATCGCGATTTTATTATGTGATATGTAAATAAACTGTACCGATTTCGACATCTCAGAAACCAGGTTACAGAAGCGTCCGACGTTAGCATCATCCAGTGGCGCATCCACTTCATCCAACAGGCAAAATGGCGCCGGATTAAGCCTGAAAATTGCAAACACCAATGATAATGCGGTTAAGGCTTTTTCTCCACCGCTAAGCAGATGAATTGTACTATTTTTCTTGCCGGGCGGACGGGCCATTATGGTCACGCCAGTCTCCAGTAAATCATCATCAGTTAAGGCAAGATAAGCCGAGCCCCCGCCAAATACCTTGGGAAAGAGCATTTTAAGATCTTCATTCACCTGCTCAAACGTCTGGCTGAAACGGGAGCGGGTTTCACGATCGATTTTCCGTATGGCGTTTTGCAAAGTCTCAAGGGCGTCATTAAGGTCGTCAAATTGCGTGTCCAGGTGGGCTTTACGTTCCGCCTGAACGTCGTATTCTTCCACTGCCGCCAGGTTAACAGCACCGAGCCGGCTAATGGCCGCACTAGTCTGTTCCAGATCCCGTTGCCAGTTGGTTTCACTGGTTTCGGCCGGCAGGGTTTCCAGTACCGCTTTAAGTGTGACCCCAATTTCGCTGAGTTGTTCCAGAATGGCCGTGCCTCGCACCCGATAACCTTCCGCCTCGATTTTCAGGCTATCGAGCTGCTCCTGCCGTTTGGCAATATCACCAACAATTGCCTGCTGGCCCTGCATTGCCTGATTGAGCAACTCTTGGGCATGCTCCAATTCCTGCTGTAAGCTGTAGCGCAGTTCTTCGAGCGCCGCTTTTTCGGCCAGCAAATCCTGCAGTTGCGCAGTTTGTTCGGTTTGAGGTTGATTGAGCGATTGTTGCTCTTGCTCTAACTGACCGGCACGCTGCCCGAGACTGGTAAGTTGCTGACTTACCCGCTGTTGCTGAGAATTCAGCGATTGCTGCTTATTCTGGCTCTCCTGCAGTTTGAGGGCCATCTGATGCAGTTCACGGGTATTTTGCTCATACTGGCTACGCTGACTGCTAAGTTGTTGCTGGAGCGCCTGTTGCTGATCCTGCAAACGCGCCTGGCGCTCAGCCTGCTCAGCCAGCTCCATTTCATAAGTTTCCAGCCCTTCATTGAGCATTGCCAGTTCAGTAGCCTCTTCTTCAAGCTGCTCCCGTTGGCGACTCAACTCATCATCCAGGCGTTCTCGCTTCTGCGCTTCCTGACGTTGTTGTTCGCTTAGCCAGCTTAAGCGCTGAGTCAGTTGCTGGCGCTGATTATTGCGTTCATTCAAACCGCCCTCACTGGCACTCACCTGCTCCCGCGCCTGTTCTATGTTGTTCTGCGCTTCGCTTTCCTGTTCTTCAAGCTTAGCAAGCTGTGCTTCCTGAGCGGCGATTGTGTCGTTGAGTTCCTCGATCTGTTCGGCACGCTGTAATACGCCCTGTTCGGTGTCTTGTTCACCATAGCGAAACCAATCGGGGCCGAACCACTGGCCCTCGGGAGTAACGATTAGCTCGCTTTCACCTGCCTGTTGGCGCATCGCCAGCGCACTTGCGGCATTTTCAGCCACCAGTATCCGATTAAACTGATGAGGAACCCATTCATCTTCCAATAAAGCCGCCACGCTGCCGGGCTGTTTATCCCGAGTTAGATCTGACTGGCTGAAATACTTAAGGCCAGCGCTTAAATTGGTCTGATTTTCCGTCAATGTTGCGAGGCTCTCGCCGGTCGCGAGTTGTGCATCACCAAGCTCACTCAGCACATGTTCTACAATGGCTGCAGCGCCTGCTTTTGGCGTTAACTGCTGCCACAGCGGCACCACGCCTTCAGGTTGAGGCCCGGTGGGACTGGCTGCTTGTTGCAGGGTCTGAAGCGCCACGCAACGGGATTGATTTTGCTGTAACTCAGCGCGCATTGACTGGGTATATTGCCGCGCCTGCTCATAGAGTTGCTGTGACAGTCCAAGTTTTTGTCTGGCGCTTTCCACTTTATCCTGTTGTTCAAGGATCTGCTCTGCCAGCATTTCCAGTTCAAGCTGTAAATCGTCGATGGCCTGCTGATGGTCGGCCTGGGAAAATTCCTGTATTTCGCGTTCCAGCTCACCAATTCGTTGCTGAGTACGCATCTGCATTTGCAACAACGACTGCACTTTACTGTGGTGAGAGTGCACTTGCTGCTTTAGCTGATGATACTGCTGGTCGGTTTGCTGAAAATCGCGCTGATGCTGGTGTAACGCGGATTCAGCCTGGTCACGCGTAACCTCCAACTGCTCACAGGCTGCCTGCTGAATCTCGTAAGCGGGCTCTAGTTCCACCACCAGTGCCGCCTGTTCTTCTGCCTGTACAGTCAGTAACTCTTGTTCTTCATTGAGAGCCGCTAGCTGAATCTTGATATCACTTAGTTCGCTGTCAATTTGCTTCAGACGTTGCTGATTATGCTGAGCTGATTGTTCCAGCCGGGAAATCGTAGCACTCACCGTGAATAAATTCTGCTGCAGGTGATCGAGCTTTTGCTTACAGTTTTGCTGTGTGTCACGGTATTTTTCGATTCCGGCCTCATCGCCCCGCTGCCTAGCCCTGAGCGCTTCAATATCGGTATCCAGTTGCTGCTGCGTTTGTTGCAGTTTTTGCAAGTGATCGTCGTGCTTTAGCCAGCGGATGGCGGCCAGTTCACTTTTTAACTTACGTTCCTGCGCTTTAAGCGTAGTATAGCGTTTGGCAGCGGCGGCCTGACGCTGTAACTTTTCGAGCTGTCTGCCAAGCTCTCCACGCACATCTTCCAGACGTTCGAGGTTGTCCTGAGTATGGCGGATCCGATTTTCCGTTTCCCGCCGACGCTCCTTGTATTTGGATATACCGGCCGCTTCTTCGATAAACACCCGCAATTCCTGGGGCTTAGACTCAATTAACCGGGAAATCATGCCCTGTTCAATAATGGCGTAGCTTCGGGGGCCTAATCCCGTCCCTAAAAACAGATCGGTGACATCGCGGCGACGGCATTTACTGCCATTTAAAAAATAGGTGGAGATGGCCTCTCGGGTAACAACGCGTTTAATCGACAATTCATTGTATTTGGCATACTCGCCGGCGATCCGGCCACTGGAGTTATCAAACACCAGTTCAACACTGCACTGCCCTACGGGCTTACGGGCCGACGAACCATTAAATATCACGTCGGTCATAGCATCACCCCGAAGGTTTTTCGCGGAACTTTCTCCCAGCACCCAGCGCACCGCATCAATTACGTTGGACTTACCACAACCATTTGGGCCAACAATGGCTGTCATGTCGCCAGGAAACGGGATCGTGGTTGGGTCCACGAAGGATTTAAAACCGGCCAGGCGGATTTTCTTAAGACGCACAGCACCACCACTCTGGTAAAAGAGCGTTATTGATAGCGATACCCGCTGATCCTGTCGATAGCGTTGAACCGGGAATTCTCAATGTGCGCACGCGATGTTGTGGTTGTTATTATAAGTTGAATGTAACAAAGTTCATGAACTGTAACAATTATGAATTCACAGTGGGATCCCAGGGTTTTATACTGTGGGTGTTTGAAAGTATGTCATTTTTTATCACCCCCCTCTGCAGATAATGGCATATTCTTTTCACCACACAACAGGAGTTTTAATGGCACAACGCAGCGGTATCGGTTATTTCGGGCAAGGGTTTGATTTAATTACCACAAAAGGCTTAAAGCGCTTTGTGTTTATTCCTTTGATGATCAATCTGGTGTTATTTTCAGTGGCCTTTTATTTTCTGCTCGGCGAAATTCAGGCCGGTGTGGATTATCTCATCGGATTTATACCTGATTGGCTGGGCTGGCTAAAGACGTCCATCACGTTTTTACTCTGGCCATTGGCGGTGATCAGTATTTTACTCAGCTTTGCCCTGATGTTTGGTACCCTGGCCAACTGGATAGCCGCTCCTTTTAACGGCCTGCTGGCCGAAAAAGTGGAACGCCACCTTACGGGACAGTCACTGGGTGATGACGGCGTGATGGCCATCATTAAAGATATTCCCCGTACGCTGGGCCGGGAGATCACCAAACTGGTGTATTACCTGCCTCGCGCCATCGGCTTTTTACTGTTATTTTTCTTTCTCCCGGTCATTGGCCAGGTATTGTGGTTTTTATTCGGCGCCTGGATGATGGCCATCCAGTATTGCGACTACCCTTTCGATAACCACAAAGTGCCTTTTGGCGAGATGCGCCAACGGCTGGGCGATCGCAAGGGCCTCAGCTACTCGTTTGGCATTGCCGTAAACGTAATGGCGATGATACCGATTGTGAATTTTCTGGTGATGCCGGTGGCCATTTGCGGTGCCACTGCCATGTGGGTCAACGAATACCGCTCAGATGTCCTCAGTCGGCGCTGATATTTTCTGTCATGGCATCTGCCGCCGGGTCGGTTGTTAAACCGGTCCGCTGCTGGCGAAAGACATCCAGCCAGTATGACGCTTTATCCGTATTCCCTGCCTGTTCAAAATGCTGAAAAAGGTTCATCGCAATAGGCCGTTGCGCTTTGGGATTGTGCAGTAACGAACTCCAGATCGAAAGGTAGATAGGCGGGATATATTTAGCGTCGTGGTTTTCCATAAAGGTGATACGATCGCTGGGTTTAAAACTCGCCATGCCAATGTTATTACAGGTACGCGACGGATAAAGGGTGATCGGGAATTCGATAGATTGCCAGTATTCTATGTTACTCAGCGGTGCATAAGTCAATGCGCCCAAAAACACCAGATTAGGCGCCGATTGGCGGGCGCAGTACTCTTTTGCAAAACTACGGGTTAACGGATACTCGTCGACAAACCCTACGAAATGCGCCAACTCATGCACAAATACGCTGTAGGTATCGCCAACATCGAGATACATCACGCCGTTATTAACATTCGCCTTGCCAGATTTGGCCAGCACCACTGCATGGGTAAAGCCGCGCTGCCTGACTACCGGCTCAAGCGCTTCAATATTACACCCCAGACGGCCCTGGCCCTGCCAGTTTGCATCGCATTTTAACGACTCGCGGGCCAGCCAGATCGGCTTGTTAACGCACAAGGGTAAGGATTTAAGCCGTTTGTCCGCTAAAAACTGCTGGTAAATGGAATTTGCCTGCACCATTTCGGCCAGGCCAGTAGCGAAAGGCTGGATTTGCTGCTTGCATTGCCTTGTGTTGTCATTACCCGGAGCAGCCGACAGATCAGCGATAGACTCAGGCTGGTATTGTTGCAGCACGGCTAACACACTCTGTGCCTGTTCGTGTTGCTGTTCAGCCGCCTGCTCAAACAATTCGTAACCTTCGTCTTCACGGCCCTGCTGCCAACGGATATAGGCCAGCTGAAATGCGCTCTGACTGTCCCGACTGGCGGTTTTTTGCAACCAGGGCTCGGCTTCACTTTGTTGTTCGTGTAGCAGGTACCAGTCAGCAAGGGCTGTTTGCGCCACAAAATAGTCCTGTTCAGCGGCCGCTTTTAACCAGGTTTCGCGATGGGCAAAATCATCTCTTGTGAGAGCATATTCGTATTGTGCTTCGGCTACCCCGCCGCGCGCCGCCAGACGTACCAGCCGCTGGGTGATCCTCGGGTTATCCTCTAAGCGGGAAAGTGTTAGTGCTGCCGGTGAATACCCGGCTTTGATAAGCATTTCCAGCCAGTACTGATTGCGGTTCGCCTCAGCAAACGCCAACAGACGCTGCCTGGCAGCCTGGCTGTTTTGCTGTACGGCCACCCATAACAACGGCGCAGGTTTTTCGGCCTGCTCGGCGTTATTGAGCAATTGGGAAGGCAAATGACCACTGTCTGCGGCGATGGTTAATGAGGTAAACACCGCCAGACAAGTTGCTCTGAAGAACATCATGAGTTAGTCGGTAACCGTGTTTTGCCTTAAGCGTTGCAGCTCCAAGCGGGCATAGCGGTGTTCAACGTACTCATAAACATTAGTGCTGAGGGCAAACTTAAAGTAATTAGAGGCCACGCCAGGCTGGTTATTCTCCTCATGGTACTTACCCAGGTAAAAATACGCTTCACACAACCTGTCGGTCAGCTCCTTCTCACTGGTAATGCCGCTTAACAGCGAGTCAAGCAACTGTTTTTCGGTTTGTTGTCCTAAAAACAAATCTACCAGACCGGTGGCCCAATGACTATCAGGCAGGTTTTCCCGGCGCTGACTGAGCTGTTGCTGAGCCGTTTGCGGGGCATACTCTGACTCGGCAAAATAGGCCCACAATACCCGGAAGGGATCATCCGGCGCTTTGTTAGCGAAGGTCGCTAAATCAGATACAGCCAAATCGGCCCGGCCGCCGTAATATAACGCAATCCCACGGTTCAAAAAGGCGAAATCATAACCCGGGTCAATATCCAGGGTTGAGTCAAAGGCTTCATAGGCGCGACTAAATTCTTCCTGCTGCACCATGTGTACACCAATTGAGTTGTACGCTTCGGCCATATCCGGTTTAAAGTTAATTGCCCGGTTATAATCAAATTGCGCCAGCCCACCCAGGCCCACACTGTCGTATAACATGCCACGCTGGAAGTGTAACTGGGCTTTATCTTCGTCGGTTAGCTCGGCGTTAGAAAGTATTTGGCCGAATCGGGCGATAGCCACCTGCGAACGAATACTCAGGGGAGCAGGTTCGGGCACTAACAGATTCCCCATTTCAGTTTGCTGTTGTTTTGGTGCAGTTTGTGCGCAACCGGTAACCACTAAAACAAAAAAGATAAGACTCAATCGACTAAGCATGGTAAATATAATTCTTTCCTATTCGCAGCGTTTGATATCACTATAACAGAAGTCAGACGCTAACACGTATTGATGAGTGAGACTATATCAATTCTCACCGGATAGTAGACAAAAATAACGACAGTGAAGGAAGCAGTAAATTGTTACAACAGTTAAAAGATGCCGCACTAAAGGCCCAGAAAAACGCCTATGCCCCCTACTCTAAGTTCAGAGTTGGCGCAGCAATCGTTGCCGAGGACGGCAATGTTTATTACGGCTGCAACGTTGAAAACGCAGCGTTCCCACAAGGACAGTGCGCCGAAGCATCGGCTATAGGCACTATGATCACCGCCGGCGCTAAGCAAATTAAACAAATTCTGGTAGCCAGCCCCAATAATGATTACTGCTACCCTTGCGGTGGCTGCCGTCAGAAAATCGCTGAGTTTGCCAGTGCTGATACACCTGTGTTTATGCTTACCGCTAACGGCGAATGCACCGAAACCACAGTCAGTGAACTGCTTCCCCACACATATAGTCTGCCGGAGGAGCAAAACCGGGGTTAAGCCTTTTTAGCTTCCTGTTTGGCATTAAATGCTGCCAGTTGCTCGTCGGTAGCCGGCAGCTGATGTTTTTCCTTCCACTCGCTGTATGGCATTTTATAAACCACGCGTCTGGCTTCATCATAGTCCACCTCTTCGCCGCGCTCCTCGGCAGCTTTGCTGTACCATTTAGCCAGACAGTTTCGACAAAAGTCAGCCAGAATCATCAGTTCGATATTCTGTACATCTTTGTGCTCATCCAAATGGGTTAGCAGACGGCGGAAGACGGCCGCTTCGATTTCAGTTTGTACGGATTTATCCATATTACTTTTCCTTTAGGCCTGTTCATACATCAAAAAAGGGGCCTGCAGCCCCTTTTATACTTACTCATATCGCTTTGAGATTAAGCGTCGTCAGAAGACTCAGGCTTTGCTGGCTTTTCTAACAGCTCTTTAATGCTTAAGCGTACACGGTTCTGACGGTCAATTTCCATAACTTTTACGTCAACCATCTGACCTTCAGACAGGTAGTCCGTCACTTTGTTCACACGCTCGTGAGCGATTTGTGAAATGTGAACCAGACCTTCTTTGCCCGGCAGTACTTCAACGAAAGCACCGAAGTCTACAATACGGGTGACTTTACCGTTGTAGGTCTTACCTACTTCGATTTCAGCAGTAACCTGTTCAATCTTAGCAATAGCGATTTCCGCTTTAGCACGCTCGGTAGCGAAAATCTTTACGGTACCGTCATCTTCGATTTCGATGTTGGTGTCAGACTCTTCAGTGATTGAACGAATCATCGCGCCGCCTTTACCGATAACGTCACGGATCTTGTCCTGATCAATCTTCAGCGTGTAAATGCGCGGTGCAAATTCGCTCATTTCTTCGCGGTGACCGCCCAGAGCAGAGTCCATTACGCCAAGAATGTGTAAACGGGCTTCTTTTGCCTGTTTAAGGGCAATCTGCATGATTTCTTTAGTGATACCTTCAATTTTGATATCCATCTGCAGCGCCGTAACACCTTCGGTAGTACCGGCAACTTTAAAGTCCATGTCACCTAGGTGATCTTCGTCACCTAAGATGTCAGACAGAACCACGAAGTTGTCGTCGCTCTTAACCAGACCCATGGCGATACCAGCAACAGAGGCTTTAATGGGTACACCAGCATCCATTAACGCCAGTGAGGTACCACATACAGAAGCCATTGAAGATGAACCGTTTGATTCAGTGATTTCTGATACCACACGTACTACGTACGGGAATTCTTCATCAGAAGGCATAACCGCCTGAATACCACGCTTAGCCAGACGACCGTGACCAATTTCACGACGCTTAGGCGATCCAATCATACCGGTTTCACCTACGCAGTACGGCGGGAAGTTGTAGTGCAGCATAAACTTGCTGTCACGCTTACCGGCTAACTCGTCGATCATCTGCGCATCACGCTCAGTACCAAGGGTAGCAACAACCAGTGCCTGTGTTTCACCACGGGTGAATACTGCAGAGCCGTGAGTACGCGGCAGTACACCGGTAGACACGTTAAGGGCACGAACCATAGTCGGATCACGGCCATCGATACGTGGCTCACCCGCCAGGATACGTGAACGTACTACGTCACTTTCCAGTTCATGCAGAAGGTCGAAAACTTCTTTTTCGTCTTGTTCTTCGTCAGCCGCCAAGATTTCAGCAGCGGCTTTTTCGGTTACTGCAGTCACCGCGTCTTTACGCTCCAGCTTGTCAGAAATCTGATAAGCAGCAGTCATACCTTCAAGCGCAAGCGCTTTGATTTTGTCTTTCAGGCTGGTGTTTTCCTGCGGAGCAACCCAGTCCCACTTCGGCGTGTTCACTTCGGCAGCAAACTCATTTACCGCAGAAACAACAGTTTGTAATTGCTCGTGACCGAACATTACCGCGCCAAGCATCACTTCTTCAGACAGAATGCTGGCTTCTGACTCAACCATCAGTACCGCACCTTCAGTACCAGCAACCACTAAATCCAGCTGGCTGGCTTCCTGTTCGCTGTTACGGGTATTCAGTACGTATTCTCCATCGGTGTAACCTACACGCGCCGCACCAATCGGGCCGTTGAAAGGAATACCGGAAATCGCCAGTGCCGCTGAGGTACCGATCATTGAAATAATATCGGTAGGGATTTCTGGGTTGGCAGAAACCACGGTCACTACTACCTGTACTTCATTTTTGAAGCCTTCAGGGAATAATGGACGGATTGGACGGTCAATCAGACGAGCGGTCAGGGTTTCACCTTCTGAAGGACGACCTTCACGCTTGAAAAAACCACCGGGGATTTTACCCGCAGCGTAAGTTTTTTCCTGATAGTTAACGGTCAGAGGGAAAAAGTCCTGATCGGCTTTAGCTTCTTTTTTACCAACTACGGTAACCAGTACAGAGGTATCGTCCATGCTGGCTAATACTGCAGCGGTTGCCTGACGGGCAATCACACCCGTTTCTAAAGTTACAGTATGCTGTCCATACTGGAATGTTTTTGTAATAGGAGTCACTATTTGTCCTTTAAATCTTTCTTTAAAATTCTTCGCTATTAAACGCGGCCGTTAGTATAGCGGCGTCAAGGTGCGTTTACCAATAACTAATCACCGATAAGCCAAAAAATTAAGTCTTACGGGCAATTTGCGCATTTTTAACCCAGCCTGTGGCGTCTTTTCATCAATCTGTCATACTGATTCGTAACAGTACTGTTTGCCAGGTCGACAAGACCTCTAAAGGATTGAGGGCCGGACATGTTAATATTACGTCTCAATAAAGCAGGTGCGCCACAAGACTGGCTCGACATTTATCAGGCCGCCCGTTACTACGCCCAGAATAAAGTACTGTTTGAACTGGGTAATCAGCACCGTACCCTGCTCGGCGGCTGGAACCGTGAAGGTCAGCAAAGCCAGCTGCGCATCAGTTCGATTATCGCCTGCGATGGTAAAGTGGTACAAAACGGCAAAATTGCCCTGAGTAACCGCTATTTATTTCGTCGCGACAACTATCTGTGTTTATATTGCGGCAATCAGTTTCGTTCCGGGCAACTCACCCGGGATCATATTATCCCGCGCTCAAGAGGCGGCAAGAACACCTGGCAGAATGTCGCCACTGCCTGCGCCCGTTGTAACCATCAAAAAGGTGCCAGAACACCGGAAGAGGCGAATATGCCATTACTGGCAGTGCCCTTCGCACCCAATTTGTACGAACGCTTTTACCTGATGAACCGGCGCATTCTGGCCGACCAGATGGACTTTCTGAGTCATCACTTCAGTCAGCGCCGCGCCTGGCTTTAAATTAGGCCCGGTCGGTGCCCACTGGCGGCAAACCGCCCTTTTTCTGTTCTGCTTTAATGGTATCAAACCATAAAGACAGCCAGTCTGCGCGAATTTTCTCTTCCAGCAACAGCGATTCGTCAGACGGACAGAACAGACCTACTTTCACCACAAACTTGGCAAAATTGTTGGTTTCAATGTCGATAACCGGATCAATGCTAATGAACTCAGCATCCAGATTTCGTTCAATCCAGCTTTTATAACGCTCGGCTACATCGCGGAAATGACTGCAATGTTCGATCGCCCTGGCTCTGAAATCGTCTAATAACGCGTAAGGGTTTACCAGCGGCTCGAGGGTTAAGGAGAATTCGTGAAGTCGATAGCGGCGTAGGAAGTTGAGGTTTTTAACAACCTGAATCATTAGTTGATTATTCGGCACATACACGTGTTTACCGGTATAGCCATAGTGTTCGGCATCCACTTCCAGCAGTGTGGTTTTAGCCCAGTCCATTTCCACCACTTCGCCCACATTATCACCTAACTGTACCCAGTCGCCGACCCTGAAAGGACGCGTCGTCATGTAATAGATAAAGCCCATAAAGCACTGAATCATCTCGCGGGTGGCAAATACGATAGCCACCATAAACGCCGCAATGGATAACGCCAGACTCTGCACTTCGGTTGACCACAGCATTAACAGCAACACCAGCAGGATAGCGTTGCCTAACTGGTCGATAATGTTAATGGAGTGGCGGCGATCGTCACCGCTCTTTTTACTTTGTCGTCTGAGCAACCTGATGGTGATGCGCTTGCAACCAAGAAATACCGTTATGAGTAACAATGAGGTAAGTAGTTTATAGGACTGGGTGTAGTCCAGAAAAACGCGCCAGGCTTGGTCAATTACATCAGGCATTGCCATGAACTCAAGATCCTCCAACAAAAAAGCCCACCTTATAGGTGGACTTTACATATTCTTAGCAAAAGCGTGGCAGGTTATAGTAAAAACCTCAACCTTACCACGCCGACCATTGGTTATCCGTCGCTATTATTCGCGGATTTGTCCGGTGCCGGTAACCACGTACTTCTCGGTAGTCAGCGACTCCAGCCCCATAGGTCCGTAAGCATGCAGTTTTGTGGTAGCAATACCAATTTCCGCGCCAAGGCCAAGCTGGCTGCCATCATTAAAACGTGAAGACGCATTAATCATAACTGCTGAGGCATCCACCGCTCGCTGGAAATGCTTTGCCGTATCCATATTCTGCGTACAGATCACCTCAGTGTGGTGACTCCCAAACTTGTGAATATGTGACAGTGCTTCGTCGTAGTCCTTTACTACCCGGATAGCGATTTCCAGACCAAGGTACTCCTCGCCAAATTCGTCATCACCAATCACATCAGCATTGTCGAAATATTTGGCTGCCGCTTCGTTGGCATGTACTGTCACGCCTTTCTCCTGGCACATTTTATTAACCCGTGGCAAGAAATCACCGGCAATTGCCTGATGCACTACCAGACCTTCCAGTGCGTTACACACGCCGGTCCGCTGGGTTTTACCGTTGATCAGCAACGATAGTGCCATGTCGAGGTCGGCATCCTTATCTGCATACAGGTGGCACACACCTTTAAAGTGCTGAATTACCGGCACCTTACTGTTATCTGTTACATAGCGGATAAGGCCTTCACCACCACGTGGAATAATCACGTCGATAGTATCTACCTGCTCCATCAGTTCCTGCATCAGGGCGCGGTCAGGATCCGGGATCACGCTGATTAACGCTTCAGGTAAATCGTGCTCACGCAGAACCTGCTGCAACAAGCCGGCAATCGCCATGCTGGTTTGCAGGGCTTCTTTACCACCACGCAGAATTACGCCGTTACCCGATTTAAAACATAATGCACCGGCATCAGCAGTAACGTTAGGACGGGCTTCGTAAATCATGCAAACCACACCAAGGGGCACACGCATTTTGTTGATCTGCAGGCCGTTAGGACGTTCCATAATCGAACGCTCCTGCCCTACCGGATCAGCCAGCTCGATGATGGTTTCGATGCCTGCAGCCATATCTTCAATACGCGCTGGCGTAAGGGTCAGGCGGTCTAACATGGCATCATCCAGACCAGCTTGCTTACCTTCAGCCACTTCTTTCGTGTTGACCTTAACAATCTCGTCCTGGTTATCACGGATGGCTGCAGCCATGGCAGCCAGTACTTTATTTTTCGTTGCTTCATCTAAAATCGCTAACGTTTTCGCAGCGTTAGCTGTGTCGTTGGCAATTTGTGTAATTAAACTCATTTGTTCTCCAATACTGCAATGTGCTGTTCTGAAATAATCGGACCGGTTTTCTCTTCGAATTCCGATGCAAACTTCTGGTTACCTTCGTTGGCAATGAAGTTTAACAAACAGCTACTGTAATTTGATTTAGCCTTGGCCAGTTTAACGCCATCTTCACGACGGACTAAAATGGTATCGCCTACCGAAAACTCGCCTTTTACGTCTAGAATCTCACTACTGGTGAGTGATTCGACGCCCTCATCCAGAGGATCGCTAAACGCTTCTTTAATCACGACCTCACCCTGCGCGTTTGAGGTATGGGTCATCCAGTGCACGTTTTCTTTCATCGGCTTTTCATGCGCCTGGAAGTGTGTACCAGGATTTTGGCCTTCGAGCATCAGGTTAAAAGAAAGCTCGGTAAAGCCGTTGATGATAAAGGTATCAATACCGTGTGAAACCGCTTTTTCGGCAGCTTCTACTTTGGTGCGCATACCACCGGTACCAACACCGTCTTCGGCGGCGCCGCCCGCCATGGCGTAGATACTTTCATCAATTTTATCTACCCACGATAACAATTTCGCATCGTCATGTTTGTGGGGGTTTTTATCGTATAACCCATCCACATCAGAACAGATAATCAACGCGTCCGCATCGGCTGCCGCCGCTACCATGGCTGAAAGATTGTCGTTATCACCTACTTTCAGCTTGTCGGTAGTTACCGTATCGTTTTCGTTAACGATGGGTAACACACCGTGATCAAGCAAACTGTCGAGTGTTTCACGAATACTGACATAGCGCTCACGGTCACGTAAGTCAGCATGAGTCAGTAACACCTGGGCCGACGGGAAGTCGAACAGTTTATCCCAGGTTGCCATCATTTCGGTCTGACCAGCTGCGGCCATGGCTTTTTTGATAGCAATATTCTTTTTCGTCTCTTCCGGGAAGATGTGGGCACCCGCGGCTACCGAGCCAGAGGACACCAGCACAACCTGAATACCTTGCATCCGGCAACGAACAATAAATTGCGCAATACTCAGAAGATAATGACTACTACATCCCTGACGGTTAGGGGCAATCAGTGCACTCCCAACCTTAACTACAATGCGTTTCCAATTTGAACGATTCATATTTCCAATCACCTTAAGATAATTCTGCTAAAACTTTATTTGTTTCGGTAAATTTCGCCTGCACTGCCTCGTGCGGCTCTTCACTGAAGATAATCACGCCCCAGATAGTCAGTGAACTAATGATAAAGCCGGGGACAATCTCATAAACCACACTGCTTAATGTTGCACCGCCTTCAAGGACCGGCGCATATATCCAGAACAGTACCGTTACAGCACCGCTCAAAATGCCTGCCAGAGCGGCTTTATGAGTTAAATTTTTCTTGTATAAACAAAACAGCACCAATGGTCCAAACGCTGCGCCAAAACCAGCCCAGGCATTGCTGACCAGCGACAAAATGCTGTTTGATGAATCCCATGCCAATAGCAGCGCAGCCAGTGCTACACCTGCCACACCATAACGGCCAATCGCTACGGTTTGCTCCTGGGTCGCTTCTTTTTTACTCACTACACGGTAAATATCTTCCGTCAGCGAGCTGGCCGACACCAACAACTGTGATGAGATAGTACTCATAATGGCCGCCAGAATCGCCGCCATTAAAAATCCACTAATCAACGGATGAAACAGGATTTCAGAGAATATGATAAAAATAGTCTCTGCATCGGCTACCTGCAAGCCGAACTGGTTGGCATAAGCAATTCCAACAAAACCGGTACCCAAAGCACCAATAATGGTGACCAACATCCACGACATGCCAATGTTACGTGCTGTCGCAATCGCTTTCACGGAGCGAATGGCCATGAAGCGCACAATAATATGCGGCTGTCCGAAATACCCTAAGCCCCATGCCAGGCTGGATACCAGACCAAGCAATGTAAGTTCCTGCCAGGATTCGCTCAGCGACGGTACTGATTCCAGTGCCGCGCTGTTCATTTGCGCCAGGCTATCAAACTCGGTAAACGCTACAATCGGAACTAACACGAGCGCCACAAACATAATGCAACCCTGCACGAAGTCGGTCATGCTTACCGCCAGAAAACCACCCAACAGTGTGTAAGACACCACAACCGCCAGCGTAATCACCAGGCCTGTCTGATATCCCAAGCCAAACGCGCTTTCAAAGAGCTTACCGCCCGCCACTAAACCCGCCGAGGTATACAACGTAAAGAACATAACAATAATACCGGCTGAAACCATTCTCACACTGGCATTAGACCGACCAAAACGTTTCGCGAAAAACTCCGGAATGGTTAGCGAATCATCAGCCACTTCGGTGTAAACACGCAGCTTCGGCGCTACCAAAAAGTAGTTAGCTAACGCACCGGCAACCAGACCAATTGCGATGTACATGGCATCAAAACCTGTTAGGAACATCGCACCAGGCAATCCCATCAGCATCCACCCACTCATATCAGACGCACCAGCAGATAAAGCAGTTACGTGAGGGCTTACCTGACGACCACCCAATATGTAGCCGGAAATATCACCGGTTGATTGCTTGTATGCGAACAATCCGATGCCCAGCATAACTGCAAAGTAAATCGCTAATGAGATGTAACTTTCAAACGCCATAGAAAAATATTGCCTTTGTATTTTTGTCGTTAACTGAATACCAATATTAATTAGAGGTCTAATTATACGCACATAAACATTTATTACAAGGGCGAAAACTGGGAGAGAAAAGCGTAAAATCCATTAAAACAGCCATCTACAAACCGTATAAAGGTCTTTCGCCCGTGCTACTGCATGGCATATCAACCTTCCAGAAATAATCGATATACCATTGTTTTATATACATTAATATTTAAACCTTGATAGTTATACGGGGTTAACATTAAAAACATACTGGAATGAATTGAATAACCATCTTTGCTCAATTCGTGACATTTTTATTACGGGTCTAAATATTAGAGTTCATTTTCATCTAAGCTGCGAGCGTGGCGCTTTTATGGGCGGACTGGCGTACCGACATCACTATGCCTTCACACCAGGACTGAAACGATACGGAGTCAACTGCAGCGTAATCAAGCCCCAGCCACTGACATTCTGCGCCGTGGGAAGCAAAACTTACCTGCATCGCCAGTTCAATATTCGAGATGTCATCGTCCTGGGCTACGGTAAACGCTGCAGCAACATCGCAATCGGCCAGCAATGCCTGTTGGCACTGACGGAATATTAACTCAAAGCGTCTGGCCAGCGGGCTGTTGCCGTTTGGCGGCAACTGAAAAATAACCCCCTGAAGGTGCCTGGTCTTGTCATCCTGCCTGACCAAATCTGAATGAGTAAGTAGCTGTAATTTGATGCCACTGTTGCCAAACTGACCGCCAAGGCGCTGCACACGTTGACGAACAGCCTCATTCCATTCATACAGCACTACTCCAACAGAGACGACTGCAGGTTGATAATGATCCTGAGTTATAACCACCTTTTCCTGGTTACCAGCACTCGCAGATATCGCTAAAGACTCACTCACTGAATATTCTCCTTCCCAAACCGGCTGATGGCTTATCGTCTGTTGCTTCGCAGCAGTTATGCAGCGTATCCTGCAAGCTCGACGCCAGTTCAGAAAAATGAAATTAGTCTTTAACTTTCAATAAGATATTTTTTATAGCATAAGTAAACAGGAAACCTATCTGGAAACTTTCACCGAAAACTACCGACTGGTGTGAAAAATATTCACACCAGTCGGTTCACCTGCTACCAGTTAATAGGTTTACGTTTGCGGAAGAACATGCCGTTTGGACTATCTTCATCCAGACTGGCCAGCCAGATAGCTGTATCCGCGCCCTCTTCCGGCGTTAACGGCGCACTTGAGCCACCCATACGGGTGTGAACCCAACCCGGGCACATAGCATTTACCTTCACGTTTTTGCCTGCCGGCACTGACGCCGCGGTTTTTACTGTCAGCGCATTAAGGGCCGCTTTCGTTACCGCGTAGGCTGGCGGTCCGGCGAGTTTCTCTGCAAAGCTGCCATATCCGCTTGAAACATTAATGATACGACCAAAATTGTTTTCCAACATGGCAGGCAACACGGCTTTAGTCAGTATGGCAGGGCCTTTAACATGCACATCAAAAGCCGCCTGCAAATCTCCTGCAGTTAGCTCAGCCAGTTCGTCACTGTGCATCACACCGGCGTTGTTGATCAAGATATCGATATCACCAAACACCGCCACTGCTCGGGTCAGAGCGTCTTCCATTGCCGACTGTGCCGTAACGTCCATCACTATTGGATGCACATCGCCGTTAAGGTCTGCACAGGCCTGTTCAGCTTCCTCTTCGTCCCGGGCAACCAGTAAAACCTTGTGGCCCAGTTTCAGCAATCCTGCTGCTATTGCAAAACCGATCCCACGGTTGCCTCCCGTTACCATCGACAAGGGTGTCATAACTTCTCCTTTGTGGTTTGGAATGTGTCACTGCCATTGACACGTTGTGCTACGGCTTCAACGCGTTGGCATAGCAAAAAGATCACAGGCATAAGGCATGCCCAGATGCAGGCAAGTAATAATACCGTGGGATAAAACGCTAAACCAAAAGTGACTGCCTGCAGCTTCATACCCGCCACATAGCTTAGCGTACCGCCTACCGCACCGAGGCCGGCAGCTAACCGGTAGTGTTTGCTGAGGTATGCCAGACTGTGCCTGAGCGTAGAGGCAAAAGCGAACCACAATAAAATAAGCCAGAAAGGGATCGGTAAGAATTGCCCGGAACCGGAAAAAATGTACACGCCAAACAGTGCCAGCAGGCTGTCGGTAATAATGCCTGCAAGCGCTGTAACCAGCACTACAGCTAACTCGGTGAGTGACTCTCCGACAAACAAAATGTGGGCAATAATTAGTGCTACAACCACCCACCAGTATTGATTCTGGTACAAAATAAGCAGCCACCAACTGGCCTGGAACCCGATAAAATTGATTAACTTAAACAATCCTTCACCCCACTAAAATTAACCGCACGGCACAATATTTGTATTAACCCTTGTATTAAATGCGCTGGCAAAATTACCGTTTAACTACTTGCTGTAACTGATACGGCGCTAACGAGTGTGGGTTCACTGAGGGAGAGAATAACCAATGAAGATGGTTAAGTATTATTTGTTGGCTGGCATTTTACTCTGTGTCATTGCGGCCTGTGTGCCCTACTGGTGGATAAAGGTGGCAATTCTGTGGACTGCGGCATCGTTGTTTGTCGTGTGTTTGGCATATCTTACTAATTACCCCGAATTATTCAGAAAACGAGAAGACGGAAGAATCCCCCTTTACGTTCGATGGCTGTTTATTCCTTTTCTGCTGGGTGCGCGTATCTACAACTTTTATGAACGCAAAACCGATAAGGTACCGAATATTCAAAAAATTGATGAACAACTGTATCTGGGTACAAGACTAGTCGGTAACGATATCGAAAAACTCAGCAACCAGGGCATCGATTGTATTCTTGATGTTACCGCAGAATTCGACGGCCTCGACTGGACCAGTTACCGCTATGATGTGGATTATCTGAATATTCCGGTACTCGATCATGCCAGTCCTACCAATGAACAGCTTCACCTGGCGCTGAACTGGATTGATCAACACATTCGCGATGACCGCAAAATACTGGTTCATTGCGCCTTGGGGCGCGGACGCTCAGTGCTGGTTATGGCTGCCTACCTGCTGGCCCGTAACGATACGCTGTCGGTAGTGGATGTGATGAATAAAATTCAATCAGTGCGAGCGACGGCCAGACTCAATAAACACCAGCTAAAGAGTCTCTCAGAGGTAAAACAACGGGGCCGTTTAAAATTAAATACTCAGCTGGCACTCATCGCCAATCCGGTAGCAGGCGGCGGTAAATGGAAAACGTATAAGGAAGAAATCCTTTCTTATTTAAACAGCCAGTTCAGGGTCACCATTTACGAAACTACACCAGAGCACGAAGCCACCTGGCAGGCACGCCGGGCCATTACAGCCGGAAATGAGATACTGATTGCCTGCGGTGGTGACGGCACGGTAACAGAAGTCGCTACAATAACCCGTGAACACCAAAAGGTACTGGGCATTATTCCACTGGGCACCGCGAATGCATTAAGCCAGATTGTCTACGGCCTGCGCAGTAAACTTGCCCCCATCACCCGCGCCTGCGAAGTCATTTGTGAACAACATTATACGCCGGTGGACACGGCGGAATGTAATGGCAAACTAATGCTCTTGGTGTCTGCCATCGGCTTTGAGTCTCAGATGATTGAACATGCCGACCGTGAAGAAAAAAACAACGGTGGTCAGATGGCTTATCTCGAGGGTTTATGGAAAGCAATGAACACCAGCAGCCCGCAAAAGCTTCAGGTGACCGTTGATGATGAAAACTTTGAGCTCGATACCCCTTCATTTGTTATCGCCAATGCGGCACCGCTGAGCACCGCACTCGCTCAGGGAGGTGACCTGCCTGATATGACAGATGGAGAACTGGATATCACCTGGCTCACCCCTACCGAAGATGACATGCCGTTATTTACGGTGGCGGAGCTGGTGTTTGGCAACGAGCAATCAAAGAAATCATCACAAATTATTCATCACAAACGGGCTAAGCAGGTCAGTATAAAATTGCCGGAAGAACAAACTTACGTGATTGATGGCGAAACCTACTCCGCCAGTGAAATTACCGTTAACTGTCAGGCAAAGAATCTGAAAATTCTCGCCGACAGAAAACGCTTTGATGAAAGCTATGAGGTGAATGAATAGCGTTTCCCGATTACATTACCGAGGGTAAATATTACCCTCGGCTTCCCCTGCGACTCCATTTAAATGTATTTAATCATTAAAAATCATACAGATAAGTCAAGGCACAGGTATTGCAAACTTGAGTCTGTGAATTACTGAGTAACCTGTTATATATCACACTGTGTCACACATAACACGCCATGGTTACTACCCGAATAAATAGTCAGGAGCATCTTATGAACATTTTTGAAGCATTACGTCAGGATCATGAAAAACAACGCTTATTACTTAAGATCTTAGTCGAAACACATGGCGATACTGCCGCCCGTCGGGAATATTTTGATGAGTTGAAAGATGAACTGGAGCGCCATGCGACCGCCGAAGAACGTCACTTTTACATACCCTTGATGGATGATGACAAAGCGGTAGAGTTGTCGCGTCATGGCATTGCTGAGCACCACGAGATTGATGAGCTAGTGGAAAAGCTCGACGACACTGAGTTTAGCTCACCCGCCTGGTTACGTTTTCTTAAACAACTTAAAGAGCAGGTTGAGCATCACCTGGATGACGAAGAGCAGGCATTTTTCCAGATTGCCGGACGCGTTCTTAACGAGAAGCAGAAAAAAGCCCTTGGAGAAGCTTATCGTGACGAAATGAGCGAACTGGCCTAACCGGACGCAAATGATGAAAATGCTCAAGCTAGCGTTGTATCTGATGCTTGGCGTACCAGTGGTGACGCAGCTGTTTTTGCTGCTCTCACCACTGCAGAAGAACAGCTATGGTCTGATTATGGCAGGCCTGCTTCTGCTACTTATTCTTATCTGCCTGTTGATTACACTTACGCGATTCGTGTGGCGGGCCCACAGTGACTCAGCTTAATTGCAGGGATTTAACGTCTTCGAAAAACAGCGATTACGATATAGAGTGCATGCACCGCACCCGGTACAAAGCCGAGCATGGTAAGTAGCAAATTCATCCAGAACCGTCGGCTTATCCCAGCGTTCAGGAAAACCGCCAGCGGTGGCAGCAACACAGCCAGCAGGGACATAAGATAAATATTCAACAGTTTCACTTTCCTCTGACAATGTTTCAGGCATAAAAAAACCACCCTGATGGGTGGCTTTTTGTTTGGTGCGGAAAGCGGGACTTGAACCCGCACGGCCGAAGCCACCACCCCCTCAAGATGGCGTGTCTACCAATTCCACCACTTCCGCAAAATCGTTTTTATTCGCCATTAGTCTGGCGTATTACCCGTATTATCTTCAACAGGTACTGCCGGTACGTCGGTATCTGCTGGTGCAGCCTGTTGCGTTGCCGGTACTTCCAGGTTTTCCCACTCATCAGGCGCTTTTTCCTGACGGGCCGTAATATTACCCAGCAGCAGGCTGATGACAAAGAATGCCGTCGCCAGAAAGCCCGTGGCACGAGTCATAAAGTTACCTGAACCACTTGAACCAAATACGGTATTTGAACCGCCGGCACCAAAAGAAGCCCCCATATCGGCACCTTTACCCTGTTGAATCAGCACAAAACCAATTAACAGCAGTGCTACAATCAGGTATGCAACCAAAAGCACTTGATAAACCATTTTCTATCCTCGTTAGCCTGCCGCCTGGCAAACTTGTCTAAATTCTTCTACTTTCAGGCTTGCTCCGCCAATCAGACCACCGTCAATATCCGGCTGAGCAAATAATTCTTTCGCATTCGATGCTTTAACGCTGCCACCATAAAGGATTTGCATCCCTGATGCGAGGTCTTCACTAAAACCGGCCAAATGCCCGCGTATAAACGCATGAACTTCCTGAGCCTGTTCAGGTGTGGCTGTTACACCGGTACCAATGGCCCAAATAGGCTCGTAGGCAATCACCGCTTTACTTAATTGTTCTGCAGTCATCAGGCTTGTCAATGCATCAAGCTGAGCCGCTAAAAAGCTTTCTAACTCACCCGCTTCACGGGTTTGTAGCGATTCACCGATACACACAATCGGTGTCAGACCACTGCTGATTGCCTTCAGGGCTTTCTCAGCAACCAGTTCGCTCGACTCACCATGGTCATCACGTCGTTCAGAGTGGCCCACAATGACATAGTCGCAACCAAACTCAAGCAGCATTTGCGCTGAGATATCACCGGTATGAGCGCCGTTATCCAGCTCACTCAACGTTTGTCCGCCCAGCGCGAAATCTACGCCGGCAAACTCACTCAGATAGCAGGCTGGCGGGCATATGATTACCGCTGCCGCTGCGCTATCTACACCATCCATTAAGGTAGAAAATTCTTTCACCAATGAACGGCTTCCGTTCATCTTCCAGTTTCCAGCTACGATTGGCTTTCTCATCTATCGTCTTCCAACTGTGTTTGACTTCATCCCGGCGTCAAAGCGGGCGTGATATTAACTATTCCCTTACGATTATACAAGTAAAAAACCGCAAAATATTAAGCTAAAACAGACTAACTGGACACATTACGAACAGCATCGGCGATTTTCTCCGCCCAGGTGGTTGAAGCCAGTTCATCATCTGACTCAACCATAACCCGAATTAACGGTTCGGTACCACTCTTACGTAACAATACGCGCCCCTGTTTGCCCAATACGCTTTCGGCTTCTGCTTTCGCCGTTAGCACTTCGTCACTGTTTAGCGGGTCGCTATCGGCATTCTCAAACCGGACGTTGACCAGTGTTTGCGGGAATTTTTCAAAACCGCTGGCTAAATCATGCAATGTCATATTGGCGCGCAACATCGCAGAAATGACCTGCAGGCCGGCAATTATACCGTCGCCGGTAGACGCCAGGTTGAGGTTAAGCACGTGCCCTGAGTTTTCACCGCCGATGGTCCAGTTTTTCTGCTGAAGTAATTCCATCACATAGCGGTCACCAACCTTTGAGCGCTCAAAAGGCACGCCCAGCTTATTCAATGCTATCTCAAGGCCAAGATTACTCATCAGTGTCCCTACCACGCCGCCGTTAAGTCTGCCGCCTTTTAACGCGTCACGGGCAATAATAAACAACACCTGGTCACCATCTATTACATTACCCAGATGATCTACCATCATGATGCGATCACCATCGCCATCCAAAGCAAAACCTAAATCCGCTTTATGTTCCAGCACGGCTTCAACTGTTGCACGCATACTGGTGGCCCCAACGCCTTCGTTTATGTTTAGACCGTTGGGTTTTGTGCCCAGCTCAATAACCTCTGCCCCCAGCTCAGCCAGCACATTTGGCGCAATGTGATACGTAGCGCCATGAGCGCAATCTACCACTACCTTGAGCCCCTGCAGCGATAACTCAGACGGAAACGTACCTTTGCAGTATTCAATATAGCGCCCTGCAGCATCGTTAATTCGGGTGGCTTTACCCAGTTTATTGGATGCAACACAGGTCATTGGCTTGTCCATCATCTCTTCAATGGCTATCTCAATGTCATCATCGAGTTTAAAGCCGTCAGAAGAGAAAAACTTAATTCCGTTGTCATAATAAGGATTGTGCGAGGCACTGATCACAATGCCTGCCTCAGAGCGAAATGTTTTGGTCAGGTAGGCAATTGCCGGGGTTGGCATGGGCCCCAGTAAACCACTGTTAATACCGGCGGCCGAAAGGCCGGCTTCCAGGGCTGACTCCAGCATATAGCCGGAGATTCTGGTGTCTTTACCTATCAATACCTTGTTGGTACCGTGACCAGCCAGTACCTTACCGGCAGCCCACCCCAGCTTAATAACAAATTCCGGGTTGATGGCACTTTCGCCCACTTTACCGCGGATACCATCAGTACCAAAATATTTTCTAGCGCCCATAACGTATTTCCTAATTATAATGTATTGATATAGCTGGCAACTTTCACAACATCAGCAGTTTCTTCGACGTCGTGTACTCTTATTATTTGTGCACCTTTAAGCGCCGCAATGGTTGCCACAGCTAAACTTCCTGCCAGCCTTTTATCTACCGGCTGACCGGTTAAATTCCCTATCATGGATTTGCGCGACATGCCCACCAGTAATGGCATATTAAACCGGTGAAATCGCTCAAGTTCGTTTAATAACTGATAGTTATTTTCCTGAGTCTTACCGAAGCCAAACCCCGGGTCAAGCAGGATTTTATCCCGACTTATGCCAGCCGCCTCGCACGCTGCAATTTGCCGGGTGAAAAAGGTTTCGATGTCAGTAAACAAATCCTCATAATGCGGATCGGTCTGCATGGTTCTTGGTTGCCCCTGCATATGCATCAGGCACACCGGTACGCCATATTCTGCCACCACTTCACGACAGCCGGGTTCTTGTAACGCCCGCACATCGTTGATTAGATCGCCCCCTGCGGCCAGCGCTTCACGCATCACCGGCGCTTTACTGGTATCAATGGAAATAACGATATCAGATTGGGCCCGTAAGGCCTCCACTACCGGTACCACCCGTTCGAGTTCTTCATCAAGGCTGACATCCGGGGCACCCGGGCGGGTGGATTCACCGCCAATATCAATTATAGTAGCGCCGGCCTCTTCCATCGCCCGCGCCTGCTCAAGAGCAGCCTGCAGGGTGTTGTGTCGACCACCGTCCGAAAAGGAGTCGGGCGTGACGTTTAAAATCCCCATCACCTGGGGCTGAGAAGTAGATAAGGTTATCGATCTGATTTGCATAACGGATAATAGCTTACGGTAAATACAAAAAAAGCGCCGGGTTTACCGGCGCTTTTAATTAATTGGCCTGAGCTTAGCCCGGCAGGTCACCAGGTTTACCTACAGACGGCTTATCAACACCGTCATCGGTAATTTCACCTTCTTTGCTGGGAGCGCCACCACTTGGCTTGTCGCCACTTGACGGGCGGTCGTCCCAACCGGCTGGTGGGCGCACGTCGCGACGCGCCATCAGGTCATCAATCTGCTTGGCATCAATGGTTTCGTACTTCATCAGTGCATCTTTCATTGAGTGCAGAATGTCGATATTTTCTTCCAGGATTTGCTGGGCACGGTCATAGTTGCGATCGATAACAGACTTGATCTCTGCATCAATGGCACGGGCAGTGTCATCAGACATGTTTGATGCTTTTGACATAGATTTACCCAGGAACACCTCACCTTCTTCTTCGGCGTACAGCATTGGTCCCATCTTGTCTGACAATCCCCATTGAGTCACCATCTTGCGGGCAATATCGGTGGCACGTTCAATATCGTTGGATGCACCGGTGGTGACTTTTTCTGAGCCATAAATGATTTGCTCAGCAAGACGACCACCAAACAAGCTGGAAATCATACTCTCCAGGTGTTGTTTGGTATGGCTTACCCTATCCTGTTCCGGCAGATACATTGTCACACCGAGCGCGCGACCACGTGGAATGATAGACACTTTGTATACCGGATCGTGCTCTGGCACTAAACGACCCACGATAGCGTGGCCAGCCTCGTGGTAAGCCGTCATGGTCTTCTCTTCCTCAGACATCACCATGGACTTACGCTCAGAGCCCATCATAATTTTATCTTTGGCTTTCTCAAACTCTTCCATCGATACCAGTCGACGGTTAGCTCGCGCAGCAAACAGTGCGGCTTCGTTTACCAGGTTGGCCAGATCGGCACCAGAAAAGCCTGGTGTGCCGCGGGCAATTACCGATGGTTCAACATCGTCAGCAACCGGTACTTTGCGTACGTGTACTTTAAGGATTTGTTCACGACCACGAATATCCGGCAAGCCAACAACCACCTGTCGGTCGAAACGACCAGGGCGTAACAGTGCCGGGTCAAGGACATCCGGACGGTTAGTCGCAGCAATAACAATAATACCCTCGTGACCTTCAAAACCATCCATTTCTACCAGCATCTGGTTAAGGGTTTGCTCACGCTCGTCGTGACCACCGCCTAAACCAGCGCCACGCTGACGGCCAACGGCATCGATTTCATCGATAAAGATAATACACGGCGCTGCTTTACGGGCTTGTTCAAACATATCACGAACCCGTGATGCACCAACACCAACAAACATTTCGACGAAATCGGAACCTGAGATAGTAAAAAACGGTACTTTCGCTTCACCGGCAATGGCTTTTGCCAGCAGCGTTTTACCCGTACCAGGCGGGCCTACCATCAGTACACCCTTAGGGATCTTACCGCCCAGCTTCTGGAATTTTGAGGGGTCGCGCAGAAAATCAACCAACTCGGAGACATCTTCCTTGGCTTCGTCGCACCCGGCAACGTCAGCAAAGGTCGTTTTAATTTGATCTTCACTCAATAAGCGCGCTTTGCTCTTACCAAATGACATTGCACCACGGCCACCACCGCCCTGCATTTGTCGCATGAAAAATATCCATACGGCGATAAGCAGTAGCATTGGGAACCACGAAATGAAAATGGATGTCAGAATGGACGGTTGCTCAGGCGGCTCACCCAGCACGCGAACATCCTGTTTAACCAAATCTGAAATCAGCTGGTCGTCAAAATACGGGATGTAGGTCTTGAAGGTTTCACCTGAACGCTTCACACCACGGATTTCGTTAGTGTCACTACTGATTCGGACCTCACGAATGGTGCCTTGTTTTACTTCTTTTAGAAATGTGGTGTAGTCAGTTTGTGCCCGGCCAGATTCGCTGGGAGAAAAACTTTGGAAAACCGCCATTAAAACTACTGCGATCACCAACCACAAGATTAAGTTTTTTGCCATGTCGCTCAATGCTACTAACCTCTGTAAAAATCATCCGGTCTCAATGTGACGCCAAATTGCGCCACTAAAAACGACCGGTGAGTGTCTCAAAAACGCGATAACTAAGCCTACTATACTTTACAGGTGCTTGCTACCTAATACGCTTCTCTACAACGCGCTCCGGGCAGTTCCGAGGCGCGTAATCTTTCGCTTCAGATGACGTTTTTGTTAACGCAAAACAACCATCCGAACATTCCCACTACTATTACGCACTAAGACTGCAAATCTTTTGCCAGGTTCCAGTCATTTACTGTGCGAATTCCCTGTTGGCGGCAAACTGCAATCTCCTGAGGAGTATCGCACCGTTTACTGTGGCCACTATGATAAACTCCCTTTTCTACGGGCTATCCATTCAATCTGTTCAATCCTGAACCTAAAAGTATTTCGTTAATTACGCCTTATCCGATAAGCGAGTTAACCCAATCGTTGAAAGAAACGCTCAATTTATCAACCGATGGACGTGGTAAAAGGCGACTTTTTTGTCTTTACCACGCGATCTCATTAGGATTGTAGTCGAGATGGCGTTAGAATACGCTTTTTCAAGACAGACTTTGCACTTAAATTGTAAGAAAAACTTAAATAATGAAACTTTCAAATAAACAAAAGCAATTCCTTAAAGGCCTGGCTCACCCGTTAAAACCCGTTGTACAGCTCGGCGGCAATGGTTTAACCGAAGGTGTACTGGCAGAAATCGACAACGCATTGAACCATCACGAATTAATCAAAGTGAAAGTGCCTTCGGATGACCGGGAAGAAAAGGCGCTGATTATGGACGCCATTATTCGCGAAACCGCTAGCGAGAAATTACAGGTGATCGGCCACACACTGATTCTTTACCGCCCTAGCGAAGAATGTAAAATTCAGTTGCCAAAATAAGTCATACTATCATCTTCTGCACTTTCCCTTTCCGTAAACGTTAGGTAACATAACTTAACATCTTACTAACAAGAACGGAGTTGCAATGCAGATAGCCAATCATACAGCTGTGATCACAGGCGGGTGCTCAGGGCTGGGCCTGGCGGTTGCCAAACAACTGGTGTCATCGGGCGCCAATGTTGTTCTTATCGATATCAACAGTGAGGCCGGCACCAAACAACAAGCCGAGTTAGGTACTGACAATACCCTGTTCATCAATGCCGACGTCACCAGTGAACAAGCCATCAGCGCCGCGCTGGATGTGGCTGTGGAGCGCTTTGGTGCAATTCATTTTTGCGTAAATTGTGCTGGCATTGCGCCAGCCGAGCGTACACTTAATAAACAAGGCGAGCCCGCCAGCCTGACGCGTTTTAATCAGACTCTGTCAATTAACCTCAGTGGCACCTACAACGTAGCGCGGCTGGCCGCCGCGAAAATGGCTGCAAATGCTCCCCAACCAGACACTGGCGAACGCGGTGTAATCATCAACACGGCATCCATCGCCGGTTATGAAGGTCAGATAGGCCAAACCGCCTATGCCGCAAGTAAAGCGGCCATTATTGGCTTAACACTGCCGATGGCAAGGGATCTGTCGAACCTGGGTATTCGGGTTAATAGTATTGCGCCGGGCGTGATGGGCACTCCGTTGCTTACCGCTATGCCGCAACAGGTGCAGGACGCACTGGGTGCAAACGTTCCTTTTCCGGCCCGCCTTGGCAGTCCTGATGAGTTTGCCCAATTAGCGCAGCATATTTGCCAGAATAGCTATATTAATGGCGAAACCATCCGTCTGGATGGCGCATTACGCATGCAGCCTAAGTAATATACGGGTAAAAATGAATTAGCGGGCTGCTGGCCAGCCCGCTCGGCTGCACCTGAATTTATTCTTCTGCGCCGTTTACGGTACAGGCAATCTGATACAGGCGCTTAACCGCCAGGTCATTGACGGTATTTTTGGGATAACGGCCCCGACTGGAAAGCCCCCCTGCTACTTTTTCCATTAGCAATTCCAGCGCATCATCCACGGTTTCCACACTGTAGATGGCAAACTGGTCTTTTTTCACCGCATCCACTACGGCTTTATCGAGCACCAGATGCCGAACATTGGATTTAGGGATAATCACGCCCTGCTCACCATTTAAACCGCGATGCTGACAAACATCAAAGAAGCCTTCTATTTTTTCGTTTACACCGCCCACCGCCTGCACTTCTCCGTACTGATTAATCGAGCCGGTAATTGCCAGCGACTGACGGGCAGGAATATCGGTAATGGCTGAAATCAGTGCCACCAGTTCGCCTAAGGAAGCACTGTCACCATCAATGTGGCCGTAAGATTGCTCAAGGGCTATGTTCGCTGATACCGTTAGCGGAAAGGCCTGCGCATATTTGTTACCGAGATAGCCGGTGAGCAGCATTACCCCTTTCGAGTGAATCGGCTGCCCCAACTCGACTTCCCGCTCAATATCCACCACACCACTGGCGCCGGCATAAACCGTGGCGGTAATTCGTGCCGGTGTACCAAACGCCGTATCGCCAATATCCATCACCGTAAGGCCATTAACCTTTCCGATGGCCTTGCCATGGGTTGCAATGAGTACCTGACCTTCTTTTATATCGTTAAGCAACGACGTACTAACGCGGCCAGTGCGACGCTTTTTAGCCATTAACGCCGAGTTAAGATGACTTAAATCAAGTTGCTTATCACCCACTTTTATACAGAAATAATGAGCCTCATTAAGCAATTCAATCACATCGGCAAAATGCGCCGACAGTTTTTCCTGATGTTCAGCCATACGCAAAGAATACTCGACCAGCCGATACATGGCGGGCTGAGTAATTCCCGACAGGCCAAGCTGCATGATTTTCTTGCGTACCCGGCCAACAAAATCATACAGGTTTTGCCGGGTTGCGCTGATCTCATGGTCAAAATCAACCAGTACCCTAAACAGTTCATTAAACTCGGAGTCGTAATCCTGCAAAGTATAGTAAAGGTCGCGGGAGCCCATCAGGATAACCTTTACTTTCAGATCGATGGCCTGTGGCATCAGTGTCATGGCACTGGCCATGCCTACGTCCTGTTGCGGTAAGTCCATTTTTAATTTACCAAACTTGACCGCCAGTTTTAGTGCTTCCCACACGTAGGGCTGATGTAGCAGTTGATCGGCGTCGAGCAGCAGATACCCGCCGTTGGCCTTGTGCAGCGCGCCCGGGCGGATCATTTTATAGTTGGTGTACATTGCCCCGCCAAGATGGGTGTACTCAATCAGGCCAAACAGATTCTGGTAAGTCGGGTTGGGCTCATAAACCACCGGCGCACCGCTATCGAGGCTATGTGCACAAATAACATTGGGCAGAAAATGCTCTTCGAGGATCTCCCGGCGGTCCCGCTCATCGAGTTTTTCAGCTTTGGGCTCTTCGGTCAGAAAAGCTATCACCGCTTCAATCAGGTGAGACTTTAACTGCCGCAGGTGTTTCAATACCCCGAGATCACCTGAATATTTATGTTCTAATTCCTTAAGCAGTGGCCGGATGCCATGTTCTGCGGTATCCCGGTTCAGCTTACGTAGCTGCTCTGAATTTTCCCGCTTCCACACCGGTAACGAGAGCAGACTCTCACTTAACCGGTTTTCCAGTTCGTCGATTAACTTATAAAAACCCTCGCGTTGCTGCTCGGTGAGCTGGGCAAACTCACTGTCATCAATGGGCTTATTGTTGACGATAGGAGCAAAGCTAACGGTTCCCTGCTCTTCATGCATGGCCACCGAATTGGCCTGGGCAAAGCGCTCAACACTGTTAATGGCTTCATCGTATTTTTGTTCGAAATGTCTGGCAATTGCCGCTTTCTTACGTTGATAACCCGGGTTATCAAAGGCCGCCGGAAAAGTATCGAGTAATTCATCCACCAGATTCGCCATATCCCGGGCAAATTCCCGCGCTCCACCGGGATGCATGCGCAACACCAAAGGCTCGCGTTCTTCCTCAAAATTGTTGATAAAACACCAGTCATCGGGCGTAGCCAGTTTACTGACATGCCGCTCGATATATTCCTTAACCAGCGTGAAGCGGCCCGTGGCATGCTCGCCCATTACATACAGGTTGTAACCGGTAGAATCGATGTTTAAACCAAAAGTGAGCGCCTCGCGGGCCCGTTCCTGACCGATAAAGGTCGAGTTTAACGCCGCATCATCTTTAAGTGCCTGATTGATGGCCCGACGATTTATATTGGGGGTGAGCTGTGTGGCAGGTAACCGCTCCCAGGTCATAGCTATGTTCTTCTTTATTGACTCTCATTACAGTGAATCCTGAATCCCCTTGCCTGTCAAACCCTAAACTTGTGTTTGCTCAATTTCCATACTAGCCTGACTGATTAATTCATAATCCCGCGCTCGGAACCACTACCATGAAGTTATTAGCCCTGTTATCGCTGCTGCTAAGTAGCACCTGTTTGGCCAAACCTGAGGTCATTGCCGTTAGTGATAGCGGCTTTATTGTTGAAAACAAAGCTCACATCGATGCACCGGCTGATGAAGTGTGGCATGCCCTTATCAATGACATCGACAAGTGGTGGCCCAAAAGTCATAGTTGGTGGGGCGAACAAGGGCAGTTTACCCTGCAGGCAGACGCCGGTGGTTGCTTTTGTGAAGTGGCAGGAAATCGCTCCGCACAACACATGCAGGTTGTATTTGTCGATCCGCAAAAAGTGCTCCGAATGACCGGCGGCCTGGGGCCCTTACAAGGCATGGGCGTGTTTGGCTCGCTAGACTGGGTATTTGAATCAGTGCCTGGTGGTACTCAGATTACGCTGACCTATCGTGTACAGGGTTTCACACCCGACGGCTTCAGCGAACTGGCGCCGGTTGTTGCCGAGGTGCAGGGTTTACAGTTACAGGGCCTGGCAAATTACCTCATGAACGATTAAATTACGGTCAATTAAGCCAAATATTCCGCTTCATTGGGTTCAGCCTATTGTGACATACGCCACCGCTAAGTTATTCTATGGGGTTATTATACCCATAATCTACTGGTGGTAGTGGTTAGACTCTTTTCACACCTGCTGCCGGTACAGTTGTTAAAGTTAAATAAAGCGGAAGCCTCAGGTAAATGGCCGAAAATCAGTACAACCCACAAGAAATCGAAAGTGCGGTGCAGCAGCACTGGCAAGACACCAATGCCTTTAAGGTGACAGAGGAGCCAGGTAAAGAGAAGTTTTACTGTCTGTCTATGTTCCCCTACCCCAGTGGCCGCCTCCACATGGGACACGTGCGTAATTATACCATCGGTGACGTAATCAGCCGTTTTCAGCGGATGCAGGGCAAAAATGTACTGCAACCCATGGGTTGGGATGCCTTTGGTCTGCCAGCAGAAAACGCGGCCATCAATAACAACACCGCGCCGGCCAAGTGGACCTACTCGAATATCGATTACATGAAAAACCAGCTTAAGTCGCTGGGCTTTGGCTACGATTGGGACCGTGAAGTCGCCACCTGTAAAGCAGACTACTACCGTTGGGAACAGTGGTTCTTCACGCGCCTGTATGAAAAAGGCCTGGTATACAAGAAGAATTCAACGGTTAACTGGGATCCGGTAGACCAAACCGTACTCGCCAACGAACAGGTTATCGATGGCCGTGGCTGGCGTTCAGGTGCGGTGGTTGAGCAAAAAGAAATTCCGCAGTGGTTTATTAAAATCACCGATTACGCCGAAGAGCTGCTACAGGATCTCGAACAACTGGAAGACTGGCCGGAACAGGTTCGGGCCATGCAGGCCAACTGGATTGGCCGCTCTGAGGGTGTTGAAATTACCTTTAAAATGGCTGAGCAAGTCAACGACGTCAGCGATTTAACGGTTTACACCACGCGCCCGGATACCTTCATGGGTGTCACCTATGTTGCCGTGGCGGCACAACATCCGCTGGCCGAGGCCGCCGCGCAGAACAGTGCCGACGTTGCCAAATTTATCGACGAATGTAAAAACACCAAGGTCGCCGAAGCTGAGCTGGCCACTATGGAGAAAAAAGGCTGTTCAACCGGCTTTTTCGTGGTGCATCCGTTAACCGGTGAGCAGTTACCAGTATGGGTAGCCAACTTCGTATTGATGGATTACGGCTCAGGCGCTGTAATGGCGGTACCGGGACACGATCAGCGTGACTGGGAATTTGCTACCCGCTACGATTTGCCCATCAAGCAGGTTATTGAGCCTCAGCAAGGCAGCAATGTCGAATGTGACCTGAGCGCGTCAGCCTTTACCGAAAAAGGCGTACTGATTAATTCCAACGACTTTGACGGACTGGAATTTGACGCTGCCTTTAATGGTATTGCCGACAAACTGGTGGCGCTGGGTTGTGGTCAGCGCAAGGTAAATTACCGCCTGCGTGACTGGGGCGTGAGCCGTCAGCGTTACTGGGGTGCCCCGATCCCGATGCTTAATCTGCAAAACGGTGAATCTGTGCCGGTACCGGCCGATGAACTGCCGGTAGTATTACCAGAAGATGTGGAAATGGACGGCGTAACCTCGCCAATTAAAGCCGATCCACAATGGGCCAAAACCACTTACAACGGTGAAGCTGCGCTGCGCGAAACCGACACCTTTGACACCTTTATGGAGTCTTCCTGGTATTACGCGCGCTACAGCTGTGCTACGACCGATGATGCCATGCTGGATCCGGCCAAAGCTAACTACTGGCTACCGGTCGATCAATACGTTGGCGGCATCGAACACGCCATTTTGCACCTGTTATATTCCCGTTTTTATCACAAGTTATTACGTGATGAAGGTCTGGTTGAATCTGATGAGCCTTACAAGCGTTTGCTGTGTCAGGGTATGGTGCTGGCTGACTCCTACTACAGTGAAGACGAGAAAGGTAAGAAAACCTGGTACTCGCCCACCGAAGTAGCTACCGAAAAAGATGACAAGGGCCGGATCGTGAAAGCCTGGTTAACCGCCGACAATACGCCGGTTCAGCATGGCGGTATGACCAAAATGTCGAAGTCGAAAAACAACGGTATCGACCCGCAACAGGTGATCGATCAGTATGGTGCCGATACGGTACGTTTATTTACCATGTTTGCCGCACCACCAGAACAAACGCTGGAATGGGTAGACTCAGGGGTTGAAGGCGCTAACCGCTTCCTGCGTCGGGTATGGAAACTGGTTAATGATCATCTGGCTACCGGCGCACCCGGCGAGCTGGACGTTAAAGCGCTGGATAAGTCTCAGCAGGCACTGCGCCGTGAGCTGCACAAAACCATCGAAAAAGTCAGTGATGATTTAGGCCGTCGTCAGACCTTCAACACGGCAGTAGCGGCGATCATGGAGTTACTAAACCACCTGCAAAAAGCACCGCAGGAAAGCAGTCAGGATATCGCCTTAATGCGTGAAGCGGTTAATAGCATTGTGTTGCTGTTAAATCCAATCACTCCGCATATCTGTCATCACCTGTGGGCTAAGCTTGGCCATACCAACAGCATTGAAACAGCGCCGTGGCCAGTGGCTGATAAAGACGCATTGGTTGAAGACGAAAAGCTAATCATTGTTCAGGTTAACGGTAAACTGCGGGCTAAAATTACCGTCTCGGCCAGTGCCAGCAAAGACGAGCTGGAACAACTGGCTAAAGACCAGCCCAATGTACAGCAGTTTACCGAGGGCAAGACCATCCGTAAGGTCATTGTGGTACCCGGTAAACTGGTGAATATCGTGGCTAACTAATGCGCAGCTTAACTGTTTTCAGTAAAAGTCTGATCCTAATGATAACCACACTGGCTCTTGCCAGTTGTGGTTTTCATTTACGCAGCGATAAAACCCTGCCAAGCAACACCGACTACCTGTACGTTCAGGCGACCAGTCAGAATGCGCCGCTGGTGCGAGCGCTGGAGAATCGCATGAAAGTGTATCAAATCAAGGGCGGCCCGGAAGCTGCCCGCGGTCAGGAAGAAACAACGATTACACTGCGTCTGCAGCCTGAGTCTCTGGATCGCCGGTTGCTGTCGGTATTTGCTACCGGTCAGGTAGCAGAATATGAACTGATTTATGCTGTTCGCTATACGGTGCTGTTTCCCAATGGCGAGGAACTTAAAACATCCTTTGAGGTCCTGCGGGAATATCAGGATGACCCCGATCAGGTGCTGGCAAAATCGCGCGAGCTGAATCTGGTGCTCAGTGAAATGCGCCTGGAAGCAGCCGACCGGATCATTCGCTTGTTGTCCAGTCAGTACGCAGGGCTTTAATCAGGTGCAGGTATATCCCGATCGCTTCAGGCAAACCTTGAAAGAGGGTCTTAAGGGCTGCTATCTGGTCTTTGGTGATGAGCCACAGCAAAAGTTTGAAATTCTGCAGGCATTAAGAGCAACCGCCAAACAGCAAGGTTTCGACGAGCGCACGGTTCTGGTGGCTGACGGCGAGTTCAGCTGGTCACGATTAATCGATGCGACCCAGAGCATGTCACTATTTGCCGCCCGTCAGTTAATCGAGCTGGAATTACCTACCGGTAAGCCTGGCACCGAAGGCGCTGGTATCTTCACCGATTTGGCCAGTAACTTATCGAGCGATACGCTGCTCATCATCCATGGAGGCAGAATTGGCAAGGACGTGCAGCGAACCAAATGGTTTAAAGCTCTCGACGCCATCGGGGTATTCACCATTTGCTATCCGCTGGAAGGCGCGCAGCTACACAAGTGGATCCAGCAACGCCTGCAATCAGAATCTTTTCAGTTTACCCCCGCCTGCGTGAAGCTCATCGCTGACTTCAGTGAGGGCAATCTGATGGCTGCCGCCCAGGAAATTGAAAAACTTACCCTGGCCTACCCGGATAAGCAGTTGGACGAAGAAAAACTGGCCAGCGCCCTGGTAGATCAGTCGCGTTTTAACGTTTTTCAGCTGGTGGATATCATGCTGCAGGGCGATCGCACCCGATGTGTCAAAATCCTCCAACGGCTGGAAAGTGAAGGCATTGAACCCAACATCATCATCTGGGCACTGGTGCGGGAGTGGCAGACCCTGTGGAAACTGAATCATCTGCAAAACAGCGGTCAGACAATCACCTGGCCGAAGCTGGGGATCTGGAAAAACCGCCAGGGCTATTACCAGCAGGCCATGCAACGGTTGTCAAAACACGACCTGACGCAGATTGGTGAACAGCTCACCGAAGCCGACCAGCTGTTTAAGCAGACCTCAGTGGTCAGGCCCTATATCAAACTTTGCCATTTATGCCTGTTGTTCACCGGTGTGCCACTTGCGCATATGGCATTTGCTGAAAGTGCAGAGACTCTCTGATGCGAGCGTTATTAGGGGGGACCTTTAACCCGCCGCATCAGGGCCATATAAAAGCGGGACTGGAAGCCATTAATGAGATTGGCGTTGAACGGCTGGGCTTATTACCCTGCAAATTTCCGCCACATAAAACAGCGCCGGAAACAACCACGGCCCACCGCTTAAAAATGCTTGAACTGGCCTGTGAGGATGAGCCTGCGTTATACGTTGAGCCACTGGAACTATCGTTACCAGCGCCCTCTTATACGGTAAAGACGCTACAGCATTTACGCCGGACGCTGGGCAGTGAGCCATTGTTTTTCCTGTTGGGTGAAGATTCACTGTATAATCTGCCAAGCTGGTATCACTGGCAATCACTGACAGACTTTTGTCATATTGTAGTCATGCGACGACCTGCCTCGGCCGGCGAAGCGGATGAAACACTGCGTGCATGGCTGACCGAGCGTCAGTGCACGCAAATAGAAACGTTTTATCACCAGCCTGCCGGGCTGGTGTATTATACCAACAGTCAGGACTATGCCGTGTCTTCCACGCAATTACGTGATGCACTGACTGCCCAAACGACTGACCATGTGGTGACTGACTGGCTTAATCCGGCAGTGCTGCACTATATTAAACAACACAAGTTATACGGCACCACTTAAGGTGTCAGCGAGGAGAACTTTTGCAACACGAGCAGCTTAAAGCGTTTGTCCTAGACAAAATTGACGATATGAAAGGACGGGATATCGTTGAATTAAATGTAAAAGGAAAATCAACCGTCACTGATACCATGGTCATCTGTTCGGGTAATTCCAAACGCCATGTCAGTTCGATTGCCGAACATGTTCAGGTAGAAGCCAAGCACGCAGGTCATGCCCCGCTAAATGTGGAAGGCAAGGAAACCGGCGACTGGGTACTGGTCGACTTAGGCGATATCATAGTGCATATCATGCAGGATGAAGCCCGGGATTTTTATCAGCTGGAAAAGCTTTGGGGTTAACTCCCCGGTCGACACGGAGTTAGTAAACTGTGCGCATACAGGTAATTGCGGTTGGTAATAAAATGCCAGACTGGGTGAGCACCGGCACCAATGAATTTCTGCGCAGGTTTCCGGCAGATATGCCGGTAACGTTTACCGAGATCCCGCCGGGCAAACGCGGTAAAAACGCAGATATTAAACGCATTCTGCAAAAGGAAGGCGAAGCCATGATTGCGGCGATTGGTAAGTCCGATAAAGTGGTCACGCTGGAAGTGACCGGCCGGCCCTGGGACACCCCAACGCTGGCCCGCCAGTTAGACAACTGGAAAATGGATGGCCGCGATATCAGCTTACTTATCGGCGGGCCCGAAGGCCTAGCCCCGGCATGTTGTGAACTGGCCGAACAACGCTGGTCGTTATCCCCTCTCACTCTGCCGCATCCACTGGTACGAATTATCGTTGCCGAATCTCTGTACCGGGCCTGGTCTGTTACCCAGAACCATCCCTACCACAGAGAATAATGCATGCCGATTAAGCGTCAGACCATTCGCGACCACACGGCTGAGGCAAACCTGTTTGCCCGCCGTGCAGTGATTGCCGGGTTGGTGGTATTTGCCCTACTGGCAATGGTGGTGAGTAACCTTTATTTCCTGCAGATAGAGCACTTTGAGGATTACCAGACCCGCTCAAACGGCAACCGAATTAAAGTGTTGCCCATTGCCCCTAATCGCGGTCTCGTTTACGACCGTAACGGTGTGTTACTGGCAGAAAACCGGCCGGTATACAGCCTGGAAATCATTCCCGAAAAAGTCGATAACCTCGAGCATACGCTCATTTTTTTACAGGCACTGATGGGTATTACTGATGATGAGGTGGAAGATTTTAAACAGTCCCTGCGTGGACAACGCCGTTTTAAACCTGTGGCGCTTCGCACCCGACTAACCGAAGAAGAAGTGGCCCGCTTTTCCAGCCGCAGCCACCGTTTTCCTGGTGTCTCCATCGAAGCGCGCCTGGCCCGCTACTATCCGTACAAAGAAACCCTCACCCATGCTCTCGGCTATGTGTCTAAAATCAATAAAAAAGACCTGCAAAAAATCCAGGAGGCCGGTGAGGAGGCAAACTACGCGGCCACCTACGATATTGGCAAACTGGGCATCGAGAAATACCACGAAGATATTCTCCACGGAGAAGTGGGTTATCAGCAGGTAGAAGTCAACAGTCAGGGCCGGATTATTCGTACTCTGGATGTACAACCTCCCACGCCTGGTCGCGATATTGTTCTGAATATTGATATTCGCCTGCAGCAAGCAGCGCAGGAAGCACTGAAAGATCAGCGCGGCACCATCATTATTTCCTCCGCCCATACCGGTGGTATTCTGGCGATGTATTCCAACCCCAGTTACGACCCCAATTTATTTGTTCATGGGATCAGCAGTAAAAATTACTCAGCACTACTTAATTCGCCAGACCGACCGTTAATTAATCGCGCCACCCAGGGGCAGTATCCACCGGCTTCAACGGTTAAGCCGCTGCTGGGATTGCTGGGTCTGGAAACCGATACGGTCACACCGGAATACTCGATTACGGATACCGGCCAGTACCGTTTGCCCAATGTCTCCCATGTCTGGCGTGACTGGCGTAAATGGGGCCACGGTGAGGTAAATCTGAGCCGCGCGGTGGAGGTATCCTGCGATACCTATTTTTATGATCTGGCCTTCGAAATGGGTATCGATAAAATCAGTGATTACATGTCGGAGTTCGGCTTTGGCGATTATACCGGTATCGACTTATACGAAGAGAGCGACGCGAATATGCCTAGTCGCGGCTGGAAACGCGCCCGTTTCAATCAACCCTGGTACATCGGCGATACCATAGCGGTAGGCATTGGTCAGGGATACTGGACAACTACCCCAATCCAACTGGTACACGCCACCAACGCGCTGGTTAATTATGGTGCCCGGTTTGTGCCACAGATCCTGCAGGGCTACCGCGAGGCCGACGGCACCATGCAACCTGAACCGCTTAAATTTTTACGCCCTATTGATATCGTTAACCGCGATAACTGGGATGTGATCCAGGACGCCATGTATCAGGTAGTCAACGGCGAAGTAGGCGGTGCCCGCTTTGCTTTTGCCAATACCCCGTACATCTCAGCCGGTAAAACGGGTACCGCCCAGCTGTTTTCGGTTGCTCAGGGCGAGGAATATGAAGCAGAAAAAGTCGACGAGCGCCTGCGTGATAACGCCATGTATATTGGCTACGCACCATACGATAAGCCGGAAATTACCGTTGCTGTGGTGCTGGAAAACGCCGGTGGCGGCAGTAAGAATGCGGCACCGATGGCGCGACTTATGATGGACGCCTATTTTAAACTTTATCAACCGGAACTCTTTGCCGACGGGCAACAGACTAACGGAGAGTTATCCCAGTGAAGCGCAGCACGTTAAGAGAAAATCACATCAGCTTTTGGGATCGGATCCACATTGACCTGCCGTTACTGCTCGGCCTGTTGGTACTGATGGGAGTGGGTCTGGTGACCATCTACTCCGCAGGTGGCCAGGACATGGCACTGATTGAACGTCAGGTTGTGCGCCTCGGCATTGCCATTGGCGTGATGGTTGTGCTCGCTCAGGTACCGCCCATGGCGTTCAGGCGCCTAAGCATTTACGCATACGGCGCCGGGATACTGATGCTGATCGCGGTGCTGGTATTTGGTGACATTGGTAAAGGCGCTCAGCGCTGGCTCGATCTGGGATTTATTCGTTTTCAGCCTTCTGAGGCGATGAAACTGGCGGTTCCTATGATGGTGGCCTGGTATATCAGCAAGTTCACGCTGCCCCCCCGACTACCGCAAATTATCATTGGCTTTATGCTGGTGGTGATCCCCACAGTACTAATCGCAAAACAGCCTGATCTCGGCACCTCCCTGTTGATTGCCAGTTCCGGTGTGTTTGCTATTTTTCTGGCCGGCATGAGCTGGCGACTGATCACCATAGTCGCCGGGCTAGGCGGCGCGTTTCTGCCGATTATGTGGTTCTTCCTGATGCAGGATTATCAGAAGCAGCGGGTTATTACCTTTATGAACCCGGAGAGTGATCCGCTAGGGGCCGGTTATCACATTATCCAGTCTAAAATTGCTATCGGCTCTGGCGGGCTTGAGGGCAAAGGCTGGTTACAGGGGACCCAGTCACAGCTGGAGTTCTTACCCGAGCGCCACACCGATTTTATTTTTGCCGTGTTCAGCGAAGAGTTTGGCCTGACCGGCGTGTTGCTGTTACTGGCCATTTACCTGTTTATAATTGTCCGAGGCCTGATGCTAGCGGTTCGTGCCCAGAACGCTTACAGCAAATTACTGGCCGGCAGTATTACTCTGACCTTCTTTGTTTACGTATTTGTGAATATGGGCATGGTATCGGGTATTTTGCCAGTGGTCGGCGTACCATTACCGCTGGTGAGTTATGGCGGCACATCGATGGTGACTTTATTAGCCGGATTTGGCATGCTAATGGGCATCGGCACACAAAAACGATTATTGTCGCGCTAATGACCCGGTATTCACTCTTACTTAGCCTAGCTCTAACGCTGTTACTGAGCGCCTGTCAGGCGCCGTCACGCTATTCTCAGACCACAGACTCTGCCCCGGATTTTGTTTATCCGGAGCCGCCCATGGAAGATGCTGAACCTAAGTATGAACCTTACCGGGAACAGAACAGCTTACCCTATGAGGTACTGGGTAAATACTATCGGCCAATGAAATCCGGTAAAGGTTATACGGCCATGGGGAAAGCCTCTTGGTATGGTCAGAAATTTCATGGCCACCTCACTTCTAATGGCGAGGTATATGACATGTTCGGCATGACAGCTGCACATAAAACCCTGCCACTGCCCTCCTACGTGCGAGTGACTAACCTTGATAACCAGCAACAGGCCATTGTGCGGGTAAATGACCGAGGCCCGTTTCACTCTGAACGGATCATTGATTTATCTTACGCAGCAGCCAAAAAACTGGGCTTTCATCAGCATGGCACCACCCGGGTAAAGCTCGAGGTTATCCACGTCGACAGTGACGATATGGTCACCGTCGGCAACGAACCACCCGTGCCTTACGCCCTGTATGCTGGCGAATTACCTGCCGAGGATGTTTTGCAGACTGCCAGTCAGACTGCCGCAGAAACAGCCCCTGACCCACTGGCCACTGAAAAAAGTGACAGTACGGCGCTGAATGAGATGACGGGTAGTCAGGGCTATTACATTCAGGTGGCTGCATTGTCTGATGCCGAGCGCGCTAAAAAGCTGTCTGACGGGCTCTCCTCACTGTATCAGGTACCGGCCGAGTTTCCCCTCATTGATGATATTTACCGGCTGCGACTCGGTCCTCTGACCGACCGCTTTAAGCTTAATATGTTACTGGATGAGCTCAAACAAAATGGCTACCCGGGGGCCTATAAAGTAGCCGCGAGTCTGTAGTAATAAAAATCGCAGAAAATATCCCGCAGCCTCATTGAAATTAAACTTTTTGCCCCGACTCTAGTCCAAGCCTACGGCATACGTTAAAATGCCGACGATACAACAGATTTTCGCTTTCAACTCAAACGGTAAAACCATGCATAATAAAATAAAGCGCGCTAAACCGTCTTTCCTGTCTGCCTTGCTACTAAGCATTACCCTGTTACTCAGTGCTTACTGGCAAACTGCCAGAGCTGCGGTCGTTATTCCACCGCCTCCTACCGTTGCCGCTGCTGGCTTCGTGTTACTTGATTATGAAACCGGCACCAGTATTGCCGAGCAAAACGCCGACATGCAACTGGCGCCAGCCAGTCTGACCAAAATCATGACGGTTTACGTGATCGGTAAAGAGTTGCAAGCTGGTAACATTTCGTTAGATGACGAAGTGAAAATTTCTGAAAATGCCTGGGCGAAAAATTTCCCCGACTCTTCGAAAATGTTTATCGAAGTAGGCACCACAGTCACCGTACACGATCTGTTACGCGGTATTATTGTGCAGTCTGGTAACGACGCCTGTGTGGCCATGGCAGAACACATTGCCGGTTCTGAAAGTGCGTTTGCCAGCATGATGAATGCCCATGCCGCGAACCTGGGAATGAATGCCAGTAATTTTGTTAACTCCCATGGCCTGCACGATCCGGATCACTACACCTCGCCTCGTGACATGGCAACACTGTCGCGCGCGCTGGTAAAAGAAACGCCGGAAATGTACAAAATCTATAGTGAAAAAGAATTCACTTACAACGGCATTAAGCAGTACAACCGTAACAGCTTGCTGTGGGATCAAAGCCTGAACGTCGACGGCATTAAAACCGGCCATACCTCGGATGCCGGTTACTCGCTTATCACCTCTGCCACCCAGGGTGATATGCGCCTGGTATCGGTAGTAATGGGCACCGACAGCGAACGGGCTCGTAAGGTAGAGAATAAAAAGCTACTGCGCTATGGCTTCCGTTTTTATGAAACCGTTACGCCGTATAAAGCGGGTGACAGCTTTGTTTCGCACCGTATTTACATGGGTGATCGGGATACCGTGGATTTAGGTATTAACCAGTCTACGCCAATTACCATTCCTCGTGGACAAGTGGCTAATCTGGAAGCAAACTTTGAACTGGATAAGAGCCTGGAAGCACCGCTGGCTAAAGGCGAAGTGGTTGGCACCCTGTACATCCAGTTAGAAGGTGAAGACGTAGCGCAGTATCCGTTAGTGACCTTACAGGAAGTGAAAGAAGGTGGCCTTTTCGACCGGCTGCTTGATTATGTAACTTTACAGTTAGGCTTGAATGATTAATACCAGATAATCGCCTGGAACCTACATGCGTCTGGTGGTGTACGGCACGAATTGGTAGAATTCGTGCCGTGCTATTTTGAGAGGTAAGCAAAAGTGACTAAATTAGACACTCGGTTTGACGAACTGCTGGACTTCCCCACGGTTCAAACCTTTAAGGTAATGGGCATTGCCCACGAAGATTTACCGCTGCATGTGGTATCCTGCCTGCAGGAACACGCGCCTGGCGACTATGCGCCAACGGTAAAGCCAAGCGCTAAAGGGAATTACCACTCTGTTTCGGTTGCCGTAACGGTAACTAGCAAAGAACATATGGAATTAATTTACACCGAACTGGCCAAAATTGAATTAGTGAGAGTTGTACTTTAAGTGACAGACGCCGTTAATAAGGACGCACGGGATAAGGTGATTGTCAGGCAATTAGGCAAGCGCGCTTATGACCCGGTCTGGCAGGCCATGCAAACCTTCACTGATCAGCGTACCGCTGATGTTGCCGACGAAATATGGCTGGTTGAACACGAGCCGGTGTTTACCCAGGGTCAGGCCGGTAAAGCGGAACACATTCTGATGCCCGGTGATATCCCGGTAGTCCAGGTGGATCGTGGCGGACAGGTCACCTATCACGGACCAGGCCAGTTAGTTATCTATCTGATGCTCAATGTCCGGCGCCGAAAAATGGGCGTTCGCGAGCTGGTAAGCGCGATGGAAGACGCTGTAATAGCCACGCTGGCAGATCGCAACATCACCGCTAATGCCCGGCCCGATGCGCCTGGCGTTTATGTTAACGGTGAGAAAATATGTTCACTGGGCCTACGCATCCGAAAAGGCTGCTCTTTTCATGGTCTGGCACTTAACGTTAATATGGACCTTGCGCCTTTTGAGCGAATCAATCCCTGTGGCTATCAGGGTATGGCCATGACAGACTGCGCCCGTGTTGGCGGGCCGGATAATATTCAAGAAGCGACAGAGCTGATGTTAAGCCACTTACAGGCCAAACTTGCTCTGCCCAATTTGCAAACTATAGAAGGCTTTAATGAGTAACGTAAAGGCAAAAGCCGGAGTAAAACTCCGCGATGATGAAAAGGTCAGGCACATACCGGTTACCATCGTTCCGACTGAGAAAGAGGAAATGCTCCGTAAGCCGGAATGGATCAAAATTAAGCTGCCGCGCACCACTGACCGGATTGATCACATCAAGCAGACCCTGCGCAAAAATAATCTTCATTCGGTCTGTGAAGAAGCAAGCTGCCCTAACCTGGCGGAATGTTTCAACCATGGTACCGCTACGTTTATGATTTTGGGTGATATCTGTACCCGTCGTTGCCCGTTCTGTGATGTCGCTCATGGTAAACCCTTACCCCCAAGCGCCGAAGAGCCACTTAAACTGGCCACCACCATTAAAGAAATGGCGCTTAAATACGTGGTGATCACCTCGGTTGACCGCGATGACTTACGCGATGGCGGCGCTCAGCACTTTGTGGATTGTATTAATGCCATTCGTGAACACAGCCCGGCAACTAAAATTGAAGTGCTGGTACCGGACTTTCGTGGCCGGATGGACCGAGCGCTGGAGATCTTTAAAGATGCGCCACCGGATGTGTTTAACCATAACCTGGAGACCATTCCGCGATTATATCGCGAATGTCGCCCTGGCGCTAATTACCAGTGGTCACTCGACTTACTCAAAAAATTTAAAGCCCAGCACCCGGACGTGCCAACCAAATCTGGTTTGATGATGGGTATGGGTGAGAATCAGGAAGAGATTGCTGAAGTACTGAAAGATTTGCGGGCGCATGATGTAGAGATGCTGACACTGGGTCAGTACCTGCAACCGAGCCGTCACCACTTCCCGGTAAAACGCTATGTCCACCCGGATGAATTTAATGCACTTGGCGATACCGCTAAGGCATTAGGCTTTACCCATGCCGCATGTGGTCCAATGGTACGCTCGAGTTATCATGCCGACCGTCAGGCGGCCGGAGAAGAGGTTAAATAGCCTCTTTTTTACTGCCCTGCTCCATCGGGTATTTAACGGCCTGGCGGCGTCCGGCTTTTTTCGCTTTATACATAGCGAGATCGGCGCCGCTGATAAGTGAGTCCAGTTGTTTACCCACCTGATTAGTGTCGCACACCCCAAAACTGGCACTTAGCTGCAAACCATCCAGTTTCGCTTTAGTATCAATGGCGGCCAGCCAACATTGAATTTCATGACAGTAGGCCAGCGCCTCATTGACATTGGTGCCCTTTAAACACAGCACAAACTCTTCACCACCGACTCGTGCACAACTGACTGTGGCAACTGTCAAACGCGCGGTTAAGACTTTGCCAATCTGACTCAGTACCCAATCGCCGGCCTGATGGCCATAGTTATCGTTAATCCACTTCAGGTTATCCAGGTCAAACATGATCAGGCTGAGCGGCTCTTCAGTGTCATTCCCGCGCAATGCCTGTTGCGTGACCTGCAAAAACTCACGGCGGTTATCGAGCCCGGTAAGCGAGTCGGTTGAAGCGATCCTGGCCAGCAGTTGTTGCTGCTTTTGCAATTTACGAATACTGAAAACCGTGATAAACATCAGCGAAATTGCCAGCGCAATGAGTAAATAAGTGCCGATAACGTTTTGTTCAGACCGGGCAAGCTGATTAGCCAGTAATGCCTGATTATTGGATAACAGGCGAAGATCCTCATCTGCCTGGCGCACAGTCGCCTGAGCATTATTGACCGCCAGCTGTTTGGTAGCAGCCAGGCGGTTTTGACTTCTTTCGCTCTCGATGGCGACCTGCTGCCAGTGATAGGCCTGCTCGTAATCATGCTGTTGACTACGGATTTTAGCTTTCAGAGAGGCTGCGGTGATCAGACCTTCAGAATAGTCAGCCAGCTCCGGCCGCGCCAGCAACGGCTCAATTATTGCCTCAGCTTCTGGGTAGTGGCCCAGAGCGAACAAAGCCTGTGCTTCAATATTTTTAATAGCAACCACGTAGTAAAAGTAATTAAGATCTATAATCGCCCTTTCATAACGCCGGACCGCAAGTAACACCGCCTCATACTGACCGACATCCAGTAAATAGCGCGTCCAGGTGATAAAGGGTTCTACGGTGTATAGCGTGTCAGTCAGAGGCAGACACGCAGCCTCCAACGTTGCCAGCCAGCGAGGTGTGATAGCACTGATATCGAGCCCTTTCTGCGCCCTGAATTCCTGAGCGATATAGCGGCAGCGCATCTCAGCGCTCACCTTGCCCAGTTCAGGGCCGGTAACCCGCTCAAGAAGTTGCAGCGCCTCGTTATACATGTGCAGATTCATGTAATAAATCACTACACTAAGATTAGCCGTGTACCAGGTATTGTTACGTGGCAATCGCTCTAACATTTGTTTTATTTCGGTAGATAATAATAATCCCTCCGACCAGTCCCGGTAACCGAAATAAATACTTAGCAATGTAGACCTGGTACGCAAACCCAGTTCATCATTCGGGTGACGCTGACTAATGGGCTCTATGATGCTGACTGCCCGTAAAGAGTCACTGCTGACAGCGATATGAAAGCCCTGTAAATAATCACGATAGTCTTGCTCTTCGGGCGTAAGGGACTGATTTTTTAATGCCTGTAGAATTTGCCGCGACCTGACAGGATCGGTTACACGCAGCGTATCGGCTTGCACCAACAACTGGGCAGGAGTTTCTGTTGCGCTGACCGGCAACGAGAGCATCGCTATCAGCAGCCCGACAACAGCTAAAAGTGGCCATAACGGCCTGTGAATTACTCGCAATACCAAATAACTTGCCTTTACTTCAGACAGACGGACTTATTGCCAATTGCACGAATACTTAAGAAATAGTTACCCGTGCAGCCTAAAAAGCTGGCTGAGCGCACTCAGGAAGCGCGACTGCAGGGTTAAATATAGCAGTAAATATAAACAATTAACCTACCATTGTTGACGAGTATTCATATACCCGATTGCGACCATAGTGTTTGGACTGATACAGCGCTAGATCTGCCGCAGCATAGAGGTTTTCAAGCTTATAGCCTGCCTGAGAAGAATTACTGACGCCGGCACTCACCGTTAACTTAAACTGATACTCGCTCATAGCTGATTGAATATTTTCAATAGCAACCCGGCAACGCTCGGCAATATGAATTACCTCTCTCTCAGGTTTACCGGTAATCACCGCGCCAAACTCTTCACCGCCCAACCGGCCCACAATGGCATCGTCACCCACACTCTCTTTAATCGCTTTGGCGGTTTGAATCAAGGCCCAGTCCCCGACCTGATGGCCATAGGTGTCATTGATATTTTTAAAATGGTCGAGATCGAGCAGGATCAAACCAACCAGGCTGCCGTTTTTCTGCGCCTGAGTTAATTTTTCGGTCAGGCAATCGGTAAAGTAACCACGATTGGCAATCTGTGTTAGCGCGTCAGTTTGTGCAAACATCTTTAATTTTGACTGCACTTTACGACTGCGATATGACCAAAATAACAAGGATGACAACAGAATCGATACCAACGCCAGTGCCAGTAATGAATTCTCCAATCGCTCGTTGATGAGCATGGATTCCGCTTTTAGCAATTCATTTTGTTTATCAAGTAACTCAATTTCATTTTGTTTGGCATCAATGTCAAATCGCGCCTGCTGGATGGCAATTTCATCCGCCAGTTGCTGTTCGTACATATTCTGTTCCAGTTGCTGACGGATTGTCAGGCACTGGTAAGCCTGTTGGTAATTGCCATTGCGCTCCGCCAATTGGCGCTTAATATCATAAGTATCGATGAGCGGCTGTGGGAAATCTTCCTTAAACTCCACCGCCATGACTTTGTCGGCGTGCACCCGGGCATTGTCGTACTCCTCATTGGCCCAGTACACCATGGCAAACAGACTATAAATCTCAATTAACTGCCCGCTGGTGGGAAAGCTTTCTGCTTTCATCAACGTGGTCGTCAGCACCGTTTGTGCTTCATCGAGCCGGTTTTGTTGTAGCAGCCACTTGGCTTTCCAGATGTTGATATTAACAATGGTGTAATTCTGATTGGCGTTGTTACACACCCGGTCTGCTTCCGAGAACTCAGCCAGGTCAAGGTTATCCAGTTGTAATTTGGCTTTGGTTGAAATAACCACCAGATGCAAACCGCAGCGAATGCGTGGCATCAGCGTTTCACTGGAGAACGCTCTTTCGGCAAAGTGCAATGCGGTTTCAGGTTGGCCGATGTTCAGGTGAAAGTGGGCAAGGTTCAGATAAGCATCCGGCTTGTAGGTAGAATCCTGGATTTCCTGCAATAAAGCTAACAATTCTTCAACCCGCTGTAGGCCATTTTTCCAGTCGCGCTTTACGCCAAGTAGGTTAATCAGCGAGCCCAGCACGCGGATCCGTAACTCCGGCTGTACGGGCTCCTCCAGCAAGCTATCGTAACGGGCAATAATATCGGTGAGTTCACTATCAACGGTTAAGATTAAACATTGCAGATAGCGGTAGTAGTGCACTTCATCGCTATCCAGAGACGCCATAGGAATACTCGCCAGTTCGGCTTTGGCCGTTTGGTGATCGGACAAACGGACATTATCGATATGCCGTAGCTTATCAATATGCTCTGAACTCAATACAGGCCAACTCACGCACAGAAGAAAACCGAACCAAATAAATCGACGCATCTGTACTGTTCTTACCCTACCGTTATTAAAATCAGTTTAAGCGTCTTTAGGTGGTTCTTCGGATGGAACGTTATCGTCATCATCCGGGTCGGTCGGCTCATTAATAGAAAGTGTGGGATTGTTTTTTTCCTGCGCTAAGGTGGCTAAATACTGCTCCAACTCAGCACGCTCTGCTGGCGTTAAATCATCAATATTCTGGCTCGGGTCAGTACCTAATTTTTCTAACAGAGAGATTGCACCCATAGATTGCTCCTTATTATAAGCCTGATGCTTTATTTGTATTTTTATCATGCGTCGCCGCATAAATCGACTTTAATCGTGTGACAATTTCATCATTCGGGATTAAGCGCCTTCCGGGTGGGATCACCAGCGTCGAAATTAACGAAATATCCGCCTCTGGCAATTCATCCAGGCGTTGCCAGATGATCCGCGGTTGCTGAGTGGGCAAAAAAGGCGACTCATATATCGCTACCTTATGTGATGGCGCATAATACTCATGCAACATATCGACCAGAACCTGTCTTTCCGGCGCGCCGGTCAGACGCGGCGTGAGAGATAAGTCACCAGCATGACCCAACTGCCACAATATAACATAGGCACTGGGGTCGAGCTGACGTTGATAAAACATAAATTGACTTGCCTCAAACTGCTGGCAGCCATAAGCTCCTGGATCGATGCCCATATCTGCGTACAAACAGGCATCGGCTGATATACCCGGCTCCATCCACGCCTGGTATCCTTCTTCTTGAGCCTGTCGAATACTGTAGTGAGGCACCTGGGCAAACACCCCCGGGTGACCGTAAAAAACACCAACGACTTTTTTATTGTTACGGACCTCTTCGAGCAAGGCGTCCTGCATCTGACAGTAGGTATTGCGACGATCCTTATTGTCGGCATACAAATGCTGTAACGAATAGGTACGGGGGTTGAAAGTCGCCAGCCATTTCTCAATAACCGGATGACAGCTGGTAAACACCACATCGGCCTGTTGGATATGATTTTTACAGCGCTCGGTCATATGTGCCCCGAGAATCATGCCAGGCCCGACACACACCAACGATCCCTTATTATTCATTCTTTTCCCTGTCATTAATGTAAAAATTGCTTGTATTATCAGTTAACTTTTCGACATTGTGAACTCATCAATTGACTAATAGCAACATTAAGCATTTAGCCAACCAGCAATCCCTTGTTACAATCACGCCAATGACAGCAGTTTATGGTAAAACCATGCGTAAACAGATTTACATTGCCTATACCGGCGGTACCATCGGTATGCAGCCTTCTTCTCAGGGCTATGTGCCAGCAGCCGGCTTCCTGGCCAAAACTCTGGCCTCAATGCCGGAATTTCATCGTCCGGAAATGCCACAGTTCACGCTGCGTGAATATGACGAGCTAATGGACTCATCAGATATGAGTCCGGCTAACTGGCAATTTATCGCCGATGATATCGCAGCGAATTATCACAAATTTGATGGCTTTATTATCCTCCACGGCACCGACACCATGGCGTATACCGCCTCGGCACTGAGTTTTATGTTACAGGGCCTGAGTAAACCGGTGATTGTGACCGGCTCGCAAATTCCGTTGGCGGAACTGCGCTCTGATGGTCAGGTGAATTTATTAAATGCACTGTATATTGCCGCCAATTACCCCATTGCTGAAGTCAGCCTGTTTTTTAATAACAAGCTGTTTCGCGGTAACCGCAGCCGCAAGGTAGATGCAGATGGCTTCGATGCTTTCGACTCTCCCAACTTCCCGCCTCTGCTAGAAGCGGGAATTAATATTCGGGTTAAGGCTGGTAAGATTGCCGAACCCGACCACAGCGAACTGAAAGTGAGCAAGGTGACCGCCCAGCCCATTGGTTTGGTGAGTCTGTATCCCGGGATCTCGCCTATGGTGATCGAGAATACCCTACAACAACCGGTTAACGCGCTCATCTTGCTCAGCTATGGCGTGGGTAACGCGCCTCAGAACAAACAACTGCTAACCCAGCTGGAAACCGCCGCAGCACGAGAAATCGTGGTGGTTAACTGCACCCAATGCTTTAAGGGCCGGGTGAATATGGGCGGTTATAAAACCGGTCACGGCCTGTCTCAGGCCGGGGTAGTTTCCGGCTTTGACATGACACCGGAGGCCACGTTAGCAAAATTACATTACCTGCTCAGCCAGTCACTGTCATTCGACGAGCTTAAACGCCAGCTTGGCCAGAGCTTGCAGGGTGAACTGAGTAATTAACAGGAACACACAAACATGCAGTATTCAGGAACTCTCAGAAAGATGCGCGTCAGCACCGATGCCGAGCACGTAGCCCACTATGAATTGCCGGTAGGCGATAATTCGGTGGCTATGAACCCACTGATCGGGAAATCAGTCAGCGTGGCGCACACCGGCAATATTTATTGCACCCACTGCCAGCGTAAAACCAAAAAAAGTTTTAATCAGGGCTATTGTTACCCCTGCGTGATCTCACTGGCCCAGTGCGACACCTGTATTATTAAACCCGAAAAGTGCCATTACCATGAAGGCACCTGCCGCGAGCCTGAGTGGGGAGAAGAGAACTGTTTTTCCGACCATTTTGTTTATCTGGCCAATACCGGCAACCTGAAAGTGGGCATTACCCGCCATGTCACCGACGGCATTTCCAGCCGCTGGATTGATCAGGGTGCCAGCCAGGCAACCGTTATGTTAAGAGTCCCCGATCGCCTGACCAGCGGTAAGGTTGAACAGCTATGTACGCAGTATATTGGTGATAAAACTAACTGGCGGACCATGCTTAAAGGGCAGCCTGAGCAGCAGGATCTGATTGCCCTGAAACATCAGATGCTCGAAAAACTGACCGATGATTTAGCTCAGATTACCGCCGATAAAGGCATACAGGCGGTGACTACGGTGGATGATGTAAGTCATGAAATTGGCTACCCGGTTGACGAGTACCCGGTAAAGATTAAATCCATAAATCTGGATAAAACGCCGGAATTCAGCGGCGTATTAACCGGTATCAAAGGCCAGTACTGGATGCTGGACGGTGACCGGGTAATTAATATTCGTAAATATGCTGGCTATGAGGTGGACTTCAGCGCCGATTAACTCACTCAGGCAGGCCTGATTAACTCAGACCTGCCTGCTTGTATCAGACTTCCTCGCCATCCATCTGACTTGCCAAATCGTCTAGCTCACCTAAGGTCGAATCAAAACCTTCCGTTTTAATCCGGTAGCTCACCTTTACATGATGATTTGTCTGGCCGTATTTCACCACCAGTTGTTCAGCGTCAAAGTGCTTCACCGTGTTTAAAAACCGGTAAGCCAGCGGCTGCGAGGGAAATTTATATTCAACACTGTTTTTCACTACTTACGCTTCTCCGGGTAAGCCAAAATGCACACAGACAGCAAATAACCGTCGCCGGAAAGGCAGGGTGTCGAGTTCAGCCAGCACAGCCTGGCTGGCCAGCAACTCGCCAATCAAAGGATAAGCCGATGGCAGTGCCTCGCCGTTGAGCTTGGCCTGCATCAGTTGTAGTTGCACCGTTGAGCGCAGCGAGCCATCCGCTTCTGGTGAGTCCAGTTGCGCCAATACCTCTAAGGTGAGCAAAGTTTTCAGCCAGTCCTGGGATTCGGCGAGGCCATTGCCTTTAAACCACAAAGACGGTAATGCCGGATACTCGGTTTGCAGTGCCGAAGCGGGCTGTTTAGCGGTAAGCACCTGTTCCAGCATTTGTTCTGTCGCACTGGCAAAGGCTTCGTTGAGCTGTTGTTCAACCGCTGCATCAAGGGTTGCCTGTGCCGCGACCAGCTCTTTTGTCAGTGTTTTTTGAAGCTTGCTGTCGTTCACCTCTTTTAACGCCAACTGGCACTCATCCAGCATTTGCTGAATATCACCGGGGGATGTTTGCTCGCTCTGCAGGGCCTGCTGAACCCGCTGCAATTGTTCACGCCACTGACTAGCGGCTTGCGATTGTGCAGCTTTCTGTTCGGCCTGCACCGACTTAGCCCGGTTAAACAGATTGTCATTAGCGGCCTTAAACGCAAACCACAGTTTCGATTCAAAGCGCTTACCCGCCGGGCCGATGGTTTTCCACCGGGCCTGCAAGGCCTTGGCCTGTGTTCTGGCCTGATGAACGTCGTCGAGCTCATTCAGGGCGTTAACCTCATCAATAAGTGCCTGCTTGGCCTGACGGTTTTGCTGTAACCAAGGGGCAATCACCTCGGTAACTGCGCTGCAAGCCTGGTCCCAGGTTTCGCGTAACTGGCGGTAACGCTCGCTGTCGGTTTGTCCGGCCTGCTGCCACTGTTTTTTGAGGGCCTCAAACTGCTGAAACTGCTGCGCCGGCTCATCTGATTGGGCGGCTAGTACTAGCATCTGCTCAATCAATTGCTGACGCTCGGCGGCCGCCTTGTCGTTTTGTAACTCCAGTTCGGCGTAATAGCGGCGGCACGGCTCAAACGCCTTTTCCAGCAGTTCGTCAAAGCGAGTATTTAAGGCCTGATCTTCTACCGTATTTGACTCACCCAGACTCTGCCACTGCTGCCTGAGGTATTTGATTGAACGTGCCCTGCCCGGCATATCATTCTGACTTTCCTGCAGCAGCGCTTCGGCCTGTTCAATAAGTTCCGGCTTACGCGGTGCCGCCAGATAAATCTGCCAGCCTTCCAACCGGGCAATTTGATCGCGGGTTTGCTCGAAACGTTTTTCCAGCATAGCCTGGGTATCAGACGGCAGGCTCTGATAATCTTTTTCAAGCTGCTGGAAGCGCGCCATGGCAGCCCGGTATTTGCCCTGCTCTACCATGTTATTGATGATGTTAATGTGCTTGCGACAGTGCTTAAGGTGGCGCTGCTGACTGGACTGGCGCTGTTGTTCGCGGACTTTTAATTGTTCTACTAGCGTTTGCCATTGGGAACGTAAAAATGCCGGTACTACGGCCATTGAAGCAGTTTGTTCACGCCAGCTGGTTTTAATCTCGTCGAGCTGCCAGCTAACGTTGTCATCCAACAACCACTGCTGCCAGGTATGTAACTGTGTTTGCAGGGCCGCTACCTGACGCTGTAAATCCGGCAGTCGATCCCAAATGTGCCGGTAACTCTCCAGCATACTTTCAATTTCTTCCGTTGGCTCAGCGTACTCTTGTAATGCCGCCAACGCGTTTTCCGCTTTTTCAACCGCCTGTTGAAACACCGTTACTTCACCCAGAGTCAGACTGAGTATTTGCTCGCCCTGCAGTTGCTTATGCAGTCGTTTGACTTCTGCCACAGTTGCACTACAGACCTGTTGAGCTTCTTTTTGGGCGGCGGCGCGCTGTTGAGCTTCAAACTCCGGTTTAAGACGGGCTAATAAAGCTGAAACGCGTTCGTTGAGGGACGCGAGTTTGGCTTCATATTCCTGCCGTGCTTCGTCATCCAGGCAGCCAAAATCGGCTTTAAGAACCTGATAGTCCTCGTTAAGCGAGATCTGGTCAGCACTAATTTGCTCGAAATCCGATTTATCCAGTAACGCCAGCAATTTCGATAGCACCAGGGTCACTTCCCGACCCAATCGAACCGGTTTTTGTGCCAGTTCCTGCAAATAGTTGAGGCGCTCTGATAACGCCTGTTGCAACGTTACATCGGTTGCCTTACGCAGCAGCTTTTGCAACAAATCGGAATCCTGACTGTTATCGATGATAACGAGTTTTAGCGCCGATTCGGGAGTGGCTGAAAACAACTGTTGGGTAAAACTGCTGCGCCCGAACTTGTTGAGGATATCCAGGCAAAAGGTTTTATCCTGATGTAATTCGGTCATCAGCGGCAGACATTTAATCACCTGTTCCGCCGGGGCAGATTTTAACAGGTACTCCTTGATTTCTTGCTGACTGATCTCAGCATTACCATCAATCAGGGCGCATTCGACCCTGGCCTGTACGGCGGTAACTAACCGCGGCTCTTTGGCAATCTGCGACATTTTCAGCCACAGGGCAAACGAGTTGAGCTTTTCCAGAGCCGCCAGGCTAACTGCCGCGGCCGAGTCATTAAAGGCTAATTCATGCAGGATGCGTCTTTCGTTAGGCGAATCTGGCGATAATTTTTCAATGGCTTTAATTCTTGTGTCCGGATCATTACTACTATGGGAAGGCGAAAAAAATCGACTAAATATCATCCTGTTTAAACCGCGCAATGGATTGTTCATTAGACTGGCTTTCGCGTAATTCGCGACGCAGCTCACTTTTGCTCTTGTGGATAATTTCGCCACTTTCACCAACGGTCATATGTTCGTTGGATTGAGCGACTCTGGCCTGGTACAACAATACCGCCTGCAGACAGTTTTCTTTTTGTTCGTCAGACAGCACCTTGCCGTCAGGCCATTTACCCGTTTCGACAGCCTGACGCAAACGCTCGTAAACGTCTGGCGTCATGGCAGCGAGAAGTTGTTCTACATTCATTTACTCGACCGTTTTAAAAGCACAATTCGCACGCGATTAATGCCATACCATAAGAAACCGATAACACAGGCCATCAGGGCTGCAGAATGCTGGGTGTCGCCTGGCGCAACACCACCCCAGTACATAAAGCCGAAACCACCTATAAATAACAGCATCGCGAGCATCGACTGGTTTTGGATGCTGTGCATCTTCTTAAACCGTTTCATATTCTCTTTGCGTTCAATATCCTCAACCGAGGCTTCACCATAAGAGAAATCGCAGTTAGGGCAAGTCTTGGCTTTATCTGACATCTTCTTACCACACGACGGACAATCAATTAACGCCATTCTATCTCCTCTAATCGTTATTTCCGGGTGACACACTGTGGTTGCTGACAGGCGCCCGCAAAAGACCTCGCTGCGCACAGGATTCAACAGACAGTACAACACCATATCAAAAAGCCAGGAGTTAGCCCTGGCTTTTAAAAAACACTGCCGGCATCAGTGTTTTTACTGACAGAAACCGGCTCTGGTTTACTTTTACTTTTCGTTCTCTTTTACACGCTGCCAGTAATCATCGACAGTCGCTTTCATCTCTTTACTCAGTAATACTATACCGAACAGGTTAGGCAGGGTCATTACCACTATAGCCACCGCAGAAAGTGCCCATACCAGGGTTGTATCAGAGAATGAGGCCCAAACAAACCCGGCCACATAAATAACCCGGTACGGCATGATTGAACGTGGCCCTAACAAATAGGTCATGGCACGGTCACCGTAGTAAGACCAGGCGATGGCGGTTGAGAAGGCAAACAACAGCAAACCAATCGAGACAATGTACTGGCCAAAATCACCAAACCAGCCACGGGTAAAGGCAATGGTTGTCAGCGAGGCTGAGTGAACCAGAGACTTACCCTGAATAATCAGGTTTTCTTTAAGCGGCTTACCCTCTTTAATTTGCAGGGTACCAGAAAAAGGATCTTCGCTCCCCACCAGATACTGCACATCCTCAGCTACCGAACGAGCGTTTATGAGCGTGAAGCCTCCGGTGACAGCAGAACCATTAACCACGGTAATAGCACCGGTATAACTTTCAACTTCGTTGCCATCAACACTGTTTAAGAAACCGTAAAGTTCTGACTTATCGGTTTCCACTGTGTCGCTATACTCACCGGCCACAAACACCATGTCTGAACGGTCAAATACGTTTTCGTGTTTTTCTTTCCACACACCCGATGACAAAATCACCAGACCGGTAATAGTACAAATGATAATGGTATCGATAAACGGCTCAAGCAGTGACACCATGCCTTCCGAAGCAGGCTCTTTGGTTTTGGCCGCCGCGTGAGCGATAGGTGCTGAACCCTGACCGGCTTCGTTAGAGAATAATCCCCGGTTAACCCCGCGGTTAAATGCATAAGCCAGTGACGCACCAAGGAATCCCCCTGCTGCCGCTGAACCGGTAAAGGCATCGCTGATCACCGCCGCAAAAGATGGCGCTACATTTTCAATGTTGGCAAAAATTACCGCCAGCGCACCAATCAGATAGACCACCGCCATAAAGGGCACAACCCGCGCAGTAAACGCCGCAATCCGCTGGATGCCACCAAGAATAACCAGTGCCAGTAAAATACCCAGTATGCTACCGACGATCCAGGGCTCAAAACCAAAGGTGGTTTCGATACTGGTGGCAATACCGTTACTCTGTGGCAGGTTACCGGTACCAAAAGACGATATAACCGTGGCGATGGCAAATGCAACCGCCAGCCATTTCATATTCAAGCCACGGTCCATAAAATACATTGGGCCACCAGCCATGGTGCCATCTTCGGTTTTCACCCGGTATTTGTGTGACAGCGTGACTTCAACAAATTTGGTTGTCATACCTAAAAATGCCGTTGCCCACATCCAGAACAATGCCGCCGGACCACCGAGGAAAATAGCAAATGCCACACCACTGATGTTACCTGTACCGACGGTGCCGGATAACGCGGTGGTCAGCGCCCGAAAGTGCGTGGTATCGCCCGGATCGTCGTTATGATCGTACTTGCCGGTAACCACTTTCCACGCATGCTTAAAAAAACGAATTTGCGGAAATTTGAGATAAATCGTAAAAAACAGACCTACGCCTAACAGTACAAAGGGAAACCAGTCGGCTCCCCCGAGCATCCCGTCAAGCGACGTTAAAAAATTAAACAAGCCTTCCAAACCAGTTTCCCCTTGTTGTTAATGTTTATTGTTGTTATGTCCTTAAACTGCCAACCACATTGTATGCGGCTACCAGGATATCTTCACCAAACTGCTGGCAGCGTTGCACAGACCAGCCGAATAATGGATCAGGTAAATTATTATTATCTTTAAAAGGCATTTCTATCGTATAGGCCAGACACTCAAAGGCCTGACCCACTGCATTAGACGCAATAGTCAGATCAGCTTGTCCGGGTTCGTCTTTGGCATAGCCAAACTCATCCTGAAACTCAGGCGTGGCCATCAGCAAAGCATCCTTAAACTGATTTTCCAGCGCTTTGAGTTTATCGTTGTAAGCCGGGATCCCTTCACTACCTGCTACAAAGTTGTACGGCAGTGCTTCGTCGCCATGCAGGTCTAAGTACATGTCGACGCCGACTTCATGCATGGCATTCAACACATAGTAAACTTCCGGGCTGCGTTCAAGCGTGGGAGTTTTCCATTCGCGGTTAAGGTTTGCGCCCACCGCGTTAGTGCGCAGATGACCGCGGGCACTGCCGTCGGGATTCATATTAGGCACGATATAAAATACTGCTTTTTCCAGTAATGCCCGGCTTAATCCATCCTGTTCATCCAGTAAGCGGGCAATAATGCCTTCGGCACACCACTCGGCCATACTTTCACCCGGATGTTGGCGCGCAGTTATCCAGATATTACGCTTGTCTTCGTCTGGTTCGCCAATTACCAGTAACGACATATCGCGGCCGTCCAGCGTATCGCCGAGGTATTTAAGCTCACACAGTGGCGAACATTGCGCGTCGGCTAACAGGTCGAGATGGCGCTCGTAGCTATACGGGATAAAGTAAGCAAAATAAACCTGCGGCTGCTCCAGCGCAATGCTGAAGGTCAGAATATCGCCGTTAAATTCGCTGTCGACCCGAAACCAGGTCTGACGGTCGTAGGAGGCCAGCACATTGTAGCCTTCCCAGCCTTTTGGATAAGCTGAAGAAGCCAGATCGCTGATATGCAGGGTATGCAGTTGGTTTACTTCACCGGTCAGGCGAAAGTGAAACCACTGATAAAAATCGGATTGATTGTCTTTATTGATTGCGAGCATGATGTCATCAGGTTGCTCGGCACGGATTACGCGGATGTTACCGCTGTCAAATAGGCTGGAAATCTGCATCTGTCGTTATAGTTATCTGTTTTATTTTAGGTGTGCCAATGGCGTTAATTTAACACAGACGAGTTTAACAATACTATGCACTTAAACGGTGAAAAGCGGATTTTTGTGGATTCTGGCCAACTATTAGTCAGTTAGGCGGACGATAAAAAAAAGGCACCCGTAAAGGTGCCGTTTAAAGCTTGTACAATTGCGGCTTAAGCTGGCAGTGTTGGCACGGTGATACCGGCCATATCCATTGCCACCCGCATTACCTGGCAGCTGTAACCAAATTCGTTGTCATACCACACATACAAGGTTAAGCGGTTATCCGCGACGATTGTCGCCTGGGAATCGATCACCGACGCTGCACGGGTGCCAACCATATCGGTAGAAACCACCTCAGTAGAGGCCGTGTAATCAATCTGATGCTGCAATGATGAGAACAATGCCGTATCGCGCAGGAACTCATTCACTGCCACTTTGTCGGTGGTTTTATTCAGATTCAGGTTCAGAATGGCCATTGATACGTTAGGTGTAGGTACCCGAATTGCGTTACCGGTTAGTTTACCGGCCAGTTTAGGATACGCCTTGGCTACGGCCTTGGCGGCACCGGTCTCGGTAATAACCATGTTCAGCGGTGCACTACGGCCGCGGCGCTCGCCTTTATGGTAGTTATCAATCAGGTTCTGGTCGTTGGTGTAAGAGTGCACCGTCTCTACGTGACCGTTAACAATACCGTACTCTTCATCCAGTGCTTTAAGGACTGGTGTGATAGCGTTGGTGGTACAACTTGCCGCCGACACAATCGTATCAGACTCAGTAATGTCGCTGTTATTCACGCCGTACACGATATTTTTAATATCGCCTTTACCCGGTGCAGTCAGCAGGGCTTTAGAGGTGCCCTTGGCTTTAAGATGCAGGCCCAGACCATCGCGATCACGCCAGATACCGGTGTTATCAATAACCAGTGCGTTGTTAATACCATACGCGGTGTAATCAATTTCGTCCGGGCTGTTAGCGTAAATCACCTGAATATAGGAGCCGTTAGCTTTCAGCGCGTTACGCTCGTGGTCGATTGTGATACTGCCGTTAAACGGCCCATGCACCGAGTCCCGACGGAGCAGACTGGCACGTTTTTCCAGATCGCCGTCACGACCACCACGCACAACAATTGCGCGCAGTCGCAGCTTATTGTTCTGCCCCTGGCGCTCAATCATCAGGCGGGCCAGTAACCGGCCGATACGGCCGAAACCATACAGCACAACGTCCTGTGGTTCATGATCATCTGATTTATCGACCACGTCTGCTAACTTATCCTTCAGATAGGCGTTCAGGTCGGTTTTGTCGACGGCACTGCCATAATGAAAATCGAAGGCCAGTTTACCAATATCAATCTGGGCCGGTGCCAGTTGCATGGAGTTGATAGCTTCTAAAATGGGGTAGCTCTCGCGCAGGCGCAGTTTAATGCCTTCGTGCAGACGGACTTTACGATGAGCTTTGATTACATCAATCGCACTGGCATTTAACAGTGTGCGACCGTACACAGAGATTTCGATAGACTTGTTACGGTATAATTTACCGATAATCGGTAACATCATTTCTGCGTATTCCTGGCGCTCCTGCCAGCTGGATTGCAATTCTTGCTCAAAGGGTTGGTTCATACTAGTGCCTTCATCAAATAAATCATGTATAAAATTGACGATATGTACAGGAATATGTGGTTGTACGTCAGAACACTCTCATCGCTTATTCCCGTCGGCAGGTATTCTAAATAATCAAAGAGGTAACTCCAAATTGTTGAAAAGTTTCAGAAAATCGATAAAAACAATAAAGCAGAGGGATTTATTAAGTAATTTTTCCACACTTTTGAGGGGTGTTGTTTATCTTACTTCTGCACTGTTTATTGGCGCTTGTGGTGATTTATTTGCGCCGAGCATTAAAACTATTTGTGAGGATTACCCGCATTTTTGTGCCGATTTAAATACCGATGGCTGGTGCCGGGCCGAACGTTCAGAAATTATCCGTCACCGCTTTAATTTTAAAGATGATGACAGTGATCGGCCCAAGTACGCACTACTGGTTAATTACGAGAACTACGAGTCCTGCATTGCCAAAGCATCGCAAATTGAGTACATCAAATACCGCGATAAGGAATTTGCCCGTAAAGAAGCCACGGTTTCGATCAACAAAGCATTAAAGCAACTGCAATGGCAAACCAAAAACTCTCCGGACCCTTATATCTCGTATTATCAATGGTCTAGATTTGGCTATGAGGACGCCAGAGCGCGTTTTGTGGCGGCAGCTAAACAAGGTGTGTTCAGTGAACCGAAGTATTATATCGACCTGGCCGGTATTCTGATTGCCGACGACCCACTGGCGGCCCGCGATGCCCTCTTTATGGCGCTGAGTCAGTATGGCAACGTAGAGCAGGAAATTGATGGTCATATCACCAGTATGCTGATGACGCTGTCGATGGACATTGAGAATTACCGTATGGCGTATGTCTGGACCAAAGTAACCAATCATTTTGCCGACAGTATCGATAACAGCCAGCTGGTGGCATTAAGTAGCCAGTACAGCCTGCCGGTAGACATTCTCGACCGGCTCGCCGACGATATTACCGGTGCTATCGAGTCGCGGGAATTTGACGCCCATGCGCTAAAAATTGATCGTCTGTGACAGCAAATTTGAAATTTAATTACAGAAAAAAACTTAAATTTTTTTCAAATAATGGTTATTGCGCCACGAAATAACGAGGAATATTTTCAGGAGGCAGACTTAAAGGACTGTTGCCTCCTGAGAAGAAAGATCAGACTACTCAGGATTGAAATCCAGACTCACAGAATTCACGCAATACCGCTGGCCGGTAGGCGCCGGCCCATCACTGAATACATGCCCTAAGTGAGCATCACAGTTTTTGCAGTAAATTTCGGTACGGCGCATGCCATGACTTTCGTCAAAACGATAACCGACGTTGTCGTCTTTACTTTGCGAGAAAAACGACGGCCAGCCACAGCCCGACTCAAACTTACTAGTATCGTCGAACAGCTTTACGCCACAGCATTTACACACATAGCTGCCGCTGCGTGACTCATACAATAAGGTACCGGAGAATGGCCGCTCAGTGCCGGCAAGGCGGGTCACCCGGTATTCCTCTTCGGTGAGTTTATCGCGCCATTGATCGTTGTCAGCCATGCTTATCTCCTCGTACTTGCAAAACTGCTACTAGATAAGCTGCAGCGGACGGGATGGATCACTCCACTCAATATGGTATTTCTCTGCCGCCGGTTTATCAGTACGCGAGAAAGTGTGAGCGCCAAAGAAATCCCGCTGGCCCTGTAACAGGTTGGCCGGTAACACCGCGGTACGGTAAGAATCGTAGTAACTTAGCGCCGACATCATTGCCGGGCAGGCAACGCCCTGCACTGCGCTAAGGGCAACAGTAGCGCGCCAGTCGGCCTGGTAAGTGGCGATTTGTTCTGCAAAGAACGGATCCACCAGCAAGTTAGGCAGATTGATATCGCGGTCGAAAGCGTTTGAAATTGACTGCAGGAATACCGCGCGAATAATACAACCCGCACGCCAGATTTTGGCAATCTCAGCAAAGTGCAGCGTCCAGCCCTGCTCCTGTGCCGCCGCGTTCATAAGCTGGAAGCCCTGCGCGTAAGCACAGATTTTTGAGCAATACAGCGCATGTTCCAGCTGATTGATGACTGCTTCGCGCTGAGCTTCGCTAACCTCTGCCACCTCAGGGCCGGCCAGCACCTTAGCCGCCTCAACCCGTTCGGCTTTAAGCGCAGACAGGCTGCGGGCGAATACCGCCTGAGCGATAGTTTGCGCCGGGCTGCCGGTTTGTAGCGCGCTTACGGCCGTCCACAGACCGGTACCTTTCATTCCCGCTTTGTCGAGGATCACATCCACCAGCGGCTGCTGTGTTTCCGGATCCTGCTGGTCGAGCACTTCCGCACTGATTTCAATTAAGTAGGAGTCCAGCGGCCCCTGATTCCAGCGACGGAAAACAGCGGCAATTTCACCAGGCGTCATGCCCAGCGCCACACGCATGATCTGATAAGCTTCACAGATTAGCTGCATGTCGGCATATTCAATACCGTTGTGGACCATTTTAACGTAATGGCCGGCGCCATTGGGACCAATGTAAGCAGCACAGGGTTCGCCATGTTTAACCGGCTCTCCCGGCGTGGCTGTCTCAATGGGCTTGCCGGTTTCCGGGTCAACCTTGGCGGCAATAGCACGTAACATCGGACCAACGCGCTCCCAGGCTTTTTCTGAGCCGGAAGGCATTAATGAAGGGCCAAAACGGGCGCCTACCTCACCACCGGAAACGGCAGTGGTAAAGAACAGGAACTTATCAGCAAAGCGTTGTTCTCGTTCTACCGAATCACTCCACAAACTGTTGCCGGTATCAATGATCACATCTTCGCTTTCAATACCCGCGGCAATAAGTTGTTCACACACCATATCCACCGGCTTACCGGCTGGAATAGAAAGTAAAATAACGGCCGGTGAAACCAATGAACTACGCAGCGCTTCAAGGGTATGCACTGGTACGATCCGGGTAGAATCTGCACCATTTTCGTTGCGGTCCTGAGCAACAATGGCATCAATTCGTTTAGCGTCTAAATCAAAACACGCTACCTGATAACCATGATCAGCCAGGTTGAGGGCCAGGTTTTTACCCATAACACCTAAACCAATGACACCAATATCACATGAATTATTCGGCTGAGAACTGCCACTATTTTGCATCAAAAAACCCTCTACACTTCGATGGGTGGGAATAATACCATCGACTTACAGAATGAAAAGCACAACCCGCCGATTATCGCTATTTAATAGCAATCCACAGATGGCTGACAGCCAGTTTAAACAGATACGATGAGTATACCAGTGTTTGGCAACCAACCCCGAATTTCGCGCAGGCCTTTTAGCTAACGAGGAAAGTCGGTATACCTGAACAAAGCAAAGGAATGCGCTGCCTGTAAAAACAGGTGCTGGATACGCAGGCCGGGTTGCTTGGCCGGGTGGCTGTAACGGGTATCCAATACCAGCGACCAACCGCCATTAGGCGATTTTAACGGCGTATTAAATTTAATATCCCGATCGCAGGCGTTAAAACACAGCAGCCAGTGTTCACATTTGTCGCCGGCTTCCTGATGACCAATGATTTCCAGTGCAAACGCTTTATTGCCGCCAGCCTGCCAGTCGTCATCCCCTTTGCCTGATCCATCAGGCTTATACCAGTTAACTTCAGAGACGTTGGAATGCAACTGATAAGCGTCGTCTCGCAGATACATACGGCTCAACAGTTCAGATTGCTGGCGAATGGCAATAACCTGCTGGCAATAGGCCAGGAAATCCTGCCGGTACTTATCCAGTTCCCAGTCATACCAACTGATTTCGTTATCCTGGCAATAAGCATTGTTATTGCCCTGCTGGGAGCGACTTAGCTCATCACCACCGAGAATATGCGGCGTGCCCTGAGAAAACAGTAAGGTGGCAAACAGGTTACGTTTTTGCTGAGCCCGCATGGCCAGAATTGCTTTATCCTGCGTTTCCCCTTCCACGCCGTAATTGGCCGACAGGTTATGGCCATGACCATCGCGATTTTCTTCGCCGTTGGCTTCATTATGTCGTTCGGCATAGCTCACCAGATCGTGCAACGTAAACCCATCGTGGTAGGTCACGTTATTTACCGAGGTATTGATAGAGCGATAACCTTTATGAAAGACATCCCTTGAGCCCATCAGGCGCGTAGCAAAGTCAGCGGTAGTACCTTTATCGCCGCGCCAGAACGCTCTGACACAGTCGCGGAATTTATCGTTACATTCCAGCCAGCGGGCACCAAAAGTACCCAGCTGATAACCACCGGGACCGATATCCCAGGGCTCAGCAACCAATACCGCAGACTTTAACACCGGATCCTGATGGATAGCGCGAAGCAAGCCGGCAAATACTGAGAATTGCTGTGGGTCGCGTCCCAGACAGGCGGCCAGATCAAAACGGAAACCATCAACACCAATGTCGCTTACCCAATAACGCAACGCATCCATGATAAGGGTAGTCATGATAGGGTGAGCAGAGTACACGGTGTTACCACAACCAGAGTGGTTGCTGTATACCAGTCCGCCTTTCGCGGTTTGCTCCATCAGATAAGCCTGATGCGGGAACATGCCCCTGAAGCACAATACCGGGCCATCTTTACCGCCCTCAGCCGTATGGTTGTATACCACATCAACGATGACTTCGAGCCCGGCCTTATGATATTCATCGACCATGGTTTTACACTCATTAAGCGGATCGCTGTGAGCGTAGCGTGGTTCGGGCGCAAAATAATTTACCGGATTGTAGCCCCAGTAGTTGGTCAGCCCTTTTTCGGTAATGTAAGGCTCAGGCATAAATGACGCTAACGGCATAAACTGCACCGAGGTAATACCCAGCGACTTCAGGTGGCTGAGTACCGCCGGATGACTGGCGCCGAGATATTTGCCCTGCTGCTCAGCCGGAACAGCCGGATGGCGCTGCGTGAGCCCTTTTACATGGGCTTCGTAAAGAATACGGCGATGTTTTTCAATGGCTGGCTTGGGTGGTCGCGATGCAGACTCTGGCGCTGCGACCACCACACCTTTCGCCACCATAAACTGGCTGTCGCCCTGGTATTGTCGGGCATTCCAGTGCATGGGCCGGCTTAGCTGCCGGGCATAAGGGTCGATCAGCAATTTATCGGTGGGCGAATAGTGCAGGCTTTCACTGCCGCGGTCTACGCGGTAACCATACAACATGCCCTCGCCCACGCCTTTGATGCGGGCGTGCCATACATCGCCGGATTTTGCCGGCATAACAATTTCATCAAGGGTTTCTTCGGTGTCAGCATGAAACAGGCACAGGATAACCGCTCTTGCATCCGTGCAGGTCACCGCAAAATTACACCCCTCCTCTGTTGGCGTAGCGCCTAGTGGAAAAGGGCTGCCTAAATCTACTTCCCTGGAGGTAAAATTCCGCGCGCCGCTCAAAGTCATTCCTCGTTAAATACAATAAATAATGTTGCCAGTGGTGGTAAGTTCACATTAATTGAGTAAGGCTGATGATTCCATGGTACCGGCTCGGCCACACACTGCTGAGGTGTTGCAGCGCCACTCCCCCAATATACGCTATCATCAGTGTTTAATACCAGTTGGTATTCGCCCGGTTGCTGCACGCCAAGGCGGAAGTTTTCCCGCGGTGTTGGCGTCATGTTGCTGATCACATAAACCTGCTGCGTGCCATTTAAACTATGACGTACAAAAGAAAACACACTTTGTTCATGGTTATGCAGGTCAATCCAGTCAAATCCGGCTGGCTCGTGATCTCTCTGGTGTAGCGCTGGCAAAGCTTTGTACAGATGATTTAAGTCACGGTACAGACGCTGTATGCCCTGGTGCTTATCAAAATCCAGCAGACGCCAGTCAACCGAGGCATCGTGATTCCATTCGCTGCTCTGGCCGATTTCGTTACCCATAAAATTGAGTTTTTTGCCCGGGTGACCATACATAAACGCAGTGTAACAGCGGTGGTTGGCCGCCTGCTGCCATTCGTCGCCAGGCATTTTTCCAATTAGACTGCCTTTACCGTGGACGACTTCATCATGGGAAATCGGTAACACAAAATTCTCGTCAAAGGCATACACCATGCTGAAGGTCATTTCAGAGTGGTGGTAAGTACGATAGGCCGGATCCTTGCTGATATAATGCAGTGAGTCATGCATCCAGCCCATGTTCCACTTAAAGCCAAAGCCCAGCCCGCCATCAAAGACCGGCCGTGAAACTTTAGGAAAGCTGGTGGACTCCTCAGCAATGGTCATTGCATGCGGAAAATGCCGATACACTTCCTCGTTCATCCATTTCAACAAGCTGATCGCCTCGAGATTTTCATTGCCGCCATGGACATTGGGGATCCATTCGCCATCTTCCCGTGAATAATCGAGGTACAACATACTGGCCACCGCGTCGACGCGCAAACCATCAACATGGAAATGCTCAAGCCAGTACAGGGCATTAGCAACCAGGAACTGTCTTACCGTATCCTTGCCAAAGTCATAGATGCAGGAGTTCCAGTCAGGATGCCAGCCACGGCGCGGATCGGCATACTCGTAAACATGACTACCGTCAAACCGGGCCAGGCCGTGCCCATCTTCCGGGAAGTGTGCCGGTACCCAGTCGATAATAACGCCAATATCGTTCTGATGGCAGGTATCAACAAAAAACTTAAAGTCATCAGGCGAACCAAAGCGACTGGTAGGCGCAAATAAGCCCACCGGCTGGTACCCCCAGGAACCGTCAAAAGGAAACTCCGAAACCGGCAGCAGCTCAATATGGGTGTAGCCCATTTCAGTAACATAGGCGACCAGTTCTTCGGCCAGTTCACGATAACTGAGATAGCGCTGATCGGGGTTACCCGGTCGCTTCCACGAGCCCAAATGCACCTCATAAACACTCATTGGAGTTTGGTATTTGTTCTGCTTCGCGGCTTTTTCGAGCCACTGTGCATCATGCCATTCATAGCGCTCGTGGTCGTAAATCAGCGACGCATGAGAAGGATATTGCTCGGCATAAAAGCCCAGCGGATCGGCTTTGTGCGGTAACTGATGACCATTGGCATCTTTCACCTGATACTTATACCGCGCTCCTTCGGCAAGCCCGGGCACAACCAGCACCCAGTAACCCATATCGGTCTTTTGCATGGGATGGCAACGCCCGTCCCAACCGTTAAAGTCGCCAATCACCGATACCGCCGACGCATTCGGGGCGAACACCGCAAATCTTACGGCCGCGGCGTTGAATCCGTCACGCTCCAGGGTAATACGTTGTGCCCCTGCCTGGCGGTACAGGTTTTGCGGCTCATGATCAATAAAATGCACCGCATGATAGGCTTCGGCCTGAAACTGATACGGGTCGGCGACCAGCGACTCACCGTCATCGGTCGTCACCCTTAACTGATAGGCAGACGCGCTGCTAAGCCCCTCAATGACGCCATTAAACAGGCCGTCACCATTTACCGATGCCAGTGTACCGAGCGATTCAGCCGACACTGCGTCGACCACCTCAACCGCCAGCGCGCCGGGTTGCCAGTACTGCACAAAGGTATTCGTGCCATTAAATTGCGGGCCTAACACGGCGAATGGGTGCTGGCACTGTGCCTGGGCTAACTGACCTTCAAATTGCATTCCTGACTCCTACTTCATCTGCGGCGTTGCGATTCATTTACTGCCTGTCCTGCTAGCGGTCGTTGTGTTGACGACCGGCTTCCTGACGGCCAGCATTTATACCGGCGGCCAGCGACTGAATATCCTCATCAGCGAAAATGCTCTCCAGGTTGCGTGAAAGCTTGCGTCGCCAGTTCGGATACTCCATAAACGTGCCCGGAATATTGACCGGTTTATCCATTTGCAGCCAGTCTTCCAGTTGCAGGCTTAGCAACGCACTGCTGCCATAGGCCATATGCGTCTGCAAGGCGAAGTTGAGTTCACGGCTCATACCCGTGACATTCACATCTCTGCCCACTTCGTCCCCTGCCCGGCCATGACCATGCAACGAATTAAGTATTTCCTGCTTATCTTCGTGACGGGATGCATACAGGGTTTGTAGCACATCGTCGTCGGTATACAAGCCTAATTGCTTACCCAATTCTAAATCCAGGCAATGCCAGTAGCCTATCAGGGTTGGCATATCATGGGTGGTCAGGGTCGACATACTCTGCTGCGGGTAGTGCGCCGGTGAGTAAAAACCACCGTCTTCAGCCTTTTCAAAAAAGAACACCCGGTAAGAGTACACGCCGTTATCCGCAAGTACCTGACGAATTTCTTCTGGTACGGTACCCAAATCCTCACCTATTACCATTGCCTGATGACGATGACTTTCCAGCGCCAGAATGCCGAGTAAATCCTCCAGTGGATAGTACACATAACCGCCCTCTTTAGCGTGATCACCCTGACAAACCCACCACAGGCGTAATAGCCCCATGGCATGGTCAATTCGCAGAGCGCCGGACGATTGCATATTGCTGGTGAACAAATCAATGATCGGCTGATAGGCCTGTTGATAAAGGATCTCGGGATCCATGGGTGGCAGGCCCCAGTTTTGCCCGAGCGGGCCGAGGATATCCGGCGGTGCCCCAACACTGGCAGCGGTACAGTAAAGATCTTTGTTGCCCCAGATTTCTGCACTGCCCTCGCTTACCCCCACCGCCAGGTCGCGATAGATCCCCACAGGCATGCCCGCCGCAATAGCGGCCTGATTCGCTTTTTCGAGCTGTTCTGCTGCCTGCCATTGCAGGAACATATAAAACTGTACGCGTTTTTTATGCTTTTTGGCAAACTTTGCCACCGCTTCATTGTGGAAATCGCGCCAGTTTTCCGGGAATACCGGCCAGCCCCAAGCGTCTTTACCCTCATTTTGCAGATATTCCTGCATAGCATCGTAAGTGGCCTGCATCTCAAGGCTTTCACCACCAGCCTGAATGAAGGCCTTAAACTCACGGTTTTGTTTGGTGTTTTTCTTCAGATATGCGTTGTAATACTCATCAAACAAGCTGTTCAGTGCAGCCATTTTAAGCTCGGTCACCAGGCTGTAGTCAACATACTCCACGCTTCGCGCCGTTTGGAGCCGAGTCTGAAAATCCTCAGCGTTCACCACCGCCTGGACTGCAGCACTGGTATATTCGGGTAATGCCGTCACATCGATGTACAGAAAATTCAGCCAGCGTCGCGACGACGGACCGTATGGACTGCACGCTTCCGGGTTTGAAGGATACAGGGCATGAATAGGGTTGAGTCCAATAAACCCTGCTCCCTGCTTGCCGGCTTTAGTGACCAACTGGGCTAAATCAGAAAAGTCACCAATGCCCCAGTTATTTTCGCTGCGCAGGCAATACAGTTGCACACTCAGGCCCCACAACTTTTTGCCTGCCTTAATAGCCTCGGGCTGATAACAGGCAACAGGTGCTAGGATATAGCGCATGTCAGCGATAACGGTTTGTTCTTCACATACTGAGATACTGTGGTAGCCGCAGGGCAGTTCCTGTGGAAGTGCTATACTGTATTCATGAAATTCCAGGTCATCAACTACGCCAACATTGAGCAAAGTTTGATCAACTGGTATAACTGTAAAGGTATGACTATCACCTTCCTCGAGGTCGATGTTAACGGTGTATTCCGTATTGACTGAAGCCAGTGGCAAGCGCAGGCGAATTTGTTTTTCGTCTTCAGTGCGCTGCACGCAAACCGGATCGAGCAGTTGAGACCATACCGTAGCGATCTCCGTATCGAGCTGTTCAGCTATCACTGATTCGTTACTGATGTCATATCCGAGAGCCTGAAGAAGTTTCGCTTTACTGGTTTCGGAAATTGTCGCTGGGTTACCCCATGCATCAACGTATTGGGTTTCTACGCCCCGCATTTCGACAAGCTTTTGCAAAACCTGATTAGTCATAGTTGTTCCTGTGTGTGAGGTTTGCCTGAAAAGCAAACCGGGTGGCATAGGCCATTTAACAATACTCTACATTATTGTTGAAGATGTTCAGACGTAAAATTGAATACGTTTGCATTGGCATTTCTGTAATTTTGCAACAAAATTAGCATAAAGTTTTGCCTTGGGTGTAGTTTTGATCCATACTTTACGTAATTATTTTTCAATCTATTAACTAACGATATAGAGGCATGTTATGACAATTCGCGTCGGGATCAATGGGTTTGGCCGCATCGGACGACTCGTGATGCGTGCTGCACAAAGCAGACAAGACATTGAAATAGTTGGTATTAATGATTTATTGGACCCAGATTACATTGCATACCTGTTAAAGTACGATTCAACACATGGCATCTTTGACGCTGACGTAAGCGTTGATAACGGCCATTTGATCGTTAACGGTAAGAAAATCCGTGTTACCTCAGAAAGAGATCCGGCTCAGTTAAACTGGTCAGAGATAGATGCCGACGTAGTTGTTGAATCTACCGGATTATTCCTGACTAAAGAAACAGCCAGCAAGCACATCGAAGCAGGCGCGAAGAAGGTAGTCATGTCGGCACCTTCAAAAGATGACACGCCGATGTTTGTTATGGGTGTAAACCACGATAGCTACGCAGGTGAGAGCATTGTTTCTAATGCATCATGCACCACTAACTGTCTGGCACCCGTAGCCAAAGTACTGAACGACAAGTTTGGTATTGTAGACGGTCTGATGACTACCGTTCACGCAACCACTGCAACCCAGAAAACGGTTGATGGCCCATCTCAGAAAGATTGGCGTGGTGGCCGCGGTGCGGGTCAGAACATCATTCCTTCATCAACTGGTGCAGCAAAAGCGGTAGGTAAAGTTATCCCTGCTCTTAACGGTAAGCTGACTGGTATGGCGTTCCGCGTGCCTACGCCTAACGTATCTGTGGTTGACTTAACGGTAAACCTGGCCAAGCCAACCAGCTACGAAGCTATCTGTGAAGCCATGAAAGCCGCTTCTGAAGGCGAGCTGAAAGGCGTTCTGGGTTACACCGAAGATGCTGTGGTTTCTAACGACTTCGTTGGCGATGCACGCACCAGTGTATTTGATGCGACAGCAGGTATTGCCCTGACTGACACATTTGTAAAAGTTGTATCCTGGTACGACAACGAATGGGGTTATTCAAACAAGGTACTTGAACTGGTTGCTCACATCAGCAAGTAATCCCTTCTGGTGATGACGAAAAAGGTGCGATTTTTATCGCACCTTTTTTATTTATCAGGCAAGATAAGCGATGCCGGGCCACCTCAGAATAGTTGATATCAGCGCGTTGCGGTTTGCATGACGTGCAGACGTATCTGGTTCTGCTCATGACCCGTGCCACAGCGCGGCAGGAAGTACGTTGAGGTGACACGGAAATCAACAACAATAAATGGCATTAAGTACCGACTTAACTGACCAACAAACAAGGTCAAGGGATATCACGAATGAATGACCAAACGTATCAGATAGAAGAAAAAGACGGTAATCGCTTCGTTACCGTATCCAACGCATCAGCGAGTTGTCGCATCAGTCTGTTTGGCGGACATGTGCTGTCGTTTACTCCAAGCCATGACAACCGCGACCGCTTATGGGTTAGCCCGGTTGCCGTTCTTAATGGTGAACGCCCTATTCGCGGCGGGATCCCACTTTGCTGGCCATGGTTCAGTGATGCTCATGGTAAAGCGAAAGGCGAACTCCCCTCGCACGGTTTTCTGCGTACCCAGATGTGGGACATCAGTGAGTTTAACTGCGACGGCACCACTTCAGAAATGGTGCTGACACCGGCCACCACCAAAGGCCCGGGATTCAGTTATGAATGCACGGTAAAGTTACGCCTAAAGATTGCCCGCGAGCTGACCGTCAGCCTGGAAACCACCAGTCTGGAGGAACAACAGGCCTTTACACTCAATTGCGCCCTGCATACTTATTTCGATGTGAATAAAATCGCCGACGTGGCGCTGGAAGGCTTATCCGGTGAATATAAAGATAAATTGGAAGACTGGGCAGTGAAACCGTCACCTACGCCGTATACTTTCAGTGGTGAAACCGATCGCATCCATCAGGAGGCGCCAGAAACATTAACCATTGTCGCCAATCAGTCGCCTTACATTACCATTGGCTCAGCCGGTCACGACAGCATTGTAGTGTGGAATCCCTGGCAATCCGCCGCCTCGATGAGTGACATGGACGCCTTCGGTTATAAACAAATGCTGTGCGTGGAAACCGCAGTGACTAACGGTACCACCCTTAAACCAGGCGATGTCCACACGCTTACTCAGGTGATTGCTTAATCATCCCTGACGCCAACCAGGATTATAAACAAGCATTAAAAAAGGGTACGTCCAAGAACGTACCCTTTTTATATTATCTGCAAGATATTACTTACTGGCGTTAGCAACCGCTTCTTTGGCCAGATCGGTAATGCGGTCCCAATCACCGTTCTTGATAGCATCATCCGGTGCCAGCCACGAACCACCTACGCAGCGTACGTTTGGTAACGCCAGGTAATCGTTGTAGTTGTTTGGACCGATACCGCCAGTGGGACAAAATACGGTTTCAGGGAATGGCCCACTGATAGACTTAATGGCTTTAACACCACCAGACGCTTCAGCCGGGAAAAACTTCAGGTAGGTGTAGCCTGCATCTTTCGCTTTCATCAGATCAGAGGTTGATGAAATACCCGGAATCAGTGGGATTTCGAAGTCGTGACCCGCTTTTAACAGGTCATCTGTCATACCCGGACTGATTGCAAACTTAGCGCCTGCCTCAACAACCTGTTTCAGCTGCTGCGCGTTGGTCACAGTGCCAGCGCCAATTAACGCATCAGGAACTTCATCTGCAATACGCTTAATCACATCCAGCGCGGCCGGAGTGCGTAAGGTCACTTCCAATACTTTAATACCACCTGCCATCAGCGCATGAGCCAGTGGCACCGCTTTTTCCACATCTTCAATAACCAGTACCGGCACTACCGGGCCTGCGGCGAAGATGTCTGCAGGTGAACTTTTCCAATTAGTCATAAAATCAACTCGCAATCTGTTGTTGTAAATACGCTGATGCGCCTAATAAACCGTGGTCTGGCTCATTAATCAGGTATGTCGGAATATCTTTAACGTAATGTTTCATGCGTCCTTTGGCTTCGAAACGGGCTCTGAAATCACTGTTGATCAGAAACTCCGTGAAGCGGGTAGCAATACCGCCACCAATAAATACGCCGCCGGTTGTGGCCAGATTCAGTGCCAGGTTACCGGCGAAACTACCCATGATCCGACAGAACTGGGTCAGCGCTGATAAACACACTTCGCACTGGCCATTTAATGCCTGTTCGGTCACCTGAGCCGGATTGGTTATTGCCGGCTCTACGCCCTGATGCAACGCCAGAGCACGATAGATATTGAGTAATCCGCGACCAGATAACACATCTTCGGCAGATACCCTGTCGAGTTCATTTTGCAAATGACGCCACACGACGATGTCGGTTTCATCAACCGGCGCAAAATCCACGTGACCACCTTCACCGTCGAGTGTTTTCCACCCTTCAGCAGTGTGCATCATGTGCTCAACGCCTAAGCCAGTACCGGCACCAAAGACGGCAACGTTTCCTTTATCAATCGATTGACCGGTGCCAATCTGGATAAGCTGTTCTGCGCCCAGTACCGGCAGTGAATGAGCCACTGCGGTAAAGTCGTTAATCACATGCAAATCATGAAGTTCAAGCTGTTGCTTTAACGCGCGCTGCGAAAAAGTCCAGCTGTGATTAGTCATTGCTACTTCGTCACCAGTAACCGGACAGGCAATAGCGATACAGCCTGCACTGAAAGATTCACCGGTGTCAGAAAAATACTGTTTCAGAGCAACATCAATGCTGGCAAAGTCGTTACACAGATACTTCTTAATATTGCTCAGGCCGCTTTCGGTTATGGTAGCAACACGAATGTTCGTGCCGCCTACATCTGCGGCAAACCAGGCGCTCATACATTTTGCTCCTGCGTGTAAAACAGTGTACAGGCACCTTCTTCTGCGCCGGAGATCACGCCGCGCATACCGCCAAATAACTCACGGCCCATGCCTTCATGCTGCATGGTCAGATCGGCTACCGCTGCAGTACGTTGCGCCAGTGTTGCTTCGTCAACGTGCAGGGTCAGTGAACCGGTTTTGGTATCCAGTTCAATGATGTCGCCGGTTTCCACTTTTGCCAGTAAGCCGCCTAAGAAGGCTTCCGGGGTAACATGGATAGCGGCAGGTACCTTACCGGATGCACCAGACATACGGCCATCGGTCACCAGCGCTACGTTGTAGCCACGGTCCTGCAGTACACCCAGTGGTGGTGTTAAACGGTGCAGTTCCGGCATACCAATCGCAGCAGGCCCCTGGAACCGAACAACAACAATGCAGTCTTTGTCCAGTTCACCAGATTTAAACGCCGCATCCAGTTGATACTGATCTTCAAATACCACGGCTGGCGCTTTAAGTGTGCAATGCGGGTTGCGCAGTGCTGAGGTCTTGATCACTGCCCGGCCCAGGTTACCTGACAGCACATTCAGGCCACCATCTGGCTTAAAGGGCGCTTCAACACTGGCAAATACTTCAGTGTCGTGGGATTTAACCGGGCCATCACGCCAGGTCACTTCGCCGTCTTCGAGGGCTGGTTCCTTGGTGTACAAATCCAATCCGTCACCGACGATGGTTTTCACATCGTTATGGATAAGTCCGGCATCGAGTAACTGTTTGAACAACAACGCCATGCCGCCAGCTGCCACAAAGTGGTTGATGTCCGCAGAACCGTTAGGATAAATACGGGTTAACAGCGGTACCGCATTCGAAAGCTCGGAGAAATCATCCCAGGTAACGATGATGCCGGCAGCACGTGCTACCGCAATAAGGTGCATGGTGTGGTTAGTTGAACCACCAGTAGCCAACAAGGCTACGATACCGTTAACGATAGCTTTTTCGTCAACGATATGGCCAATTGGCGTGTAGTTGTCACCCAGAGCAGTCAGACGTGTCACCTGACGAGAAGCCGCTTTGGTTAACGCATCACGTAATTCTGTGCCCGGGTTAACAAAAGACGATCCCGGTAAATGCAGGCCCATCATTTCAACCACTAACTGGTTGCTGTTTGCCGTGCCATAAAACGTACAGGTACCAGCTGAGTGGTAAGACTGAGATTCTGCCTCGAGCAGCTTATCGCGGCCAACCTTGCCTTCAGCAAAAGCCTGACGAACCCGGGCTTTCTCTTTATTTGGCAAGCCACTTGGCATCGGACCGGCTGGTACAAATACCGTTGGCAAGTGACCGAAGCTGAGCGAGCCGATTAGCAGCCCCGGGACAATCTTGTCACAGATCCCCAGCATCATGGCACCGTCGAACATGTTGTGAGACAGAGCAACTGCCGCCGACTGGGCGATGACGTCGCGACTCATCAGGCTCAGTTCCATGCCTGGGTTACCCTGGGTAACACCGTCACACATGGCTGGCACACCGCCAGCAAACTGAGCCACACTGCCCACTTCCTTGACCGCATCCTTGATAATTTTTGGATAGGTTTCGTAAGGCTGATGAGCTGACAGCATATCGTTGTACGACGAGACGATCGCGATATTGGCTTTCGTCATGCTGCGCAGATCGGATTTATCACTGCTGTTACAGGCAGCAAATCCGTGCGCTAAGTTACCGCAAGACAACACACCACGATGGGGACCCTGTCCTCGGGCGCGCTCGATTTTTGCCAGATAGGCCTGACGGCTGGCTTTACTGCGCTCAATAATGCGCTGCGTGACTTCGTTTACCTGTGTATTCATTACTGACTCCTACGGTGCCCATTTCAAGGTCACTTGTGCTGCGTTAATCACAGCAACAATTGGCTTTTCAGTGGCCGTGGCATTGGCAACTGCGTCTTCAAGTACCTGACGTTTCTTATCACCGGTCAGGTGTAGATAGATATTTCGGCTGGCGACAATCGCTGGCAGCGTCAGCGACATACGCTGATGCGGGGCCGTAGTCGGCTGCGTGGCAATACACACCCGGCCGCTGTTCATGGCCAGACCATCTTCAAGTTGCTCACAGCACGGGAATAATGAAGCGGTATGACCGTCTTCGCCCATCCCTAGGATCAGCACATCAAATGGCTGTGACATGGCAGACAAACGGCTTTCGCAAGCCACTGCTGCGTCGGTGGCGTCAGCCTCAGCCGATTTCATTTCAATAAAGCGCGCCGCACTGGCTTTACCAACCAGCAGGTTTTCTTTAACCAGGCGGGTGTTACTGGCATCACTGCTCTCTTTTACCCATCGTTCGTCAACCAGTGACACATCCACACTGGCCCAGTCGATATCGGTTTCGCTTAATGCTTTAAACAGTGGCAGCGGTGTACGACCACCGCTAACCATCAGGCTTGCCCTGCCGCGCTGAGCAACGCCCTGGGAAAGCTTTTCTGCAATCTCCGCTGCAAACTCTTCGTTCAGCGCCTCAGCACTTTCATATAATGATTGTGTTAATGGCATAATTATTTTTTCTTTGTGATTTTGCTTTCGTACCAGCTGCGGTCTTCACGCGCCAGCAATCCTATCGAAGCCACCGGGCCCCAGGTACCTGCCTGATAAGGCTCTGGCGGTTCATTACTGGTGCGCCATGCTGCCAGTATTGAATCTACCCAGGTCCACGCCTGTTCAATTTCGTCACGACGTACGAACAGCGCCTGGTTACCAAGCATCACTTCGAGTAACAGCTTCTCGTAGGCGTCCGGGATACGGTCGTCAGAGAATTCTTCCGAGAAGCTCAGGTTTAATTTGGATTTTTGCAGATCCATAGAGCCTGAACTGGTCAGTCCCGGCACCTTGTTCATTACGGTGATTTCAACACCTTCATCTGGCTGCAGACGAATAACCAGTTTGTTAGGTGGTAATGCACTGAAGCTTTCCGTAAACAGGTTATGCGGCTGACGTTTAAAGTAAATAACCACCTCAGATACCTTAGTAGGCAGGCGCTTACCGGTTCTCAGGTAAAACGGCACACCGGCCCAGCGCCAGTTGTCGATTTCGGCTTTGATCGCCACAAACGTTTCGGTTTTGCTTACCGTATTGGCGTCATCTTCCTCAAGATAGCCCGGCACTTCCTTGCCTTTAACAAAACCAGCGGTGTACTGACCGCGTACGGTCACGTCATTAACGTTGCTGGCATTGATTGGGCGCAAGGCTTTAAGTACTTTTAATTTTTCGTCACGAATGCTGTCGGCGTTGAGGTTCGCAGGCGGCTCCATGGCAACCAGTGACAAAATTTGCAGCAAGTGATTTTGTACCATGTCACGCATCTGACCGGCATCGTCGAAGTAGCCCCAACGGCCTTCAATGCCCACCGACTCCGCTACTGAAATCTGCACGTGGTCGATGCAGTTGTGATCCCAGTTGGTAGTAAAGATAGAGTTAGCGAAACGCAGTGCAATCAGGTTAAGTACCGTTTCTTTACCCAGGTAGTGGTCAATACGGTAAATCTGGGTTTCGTTGAAGTATTCAGCCACCTGTTCGTTGATGACCTTCGAGGATTTCAAATCGTGACCGATGGGCTTCTCCAGCACCAGGCGCACGCTTGAATCGATAATATTACAGCCGTGCAAACCGCGGCAGATGTCACCATAGATAGCTGGCGGTGTAGCCAGGTAACAAACCATGGTGCGATCCGGATTTACATGTGGCTCCAGTGCTGCGTAGCTGGCAATATCTTTCATGTCGATTTGCGCATACGCGAGCCTTTGTTTAAATTTGCCCCAGGTGTCTTCGCAAACCGTTTCACCGGCAAATTCAGCCAGCGCATTCTTAACTTCTTCAACGTAATCTTCCGAGGTCAGCTCCTGACGAGCCACACCTACGATCGTTGTATCCGGATGCAACAACCCTGCTTTTTCGAGTTGGTATAAAGACGGCAACAGTTTGCGTCGAGAAAGGTCACCTTTGGTACCGAACAACACAAAATCGCAGGCTTCAAAAGAACTATCCATCACCATGAATTTGGCCTTATTTCAATTTATACAGTGGGCTGCTGTCATACAGCATGCCATCGTGGTAATTTGTTGCCATATAGTTAACAACAAATGTAGTAAAATTACAACTTTTGTTTCGCATTTGAATTAACAAAAATCTTTGCTCGCAGATTCTCACCCTAACCTATACATAGCGCGGACTTAATCGTGTAAGTTTAGTCTAAATACAACCAAAGTAGTAATCAATAAAAAGGCTCTGAAACCGCTTATTTACCCGCCTTGTTACTTCGAACTATGACACTGTGGTTGGTTTGGAGCATCAGTCTGTTGTGCACTATTTTTGCAGTCATCAAGCTAATTCATTTTGCCATTGGTCATACAATATTAATTAAAAGGCCCTCGCCAATAACCGCCATTTTTTGAATTTGATCATCCTGAAGTTTAATTTCGAGATGAAATACCGCAAATCATGTTAATAAATTACATTTTTCTTGTACGATCTTTCATATTCAGTAGTATAGCGCTTGGGAGAACACACTTTTCACACTCAGTGTTATTGAAAATAATATGAATATTTTAGAAAAAATCACACAGCACAAATCTGCGTTCAGTAAATCGGAGCGAAAGGTGGCAGAAGTGATACTGGCGAATCCTCAGTCGGCGATCCATTCCAGTATAGCAACTCTGGCTAAAATGTCAGATGTCAGCGAACCAACGGTTAACCGTTTCTGTCGCCGTCTTGACACCAAGGGCTTTCCGGATTTTAAACTTCACCTGGCGCAAAGCCTGGCCAACGGCACGCCTTATGTAAACCGGCATGTAGACGAAAACGACGGCCCGGACGAATATACCAATAAGATCTTTGAATCGACTATGGCGTCGCTGGAAGTGGCTCGTCAGTCGGTGTGTGTAAACACCGTCAACCGAGTGGTTGACCTGTTAACCCAGGCACAGCGTATCTCATTCTTCGGCCTGGGTGCCTCAGCATCTGTCGCTCATATGCATTGAATAAGTTTTTCCGTTTTAATGTACCAGTGGTGTATTTCGAAGATATTCTGATGCAGCGCATGAGCTGTATGAACTGTAATTCAGGCGATGTCGTTATGTTGTTTTCACACACCGGCCGCACCAAGAGCCTGGTAGAAATCGCCCAAATAGCCAAAGCCAATGACGCTACGGTAGTAGGCATTACATCGGCTGACAGCCCCCTGGCGAATGAGTGTACCTATGTGTTATCGCTGGAAGTTCCGGAAGATACCGATATGTATATGCCAATGGCGTCACGGATTGCCCAGTTGACGCTTATCGATGTCCTGGCGACCGGGTTTACCCTGCGTCGTGGCAATAAATTCCGTGAAAACCTTAAACGTGTAAAAGATACGCTGAGAGGCTCTCGTTACGAAAAACGCGGCAACGAAGCCTGAACAATCCTGGCGGGTGGATTTTGCTGCCCGCTTCTTTATGTTGCGCTAATTTTTTTGATAATACTTCCCCCCTTCTCAATGCCCTTGCCAGGGCGCTCATAAAGGCTTAGCGGCTCATTTGTGTTACTTTTTATTGCCACTGCTGTTCCGACCAATATAAAGAATCTTTAATCAACCATTCACAATTTGGTCAAATTCGTCTACTATTTTGTAATTAAATTACGAAATAGATTTTCAGCTATACTTAATCACTGGTTGTCCCAACTAAACTATTAACAAGCGATAACACACATGACTAGAAGAACGAAAATCCTGGCTACCTTAGGGCCTGCTACAGACACGCAAGAAAAAATTGAAGCGATTATTGCCGCCGGCGCAAACGTAGTACGCATGAATTTTTCCCATGGCCAGGCCGAAGATCATATTGAGCGCGCCAAGCGTGTACGCGCTGCCGCTGCCAAACTGGGTAAATACGTCGCGATTTTAGGCGATCTGCAAGGGCCAAAAATCCGGGTTTCACGCTTTGCTAACGACAAAGTCTTCCTTAAGGAAGGTGATCCCTTTGTGCTGGATGCCGAACTTGACCGCGATGCAGGTAATGAGCAACAAGTCGGTATCGATTATAAAGCGCTGCCTGATGACGTTAGTACTGGCGATATCCTGTTACTCGACGATGGCCGTATTCAATTAGAAGTGACCGGCGTTGAAGGCCGTAAAGTGCTGACCAAAGTAACCGTTGGCGGCAAGCTGTCTAATAATAAAGGTATTAACCGCCTGGGTGGCGGGTTGTCTGCTGAAGCACTGACTGAAAAAGACAAGCGTGACATTCTTACCGCCGCAGAAATTGGCGTAGATTACCTTGCGGTCTCTTTCCCACGCAGCGGTGCGGACTTGAACTATGCTCGTGAACTGGCTGAAGCAGCTGGCTGTAAAGCCAAAATCTGCGCCAAGGTAGAACGTGCAGAGGCCGTTGCCACAGATGAAGCCATTGATGACATTATCAGCGCATCTGATGCGGTCATGGTTGCGCGAGGCGATTTGGGTGTGGAAATTGGTGATGCCGAATTGGTGGGTGTTCAGAAAAAACTGATCGCCCGCTCTCGCCAGTTAAACAAGGTCGTTATCACGGCAACCCAGATGATGGAGTCGATGATTGAAAGTCCAATGCCTACCCGTGCAGAGGTGATGGACGTAGCTAACGCCGTACTGGACGGCACCGATGCAGTCATGCTCTCAGCAGAAACAGCAGCGGGCAGTTATCCGGTTGAAACGGTAAAAGCCATGGCCCGCGTTTGTGAAGGCGCAGAAACCCATCCAAGCGTGAAAATCTCCAAGCACCGTATGGACGAACTCTTTGGTTCAGTGCACGAGACCATCGCCTTATCAGCGGTTTATGCAGCTAACCACTTACCAGGGGTGAAAGCTATTGTAGGCCTGACAGAAAGTGGCAGCACGCCGCGATTAATGTCGCGGATCACCACTACCCTGCCTATTGTTGCCATGTCACGTCATGAAGAAACGCTCAATCTGATGGCGTTATATCGTGGCGTAAAGCCGGTTTTCTTTGACTCTCGTGACAGCGCACCTGGTGAGCTGCGTAAAGATGTCGTCGCATTGCTGAAAGAGAAAAACCTGGTGGAGAACGGTGATATCGTGATCCTGACCCACGGTGACCGCATGGAAACCATCGGCGCTACTGACGCAATTAAAATTATCGTCGTTGAATAAATAATACGCTGTTTGCTGATGCCGGAGACGCCAAAGGCGTTTTCCGGCATCAATATGAGTGATACTCCATAACCAGCTAATCACCTGCACCAGTTACACTTTTTATCAATCATCAGAGCTCCGGTGAGCCAATTGCTCAATACATTTTAATGCCCGCCTTAGCTTGAGCAACTTGTTAGCACCTGCAATTATCAACAAAAGTGACCCGCCACCAGCGCAGCCAGATTATTAAAACCTGTGCCCGGAGAGTCCATTACGACCATGTCACTTTTCTTACCAACATCTTGTCACCGTGAAAAATTGCGACACATTTAGAACGCGTAACCAGTCTGCGCTGAGAAAATAACAACAAAATAAAAATAAACCATTGTTTAATCGAGCAATTTACAACCTGGCATAGCACTCGCTTTATAAAATATGACATTCCCCGTTATGGGGTCATTCATCAAATTGGAGTGTATATATGACACGACTTGTAAAACTCATTGCCTTAACGCTTTCTCTTACCACCGGCGCCGTTTCTTCGGTTTACGCAGCCCAGAAAGTGCAGAACAACGAAAAAGCAATAAATCAAATTCAGACTTCTGTTGAACAACAACAGTTTGATGATTCAACGTTAGAAAAATTTACCGTTGCCATGTATGCGGTACAAGATGTCGCCAAAGAGTTTGAGGTTAAGTTGCAACAAGAGCAATCCACCGAAAAACAGCAACAATTGCAAGCGAATGCACGTGAAGCGATGGTTGACGAAATAAAACAAGCTGGCCTGGAGGTAAAAACCTATACCACTATCGCTCAGTTGGTGCGTCAGGATGAAGCGCTTCGCCAACGGGTAATGAACATCGTTAACGACCAGGACAATAGCTAACCACATCCATCTACCATGCGCCGCCAACAGGCGGCGCTTTTTCTCTGTAAATATCAGGGCCAGAGTGGCCGTTATGCCAATACAGTAAAGTAATCTTCCGGTTCAAGTGCTGGCTTAGGGGCGGCGTCCTGGGCTGGCGTACCAAGATATAAGAAGCCAACAATTTCGTTGTCGGCAGATACACCCAGTCCTTCTTTTACGATTTCGCAATGGGCATATTCGCCGGTGCGCCACATGCCCTGAAAGCCCTGGGCAACCGCAGCCATTTGCATGGCCATAGCAGCACAACTGGCCGAGGCAAACTGTTCTATGTGAGGCACTTTTTCGTGTTCCTGATAGGCTGTGGTGATCACAATGATCATCGGTGCACGAGTGGGTAATTGCGGTGCGCGCTGAATTTCACGTTCCGTTTTATCATTATCAATCGCGGACTGCTCAAACAATGCGCCGAGCTTATCGAGCCCCTTACCCTCACACACAATAAATCGCCATGGTTTAAGCGCTGCGTGATCAGGTGCATGTAATGCTGCGCGTTTAATATTCTCTAACGCCTCACCAGCCGGTGCCGGCGCGGTAAGTCGGGGCTGCGAGCGACGATTGATAACAAGTTCCAGTGCATCCATGGTGCTCTCCTTCTGGCAAAATAATTTAGTGTACCCGTGCTGATACGGGCTATTTCACAAAAAGACCAGCATACTGGCAAGTGGTTTTAGTGCAATCCCCGAATAAAAATTTATTGGCGATTAAAATGCCGCGCCAGATAATAATCAACACTTACATAACGCCCGCCACCAAAGCAGAATAGCACCATGAGCATAATAAAATAGGTTGCTGCAAACTCTATCCCGTTGTTTAGGATCACAAAGTTTCCGCTGGACGTCAGCCAGTCTATGTAACCATGCTCGTTGAGAATGGCCTTTGCGGCAGACAGTTTTTCGGGTGCTGCCATGACAGACTCATTCAATAGCAATGTGCCATCTGCCAGCCAGCTACCAGCATCGGCAATGGCTGGCCATCCGTGTTGCCCATGTACAGTGACCATGGCTACCACCATGGTTACCATCAAAGGAATGGCGGTTAACCGCGTAGCAAGACCAAGTACTAACAACGCAGCCCCAATAAACTCACTCAAAGCAGCCAGGCCAGCCAGTAAAAATGGCATTGGCAATCCTAGCCCATAGTCCGGATCACCAAACCATTCCACTGTGCTGTCAAAGTTAGCCAGTTTCTGCCAACCTGCCTGTGCCATAACAGGGGCAAGGTATAACCTTGTTAATAATAAGGGGATACCGCTTAAAGAGGTCGCCGTCCCATTTAATTTAGTATTTAACTTACGGATAATTGCGCTCACTACGCTTTACCTCAATAATGCCAGGTACGATTAAGACCGCGGGATAACGTTTTTTCTTTCATTCAATGAGTCGTTTTTCTGAGTTAATGCAAAAGGGTCAGCGCAAGGTCAATTACAGGCAACGCCAGGGGCGCCTGTTAATGACTTTGTCTGATAAGCAGCACAGGGCCATTGCCAGATTGATTCAGCAATGGCTGGATGAAAGTCCTGATTCACCTGCTGCATCAGGTACAGCTAAGAAGCGTCATCGATAGAGGCAATAACATTTCATTACAAAATTAACTCGCGATAATTTTTTGAATCGATAACATTAGATTGTTTTGTCAATTAGGTAAGTAGTCAGTATGGCCGAAAAAAGTAAAAGCTGGACCAAAGCTCTGTTTGTGGGGTTATGGACCGCCCTGAATTTTTGTCGAAAATTGTTTTTTAACATTGTGTTTCTGGTCATTATTATCGGCATTATCGCTGTGGCCAGCCGTGAAGAGAGTGTCCCTCAGGTTACCCCTGGCAGCGCCCTGATGCTTACCCTCAATGGTGCACTGGTGATCCAGAAAACCGCAGTAGACCCGGTTTCTGAGTTTCTTCAGGAAGCCTTTGACGAAGAGCCCGATAACCCGGAAGTGCTGGTTCGCGATGTGGTTAAAGTGCTCGAAAACGCCAAAGCAGATAAGCGTATCAAGGCGGTTGTACTTAACCTGCAGGGCTTACAAGGCGGCGGTCTGGATAAGCTTCGTACCGTTGCTCAAGCCATCGACGAGTTTAAAACCTCAGGTAAGCCCGTACTGGCCGTTGGCGATTACTACACCCAGGCTCAGTATTATCTGGCAGCTCATGCCGACAAAGTGTATCTCAACCCCATTGGCGGTGTTTCAATCGACGGTTATGCCAATTATGGTATGTACGTTAAGCGCGCGTTGGAAAAGCTCAAAGTCAATATGCACATTTTCCGTGTAGGCACATTCAAGTCGGCGGTGGAGCCGTACATCCGTGAGGATATGTCTGACGCAGCCAAAGAGATGAACGAGCGCTGGCTAAATCAATACTGGGAGCAATATAAAGCTGATGTTGCCGCCGCTCGCGGTGTTGACATCAATAACTTTGACGAAAGCCTTGAGGTGATGCTGGAAAATTTCGAGCAGGCTGGTGGCAACTCTGCCCAATACGCTATCCAGAAAGGCTGGGTTGATGAAGTCAAAACCCGCGAAGAAGTGCGCCAGGAAATTATTGCCCTGGTTGGCGAGGACGACAATAACCGCGCCGGTTTCAAACTCACTACCTACCGCAACTACAACCGGGTAATTAATCCGCCTGTTCCTATGATTGCCCATCAGGGCGATAAAGTGGCAGTGGTTGTGGCTAAAGGCACTATCATGGACGGTGAGCAGCGCGCCGGTAACATTGGCGGCAACAGCACCGCAGAAATATTACGTCAGGCCCGCCTTGATGACGAAGTTAAGGCGGTAGTGCTGCAGGTTGACTCGCCAGGAGGCAGCGCATCGGCGTCAGAGATTATTCGTCAGGAGGTCCTTAATTTACGCAGTGCTGGCAAGCCAGTGGTGGTATCAATGAATACTTATGCCGCTTCCGGCGGTTACTGGATTTCGGCTTCAGCGGATAAGATATTTGCCAGCCCCAGCACCATCACCGGTTCGATTGGTGTGTTTGCTGCGTTAGCCACCTTTGAGGATGCCGCTGACTATCTGGGCGTTGATACCGACGGTGTTGCCACTACAGAAATGGCCGGATTCTCTACCCTGCGCGGCATTGATCCAGTGTATAAGCAACTTATTCAGCGCAGTATTGAAAACAAGTACAGTGAATTTTTAACGCTGGTCGCCAGCGAACGGGGTATGGATGTCAGTGCGGTAGATGACATTGCCCAGGGCCGTGTATGGATTGGTACCGATGCGCTGCAAATTGGTCTGGTGGACGAATTAGGTACACTGGATGATGCCGTGACAGCAGCTGCCGGCCTGGCCGGTGTAGACGATTACGATACCGTTTATATTTCCCGTAAGCTGTCTGAAAAAGAGTTGTTCTGGAAAGAGTTTTTTGGTCAGGCGGTTATCTACGCCCTGAAGCTTAATCTGATTGATAATAACAGCATGCTAACGGGGCTGATGCGTGAAACCATGGCGCAGGTTGATTTGATTTCATCGCTCAACGATCCTCAGAACATTTACACCCTGTGTGTTAGCTGCCGGGTGATGGATAACCATTGATATCCGCCAGCGACAAGCAGTTACTTAATGACCGCCTCGAAGCGTTATATCTCGGGGCGGACCGCTTTTTTAAGCGCAAGTTTGAACGCCCAACGCTTACCTTCAGGCGCAGTGGCCGCCATGCAGGCACAGCGTTTTTACAACAAAACCGGATAAACCTTCACCCGGTATTGTTTGCTCACAATAGAGAAGCTTACTTTTCCGACGTGCTGCCTCATGAGATCAGCCATCTGCTGGTTTATCAGTTATACGGGCGGGTTAAGCCTCACGGTAAGGAATGGCAGGCTATGATGCGGGAGGTGTTTAACTGCGCCCCCGAAACCCGTCATGAATTCGATTTATCACCGCTGAATATCCCCCCAGCGTACGCTATCGTTGTGATTGCGGAGACGTTGACTTGAGTATCCGCCGACATAACGCAGTAGTCCGCGGCCAGCGGCAGTATCAGTGCCGCAAGTGCAGGCAAGTTTTACAGCAAGTCGCTTAAAACCACTGGCGGGTAAATGCTTTGTCCAAATCGTCGAAAGCGGTTTTTAATAGGCGGGCTAATTCGCGGTAGCGGGGTTTATGTTGAGGATTTTGCACTGCACACCCCTGAGCCCGCATTTTAGTAAGTATTTCCTGATACCAGTGACGTAACTGTGGCGGCAGGGTTTGATTAGAGCGTTTGCCCAGCCACAATAACCCCTGCATTGGCATACTCAGAAAGAACGCGCCCACGGCAAGGGCCTGAGGCAAATAGTCGGTACCAAAGGTATTCAGCATAGTAGCGCAGGCTAGTACAGCCACAGGGGGCATAAAACGTACCGCAAACCGGGTAGCGGCCACCACACGGCAATCCGGAAACAAGGTATAAAGCTCGCGCTTCAACGGCCAGGTTTTCATGTATTCCTGTCCATCTTTAAGCATAGTGGTAACTGACTGGGCCATAGTGAACCTCGTAAGTGATAACCGCAACCTTGGGTGGGTTTACCGTAGCAAGAGTAAATGCCTGTTTACTAATAATAGTCCGGAATGTCGAAATTGGTTTATTTAATCGTGAATTTCCGGACCGCTTTTAAGATAATATCACAGCCAGCTATTGAAAGTATTCGATTCGACCGCACAATGTTTGATAATAACTTATGATTGCAGGGTGGCAGGTAATCTGTAGCATACGCAACAGCGTATAACTGTGCTTATTATTACGGTGCGGTGTTATGGCAAATAACCTTTCACCTTCCGCATTAACCAATATGATGTGCTTGTCGCGTACTGCTGCGTCAGGCGTTAACTGGAGAAAAACATGGCAGAAAGCAGACACGTTCGTCTACTCATTCTTGGTTCAGGTCCGGCTGGTTACACCGCCGCTGTTTATGCAGCCCGTGCAAACCTGTCCCCTACTCTGATCACCGGTATGCAACAAGGTGGCCAGTTAACCACTACCACCGAAGTAGAGAACTGGCCTGGCGATCCGGAAGGTCTTACCGGGCCTGATTTAATGGTTCGTATGCAACAGCATGCCGAGAAATTTAATACCGATATTATTTTTGACCATATTAATAAAACGGACTTAAGCAAGCGACCGTTTACGCTGTACGGTGATAGCGGTACCTACACCTGTGATGCCCTGATCATCGCTACCGGCGCGTCTGCTAAATACCTGGGCATGCCTTCAGAACAGGCGTTCATGGGTAAAGGTGTGTCTGCCTGTGCAACCTGCGACGGCTTTTTCTACAGAAACCAGAAAGTGGCCGTAATTGGTGGTGGTAACACCGCTGTTGAAGAGGCGTTGTATTTATCTAACATCGCTTCTGAAGTACATGTTATTCACCGCCGTGACAGTTTCCGCAGTGAAAAAATCCTGGCCGACCGGCTGATGGATAAAGCCGAAAACGGTAACGTAGTGTTGCACCTTAACCGCACTCTGGATGAAGTACTTGGCGACGAGATGGGCGTAACCGGCGTTCGTATTAAAGCAACCGACTCTGATGCGACTGAAGAGCTGGACGTAATGGGTCTGTTTGTTGCCATTGGTCACAAGCCAAACACTGACATCTTCGACGGCGAGCTGGATATGAAAGACGGCTATATCACAGTAAACAGCGGTACTAACGGTATGGCTACACAAACCAGCGTACCAGGCGTATTTGCTGCCGGTGACGTGTCAGATCATATTTACCGACAGGCGATTACCTCAGCCGGCACTGGTTGTATGGCGGCGCTTGACGCGGAACGTTTCCTGGACGCACAGGAATAATCCTGACTGGTGGTGGCTGCAAAGTCACCACCAGCCATGCTTTTTGCATGATTAGCCTGCCCTATCTGGAACCCGATACTCCTTTTCCTCCGGTCGAAGTTGCACTGGACGATCCTAATGGATTACTCGCCTATGGTGCCGACCTTTCGCCCGGTCGGTTACTGACGGCTTACAGTCAGGGCATTTTTCCCTGGTTTAGTGAAGGTGAACCCATTCTGTGGTGGAGCCCGTCTCCCCGGGCCATTATTCCGCTAGAGTCTTTTCGGGCCAGCACCAGCCTACGCAAGCTCATGCGTAAACAACGCTACAAAGTCACACTTAATAAGAATTTTGCTGCCGTAATTCACCAATGCGCGCATATTCCACGTATTCAATACGGCCAGACATCCACCTGGATAACCAAAGATATGATTGCCGCTTACCAGACGCTGCATGAATTGGGCCTGGCACATTCGGTTGAAGTCTGGAAAGATGATGACCTTGTAGGTGGCCTGTATGGCGTAGCCGTGGGTAAAGTATTTTGCGGCGAATCGATGTTTCACTGTCTGCCGAACACCTCCAAATTGGCACTGGCCTATCTGGTAAATCATATGCAGCAACACGGCGGTGATTTTATCGATTGCCAGATGCCCACCGAACACCTGATGAGCCTGGGTGCTGTAAGCATTGAGCGTGATGCGTTTATTGCTCGCTTAAGGGGGAGCAATCAAACCCTTGATCAGGACGGCTATATTTGTTCAGATTATCAACAAACCTGGTGCGCTAAAAACTTAAGTGAATAACCAACATGAAATTTGGCATTACCCAAACATTCGATTGTAGCTATCTGCCAGGTAAAGAAGAGCAGCTACTGGTGTATGTGGGCAGCCATTTTGAATGCGCTGTGCATTATCCGCAGCTGATACAGGCCGGCTTCCGCCGCAGTGGCGAACAGGTATACCGCCCCTATTGCCAGCAGTGTACTGCCTGTCATTCCATCCGGCTGCCGGTGGCCGACTTTACGCCCTCGCGAAGCCAGCGTCGTTTACTCAATAAAAATAAGGCATTCAACACGCTCACCACTACCCAAACCAGGGAAGATTATTACCCGTTGTACGAGCGTTACATTACTGAACGCCACGCAGACGGCAGCATGTACCCGCCAACCCCGGCACAATTTGAGAGTTTTCTGGCCTGTGAATGGAATTCGCCACTGTTTGTTGAGGCCTATGATGGCGACAAGCTCATTGCCGTAGCGGTAACTGATGTCATCGATACCCAGGATCATCGCGATGGTTTCTCGGCGATGTACACTTTTTATGACCCGGATTATCATCACCGCTCGTTGGGTACCTGGATGATCTTACAGCAGATCCACCATACCCGGGCACAAAACAGGCATTACCTGTATTTGGGGTATCAGATAGATGACTGCAATAAAATGAACTACAAAAACCGCTTTTTACCCCATGAGCGCTATTTTAATCACCGGTGGCATCGCTTTGAAAATGCCCAACAGGTGAGCGAGATGGCCAACCGTCTCACCGATTTGGTGATTGATTTACATCGCTAGGTCAGCAATTCGCCAATTAGCTTATTTAATCCTTTACTTATATCTATGAATTGGTTAATGTCTGCGCGGCGAAAAATTTGTGATTAATTGAGGTTATTGCTTTAGATGGCGAAAGAAGATTGTATTGAAATGGAAGGTACGGTACTCGATACCCTGCCAAATACCATGTTCCGTGTTGAATTAGAAAACGGTCACGTAGTGACTGCGCATATCTCTGGAAAAATGCGTAAAAACTATATCCGCATTCTGACCGGTGACAAAGTGACTGTGGAAATGACACCCTATGACCTGACCAAAGGTCGTATTGTCTATCGCGCGCGTTAATTCATACCGGCCTACGCCAGCTTACGCGATAATGTGATAAGATCGAGTAGGAGGCGGGATTGCTCCCGCCGTCCTCTCACACCACCGGGCATACGGTTCCGTACCACGGCGGTTCCTGTCTGTGTTGACCATAGCCAATACCTGAGTCTGTTTCGTGCATCGTGTCG